>Ga0307516_10000029_pt1 | contig 159762 bp, 140 predicted proteins | sample 19_EM_MG_FD_203310 | JGI IMG/M metagenome (GOLD analysis project Ga0307516, IMG submission 203310) | Populus trichocarpa ectomycorrhiza microbial communities from riparian zone in the Pacific Northwest, United States - 19_EM | ecosystem: Host-associated > Plants > Roots > Unclassified... | reverse complement strand
CTGCCACGACCACAGCCTATCGAGGGAGGAACGACTCATCAGTCTCGGGATCGTGTTCTTCGCCCCGGGCAACGACGCGAGCTCCTGGCTCGAAGGCTGGTGGCCGGCGCCAGCTGGGTCGGCCAGGCGATGCAGCAGTCGAATCCAGAAGACTGGCAGCGTAGCGGCGACGTCCCCATGCTGATCATCCAACCCCTCGACGACGCCATGCTCAGTCGTGAGGCGGGCCTGGAGTTCGCGCGGTCCCTCGGCCCGCGCGTGACCTATGGCGAGGTGGCCCAGTGCGGTCACGCGATTGACCGAAGGCTCGGTGCCCCGGTTATTGCCGATGTCCGAAGCGGTGGTCCGCGCCATGGAGCGTGAGCGGGCCACCAAGGTCCCAAGGCTCAGGCGGAAAGGGCGATTCCGTAGCGGCGCCCGGGCGCCGCGTTTGACAGGCGGCCCGACATTTCCCTCCGCATCGCTTCGAAGGCGTCCCACTCGGCCTGGTCGGGCAGCGCGGGAATGGTGACGACCTCACCTTGATCGAAGCCCGCGAGAGCTGCGTCGACCATGTTCTCCGCTGTCATCACGAAGCTCGTTGGGAAGTTGTCCACGGAATGGCCCGCGATGTCCCAGAATTCGGTCGCCGTCGCGCCCGGCAGCACCGCCTGAACGCGCACGCCCTTGTCGCCCAGTTCGTACTGGAGCGACTGGCTGAACGTGAGCACGAAGGCCTTGCTGCCGCCGTAGACGCCGTTGAGGAGTTCCGGTGTCAGCGCGACGATCGACGAGATATTGATCAGGGCGCCTTGGCCACGCGCCAGAAAGGACGGCGCCGCCGCATAGGTCAGGCGCATCGGCGCCGTGACGTTGAGCGAGATCATCTCACTCATCTTATCGACGTCGGTGGCCACCAGAGGCGTGACGGCCCCGAAACCGGCGTTGTTGACCAGCATGGAGATCGCCGCGTCGGTTCGCAGGCGCGTCTCGACCTTGGCCAAGTCGGCGGCATTGCTCAGATCGGCGACCAGCGTCTCCACGGTTCGGCCCGTCTCGCGCGCCAGCCGGTCAGCCAACGACTGCAGGCGGTCCTGATTGCGGGCGACCAGGACCAGGTCGTAGCCGCGCTTGGCCAGCCGGTCCGCATAGACCGCGCCGATGCCCGAGGATGCGCCTGTAATGAGGGCCGTGCCCTTTTGTTCGATCTTGCTCATGTCTCATTTCCTGGAGACGTCGGCGGCTTGCCGTCGTCTGGTAGGCGCAAACTAGGCTTGGCGGCGTCCGTCTCAAATGTCATATATCCGACGTTTTAGGACACGCCGCGGAGACGTCATGCAACGCATCGGGTTCATCGTGTGTCGTGGCTTTCAGGTGATGGGCTTCGCCGCCACCACCGTGTTCGAATTCGCCAACATCATCGCGGGGCGGGCCGTCTACGACCTGCGGCTGCTCTCCGAGAGCGGCGGCCCGGTTCGCACCTCGACGGGGTTCAGCATGCAGACTGAACCGCTTGCCGGTATCGACTACGACACCTTGATCGTGGGGGGCGGCACCGAGATCGAGCCGGTGACGCCCGGCCTGATCCGAGTGGTTCAACAAGCCGTGGGGCGCGTCCGTCGGGTCGCCGCCACCTGCACCGGCGCCTTCGTCCTGGCCGAAGCCGGCGTCCTCGACGGACGGCGGGCCACCACCCACTGGTTCTACGCGCACGACCTGCAGGCGCAGTTCCCCAAGGTGAAGGTGGAGGAAGATCGCATCTTCATCCACGACGGCCCTGTCTGGACCTCGGCCGGAATGACGGCCGGGATCGACCTGGCGCTGGCGCTCGTCGAAGACGACCTGGGCGCCGAGCTTGCCCGCTCGGTGGCGCGAAAGCTGGTGGTCTACCATCGACGCGCCGGCGGCCAGTCGCAGTTTTCGGCTTTGCTCGAGCTAGAGCCCAAGTCCGACCGGATCCAAAGCGCCCTCACCTACGCCAGACGCAACCTCCATGCCCCGCTGTCGGTGGCCCAGTTGGCCGAGGCCGCCCGCCTCAGCCCGCGCCAATTCAGCCGGGCTTTTCGCGCCGAAACCGGTCAATCGCCGGCCAAGGCCATCGAGAACCTGCGAGTCGAAGCGGCGCGCCTGATGATGGAGCAGAGCCGCCATCCGATCGACGTGGTGGCGCAGCAAACCGGCTTCGCCGACCGCGACCGGATGCGCCGCGCCTTCCTGCGCGCGTTCGGCCAGCCGCCGCAGGTGATCCGGCGTAGTGCGCACGTCGAAGCCTTGTCCGACTAAGCGCACCGGCCTGCTGGCGCGATGACCGAAATGGCGTCGGTGGCCGACCGTTACTGCACTTGCCCGCGCCGCTGGCTGAAGTGGACTAGGCGTGCGCGGCGGGCGCAGTCCTCGGAGCGAGATCAATGAAGGTGCACGGGCTTAATCGGGCGGAGATCCTGGTCGCCGATCCGGACGCCGCCCAGGCGACCTTCACCCGTCTCTTCAACGGCGCCTACTTCACTTCCGACGCGGGCACGCATGGCCGCCCCCTTGAATGCCGCCACGACTGGCAGCACGGCCTGGAGCTCGTCCACCCGAAGAGTTCAAGCGACAGCGTCGGTCAAAAGCTCTTACGCCACGGCGAAGGCTTCGTTCTCACGGTGGTGTTCCAGGTCGAGAACCTGGCGGATGCGCGGGCGCACCTGATCAGGAACGGGTTCGAGATCCAGTATGAGGGGGAATACAGCCGCCATCCCGATGTGGAAATCTATCGGCAGCTCGTCCTGCGGCCAGAGCAAACCCACGGCTTCTTCATGACCCTCATGGAGCGGCGATGGAAACCCGGAGCGATGCGCGCTGTTGCGCCCCAGGACCCTGAGGGCATGACGGTCCTGGGGATCAATCGCGTGCGCATCCTCGTCCGCGATCCGGACCGCGCAGAAGAAACCTTCGCGCGCCTCTTCAACGGCGCCCGCTTCCGCCGATGCGGCGGCCATCCCGAGGGAGCCCCGGACTGTCGGATCGATTGGGATCTGGGCCTCGAACTGGTCGGTCCGAGGGAATGTGACCGCCTGCCGGGCCAGGCGCCTGAACCGGACGAAGGCTCGGTCGTGAGCGTCGTCTATCAGGTGGACGACCTGGATGCCGCTCGCGGCCACGTGACGCGCAACGGGTTCGAGATCCAATCCGAGACGGACTACGGCGCCTGCGACGACTTTGAGGTGCGCAAGGAATTGGTCGTCAAACTCACGCCCAATATGTCCGTCGCCTTCACAGAACTCCGCCGGAAAGGCTGAGCCCAACGCGACGCGGACCTACTCGCAACAGCCCGCGAACGGTGGGAAGTCGAGCGCGCCGAACAACGGACGGAAGCACGGGCCGAAGCCGCAGCGGAGCGTAAGCGCCATGAGCGGCCATTGACCTACGCCTGCAGACCCGCTGCGCGGCGTACGCTCGCCTAGGCTGAATCGACATTCATCGCATCCAGAGCATGGCTGCGGCGAGGTGGATGAAGGCTAGGAAGTGGACGGCTCGGCGGTCGTAGCGTGTTGCGAAGCGTCTGAAGTGTTTGAGCTTGTTGAAGCAGCGCTCGATGCGATTGCGGTGGCGGTAGATCGCCGGGTCGTGCGGGATGATCACCTTGCGCGTGCGGTTTGAGGGGATCACGGCCTCGGCTCCGCTGTCAGCGATGATCTGGCGCAACGCGTTGGAGTCATAAGCCTTGTCGGCGAGGACGGCTTTGGCCTGGAAGCCCTCGAGGAGGGCCGGCGCGCTCAGCACATCGCCCACCTGGCCGGCCGTGAGGATGAAGCCCAGCGGGCGGCCGAGGCTGTCGGCGACCATGTGGATCTTGGTGGTCAGTCCGCCTCGGGAGCGCCCCAGAGCCTGATTTTGGTCCCCCCTTTTCCGGTCGCCGCCTGCTGGTGGGCGCGGACCAGAGTGCTGTCGAGCATCAGGTACTGGTTGTCGCGATCCTTGATCAGCGAGGCGAACACCTCGTCCCAGACGCCGGCCTTGGCCCAGCGGGTGAAGCGCTTGTGCAGCGTCTTCCACTTGCCGTAGCGCTCGGACACATCTTCGCCGAGCCATAGCCGGCCCGCAGAGGGCGGCACGCTGCGCAACGTGAAGGCTCCGCGCACCGCCCTCCGCTCCGTCCGTGACATCTCTAACGGTGAGAAATCGTGACTTCTCTATCGGGGGTGAACAAGCGCTGTCGGGGTATTTGACTAAGTCGGCGGTTCTCCGCGTTTATCCTTAGCTCGCGCTTCGACTTCGTACGATAGCCACCTCATCGCCATACCGACGACCGACGCGACCATGCCCAGGATCAGGGCGGGGATCAGGCCGGCCTTGTGCGCCCCGGGCCATGCCGCAGCGCCGAGGAGCAGGACGCTAACCGTCGAAATAAGGTACCCGCTGGTCTTGAGAGTTGCTGGCGTCATTGGGTCCTCCCGGTCCCTCAACGCGCCGAGACGGCGCCGTCCTCTTCCAGGACGAGCGTCGGCGCGTCGAACAGCCTGTGCTTAGCCGCGTCCGTATAGACAACGAAACCGCGGTCGAAAGCGTGTGCGGAACCCTCGACATCCGTGAGGACGGCCGCAAGCAAGCCGCCCGTGCAGCTTTCAGCGAGGCTGAGCAGGAGGCCCCGCTCGGAGAGTTCGCGCATCAGCACGCCCGCGAGGTGATGGATGTCTGACGGAAGAGGAGCCGCGAAGGTCTCGATCATCCCGCCGCCCACATCCATGGCCATTCCCCCGGCGGCCGTCAGCACTTCTTCAGAACAGCGTCCGCTTTCCTGTCGATCCTGGCTTCCTCGGCCTTGGATATCCGGCCCGCCTTGACGGCCTGGCTCGCTCGCGCCTTGGCGTTACGCGCATGGGGTTTGTCCTCCACGGGGTAGGCGCGCTTCTCCGGCTCGGCGAAGGCCTTGTCCGGCAGCTTGTTGCGGGTTTTCGCCTTCAGTTCTGTCATGCTGGCCTCCTTCAGCGCTTCAACGCGCGTCAGGAGCCGATGTTCAGGTCGGCCCGACCCAATCCAATTGCGACGCCGCCTTGCCACCGCGCCCGCCCGCCAGGGTCCACACCTCTACGTCCCCGGCGGCCCGTGACGGTGTGCGGATGGCGCCGTGGACACAACGCGTCGAAAAGCGACGGCTGCGAGCGGACGCCCACTCCTTACGTTCATCAGAACCACCATATGGCTGCTGTACGAGCGCCCAATGGAATCCCTGATTCAGCCCGCATCCGATCTCATCAGCCGCCATCACGAGTGGGCCGCGCTTGTGCTTGGTCTCGCGACATTCCTGGAATCGCTGGTGTTCGTCGGCGCGTTCGTGCCCGCGACCGCGCTGATGCTGATCGCCGGGGGGCTCATGGCTAAGGGCTTCCTGGATCCACTCCCCGTCATCCTCGCCTGCGTGGCGGGGGCGGTGGTCGGAAACGCCATTTCCTTCGCGATGGGGCGCAGACTTGGTCGCCGTGCGCTCCGCCATCCGCTGCTCCATCGCCACCGCCGTATGGTGGCGCGCACGCGGTTGCTGTGCCAGCGATATGGCACGGCGTCGATCTACGCAGGCCGGTTCTTGGGGCCCCTCCGAGCCCTCGTCCCGGTGACGGTCGGGATGCTCCGCATGCGGCGACGGAAATTCCAGATAGCCAATTTCATCTCCGCCCCAGTCTGGGTTCTTGCGATGCTCGCGCCGGGATACTTCGCGGTAAAGGGGCTCGCTGAGCTTGAGCTCCTCGGAGAAGCCGACACGATCACCCTAATCCTCATAGGGACCGTTTTGGCCTTGCTGGTCGTGTTTGCCATGGCGCCGCTCGCGCGGGCGGGATGGCGGCGGCGCGGCGATACCGCTTCACGCGCCGTTCGCGCCCGCCAGGCTGTTCGTGGGCCTGAGCGTCCTGAGCACATGTTCCTTCCTTAAGCGTGGCGCATGGCAGGTGCGCCTGTCCCCGGACCTCGTCGCCCTGCAGGCCGCACGGTCACCGATCAAACGACAACGACCACCCGCGGTCGCGACATCGATTTGCGCGACGCCCCGCAGCCTCGTCCCGCAACATATGAACGACCTCCGCGTTAGCGCAGCAATCAGCGCCCGAGGACCCGATGAAGCGGAACCACTTGGCGATAGGTGCGGCGATGGTGCTTACAGGCTGCGCCGCCCACGGCTCTGATGATCCCTTCGTGGGATTCGGGCCGGACCCGCCGCTGAAAGCGCCGCAGACCAGCCTCATTCCCCTCATCGGCGTCCCAGACGTCGTGCACTGGCCAGCGAGCGGCGCCCCGATAGCCCCGCCCGGCTTCACGGTGAGCCGCTACGCAGAGGGTTTGGAGCACCCGCGCTGGCTGTTGACGCTCCCCAACGGCGATGTATTGGCCGCTGAGGCGGCCGCGCCGCCTAGCCAGGGGGACAGAACCAACACCGGCATTCGCGCCTTCTTTCAGAAGCTGCTGATGAAGAAAGTCGAATCCGCCGTACCCAGCCCAAACAAGATCATTCTGCTGCGGGATACGGACGGCGACGGCGTCGCGGAAATACGCACGACGTTCGCGCAGGGACTTAAGAGCCCCTTCGGCATGACGCTCGTCGGCGACACGCTCTATGTGGGCGATACCGACGGGATCGTGAGCTTCCCCTATAGCGCCGGCGTCACCGCCGTCTCCGGTTCGGGGACAAAGGTCTTCGACCTCCCAGGCCCGCCGATCAATCATCACTGGACCAAGAACGTGGTGGCCAACCCCGACGGCTCCAAACTCTACGCAACGGTCGGTTCGAACTCGAACATCGGCGATAACGGCATGGCCGCCGAGCAAGGTCGCGCGGCGATCTGGGAGTACGACATCGCTTCACGCAAGGCCCGGGTCTACGCCACCGGTCTGCGCAATCCGAACGGCCTGGATTTCGAGCCGACCACTGGCGAAATCTGGACCGTCGTGAACGAGCGCGACGAGATCGGCGCCGACCTACCGCCGGACTACCTGACCAGAGTGCGGGATGGCGCCTTCTATGGCTGGCCATACAGCTACTGGGGCCAGAACGTCGACAAGCGCGTAAAGCCGCCTCGCCCGGACCTTGTCGCCACGGCGACAGCGCCGGACTATGGCCTCGGGCCCCACACCGCTTCCTTGGGCCTGACCTTCTACCGCGCCAACGCCTTTCCCGCGAAATATCGCGGCGGCGCCTTCATTGGCCAACATGGTTCTTGGAACCGGCAGCCACTGAACGGCTACCGCGTTGTGTTCGTCCCGTTCGCTAATGGGCGGCCGCAGATGCCGGCTGAAGCCTTTCTCACGGGCTTCCTGACCGCTGACGACAAGATTCAGGGCCGGCCAGTAGGCGTCGCGGTCGATGGGCGCGGCGCGTTACTGGTGGCCGATGACGTCGGGGGCGTCGTGTGGCGCATCTCCAATGCGCAAGTCACGGACCCCAAGGGTCAATAGACGCCGCCGCGAGGTAACGCCCCCGGCGTTGATCGTATGTTGATGGCGTCAGCCTGCCGGGTGAACTCATTGCCGCCCGACTGCGGCCACCGGCGGCGCTACCCCTTTCCCATAACGCCGCTTGGCCCTAATTCGCGGCGTAAGCACTCTTGGCCCAATAGTTGAATGCGTTCCGTAACAGCGCTCCTCGTGGGCGCGTTTTGGGAAGCTCCGCATAGTTCTGCGCGCCTAGAACGCCAAGGGTGATGATATGAAACCAGTTGCTTTCAATATGAACTCTGTAAGCCGCATCGATGCCGCCCAGACCTCCAAAGGACTTTCCTTCCAGATTCGCGCCCTGCAAACTGAAGCCAGCGGCCTGGCGAGCGAGAATGTCCAGTACTTGCTGGAATCGCTAAACACTCTTCGCCGGATGGCCGCAGAAATTGCGGACGGCGGCGAGGCTTACGCAGTAGGCGTACGCGAAATCGCTCGGCGACTAACGGAAGACTGCCGAAACACTGGACAGTCCATAGTCGCGATCGGTTCCCGTGCTTAGAGGCCCCCGCCCCAGCGCCGTCGACCTGATCCCTTCCAGCTCCGGATTTTCGGAGCAGCATGGAATGCGCACACGGCGCGTTCACCCAGGAACCCGCCGACCGCGGCACTAGGCGCCTCCGGCGGATACTGGGCCCAGGGGCCTGTCGAACACCGCGCCAGACTTCACCAGGTCCGCCACGCGTTCGGGCGAGAATCCGAAACCGCTAAGCACATCGTCCGAATGCTGCGCTAGCTCGGGCGAGGGTCTTGGGAATGCGCAGGGACTTCCGGTGAAATCGCCGTAGCCGCGCACACTGATGACCGGCCCACGAACTGGGTGCTCCCAGCGCTCGATGTAGCGATTGGCCAACAGCCAATTATTGTGGAAGGCGTCCAGCGTGCGGACCACCGCCGTGGCGGGCGCGCCAGCCCCATAAAGGTCAGCGAGGATATCGTCGCGCCCGCGCTGCACGAAAGCGGCCTCCAGCGCATAGGCGAGCGGGCCGTCGCTAGGCTCGCAGAGGGCTGCGGCGAGGTCCGCGATCGTCAGGCCCGCGGCTTGGGCGAGCGCCGCCGCCTCGGCTTCGCTTTCGCAGGCGACCGCGATCCAGTCGTCGGCGCATCTGTAGTTCCGGCGAAGGGCGCGGGTCCCGAGGCAGTCCCAGCCGCCCTTCTCGTTGGGCGGCCGGCCCGCATGCTCGACCAGTTCGCCGGTCTGGAAGAGCAGGCTCATCGCCGCGAGACTGGTTCTGATCTCCTGGCCGCGGCCCGTCCGCTCGCGAGCGTTCAGCGCGGCGATGACGGAGCTGCAAACCATGCCCGCCGCCGCCACGTCATTCACGCCGATGGTCAGGAAGACTGGATCGTCGTCTCCGCCCTGCGCGGCCATCATCCCGCCCTCCGCCTGCAGCAACGGATCGAATCCGGGACGACTGGCGCGCGGGCCCACATCGCCATAGGCGGTGACCGAGCAGGAGATGATGCGCGGGTTGATCTGCCTGAGCGTCGCATAGTCGACGCCCAGGCGGCCCCGGACCCCGAGCCGATAGTTGTCGATGACCACATCCGCCTGGCGGGCGAGATCCAGAAACGCCACGCGCCCGTCGGTATGCTTGAGGTCGAGGCCCAGCGAGCGCGTTCCGCGGTTGAACGTGAGAAACATCGGGTCGTAGCGGAAGGGATCGCCTTCCCGCGGCTCAACCTTCACGACGTCGGCGCCGAAATAGCTGAGCAGCGCGCCCGGATAGGCGCCGGCGATGACCGTGCCGAGATTGAGCACCCGAACGCCTTCCAGAGGTGCGCGCCGCTCGGCGGTCCCGCGCCCTGCCACGCGGCGATCCCAGGCCGGGGGCTCGGAGACCAAGCGTGGGAGGCAAGGCGCCTTCGCCGGCGTCTCGCTGAACGCGACAGCGGGCCCCGGCATCTCGACCGGCCCAACATGCGGGTGTTCCAACATCAGCCGGAGCCCCGCGTCGCGGACCGTTTCGCTGGCGAACCAGGCTTCACGGGACCCCACGGGCGCGCACGGAACGCCGCCCGCTTGCAGGACCGCGACCCACTCCGCCATCGGCCGGGTCGCGAAGAGCTCGTCCAGCAGGGTCCGGGCCCCTTCGTCGTCGGCCATGAGCAGGTCGGCGGCGTCGCCAAATTCCAGCGCCTCGAAGACCTTCCGGTAGAAATTCGGGAAAAGCGCGCCCAGGAAAAAGAAACCGCCGTCGCTGCACCGATAGAGCCGGTAGCGTGGATTGGCGCCGGCTGGGATCGGCCGGGGTATCGGCTCCTCATTGAGGATCCGATTGGGCGCCCCGACCTCGGCGAAGCCATGGAGGCCGCTGATCACGAGGCCTTGGCCTCGACCGCTGCGGCGCCGTTCGAACAGTGCCGCGCCGATGGCCGCCGCGCCCATCACCGCCTGCCCGTACCAGGCGATCGGGATCACCATTTGGACCGGCTGGTCCGCCTCGCCGGCCTGCCGCCACCCCCATCCCGTCGCGGCGGCGAGGAGGCTGTGGTCCGGCCGTAGCCCGCTGAGCCGGCCCTCGACGCCATAGGGGGGCATCCAGGCGTGAACCAGGCCTGGGCACGCTTCGGCCAGATCATCGGCGCTGAGGCCAAGGGCCTCGAGACGGCCCGGTGCATGATCGAACAAGGCGACGTCGGCGCCCGCGATCAGGCCCTTCGCCTGAGCCAGGTCCTCCGGACTTTCGAGGTCGAGGCGAAGGACCGACTTGTTGCGGTTGAAGGCCAGGTAGCCCGGGTGGCGGTCGGCCTCGAACGGCTCGATCTTCAGCACCTCGGCGCCAAGATCGCCAAGGAGCATGGCCGCCATCGGCCCGGCGACGCCGCGTGCGAAATCAAGAACCCGGATGCCCGAATAGGCCTGCATCACGCCGTCTTCGGGAAGCGTCACCATCCACCGCCTCCTGCCCGGCGTCTTGGAAGAGGGTTGTGCATCATCGCGGCGACCGCGCGCACCGGGCTCAATCCCGGCCCGTCGTGCGGTAGTCGAGGAATGGAGCGTCGCGCACGTCCAGCGCCGAGCGGACGTCCTGGCGCATCTTGGCCATGTATTCCCGGCTGGCCTGTGTGGTCATGCCCATGGCCTGCAGTTCCGTGCCGGCGCGCAGGCCGTTCCGCATCCCCATCGCCTCCATCTGCCGGTGCACCGCGCGCTTGTTCAGCTGGGCGAGCTCGGGGTCGACCTTGGCGATGCGGCTCGCCATGGCCAGCACCTGGCTCTCCAGGTCCCCCGCGGGGTAGGCGCGGTTGGCGAAGCCCAGGCGCACCGCCTCCAGGCCGTCGATCGCATCGCCCGTGAGCATCTGCTCCATCGCAGCGCGCATGCCCATCAGCCAGGCGTGATAGTGGTTGTCGGGCGGCGAAATGCTGCGCACCGGCGGGTAGCCGATCTGCGCGTCCTCGGCCACGTAGACGAGGTCGCACGCCACGGCCAGTTCCGAGCCCCCCGCCAGGCACCACCCGTGCACCTGGGCGATCACCGGCTTGGCCAGGTCCCACACCTTGAAACAGCCCTCCACCACGTGCCGCGCCCACGAACCCTGCCCGCCGGCGGCGTGGTACGGCGTCGGCCCTAGGTAGGCGAGGTCATAGCCCGACGAGAAGCAGGTTCCGGCCCCGCGGATAATCATCACGTGGACCTCGGAATCGGCGTCGCCCGCTTCCAGCGCGCTGAAAATCTCGCCGCGTAGCGCGTTCGACAGGGCGTTGCGCTTGCCCGGCCGATTGAGCGTCAGGCGGCGCACGTGCGGCGCCGGATCGTCGGTCAGCAAGATCGGCTCATCGGCCATCGCGCGCCCTTTCGCAAACGGCGGCGCGGTCTCGCGCCGCCTTCACCTGTAGCCACCATATCGGGGCGCAAGGGTAGATCGAAGATGCGCTCAAAGGTGATCCGATGCGGACCCCACCCGAACTTTCGCGTGGGGGGCGAGTATTGGACATGTCGCTGCTTCGGTCGGTCCGCGTGACCAGTCCGATCCGCCCTCCCCCGGGAACGCAGCGACGAACCCGGCGCCCCGGCCGCAGTGAACCCCGCGGCCGGGGCTTTTTTCAATCGTGGTGAGCATGGCCTCGACGGGACCAGCGCTCAGACCCGGGCCAGCATCGTCGCCGAGGCCGCCAGCACGCGCCTTACCCGCTCATCCAGGGAGACGCCTCTCTCCTCCCAGCTTCGCAACGGCACCTCCGCCCCGACCGTGACGCCGTCGGGCAGGGCCCGCAGGAGATCGAGGAGCGGTAATTCGCCCTCGCCCGGCAGAAGTCGCTCGTAATAGGCCTCCGCAAGCTGCTCCTCGACCGGCATGACGAGCGGCCCGTCTGAGAGCTGTGCGCGGCCGATAAGGTCGCGGTGGAGTGTGACTTGCGCGGCCGCGCCGCCGAAACGGAAGAAATGCAGGGTGTCGATCAGGACCTTCGCGTTGTCCGCGCCGAGCAGCCGCAGGAACTCCGCCGCTTCGGGCAGGGTCTTTATCGTCATCCGGCGCGAGAACTCGAAAAACACCGGGATGTCATAGGACTTTGCAAGCTCGCAGAGCCGTGCAGCCTGGTCGAGGACGACCCCGATCTCCTCGCCGCGCATCACGACGTTTGCGCCCTTGGCGTCGAGGGCGGCCCCTGCGGCGAGCATCGGCTCGATGTCATCGCGGGGCGCCCCGGGCTTGAGCTCGAAGCCTTCGATCAGGTCGATTTCGACGCCGAGCGCGCGGCATCGGCGGATGGTCTCGCGCCGCATCGCCGTGTCGCCGATGAGCGAGGGCTCCCGCCCGTCGAGCGAGCGCAAGGGGAGGCTGATCCGGCGGCAGCCATTGGCGGCGGCGAGGCTCGCGAGTTCGGGCGGCGAGGCGGATCCCGCCGTCAGGAAATCGAGGCAGAGGTGCAACATCATTCCCTCCCGGGCCGGCCTCAGACGTCAGGGAGCCGCCGGCCTTGCTCATCGAGGGCGCCGAGCGGTTCCGCGAGCGGTTCCAACAACCCCTTCTCGTCGGGGTCGTGGGTGCGCCCCATCGTAGCCCAGATCGAGAACCCCAGGCGGCGCAGAAACACCTCGCGTTCCGTGCGGCGGATCTGCGGATCGAGGCCCCAGAAGAAGTTCTCCTGCTGCCGCAGGAACGGCCGGCAGTGATAGGAGAGGATGACGTGCCGCTCCTCGCTCTCAGTGATGTTCGCGCCTGTGCCATGCACAAGGCGCCCATCGAAGATCAGCGCCGAACCGGCCGGCGCCTGGGCCGCGACGGTGTCCTCCACGCCATAGGCCCTGCGCTCGCGATCCAGATGACTTCCCGGAACCAGGCGCGTACCGCCGTTCGCATCGGTGAAGTCATCCAGCATCCAGGCGATGTTGGCCACCAGCGGTTTGGCCGTCCAGAAGTCGACGTAGTACTGGTCGAAATGCAGGCTCATCGTCGGGCTGCCCGGGCGGGCGATGTTGGCGGTGAAGCTGGAGAGCAGGAAGTCGTCGCCGAGAAGCGGGCCCATGACCTGTTCGACCAGCGGATGCAACGTCACGTCGCGAAAGATCCGCCCCTTGTTGAGCAGCATCCAGATGCGCTGGTTGGCCTTGTAGTCATGATAGGCTACGCCGCGGGCGACCTCGCCGCGGGCGACCTCGCCGCGGGCCTGGGCGACGACGCGCTCGCGCAGGGCGGCGGTCTGAGCGCGGTCGAGCGCGTCCTCCACGATCGCGTAGCCAAATTGCGCCAGATCTTCGAACGCGCGAGCCAGGTCGCGGGTCGGGCTGGGCAGCGGCGTTTTCGCGATTACGTCTGTCGGCATGGCGCAGCGCCCCTAGTTCACCAGGTCCAGCAGGTTGATCCGCGCGTTGAGCGGCGTCGACAGGATCGACATCAGGCTTTCGGCCACCGTCGACATATCCATTGGCGGGCGGGTGTAGGCGTCAATCCCGGCGGCGGCGCAATCCGCGAGGAATGCGCGCGTCTGTATCATGTCGTAGTCCCTCGGCCCCTCGCTGATCATCGTGCCCAGTCGCAGCACCGCGACATGGATGTTGTCGGGCTTCAACTCGGCGCGGAGGCCTTCGGAGAAGTTCTCCAGCCCGGCCTTGGTGGCGGTATAGACCGCCAGCCTCGGATACACCCGCGACACGCACATCGTCGAAATATTGACGATGGTTCCGCCGCCCGACGCCTTCAGGAGCGGGATCGCGGCGCGCGAACATAGGATCGGACCCACCAGATTGGCCCCGATCTGGTCGACGATCGTCGTCGGGTCGCTATCGGACACGCGGAATATGTCGATGAGTCCGGCGTTGTTGACCAGGATGTCGATCCTGCCACGGGCGCCCTCGATCCTGCGGAAGGCCTCGGCGACGGCTGCGGGGTCCGACACGTCCGCCTGGATCGGCACGATATCGCCGTCGATCTCACGCGCGACCGCTTCGAGCTTGGCCAGGGTGCGGCCCAGGATGGCGACCTTCGCGCCGCGGGCGGCCAGCGCGGCCGTAATGCATCGGCCCAGTCCCTGCCCCGCCCCGGTGACCACGGCGATCTTGTCAGTGAAATCCATGGTCCCTCGGCTTTTCTCAGTTGGGGTGGTGGTGGTTCGGTCAGCCGCTCGCCACGGCTGCGGTGAGGCCGCCGTCGACGAGGAGGTCAGTCCCGGAGATGAAGGACGCACGGTCGGAGGCCAGGAACTCGATGGCGTCGGCGATCTCCAGCATGGTGCCTTCGCGTTGCAGCGGCGTGCGCTCGAAGAGCCGCATCTTTTCGGGGAACTTCTCGTAGGTGGTCGCGCCCATGGGCGTGGCGATGAGGCCAGGCGAGATGGAGACGATGCGCGCGCCGCGCGCGCCCCAGGCCGGCGCCTGTCGCCGGCAGTAGGCGATCACGGCGTACTTGGAGAGGATATAGGCGTAGCTCGGCCTCACCTCGTCGGCCTCCAGCACGGCCGTCAGCTTCTCGACCAGGTCCGGATCCGTGGGCGAGCGCAGCAGGGCCTCGACTGCTTCGGCGGGACGCACGTTGTGGCCGGCGGTCGAGGCGATGAGGATCGCCGCGGTTCCGGCGGAGGCCAGCGGCCGCAGGGCCTCGGCCACCAGCGCGGCGCCCGTCAGGTTCACCCGGATGATCTGGCCGAAATCGCTCACGGCCGGCGCGAGCGCGGCCACATGCGCCAGGACCTGGAAGCCGCCCTGGTCGGCCACGACCCTGGCCAGCGCCGCGACGGAAGCCGGATCGGTCACGTCGCAGGCGATCCCCGACGCGTCCGCGCCCTCGCTGCGCAACGCCTCGGCGGCCGCCTGCGCGCGGCCGGCGTCGATATCGGCGATCAGCACGCGGCGACGCTGCGACAGGCGCCGCGCGACCGCCATGCCCATGCCGCCTGCCCCCACGACCACCGCGAGGCTCCAGTCCGGCCGCGCGCTGGACCCGATCTTGTGCATCTTCGTTTCCTCCCGCCGGGCGGCGTTCCGCCTGGCGCAAAATAACCGAGATATTGAGGTATTGCTTTCCTCAGTCCTCGCCTCAGTCCTCGAACGGCTCGACCAGCCGGTGCTCGCCACACAGGAAGGCGTCGGCCACGTGCTGCAACGGCGCCTCGTCGACGTCGCTCGTCCCTGACGCGATCAAGCCGGCGAAGTGCCGATAGACCTCCGGGTATTGCGCCTGCCGCGGCAGGGGCTCCTCGACCCCGGCAAGGCTCAGCGCGCCGCCGTGCTGGGTGAGCGCGACCGGGCCGCCATCTGTGTCGAACCGCATGTCCCAGACCGCCGGCCCGGAATGACGCCAATCGAACGTCCCCGTTATGGCGGCGCCCGCCAGGTCGCTGAAGCCGAGGTCGGCCGCGATCGGCCCGCCGCGGTTGGCGGGGTAGGACAAGGTCGCGCCGGTCAGGAAGAAGGGGGCGGGCATCACCCGCGTGAGGATGGACAGGGCGTTGATTGCGGAGCCGAACACCCCGAGCCCGCCGGGCCGCCAGATCCATTCGCTGCCGGGATGATATTGCCGCACGTCCTCCCGCCAGACGATATCGACGGCGCGGAGTCGCCGCTCGGCGAGCCATGCGCGCGTCGGCTCGACCCCGGGCGCGTGCCGCGAATGCCAGCTGGCGTGAAGCGTAACGCCGCGAGCCTGCGCCAGATCGATCAGCGCCCTGAGTTCGCCCGTCGTGACCGTCGGCGGCTTCTCCAGGAGAACATGCAATCCCGCCTCGAGCGCACGGCGGGCGTCGGCATAACGCGTCTGCGTGGGCTGGCACATCGCCACGGCCTGCAGACCGTGGTTCGCGCGCAGCATGTCGTCGATCCCGTCGTAGCCCGGCACGTCCTCGAGACGGTCATAGGGACTCGCCGTCGCCGTCAGCTCGAAGTCGGGCGAGTCCGATATCGCCTGCAGGTGTTGGCCGCGCGCGATCTGGCCCAGACCGACGACGCCGATTCGAATCGCCATTCCCGCGTCCCCCTGATCGCGTCGCGTCTCCGCGCGACGAAGACGGCCTTTTTAAACCCCAGGCGCCTGTTTGGGATATCGTGAGAAACGGCCGTTTTCATTCTTCCGCCATCGCCTCACTGCCCCCTCGCGGCGCGGGCTGCATGCGCGAACCTGAGGTCAAACGCCTCAATTGCGACGCCCAATTGCGGTCCCACCGCGGATCGGCATGGCGGATGGTCCGCACGGAAGCGATAATTGGAAGATGTCTCAGGTGTTGACCCGTCGGCTAGCTTTGGCGGCCCTGCTTGCGAACGCCGCCGCCGGCGTGCTCGGCTCGCCGGCTCGCGCGAACCAGCGGCAAGGGGCTGACGGCGGCTGGCCCGCCGAGATCGCCCTTGGACCGCCGCGCCCTTTTTCGTTCGAGGGTCTCAAAAGGCGCGCGGCCGCCTTGGCCGCCCGGCCCTATGTCGCGCCCGCTCCGCTGCCGCCCGAGGTGCTGCACGCCATCGACTATGACGCCTTCGGCCAGATCGCCTATCGGCGCGACGCCACCTTGTGGGGGCGATCCGGCGGCGCGGGCGTCCGCTTCTTCCCCATGGCGCGCGGGGCCAATGTCCCGGTCGCTATGAACGTGGTCTGGCAGGGCCAGGCGCGGGCAGTCGACTACAAGCTGGCTCTGTTCGACATGCCGCCGGGCTCGCCAGCGCGCGCCCTGGGCGAGGCGGCGGGCTTCGGCGGCTTCCGGGCCATGAACGCCGACCAGCAGACCGACTGGATCGCCTATCTCGGCGCCTCCTATTTCCGCTCGGCCGACCCCTTCAACCAATACGGCCTTTCGGCCAGGGGGCTGGCGATCAACACGGCGACGCCGCGCCGCGAGGAATTTCCGGTCTTCACCGCGTTCTGGCTGGAGCAGGACGCCGCGGGGAACCTGGTGGTCTACGCTCTGCTCGACGGGCCAAGCGTGACCGGCGCCTACCGCATTCGCCATGAGCGCTCGGCGGCGGGACTGGTCCAGCACATCGACGCGGACCTGCACTTTCGCGCCGCCATTGAACGTCTGGGCGTCGCGCCGCTGACCAGCATGTACTGGTACGGCCAAAGCGATCGGAAGCCGGCCGACGATTGGCGACCGCAGATCCATGACTCCGACGGACTGTCGATCTGGACCGGAGCGGGCGAGCGGATCTGGCGGCCCCTCGCCAACCCGCCACGGGTCGTCACAAACCTCTTCCTGGACAAGACCCCGCGCGGCTTTGGCCTGATGCAGCGCGACCGCAACTTCGCCGACTACGAGGACGACGGCGCCTTCTACGACCGCCGGCCCAGCGCCTGGGTCGAGCCGGTTGGCGATTGGGGCGCGGGCTCGGTGCAGCTCGTCGAAATCCCCACCGCCCGCGAAACCGATGACAACGTCGTCGCCTTCTGGACGCCGGTTGCGTCTCCCGCGCCCGGCCAGGCGCTTTCGTTCGCCTACCGCCTGCACTGGGCGGCCGAAGAGCCCTCGCCCCTGGGCGTGGCCCGCGTGGTCGCCACGCGCCTTGGTCAAGGCGGCCGGCCCGGTTTTCCAAGTCCGCCCGGGCGTCGCAAATGCGTGATCGACTTCGCAGGCGGATCCCTGGCGGGGCTTCGGCGCGGCGACGCCGAAGCGATGGTCACCATCGACAATGACGCGCCGGTCGAAGCCGTCGCCTACCCCGTCGTCGGTCAGGCGCGTTGGCGGCTGATGTTCGACATCGACGCGCCGGCGAACGCGACCGTGAACCTGCGGGCCTTCCTGCGACGGGGCGGCCAGGCGCTTTCCGAAACCTGGATCTATCAACTCGCCAGCGCGTAAGGCCGTCGGCAGACGCCAGCTCGTCTCCTCAGGCGAGGGCCGCGCCTCAGGTCACGCCGCCAGGCGACCCCGGCCGCGCGGCGCGGCGACAGTTTCGAACCGATGGATCGCAGGCGGCGCGATGAACAACGCCTCGATATGGCGGCGCAGCTCGGCCGCGTCGTCATAGGCGCGCCGAAGCTCCTGGGCGCGCGAGAGGACGGGCGGCGGACGGACCTCTTCGACGATCTGCAAGAGCCCGGCGCGGCCGACTGACAGCGGGGCCCGCGAGGTGTGCAGATTGAGGAAGGCCGAAAGCGTCAGGCCCAGGAACACCGGGCTCGTCCAGACCAGGAAGTTCGGATCGACCAGCAGCGCAGCTATGGCGCCGGTCACGCCCAGCGCCACATGACTGCGGTGCGCCCGCCAGACCTGTCGCGGGGCAAGCTCGACGCCGTCGCGACGCTGGGCTGCCCAGCCGCTGTCACGCCCCATCAGAACCTGACCGACGGCTGCAGTCTGCATCATCATCATCACCGGCGTCGTCAGGACCGAGACCAGGCTTTCCAGGACGAACCCCCACGCCAACCGCCTCGCTCCGCCGAACCCCGCGCGAATACGCCGGTCGCGCATCGCCAGAACGAAAGCCATCAGCTTGGGCCCGGCGAGCAAGGCGACCATCAGGGCGAAAAGCGCGACCACCTTGCCATGCGCAGCGGCTCCGGCCTGACGCTCGACGCTCCAGACCACCGCCCCGCAGACGAGCTGCGCCAGCCAAAGCACCGGCGCGACATAGGCGAGGACGCCGCGGACGAGATGCAGCCGGCTCACCCAGTGCAATCCGGCGGCGGCGAGCAGTCGTACGTGCTGGAGATTGCCCTGGCACCACCGGCGGTCCCGCGCGGCCAGGTCAAGCAGGTTCGGCGGCGTGGTCTCGTAGCTGCCGGGCAGCCCGGCCGCCATACGCACCGCCCAGCCCCGGCGGCGCAGCAGAGCCGCCTCGATGAAGTCATGGCTCAGGATATGGCCGCCGAACGGCCGCGGGCCGGACAGGTGCGGCAAGCCGGCGCTTTCGGCGAAGGCCGTCACGCGAATGATCGCATTGTGCCCCCAGTAGTTGCCTTCGGACGCCGACCACCAATGCTGGCCGAGCGCGAACACCGGGCCGTAGAGGTGGTTGGCGAATTGCTGCAGCCTGGCGAACGGCGTCTCGGCGTTGACGATGGCGGGCGCCGTCTGCAGCAGACCAAGCTGCGGATCGTCTTCCATCGCTGCGGTGAGCCCGAGGATGCAATCCGCGGACATCAGGCTGTCGGCGTCCAAAATCAGCATGTAGTCGTAGCTGTCGCCGAAGGCCTGAACCCAGTCGGCGATGTTGCCCGCCTTGCGGTCGGTGTTGTGCGCCCGGCGCCGGTAATGGATGTTCGGCGCGCCCTCGCCCAACCTGGCGCGCAGCCGCAGGAAACTTGCGACCTCGGCGTCGGCGATGTGCGCCTCACGGGTGTCGCTCAGGATAAAGATCTCATAGCCGCCGCCTGCGCCGACACGGCGGAGGTCCTCGGCCATCGCCTGGACGTTGGACTGGATCAGTCCGGGATCCTCATTATAGGTCAGCGTCAGGATCGCTGTTCGCCCCCTGGCGGGGCGCGGCGAAGGGCGAAGCGGCGCGCCATGTCCGGCAAGCGCCAGCACGAAGCCGGCGAATACGCTCAGAAAGCTGAAGCCGATCCAAGCGCTGAGCAGGACGGTCAACGCGATCAGAAGGCCTTCCACGACCGAAACGCCGTCCGCCCCCAGCACGTCGATCATGATCGCGCCCGCTATAGCCGCCAGCCCTCCCGAGCCTGCGAGCATCAGCACGCGGCGCGCGGTGACGTCTGGGAAGTGCATGCGATAGGTCGGCGGAGCGTGTCGCAGGTCCTGCGCGGGCATGGCCAGGGGCGCGAGCTCCGGCGTCGATTGCGGGATTGGAGCAACCCGCTCCGAAACCGGTGCGGGACCGTCGCTCCATGGGGCGCGGACCTCCGCGGTCGGCCTGTTGGGCGCTGCAGATTCCTCGCCGGCGACGGCCTTGAGGGAATGGCGGGATCCGTCCGACTTAAGCGGTTCCGAGAGAGCCCCCTCCCAAAACATGACCGACAAGGCCGCTCCTTTCTGGCGATGATCCATTTGATGCTGAGGCGCGCCCGGGAGAAGCGGCCGGCTAGGTTGTGCCTGTGACTGAGACGGCCCGGTGGGCGAAAGAATGGCGCAACGGCGCCATTAATCGCCGGCTCGGCGGGGCGCTCGAAACTTGATCACGCGCCAGGGCGGCGTGACGGCTACAGGCCAACGCCGCCGAGTCGGAGCGTGACGGACCTGGCAGATCGCGTCTGCACGCGCCGATGTGATAGATCAGCCCTCGCCAGGGGCGGCGCGATCGTGGGTTGAGTTTGTGAAGAGCGCCTTTTGCCCCCTGCTGCTGCTTTGCGCCCTGCCGACCAGGGCCTTCGCCGAGCCGCCGCCAGATCAGATCCGCGCCATGGTGGAGACGGCGATCGCCACCAACGACCCGGAGGTGGTCTCCCGCGTGGTCAGCGTCGCCAAGCTCACCGTTCCGAACAGCGCCGCCGAAATCGACGCCATCGCGGCCGACTACTACACCCAGCTTTCGGCGAGGAAGGCCGCCGAGGCGCGCGCAGCCGAAGAGCGGATCGCAGAGGCCGGGCCGCTGTCCCTATGGAAGGGCTCCATCGAACTCGGCGGCAGCCGGTCCACCGGCAACAGCCGTGTGCTGGACGTCTATAGCGGCCTCGATCTGACCCGCACCGGCATCAGGTGGACCCACAAGCTCACCGCCCACGCGGAATACCAGCAGACCTCCGGAACGCCCTCCACCGAGCGGGCCCTGATCGCCTATCAGCCGCAGCTGAAGCTCGGCCCCGTCTTCTACGCCTATGGCCTCGGCCAATACGAGCATGACCGGTTCCTGGGCTATCAGGTCCGCTACACCGCAGCAGTCGGGATGGGCATATCGGCGGTGGCGGGGCCCAACCTCAAGATCGACTTCGACGCTGGTCCGGCCTTCCGGGTCACCGACTTCTACGACATGGCGACAGAGGATCGAGTGGCGGCGCGCGGCTCGTTCCATCTGAAATGGCTCCCGTCGCCGAGGCTCACCTTCACCGAGGAGGCCGCGGTCTACCTCCAGAAAGGCGACACGACCGCCAAATCCTCGACCGCGGTCGAGACGCGCTTGTTCGGTCCGCTGAAAGCTCGCCTCTCCTACGACGTGCAGTACGAGAGCGACGCCCCCGAAGGGCAAACGGACCTCGACACAACCTCGCGCGTCTCCCTGGTCTACAGCTTCTAAGACCACGCCCTACTGTGGATGGCCCTCCGCCGAAACCGTGAAATGAGGCTGTCGTCTCCCCTCGGAAAATGGGGATAGGCTGCAAGCCAAGCACCAGGGAGGCAGGTCATGCCTGACGATGCAAAGACCGGTGCCGTCTGGGCGGCTACGATTACGAGACTCGCAAGCGCGTGCTCGAACGAAACGCCGCCGAGCTCTACAATTTGCCGTTCTAGATAGAAGCCATCTCGGCGGTCACGGCGGGGCGAAGGCCCCGCCGCCTCGGCCCGTCAAACCAAGGGAACCCCATGCCAGAGGCCACAACGGGCAGAATGCCGCCCTCGTCGCGGGACCTGAGCCGCAAGGCGGCCATCGTCGGCGTCGGCGACACCGATTTCCACCAGGACTACAAGGCGGCCAGGGCCAAGGCGCCCGGCTATGAGCTGCCCACGCCCGAGAGCCTCGCCTCGACGGCCTTTGAGCGCGCCTTGGCCGATTCCGGCCTGCGGCGCGAAGACATCGACGGCTTGTCGGTGTCGTTCATCTATGGCGGTCCAAACGCGGCGTCGATGGCGCAGGTCCTGGGTCTGACGCCGCGCCACCTGATCAACAACTACGGCCTCCTGGCGGGTCCCCTGCCTGGCGTCTGCGCCGACATCGCGGCCGGCAAGTGCGACACCGTCGCCATGGTCTATTCGGCGGCTTCCCGCGCCATCGGGCGGCAGTACGGCGGCGAGAGCTACGGGGGCGAGGGCGGCGGCGCCCCGAGCTCATACTACTATCATCAGCCCTGGGGCTGGACGTCGCAGGCGGCGCACTGGGCCCTCATCTGGCGCTACTATCAGGCGACGTTCGGAGCTGTTGAAGAAGACTTGGGCTCCGTGGCCGTGCAGTTGCGCAAGAACGCCCTGACCAACCCCAACGCGGTGATGCAGACGCCGCTGTCGATCCAGGACTACCTGCAGTCCCGCTACATCGTCCGCCCCCTGCACCTGTTCGACATGTGTCTCGTCAACGACGGCGCGGTCTGCCTCATCGTCCGCCGGGCCGACAAGGCGCGCGACCTGCCGCACAAGCCGGTCCTGGTCGCGGGCTGGGGCGAGGGCAAGGTGAAGGGCGGCAAGATGGATCAGATGGTGCGGCAAAGACTGCGGCCGCAAATGCAGCACGCCGGCGGACAGGCGTTCGAGATGGCGGGGGTGAGCCTGTCGAACATCCAGCACTTCGAAGCCTATGACGCTTCCACGATGCACCTGATCGACCAGGTCGAGGGCTATGGCTTCGTCGAGCCGGGCCAGGGCCTGGAATTCTGCAAGAGCGGGGAAATGGCCGTGGGCGGCGCGCTTCCGGTCAACACCAGCGGCGGCATGCTGTCCGAAGCCTACATGCACGGCTGGAGCCATGTTGCGGAGATCACCCGGCAGATGCGGGGCGAGGCCGGAGCGCGGCAGATCCCCGGCCTGGAGCATTCCATGTTCTCGCTGGCGCAGACCGACGAGGCCCACCCCATCATCTTCGAGCGAGGCGCCTAGCCATGGTCGAAAAACGACCCGACCGCGTGCGTGGCGCTGGCCACGACGAATTCTGGGCCTGGTGCGAGAAGGGCGAACTGCGCCTGCAGCGCTGCGCCAACTGCCACCGGCTCTCCTGGCCGGTGGTGAAGGCCTGCGAATATTGCGACGGCGGCGACCTGAGCTGGGAGCGCATGTCCGGCCGCGGCAAGATCGTCAGCTGGTGCACCTTCGAGCGCGACTACTACAGCGGACTGCTCCCCATCCCCTGGGAGACCATTCTCGTCGAGCTGGAAGAGGGGGCGCTGTTCATCAGCAACCCCGCGGACATGACCTGGAAGGAGATCGAATTCGACATGCCGGTGAAACTCGCCTTCACCCAATGCGAAGACTCAGCGGGCGTGTTCAGCCTTCCGGTCTTTGAACGTACGTAGGGACGCGGACCAGGGCGCCTCCCTACGAATGACCTGATCTCGTCACGGTGACCGGCCACCTGACGCCGGTCATCGCAGGGCCCCATATATGGGTTGTCGGATCTGGCCGAGGCCGGCCACTGTGGGTCGCGCCGCCGCCGCCGGCCCTGTGAATTGATGTACCGCCGCCCACGCAGCATCTCGGGTCAACACCAGGTTTCGACGGCTTCAACGGGGCACGACACCACGTAACCCGGAACGTCGAACACCCTGCATCCCCTGGAACCTCCGCATGAATGCGTCAAAGCTGTCGATGTCGCCCGAGGACATTCGAGAGAAGTACCGGAAGGAACGCGACAAGCGCCTGCGCCCAGACGGCGTCGCCCAGTTCCACGAACTCAAGGGGATCTATGAGGACTTCGACAGGGACCCCTATGTCGAACCGGGATTCACGCGCGATCCGGTGATCGAGGAGACCGATGTCGTCATCGTCGGCGGCGGCTTCGGCGGCATGCACGCCGCCCATCAGCTCACCCTGAGGGGCGTGCGCAAGATCCGCATCATCGAGAAGGGCGGCGACTTCGGCGGCACCTGGTACTGGAACCGCTATCCGGGTTGCGCCTGCGACGTCGAATCCTACACCTACATCCCGTTCCTGGAGGAAACCGGCTACATGCCGGTCGAGAAGTACGCCAAGGCGCCGGAGATCTTCGCGGTGGCCCAGAAGGCCGGCCGCCAGCTCGGCCTCTACGAGATGGCGCTGTTCCAGACCCTGACGGATGAGGCGCGCTGGGACGATGACGCCAAGCGCTGGATCGTGACGACGAACCGGGGTGATCGCCTCGCGGCGCGGTTCCTCATCGTCGCGGGCGGGATTCTCCACAAGGCCAAGCTGCCGGGCATTCCGGGGCTCGAGACCTTCAAGGGCAAGAGCTTCCACACCAGCCGCTGGGACTACAGCTATACGGGCGGCAGCCCGTCGGAACCGATGGACAAGCTCGGCGACAAGACGATCGCCATCATCGGCACCGGGGCGACCTCTGTGCAGATCGTCCCCGAGGTGGCGAAGGTCGCGAAGCAAGTGATTGTGTGCCAGCGGACGCCCGCCAATGTGAGCGTGCGCGGCAACGCCCCGACCGACTGGGAGTGGGCCAGGAGCCTGAAGCCGGGCTGGTGGAAGGAGCGGCTGGAGAATTTCACCAACGTGGTCTCCGGCATGCCGTTCGAGACCGATCTGATCAACGACGGCTGGAGCCACATCTATCGCGGCTTCCTGCCCTACGGCGGCGCGGACAAGATGGCCCTTCCGCTGGAGGAGCGGCTGCTCGTCGACTTCGAGATCATGGAGGGCATCCGGCAGCGGGTTTCGGAGATCGTCGAGGATCCGGCGACCGCCGAGGCGCTCAAGCCTTGGTATGACGTCTGGTGCAAGCGACCCGCCTTCCACGACGAGTACCTGCAGGCCTTCAACCTGCCGAACGTTAAGCTGCTCGACACCGAGGGCAAGGGGGTCGACGCGATCACCGAGCGCGGCATCGTGGTCGCTGGTGTCGAATATCCCGTCGACTGCATCGCCTTCGCTTCCGGCTTCGAGATCGGCACGGTCTATAAGAGCCGCATCGGCTTCGAGCTCTATGGCCGCGGCGGGGTCAGCCTGACGGATGACTGGCAGAGCGGCGCCACCGCCCACTCGCTGCACGGCTTCCTGTCCAGGGGCTTTCCGAACGCCTTCCTCTACAACGGCGCGCAGGGGGGGCAGACCACCAACTTCCTCCACGTCATGTACGAGAGCGCGATCCACGTGGCGGAGATCGTAAAGGCGGTCACCGATCGCGGCGCGCATGAGGTCGAGCCGACCACGGAGGCGGAGGAGGCTTGGTGGGAAGTGGTCATGGGCGGGCTCTGGGGGGCCTATGACCAGATGAAGGAATGCACGCCGAGCTGGCTTAACGGCGAGGGCCAGCGCGACCCCAGCAAGATGAAGCTGGCCATCTACATGGGCAGCCTCACGGTCTATGCGCAAATGATCCGCGATTGGCGCGAGCAGGGCATGCCGGGACTTGAGATGAAATAGGGATTGCTGGCCGCAGCAAATAATCAACAGGGAAGGAAACGACATGGAGGATATGTTCGGCCTGGCCGGAAAGGTCGCCATCGTCTGGGGCGGCGGACAGAGCATGGGCGAGGCCTACGCCTTGCGCCTGGCCCGCGTCGGCTGCGACGTCGCCGTGGTCGACCTGGTGGCCGAGCGGGCCGAGACGGTGGCCCAGAAGGTGCGCGACATGGGGCGCCGCTCGGTGGGGATCGCCGCGAACGCCCGCGACCCCGCCGCCGTGGAGGCTGCGGTCGACCAGGCCGAGCGTGAGCTCGGGCCGCTGCAAGCCATGGCGACTATCATCGGCATGGCGCAGCACTGGGGGCCGGTTCTCGAGATGTCGCTGGAACAGTTCCGCGACGACCAGGGCCTGAACCTGGAGACCTTCTTCTTGACGGCCCAGGCGGCCGCGCGCCGGATGGTCCGCAACGGCGGCGGCGCGATCGTCGGCACGGTGTCGATCAGCGGCCTCACCTCGGCGCCCACCCACGCCGCCTATGGCGCGGCCAAGGCCGGGATCGCGAACCTTGTGCGGTCGATGGCCGCTGAGCTTGGGCCCGACATCCGGGTCAACGGGGTCGCGCCGGGCCCGGTCGCCACGCTCCGCATCGCCAAGCAGCTGAGCAGCGACGGTCCGGCGACCTTCCCCATGCCCAAGCTGCCGATGAAGCGGGCTGGGACCGTCGACGAGATGGCCAAGGCCGGCCTCTTCCTGCTCTCGGACCTGGCGAGCTACATCACCGGCCACACCCTGCCTGTGGAAGGCGGCTGGCAGGCGGCCTATCTCGTCGAACGGGGCGGCTGATCGGCGCCCTGAGGGCGAAACGAAGGGATGGCGGATGCAGGTCGGAATTTGTCTGCCCTATTCGGAACCGGGGATCACGCGCCAGACGCTGGTCGACTGGTGCCGGGCGATCGAGGGCGGCCCCTTCGCCAGCCTTTCCTGCGGCGAGCGGATCTCCGGCGCCGACACGATGGAGATGCGCGCGATGCTGGCCGGCGCGGCCCTGTTGACTGAGCGCGTCCGCATCGTGCCTTCGCTCTACGTGTTGCCGATGCACAGCGCCGCCTGGGCCGCCAAGGAGATCGCCACGCTCGACGTCCTGTCGAACGGCCGGGTCGACGTCGTGGTCGGGACCGGCGGGCGGCCGCAGGATTACCAGGCTGTCGGCGCCGATTGGGCGACGCGCGAGACGCGCCTCGTCGAGCAAGTTGCAACGCTTCGCCGAATCTGGTCGGGCGAGCCCGCCTACGACGGGGGTGAACCGGTGGGACCGATGCCGGTGCAGCCGGGCGGGCCGCGGATCATCGGCGGCTTCTCCGGGCCCAAGGCGATCGCGCGGTCCGCCCGCTGGGCCGACGGGCTCTACGGATTCTCGATCACGGGCGAGGCCGGCGAGATCCAGCAGAAGATGGATGTGGCGGAGAGCGCCTGGAAGCAGGCCGGCCGGACGACGCGGCCGTGGAAGGTCGGCGGCTTCTGGTATTCGCTCGCGGACGATGCCGAAGCGCAACTCCGTCGCTATGTCTTCGATTACCTGCGTATCGCTGGAGACGCGGTGGCGCGGCAGGTGGCGGACTCCATGACCCGTTTCACCCCCGACGCCATTCTTGAGACGATGCGCGCCATGAAGGCGACGGGAATCGACGAGCTGTACATGGTCCCGGCCTCCGCAGACGTGGCCGAGGTCGAGCGTCTCGCCAATCTGGTCGCCATGATCTGAGTGGAGGGCTGACATGGACGTCAACACCGCCGAAATCGCGGACGGCATCTACCGGTTCTCGACGCTCGTCCCGGACATCGCCCCGCCGGCCGGATTATCCTTCAATCAGTACCTGATCGCCGCCGATGAACCGCTGCTGTTCCATACCGGCCCCAGGCACATGTTTGACGACATCTCCGCGGCGCTCAGCCGGATCATGCCGGTGTCGAGGTTGCGATGGGTGTCGTTCGGGCACGTCGAATCCGACGAGTGCGGGTCGATGAACCTTTGGCTGGCCGCAGCGCCCGCCGCTCAGGTGCTGCAGGGCGCCACAGCCTGCATGGTGTCGCTCAACGACCTGGCCGATCGTCCGCCTCGCGCGCTGGCTGACGGGGAGACCCTCGATCTGGGCGGCAAGCGCGTGCGCTGGATCGACACGCCGCACGTGCCCCATGCCTGGGAGTCCGGCCTGATCTACGAGGAAACCACCCGCACGCTGTTCACCGGAGATCTCTTCGCCCAGGTGGGCGGGGGCCCGGCGGTGAGCAAGGACAGCATTGTCCCGGCCGCGGCCCAGGCGGAGACGGCGTTCCGGTCCAGTGGTTTGACGCCACAGACCGCGCCAACCATCCGGCGCCTGGCTGCGCTCGATCCGCGGCTGCTCGCCGTCATGCACGGCTCCTGCTTCACCGGTGATTGCGAAGGCGAACTACAGGCGTTGGCGGACTTCTATCAGCGCGAGTTCGACGCCGCGGTCTCCTAGCGCCTGAACGGAGGGAGCCTGGCGGCGTTGTTGGCAGACATCGGCCGCATGACCTGGAACCCCTCAAAATGTCCGACTACGAGCTCTACTATTGGTCCGTGCCGTTCCGCGGCCAGTTCGTGCGCGCCGTCCTGACCTATGCCGGCAAGACCTGGACCGAGGGCGGCGACGCCGCGATCTCAAAGCTGATGGGCGGACCGGTGAAGGACATGCCGGTCCCGTTCATGGGCCCGCCCATGCTGATCGACAAAAAGGCTGACTTAGCCATCGCGCAGATGCCGGCCATCGTCCTCTATCTGGGTGAGACGCTGGACCTCATGCCAGCCAGCCCGGCCCTGCGCGCCCTGGCCATGAAGATCGTCAACGACGCCAATGACGTGATCGACGAGATCACCCTGGATGGCGGCCGCGAGATGTGGACGGAAAAGCGGTGGCGAGACTTCGTCCCCCGCCTGAAGAAGTGGATGTCGTTCTGGGAGGAGACCGGACGCCGCCACGGCCTGAAGGTGGACTCCGGCTTCCTGTTGGGCGGCGAGACGCCAAGCGTCGCCGATATCGTGACAGCGACCCTGTGGTCGACCATGGCCGACCGCTTCCGCAAGATAGAGGCGATCCTTTGGGACGCCGCGCCCATGACGGCCGCCCTGACGCGGCGGATCGCGGACCTGCCGCCGCTGGCCAAGCTGGCCGCCAAGGCGCGGGACGACTATGGCGACGCCTATTGCGGCGGCCAGATCGAGGCCTCGCTGCGCAAGGTCCTGGACGCCTGACCCCTCAAAGGCTGCTGTGCTTCACCGCGTCCGTCCGCGCAGAAGCGGATCGGGCTTATGATCGACCACCTGGCCTTCCCAGAAGGCCGCGCCGAAGCTGGCGTCGGCGGCCGGTTCCTCGGCGGGGGACAGGTCGGTCCCCCAGCCGATCGCGCCCTTGATCGCGCCCGCGGGCGTGATCGGATAGATCGTGGCCTTGCGGAATTGGCGCCGCTGACCCCCGGCGACGGCCGGCGCCACAATCCACAGCTCTTCAGCGAAGACGTACCAGCTTGTCGCGATCCGGTTCAGGATGGACACGCGTTCGGGCGCGAAGGCCGCGCGCCAGGCGCGGCAATAATCGACCGCGGCGGCCGCGCCGCGAAGGTCCAGCACGGGTTGCTTGGGCAGGTCAGACAGATAATCGCGCTCCGCCCAGATGGCGTCGGGATCGATCATCGCCGAGAGCGCGCCGCGATCTCCATCCCGCACCGCGTCGAGGAAGCGTTCGTGGATCATGAGGCTTCGCACGGAGGCGTCGGGCGCCGCATCCACGGCGTCCGGTTCACGCTCCCACAACATCTCGCCCATGATCAGGGGCGGCGCTGTCGGAGCCAGCGTCGCCGTGTGCGAGATGCGCCACTCGCCGCTGGCGACGTGGACGCGGGTCGGGAAATTCTCGAAGAACATGTACCAATCGGTCGCGACCAGGCGGCTGGCGTGCGGGACGACGACGCCTTCCATGCTGTGATAGTGGGCGGCGACGCCGGCATGGCCTGAAATCGCCTTGGAAAATCCCGGTTGAGCCAGCGCATAGCGCGCCTCCGGATGGACGGTCTCAAGCGTCGCATCCCAGTCGCCCGAATATTCCTGACGAATGTGGTTCTCGGTGGCGGCGATCGTCTCGATCACGGCTTGGACTGTCGACTTTGCGGACATATCGACCTCTCCCGGTTGACGCGCTCGACGCTCCCGCTCCTGCGGGCGGGACGCAGTCATCTAAGGCGCATAACGCGCGCCGCGCACGACAGAAGGCTGACCCACAGCGACAGTTGATCAGGCGAGCCGCCGGGCTTCCGGTTCACCCGCTCCGGTCCGTCGCTCCCCCCACGGATGTGATTGGGGCGCTTGGCCGAAAGCCCATCACCTCCATGAAGAAGCTGAGCGCCTCGCCCGTCGTGCGCGGGAAAGCGACGCCTGGCTCGGCGAGGATCTGGGGCATCAGCTCCAGCACATCCTCGACGGACATGTCCGGATCGACCACCCCGCGCGTCTCGCTGATCACCGTCCGCGCGATACGACCACCGCCGACGACGAACAGTTCGCCGTTGGCCGGGCAGGCCTCGTGGCACAGGAGGACCACCAGCGGAGAGACTTGGTCTACCCGAGCGTTCTGGAGGAACCAGGTCTTGAGCTCGCCGTCCGCCATGTTCTCCGCCATGCGGGTCGCGCCGGCCGGACTCACCAGATTGACCTTGACGCCCCTGCCCTCGCCTTCGGCCGCGAGGCTGCGCGCCAGGCCGATATACGATGCCTTGGCGGTGGCATAGGGCGCGCTGCCGGGCAGCCCGTAGAACGCCGTGGACGCAGCCAGCACCAGCCGCCCATAGCCTTGCGCCAACATCACCGGCCAGGCTTCCCGCGCCAGGACGAAGGCGGCGCGGGTGTTGATGGCGAGCTGCTTCTCAAGACGGTCCGGCGCCTCCTGCTCGAAAGGCATGGCGCCCAGGGTGAAGCCCGCGTTGTGAACCAGGGCGTCCAGGCGGCCGTAAGCCTCGATCGCCATCTGCACCGCGCGGCGCGCCCCTTCGAGGTCAGAGAGATCCTCGACACAGGTCAGAGCCTCGCCGCCTTCGGCGCGGATCGTCGCCACCGTCTCCTGGGCGGGACCTTCGTCCGCACCGCGTCCGAACAGATCGACGCCAAGGTCGCTCACCACGACCTTTGCCCCACGCCGGGCCAACAGCCGGGCGTGCTCGCGCCCGATGCCCCGCCCCGCGCCCGTGACCAGGACCACGCGACCATCGAAGCGAAGCTCAGCCATCGTTCATACCGCTAGTTCGGCAACAGCCATTCGCCGTTCTCGACGAACACCTTGCGCATGATCTCCGGCGCGAACTTCGCGAGCTTTCGGCTGACGTCGCCCATCGGATCGCGACCGCCCTCGGGATGGGGGTAGTCGCTGGCGTAGCAATAGAGCTCAGGCATGCCGAACTGGTCGATGTAGGCGTCCACCGGCTCGATATCGAACAGCGAGAAGCGCGTGTTCCGCCGGATATATTCCGAAGGCTTCATCCGGATCGGGAGCGCGCCTGACATGTCGCCCAAGGTGAACTTGCGCGAGTTGGCGTGCCAAAGGTCGAGGTTCTGGGCGAGCGGGCCCACCCATTGAGCGGTGACTTCGCAGGCGCCGAAGCGCAGGCGGGGGAAGCGCTCGAACACGCCGCCCAGCACCATGGTCGCCAGGAAGTTCTGCACCGGCAGATGCAGGGTGGAGAGCGTCCACGGATCCATCTGGAACTCCTCGCCAGCCTTCCAGCCGACGAAGGCCGGGGCGTCGCGCCAGGCGGCGGTCTTCAGGAACTCGAAGTCGGCGCCGACATGGGCCAGCACCGGCGCGTTCGCCGCTTCCAAGAGGTCCCACACCGGATCGAGCCTCGGATGGGCGGGAGAAACGCCGCCCGGCAAGGCGGCCGAGGGGATCCAGACCGCCCGCACACCGCCGTCGACCAGGCGCTTGACCTCGGCGTAGAGCGTCTCGACGTCGTCGGCCAGGGCCACGCCCACCGTACGCAGGCGGTCCGACTGGCGCGCCATGCGGATGCAGAAGTCGTTGTAGGCGGTGATCAGCTGGAGCGCGTACGCCTTACGGTCGCCGGTGATGCTCCGGTACATGTCCGGAAAAGCCTCGCACCGGAAATAGAACGACGTGGCGTAGAGCCCGATGCTGCCGGGGAACACCATCTGTCGCCTCACGCCCGTGAGGTCCATCACGTCCAGTCGCCGCAGCAGGTCGAACGCGCCCGGGGCGCGGGCGAACTTGGTGTTCCAGATGCTGTCAGCGTCGACCTTGGCGTCATCGGCGGCCACGAATTCGCGGATCGGCATCTTGGAATTTTCGTGGGCCTCGACGAACGGCCTGACGACGGAGCCGAACTGCTCCTCCCATAGGTTGACGGGCGTGTACTCATGGCTATCGGCGTCCATGATCCGCCCGGCGAAGGGCTTCAGAACGTCGGGGATCGCCAGAGCGTCGCTGCTCGTCATACCGACCATCCTTACTTCGACGCGCGCCGGGGCTACCGCTCGGCTACACCCTCGAAGACACGCATTACCCGCACCTTGCCCGGGCCCATCGCCTCCCGCTTGTGCTGCAGCCCCACATTATCCCAGACAATGAGGTCCCCCTCCTGCCAATGGTGGTCGTAGCGTGGCGCGTTTTCCTCTGAGAATTCGCGCAGCCAAGCCATCAGCCGATCGCTCTCCTCCGGCTCGACGCCCGCGACCCCCGAGGTCATGTCGCTGACGAACAGCGCGCGGCGGCCGCTCTCCGGATGGGGCGTGAAGATCGGATGCATGGAATCGCAGAGCCGGCGAAGGGTGTCGGGCCCAGGCAGGCGGGGGTCGAAGTTGAGGCTCTGCTTGTGCTCAAGCCGGACGCGGACCTCCGGGGGCATCATCTCGTAGACCGTATACATGTCCCGGTAGCTGGTCGGGACGCAGCCCGGCTCGAACTTCATGGCCTCAAGCACCGAGAGGGTCTTGATCTGGGGCTTGTGGAACTGGTCATTGTGCCAGACCAGCTCGCCCATCCCCTCGTCGGTGTTGACGAGATAGTTCCCGTCCGTGCGGCGATGCACCCACTCCGACTGGTCCTTGCTGAACTTGCCGTAGTGGAACGTCCCGTCGGGGGTCTCGAGCAGCAGGCGTCCAAAGGGGCGAAAGAAGGCGTCGAGCTGGTCGTGATCTGGCGACGGTTGTCCGCGGAACACCAGCAGCAGGTGGCGGCGCAGGGCACGGACCAGGGCCTTCACGGTGAGCGGGTCAGGCTCTTCCCAGACGATCCCGCGCACGATCACGCCGAAGGCGCCGTCCAATCGTTCGAACGTCAGAGGTTGCGGACCGGAGGCCGCGGCGCTTTCGGCAAGGTGGGCTTCGGACGCGGGGCGTTCGGCGAGCTGTTCCATGACTGCAGCCTCTCTTGGAGCCAATCGCCAGAGTCTACGCCGCGCCCACATCTCTCCAAATTGATTTAGGCAGCACGTCTGTTCGTATATTTTCATAAGAGAGTTGCTGGAGACGCCGTGTGGAAATCCGCGCCCTTCGCTATTTCCTGGTCGCCGCCGAGACGGAGAATCTGAGCCGGGCCTCGGAGCGACTGAACGTCGTCCAATCGGCGCTGTCGCATCAGATCCGTAACCTGGAAGCCGAGATCGGCGCCGATCTCTTCGTGCGTAACGGCCGGCGTCTGCGCCTGTCCGAGGCAGGCAAGGTGTTCGCCGAGGAAGCCCATAAGGTGATGGAGGCCATCGAGTTGGCCAAACACCGAACGCAGCAGGCGGCCAAGGGCGCGCGAGGTGAGATCCGCGTTGGGTTCGAGACCATCTCCTCACGCAACAGGATGGTCTCCGAAGTGCTGTTTGCGTTCCGGGAGACCTATCCAGACGTGAACATAGACCTGGCGCACCTGCCTGCGGGCCCGCTCATCGACGCCTTGCGGGCCGGCGAGGTCGATGCGGGCTTCGTCCACCTGTCTGAACCCCTCCCGGAACTTGAAACCATCGTCTTCCAGACCACCGACTGGGTGCTCGCCATGCCGCGCCGCCACCCGCTCACGCGCAAGCGTTCCCTCTGCCTGGCGGACCTGGCAGGTGAGCCATTCATCTGGCGTGCGCGCAAGATTTCGCCGGGCGTCTACGATCGTATGCTCGCCGTTTGCCGGACTGGCGGCCTCCGCCCAAATATCATCCAGGAGGCGAACAACGAAGTCATGATGATGAACCTTGTCTCTGTCGGCTTGGGGCTGTGCTTTGTCGTAGAAACGCTTCGTTCCGACCTGCCGGAAGACCCGGTCGTGTTTCGGCACGTTACGGATTTCTCCATGCCGCTTGAGCTCTGCCTCGCCTGGCGTCGCGACAACGCTTCGAAGCAGCTGCCGAACCTGACTGACCTCGTACGGCGGCGCCTTGTCCAATAGCAGTATAGGGGCAGGTGACCGACCAGCGGCCCTCCCGGGCCGCCATCATCAATATTGCTCAGCGCTGTAAAGCACGGCGCCGCCCAGGTGGGGCACACCTTGGCAGGCCGGAGGCGCGCACGGTGATCTCGCCAATGGAGGCGCCCCCAGGGCTGGTTGATCGCGTGGATGATCGCCTTGGCGTGGCGTGTGACGATCCACAAGGGCGTGTAGTCCTGCGTCTCGATCCTGGCCAGCCGCGCCTCCCACCGGAGCTCGGTCAAGACGAGGTCGATGCGGCCGTCGGCATAGGCCGTGGGATCGACGATCGTCCGGGCGACTTCGGGGGAGGCAAGCATCTGGGATCTACTCTCTGCTGTCAGACACGCGGGTTCAGACCTCGATCAGGACCGCGCCGCCCATGCCGCCGCCGGCGCACATGGTGGCCACGCCCAAGCCGCCGCCGCGGCGGCGCAGATCGTGGATCAGCGTGGTCAGCATCCGCGCGCCGGAAGCGGCGATCGGGTGGCCCAAGCTGCAGCCGCTGCCGCTGATGTTCACGCTCGCCTCGTCGATGCCGAGCCGTTTGCAGGCGGCGATGGGCACCGAGGCGAAGGCCTCGTTGATCTCCCACAGGGCGACGTCGGACTGTTTGACGCCCGCTCGCGCCAGCACCTTGGGGATCACGTCGATGACCGACATGCCGGTGAGCCGCGGGTCGATGCCGACCGCCGCCCAGCTCCGCACCTTGGCCATGGACTTCAGCCCCTCCGATCTGGCGAGGTCCTCGTCCACCACCATCAGGGCGGCGCCCGCATCATTGCTGCCGCAGGCGTTGCCGGCGGTGATCGAAAAGCCCTCAATCTCGGGATGCAGGGTCTTCAGCCCGGCCAGGCGCTCCATCGTGGTGTCGCGGCGCGGATATTCGTCGACGGCGAAATCGAAGGACGAGCCGTCGCGGCGCTGCACCCGGATCGGGAGGATCTCGTCGGCGAATCGACCAGCGTCGATGGCTGCGATCGCCCGCTCATGCGAGCGCAGCGCCCAGGCATCCATGTCCTCGCGGCTGATGTCCGCCGCCTTGGCGGTGTTCCAGCCGACGGTGATCGACATGTCCATGTTGGGCGCTTCGGGGCTGTCCGGATGGGTCGGCGGCATCCAGAACTCCCCGAACTCGTCCGTGAGCGGCGTCCGCTGCTTCATGCGGGGCATCATCGAGCCGGAATGGGCGCCCCCGGCGACGACCGCCCGGTCCATGCCCGCCCGGATCGTGGCCGCCGCCTGAGAGACGGCCGCGAGGCTGCCCGCACAGTGGCGGTTCACTGCCTGACCGGGGATCCGCATCAGCCCCGCCTCGACGGCGGCGTGACGCGCCAGGTCGCCGCCGCCGTAGAGGGACTCGGCGAAGATCACGTCGTCGACGAGGTCAGGTGAGAGCCCCGATCGGGCGATGGCCGCCTCAAGCACGAAGCGCGCAAGGGCTTCGGCGGGGACGTCCACCAGGGAGCCCTTGCGAGACGTTCCGATCGCGGTCCGAACCGCGCTGACAATGACTGGGTTTGGCATTCAATCCTGCATCTGGATGCGGTGCGGCTTCCAATGGCCGCCCTTCAATATTTGAAGATTACATCCAGACCGACCGAACGCGGCGCCCCCAATAGCCGTAGAAATTGGTCAGCTGCGGATCGCGGCCCGCCCCGGCGGCGCGCAAGGCGCTGAAGATCGCCGGCATGGAGGTCGGCGACATCGACCTGTTCGAGGTCAATGAGGCCTTCGCCGTGGCGCCGCTGAAATTCATGCGAGACATGAACCTCGACCCCTCGAGAGTGAACGTGAACGGCGGCGCCATTGCGCTTGGCCATCCGATCGGGGCGACGGGCGCGATCCTCCTGGGCACATTGCTCGACGAATTGGGACGCCGAAACTTGAGCACCGGCCTCGTGACGCTCTGCGCCAAAGGGGCGATGGCGCCGGCCCTCGTCATCGAGCGCCTCGGATAGGGGGAGCACATGCCCGTAGAGGCTCAGGTCTCCTTGGTCTTGGGGTCGTAGACCGGGCCCGGGAGGGAATCGCGCTTGATCTTCCACGGCGCGACGTTCTGCAGGCGCGGCACGGCGCCTTCCTTAGCGCCGCGGCTGGCCAGCAGGGCGCGGTAGTCTTCCATGTCCTGGTCGCTCCAGAAGGCGGCGCCTTCCCCGGCGATGATCCCCAGCAGTTCGCAGCCCTCGGGCCCGGCGATCCAGGGGCCGAACCGGTCGCCGTAGAACAGGAAGATGTGGCTGCCCTTCTTGCAGACCTGGTCGCCGATGGTGACCTCGCCGCTGAGCACGAAAACTACGTGATCGCCCTTGTGCCCGTGCTTCAGGGACATCATCCCGGGGTCCCACTTGTTGTAGAAGCTGACGAAGTTGGGGAGCATCGTCATGAAGCGCTCGCGGATCGAGGCGGACCGCCCGTCCTCGTATTCGATGCGCACCACCTCCTGTTCGTGAACGTCATCGAGATGCCGGATGATTGGGCCGCCGATCATTTGGGTTTCCTCCATGGTGGGTCGTCGTGGTGTTGGATTGAGATGCCTCTAAGAACCACGTCCGGCTTTGTCGGAGCAAGTCAGCTGAGCCGCGACCGGCCGCCGCCAGACCGGCCGACTGCATCTGGCGCTGAAACCCTTACAGGGGTCTCGGCTGGATCGACCCCAGACGCTCCATAGCCGGCCCGTACACGGACTCGAGCGTGGCCGCCGGGTCGACGCCCGCAGCGCTCGTCATGACCGTGGCGACGCCCAGGGCGGCGAAGGCCTCCGCGCTGCGGAGCACGTCATCGGCGCCGCCGTCCGCGCCCACCTGGGCGAAGGCGGTAATTTCGATGTCGCGAATGTCGCGCCCAAGGGCGCCGCAGTGGCCTCGGAGCACGTCGATCTTATGGGCGACCGTATCCGGTGGTCCGAACAGGTTGCAGGCGTCGGCGTACTGGGCCACCAGCCGCAGGGTCTTCCGCTCGCCGCCGCCGCCGATCATGATCCGCGGACGGGGGGAAGACACCGGAGCGGGCGAGCATAGCGTCTCGGCCAGCTGGAAGTGTTTGCCGTTGAACGGCCCGTTGATGTCGCTCCACATCTGAAGACAGATCTGCAGAGCTTCCTCGAGCTGTTCGAAGCGAACGCCGAGCGGCGGGAACGGGACGCCCAGGCCCTTGTGCTCACGCTCGTACCAGGCCGCTCCCAATCCGAGCTCGGCGCGTCCGCCGGACAGCACGTCCAGCGTCGTGACGATCTTGGCCAGAAGGCCGGGATGCCGGTAGGTGACGCCGGTCACCAGCAGACGCAGGCGTAAGCGCTGGGTCAGGGCGGCGACGAAGCCAAGAGCCGTGTAGCCCTCCAGCATCGGATCCTCGGCCGGCGCCGCCTGCTCCATCTGGAAGAAGTGGTCCATGAACGAGAGCGTCCGGACGCCGACGGCCTCGGCCGTCCGGGCGAGACGGGCCACGCCAGGACCGATCCCAGGCGGTCCGCCAGCCCAGTCGAAGCGCGACACGTGAAGATCGAGGTGCATGGTTCACAGCCAAGCCAAGGCGGGACTAGGGAGCCGCCATGATCGTCCGTGATTGGGCCATCTGCAACCGGCGCCGGCGGCGGACTAGATCCGCGCGATCACCGCCAGGCAGTGACCGCTATTCCGCGACCGTCACCTCAGGAGAACGGGAACGGCGGTCATCCCGCGGCCTTCCAGAGCGCCGACCAAGGATGGCTCCGGCGCGTCCGGGTCCAGACGCAGCTTGGGGAAGTTGTCGAGCAGGGCGTTGATAGCGACCAGCATCTCAGCCTTGGCCACGTTCATGCCCAGGCATTGGTGCGCGCCGATGCTGAAGCCGAGATGGCTCTGGAACGGCCGGTGGAAGTCGTACTCGTCGGGGTTCTCCCAACGCGCCGGGTCACGGTTCGCGGCGCCGAGGCAGATGTCCAACACGACGCCAGCGGGAATCTCGACCCCGTCCAGCACGGTGTCCCTGGTCACCAGCCGGGAGAAGTAGGGGTCGGTGGGGTTCCAACGGACCGATTCCTCGATCGCCGCCTCGATGAGGCTGCGGTCCGCCCTGAGCGTCTCCCACCGCTCTGGCCGGCTGAGCAGGGCGCAGAGCGTAATGCCGAGCTGACGCCACGTCGTGCCGCCGCCGGCCAGGATGATCAGCTTGCAGTTGGCCATGATCTCCTGGTCGGTGAGCGGGCGTCGGGAGCCGTCCTCCAGCTCGAGTTCGGCGGCGATCATGCCGGTGACCACGTCGTCGCCCGGTTCGGCGCGGCGCTGGGTGATGAGGCCGCCCAACAGACGCGAAATGGTTTCAGCCGCCGCCATCTGCTCCTGAGGCGTGGTCCGGTCGACGCCCAACAGCGTCAGCAGCGCCTGGCGAAACTCCAGCGCGTCGGCGCCGTCCATGCCGACGCCGCGCGTGACGGTGTGGACCGGCATGCGCGCGCAGAGCTGCATGTTGAGGTCGGCGCGCTCATCGCCCTTCAGCGCCTCGATCAGATTGGCGACGATGTCGTCGATCCAGCGCTGGCGCCACCAGGTCAGCGTCTGGGGCTTGAGGAACATCGGCTGCGCCGTGGCGCGCATGCGCCGATGGTCGCCGCCCACCCGTTCCAGCATAGAGCCGCCGAAGGTCCCCTGAACAACCGGCATGTCGAGGTAGAGCTTGGACGAGAAGGTCTCGTTGTCCCGGAACGCGGCGTTGCACGCTTCAAAGGAGAAGGCGGTGTAGCCCGGCCGCGCCGTTGCGTACCTCGGGTGGTGATCCGTCAGGTTCATAAGTTCGCGCAGATAGCCCTTGTGGACCGGCGCCTGGTCGCGGAACCCGTTAAACGCACCGTTCATGTCGGTCTCGATGAGGGCGCCGCTCGCGCGGGCCTCCGTCCGGACGTCGAACATCTCGTTGTAGCGGGCGTCTTTGGCGATCACGGCGTCAGCCATGGCTTCCTCCCTGGCGTCTGGCCAATCGGCGCTCTCGTTCGAAACTGCGCCTTATATTTCTAAATAGCGAATAATTCCTGGTTGGGCAAAGCATAACTCGCCTCCGGGCCGGCTTGACATCTGCTTGGCGAAGGTGACGTTCGCCCGTTGTATACAATTTCTGGGTGGACCGGGGATGGCGCGCTTCACGACCCGTTTTGACGATCAGGCGACGGCGATGGAGGTCGCCGAGGGCTGCGATCTTTCCGGCAAGCGCGTCGTCGTCACCGGCGCCACGTCCGGCCTGGGCGAGGAGACCGCTCGGGTGCTCGCGGCCAAGGGGGCCGATGTCACGCTGGCGGTGCGCGATGTCGACGCCGGCGCGCAGGTCGCCGCCCGGATCGCCGAGAGCACGGGTTCGCGCCAAATTAGGGTCGCAAGGCTCGATCTGGCGGACCGCGGCTCCATCGCCGCCTTTGTGGCCGACTGGACCGGGCCGCTACATGTGCTGGTGGCGAACGCCGGCGTGATGGCGGTTCCCGAAACCCGCACGCCTGAGGGTTGGGAGCTTCAGTTCGCCATCAACCACCTGGGCCATTTCGAGCTGTCCCTGGGCCTGCATCGCGCGCTGGCGGCCGCCCAGGGCGCGCGCATCGTCTCGGTGACCTCCGGCGCGCACATGTGGTCGCCGGTGGTGTTCGACGACATCCACTATGTCTTCCGCCCCTACGACACGCACCAGGGCTATGGGCAGTCCAAGACGGCCAACGTCCTGTTCGCCGTCGGCGCCCAGGCCCGCTGGGCCGGTGACGGCATAACGACCAACGCCGCCCGCCCCCCGGCCGTGATCACCGGCCTGCAGCGCCACATCGGCGGCGGCGGCCGCATCCCCAAGGACAGCTTGCGGACGATCGCCCAGGGGGCGGCGACTTCGGTGCTGGCCGCCGTCGCGCCGGAGCTGGCCACGGCGGGCGGCCTTTATATCGACCGTTGTCAGGAGGCCGAAGTCGTCTTCCGGGCGAACAGCGATCGGAACGGCGTGGCTTTCTACGCGGTCGACCCGGGCAACGCCGAGCGGCTCTGGGAAGAGTCCCTGCGCATGCTGGCCTGACCCGGAACAGCCCCTAGCCGAGGAGCGCCACCTGGATGTCCAGGTCACCCTCATAGGGAAAGGAGGAAACCCGTCATGGCCCGCGAGCCCTATTTCGACGTCGGATCGTTGATGACGGAAGCGCGACGGACAGCCGGATACGACGACTGGGGCGATGAGGATTTTCGCGCGCCGTTCGAACGTCTCATTGAGGCGCTGAACGCCGAGGCCGAACTGACGCCGCAGGGCTTGCAGAGAACCAAGAGCTATATTCTTCGAATGCTGGTCGGTCGTCTGAGGCTCTACCAGGATCGCAAGACCTACCCCGGCATCACCCAGGAAGACATTCGGGCGCCGCTGTTCATCACGGGGCTCGGACGGTCGGGTACGTCCTACCTCAACGCGCTGTTCGCCACGGATCCGCACAACCATGCACCGCTGCACTGGCAGGTCTGGACGCTTTCGCCGCCACCGAACCACCCGGCGACCGACAAGGCCCCGCAAATGGAGAGCGGGGAACATCTGATCCGGTTCGAAGGCTGGCAAGACCCGGATATGCGGGACAAGCACGACTTCGGCGGCGTCGCGGCGGCCGAAGACACGCTGATGCAGGACTATTCCTTCATCTGCCGCTCCGCCATTTCCTATTGGGACGTGCCGTCCTACGGCGCGTGGCTGGCCCAGGCCGATTTCTCGGCGACCTACAGATTGCAGCGCAAGATCCTGCAGGCGCTGCAATTCGGCGAGCGACGGGACCGCTGGGTCCTGAAGTCGCCGCTGCACCTGCGGCAGCTATCTTATCTGTTCGGCGAGTTTCCCGACGCGCGCCTGATCTTCAACCACCGCGACCCGGTGAAAAGTCTCGCCTCGGCGATGAGCTTCGTGGTCGCGCTCAAGAAGCAGTTCGGCAACCCCTACCGGCCACCTGACCGAAGCCACGCCCTGGCGATGATGGAGGGGTCCGCCGCCAGCCTCGAGGGCATGATCCGCAGGCGCGCCGACCCTGCGGTCGACAGGATTTCAGTCGACGTCCAGTACCTCGACCTTGAAAATGATCCCCTTGGGCAGGTGACGAAGGTCTACGACCATTTCGGAATCGAACTGACCGACGCCGCGCGCAAAAACATGCGGGAATACATCGTGCAAAACCGCAAGGGAAAGCTCGGGGTACACCGATACGATATTACGGACTCAGGTCTGAAGGTCGGCGAAGTGCGCGAGCGGTTCAAATTCTACACCGACTATTTCGACGTCCCCTATGAGGTGAAGTCCTGATGTTCGACCTGTACGTGGAAAAGTCGCCGGCAATATTCAAGGCGGCGATCATGCTCGAAGAGTGTGGCCTGACCTACAAGTGCATCCACAACCCCATCAGCGAGGGGGCGCAACACACGCCCGAGTTTCGAGCGCTCTCTCCCAACGGCAAGATGCCGGTGCTGGTCGACTACGAGCCCGCGGACGGCGGCGCGCCGCTCGTCGTGTTCGAGTCCGGCGCCATCCTCGTCTACCTCGCCGAGAAGGTCGGCCGCTTCCTGACCACCGAGCTGCGCCGGCGCACCGAGGCCTTGCAATGGCTGTTCTGGCAATCGTCGGGTCTCAGCCCGCTGGCTGGACAGGCCATCCACTTCATCCGCTATGCGCCCGATGAGGCCAAGCCCTACGGCCAGCTACGCTACCTGGGAGAGGTTCGAAGGCATTACGGCGTGCTCGATAAACATCTCGAGGGTCGCGAATTTATCGCCGGCGATTACTCGATCGCTGACATTGGGACCTACGGCTGGGTCAATATGTACGACCGCTACAACTACACCCTGGCAGATTGGCCGAACGTCGAGCGCTGGTGGAGGTCGATTGCGCAACGCCCGGCCGTCGTGCGCGCCTACGAGCAGGTCGACGCCGCTCGGCGGGTCTCGTCCGTCAACCCGGAGGAATTCAACAAGAACCTATTTGGCGAAGCAGCCGCCAAGATAATGGCGAAGAACTCCGGCTGACGACGCCCTCTTGATCGTTTCCATCACGAAATGCGCCGCCATCATGCGGAAGGACAAGTGAACTAACAGGCCGGCATCACCCGCAGCCCGCACCGGACGGGCGCCGCATTGCCCGAAGGAATCTGACGGCGGATTGGCGGGCAAGGATCAAAACCGATGGCGGCTCGCCGAAGGGTTCGATGGGGCTTTGCCGGGTTGGGGCTTCTGGCCGTCGCCCTGGCGGCTTGGGCGCTGACTCACGGCAAGAAGCCGCCGCCCAAGACCCCTCCGGTCGCGGTGACCACGGTGAGCGTGACGGTGCAGGACATCCCCGTCACGGTAAGCGCCCTGGGCGCGGCGCAGGCGTGGGTGAGCGTCATCGTCCGTACCCAAGTGAGCGGCAGGCTGTTGCAGGTTCCGGCGCGCGAAGGCTCCGACGTGCGGGCTGGCGAGCTTCTGGCCGAAATCGATCCGGCGCCGTTCCAGGCCCTGCTGCTGCAGGCGCAGGGCGCGCTTACCCGCGACCAGGCCTTGCTCGATAACGCCCAGCTGCTGTTGAAGCGCGATCGGCAGCTGGGGGCGCAGGACTCCATCGCCCGCCAGGACGTCGACACCCAGGCCGCGCTGGTCAAGCAGTACACGGGCGTGGTCGCCATCGATCGAGGCGCGGTGACGACCGCCAAGATCAATCTTGGATATTGCCGGATCACGGCGCCGACGGACGGCCGGATCGGCGTTCGCCTGGTCGATCCCGGCAACGTGGTGAGCCCCACCGACGCCACTGGCTTGATGACCCTCAACCAGATCACCCCGATCGCCGTGACCTTCACGGCGCCGCAGGGCGACTTCCAGCGCCTGTCCGATGCTTCCGACGGCTTTCGCAGCCCCCTGAGCGTCCAGGCGCAGAGCCAGGAGACCGGCGACGTGCTCGGCGGCGGCGAGCTGAGCATCGCCGACAATCATGTCGATCCCACAACCGGGACGGTTCAGCTCAAGGCGCGCTTCCCCAATCCCTCGCGGCGGCTTTGGCCCGGCCAGTTCGTCAATGTGAAGCTGGTGCTGAAGACCCTGCCGCACGCGGTGGTCATTCCTCTCGCCGCGGTCAACCGCGGTCCGAACGGCGCCTTCGCCTATGTGGTGGACGCGCACAGCAAGGTCTCGGTGCGGCCGATCGCCTTGACGACGACGGAGGGCGCCACGGCGGTCATCCAATCGGGCCTCAAGCCGGGTGAGGTCGTGGTGACCGACGGCCAGATGATCCTGAAGCCCGGCATGAAGGTCCGGGCGCGCCCGTCAGCGCTGCGGCCCGGCTCGCCGCGCGGGCGGCCCGTCAAGTGAACGTCTCCAGCGTCTTCATCCGTCGCCCGGTCGCCACCTCGCTGATCGCCGCAGCGTTCCTGGTGTTCGGGATCGTCGCCTACCTGAACCTGCCCGTGTCGGCCTTACCGCAGGTGGATTTCCCCACGATCCAGGTCAACGCGGCCCTGCCGGGCGCCAGTCCCGAGACCATGGCCTCGAACGTGGCCACGCCGCTGGAGCGGCAGTTTTCGCTGATTTCGGGCGTGACCGAGCTTACCTCGACCAGCACGCTCGGCTCGACGCAGGTGACCTTGCAGTTCGATCTGTCGCGGAACGTCGACGGCGCCGCCCAGGACGTGCAGGCGGCGATCAATGCGGCCAGCGGCCAATTGCCCACCAACCTTCCCAGCCCGCCGACTTTTCGGAAGGTCAACCCGGCGGACGCGCCGGTGATGCTGATCGCGCTGCAGTCCGACACCTTGCCGGTCAGCAAGATCAGCGACTACGCCGACAACATCCTGGCGCAACAGATCTCGCGCATCGACGGGGTCGGCCAGGTCAATATCGGCGGCCAGCAGAAGCCGAGCGTTCGCATCCAGATCGATCCGCGCCGGGCCGCGGCGCTGGGCGTCCAGATCGACGCCATCAGGTCGGCGATCACCGCCAGCACGGTCAACGCCCCCAAGGGCCAGATCAACGGGCCGCAGAGGAGCTACACGGTCTACGCCAACGACCAGGTCCTCGACGCGGCGTCGTGGAACCAGCTGATCGTCGGCTACAGGAACGGCGCGCCGGTTCGGGTCAAGGACCTCGGCGGCGCCATCGACAGCGTCGAGAACACCCAGGTCGGCGCCTGGGCCTATCCCGGCAAGGCGAACACCGACGCAACCTTCAAGAGCGGCCAGTGCATTCTGCTGATCATCTTCAAGCAGCCCGGGGCCAATGTGATCGAGACCGTCGATCGCATCCAGGCCGCCCTGCCCAAACTGCAGCACGACATTCCGCCCGGTATCGACGTGCATGTGGTGGCCGACCGCACCCAGACCATCCGCGCCTCGGTGCGCGACGTGCAGATCACGCTGGTGATCACCATCGTGCTCGTGGTCGGCGTGATCTTCCTCTTTCTGCGCAACCTGCGCGCCACCGCGATCCCCAGCATCGTGGTGCCCCTCGCCCTGCTGGCCACCGCCGGCGTGATGCTTCCGTTCCACTTCAGCCTCGACAACCTGTCGCTGATGGCGATGACCATCGCGGTCGGGTTCGTCGTCGACGACGCGGTGGTGATGCTGGAGGTGATCTGGCGGCGGATCGAGGAGGGAGAAAAGCCCTTCGACGCCGCCATGGCCGGCGCCCGCGAGATCAGCTTCACCATCATGTCGATCTCGGTCTCGCTGGTCGCGGTCTTCACGCCCCTGATGTTCATGGGCGGGGTGGTCGGCCGCCTGATGCAGGAGTTCGCCATCACCCTCAGCGCCGCCGTCGTCCTGTCAGTGATCCTGTCGCTGACCCTGACGCCGATGCTGTGCGCAAGATTCCTCAAGCCGCCGGAGGCGCCCACGAACGGGTTCACCAAGGCGCTGGAAAAGGGCTTCAAGGCCCTCGAGGCCAGCTACGCACGCGCCCTGGAAAGGGTGTTGCGCCACACGCGCATTACGCTGGCGGTGTTCATCCTCACCGCGGTCGCCGCGATCGCCCTCTACGCCACCGTGCCGACCGGCTTCTTCCCGCAGCAGGACACCGGCCGCATCAGCGGCGTCATCGTCACCTCGCAGGACGCCTCCTTCCCCAAGATGCGGGACAAGATCCAGCAGGTCGCCGACGTGCTGCGACAGGATCCGGATATCTCGGCCGTCGGCGTATTCGTCGGCACTTCGACCTCGAACCAGGCGAACATGACCATTGCGCTCGCCTCCCGCGACAGCGGCCGCAAGGCCACGGCCGACCAGGTGATCGCGCGCCTGCGGCCCAAGCTCGGCCAGTTGGTCGGCGTGCAGACCTTCCTGCAGGCGAACCAGGACATCACTGTCGGCGGCCGCGCCGGCCGCGCGCAGTACCAGTACACCCTGTCCGATCCCGATATCGCCGAGCTCAACCAATGGGCTCCCGCTCTGCTCGCCGAGCTGCAGCGGACGCCGCAACTCAAGGACGTCAGCTCGGACCAGCAGTCAGCGGCCGCCGCGGTGAATCTGGTCATCGACCGGGACGCGGCCTCGCGATTCGGGATCAGTCCGGCGGATATCGACGCGGCGATCTACAATCTGATCGGCCAACGTCAGGTGGCGCAGTATTTCACCCAGCTGAACAGCTACCACGTGGTGCTGGAAGCGCCGGCGGCTCAGCAGGCGACGCCGGCCCTGTTCGACACGGTGCGGCTGTTGTCCCCGCTGACCGGCAAGACCGTGCCGCTATCGCTGTTCGTCAAGGTGGACCCGACGGCGACCAGCACCCTGTCGGTCAGCCACCAGAGCCAGTTTTCGTCCGCAACGCTCAGCTTCAACCTCGCCCCCGGCGTCTCGCTCGGCGAAGCGACCCAGCTCGTGCAGGCGGCGCGCGACCGGCTGGGCGCGCCCGTCACCCTGAACGGCTCGTTCCAGGGCACGGCGCAGGCCTTCCAGCAGTCCCTGTCCTCCGAGCCGATCCTGATCGCCGCCGCCCTCGTGGCCGTCTACGTGATCCTGGGGATCCTCTACGAGAGCTACATCCACCCCCTGACGATCCTGTCGACCCTGCCGTCGGCAGGCCTGGGCGCGCTGATCGCCCTGCTCCTTGCGGGGCAGAACCTCAACGTCATCGGGATCATCGCCATCATCCTGCTGATCGGGATCGTGAAGAAGAACGGCATCATGATCGTCGACGTGGCCCTGCGCCTGGAGCGGGAGAACCACATGAGCGCCAAGGAGGCGGCGATCCAGGCCTCCCACGTCCGGCTGCGGCCGATCCTGATGACCACGGCCTGCGCCATGTTAGGCGGCATTCCGATGATCATCGGCGCGGGCACCGGCTCGGAGTTCCGCCAGCCGCTGGGCTTTGCGATCGTCGGCGGCCTGCTGGTCTCGCAGGTGCTGACCCTGTTCACGACGCCGGTGGTCTACATCTATCTCGACAGCCTCCGCGGTCGCGACGCCGAGCCCGCGCCGGTGTTGGCCGAAAGTTGACCCCGCCCGGTTTACACCGCGTCAGAGCTCATCGACGTACTTGTCCGTCCCGACGACGGTCTTGATGAACGGCGCCGCGAGGCGGAGCTCGGCTATACCCGCCTTGCGGACGCGCTCGGCATAGGCCTGGAGCCGCGGCAGGGTATCCCCCGGATGGTCGTCCAGGAACATCAGCTGGCAGAACCGCGTCTCGTCGCCCGGCCCGCTGCCCAGCTTCATCGGGACCGTCGGCGGCGGCGCGTCCTTGGGCGGCAGGATGGGCGCCAGAGTCGCGGCGATCTCGATCTTCGAGCCCGCCAGCATCTCGGGCAAAATCTCGCGGCGAAGCTCGGCCAGGCTGTCCACCGGCGCGCGCCCCTCCAGGCCGTCGAACCACAGGATCACCAGGCCAGCGTAGCGGCGGTCGAGCGCCAGGGTCACCGGGACAGGATCCGGGTCGCGATAGTCGGCCCCCACCAGGCTGTAGAGGGACGTATGGACGTGGGTACGCTCGGGAAAACCGCGGCCGTTCTCGTAGAGCCAGCGCACCTGTGGCGTGGACCAGGCCGTCCATTCGGCATGGCGACCGGCTTGCACCCAGTAGACAGCCACGTAGGAGCCCGCGTCGACCGGGTCGGCCACCGCGGTCCCGTCGCTCGGCCAGCGGAGGTTCTTCAGCTCGCGGGTGGCGACGAACCGCGCGCCGGCCAGGGTGTCCGCCCCCTCCATGCAGCCGCCGTAGAAGTGGTCGCGCTCGTACCAGCGGTTGAAGGCGCGCTCGTAGCCCTTGTGGGGCTCGACCATCGTCACCAGCATCGTCCCCACCTGGGCCGGATAGTGGTCGGGGCCGCCGGGCGTCAGAGCGTAGGACATCTCGTTTCCTCCCTTGTCATGGCCGGGCGCGGGCTCAGTTTTCGGCCACGTCCAGCAGGTATTGGACCCGCGGGCGGAACATCGGGCCGTGGTCCTTGGCCTTCAGGATCCAGAACTCCCGCTTCTCGACCTTCTCGAAGGCGTCGGCCGCCAGGTCGGCGGGTTCCATGCAGAGCGTGTCGTAGTGCTGGGCGGCCTCCTCGCCATCGGCCGCGACGACACGGGCGCGGGTCTCAGCGGTGAGGCCGCTGCGGGTCCGCGGAGGGCAGATCAGCGAGACGCCGAGCGCGCTGCCCTCCATCGCCAACTCCATGCGCATGATGTCGGCATAGGCCCAGAGCGCGTGCTTGGTGGCGCAGTAGGACGACAGGGTCGGCCCGACGATGAAGGAGACCTGCGATCCGGTGATCACGAACTGCGCCGGCTCGCCCCGATCGGCCATCGGGCCGGCGAAGGCCTTGGCCATGTGCAGGACGCCCTTCAGGTTGACGTCGATCGTCAGGTTCCAGGTGTCGAGATCCGGGCGGATGGCGGGCGAGGGCCGCAGCAGCCCCGCATTGGCGAAGGTCGCCGCGATCGAGGGGAATTCGCCCAGGACTTCCTCGGCGAACGGGGCGACCGAGGCGTAGTCGCGTACGTCGACCACGCGGGACAACACCTTGACGCCCTGGCCGCGCAGCTCGGCGGTGATCGCTTCGAGCCTCGCGTTATCGAGGTCCGCGAGCGCCAGGCTCATGCCTCGCCGCGCGGCCTCCCTGGCCAGCGCGCCGCCGATCCCCCCGCCCGCGCCGCTGATGACGGCGCAACGCCCATCGAACTGCAGGTCGCCAGACATGGATCCTCCCGAGGTCTCGTTCTTGAATGGGCTCCCGACAGGCTAGGCCGTCTCGACCGCGCGGCCGGACAGCGTCGTCGCGGTCTTGTCCAGCTTCTTCAGCTGCGGCGCCACGTGCTCGCCGAACAGACGCAGGTTGTCGCAGGCGTCCTCGTGGCTCATCTCCGCCGCCTGGGCCATCACCGCCAGGTGGCCGAAGCCGCCTATGACCTCGTTGAACGCCAGGATCTGGTCGACCACCTGGTTCGGCTCGCCCCAGAACATCACCCCGGCTTCCGCCAGCTCCTCGTTGGTCGGCAGGGGCTGGGTCATCTTGCCGCTGGGCAGCGGCAGGGCCCGGTCCGTCACCGTCATCCGCCCGCGGATCGGGCTGCGCAGCAAGCGCACGAAATCCTGCGGCGGACCGTAGCCAGGGGGCGCCAGGTGCGCGTCCTTCATCCGCTTGACGCTCTGCTGGTAGGCGCGCATCTCGCGGGTCCGCCGCTCGATCTCCTCCTTGGTGCGGCCGACCGCCAGCAGGCCGAGGTAAGCCAACTTGTGCATCGGGGGCTTTTGACCCCACGTCGCCTCGTAGGACGACCGATAGGCGTCGTAGGTCGGCTTGCCGGCGAAACCGGTCAGGAACGACATGAGGTTGTAGCCCTTCTCGGCGACCCACTTGCCGCTGCCGGGGCTGTTTGACGACACCCAGACCGGCGGATGCGGCTGCTGCACCGGCCGCGGCCACAGGTTCACCGCCCGGTAGTTGAAGTGCTTGCCTTCCCAGCTGAACTGCTCGTTCGAGTTGGTCATCGCTTCCAGGATCAGATCGTGCGCCTCCCAGTAGCGGTCCATCAGGTCCACCGGATTGGCGTTCGACGCGTAAAGTTCCCAGCCGGCGCCCTTCACGAAGCCCATGTCCAGGCGCCCGCCCGACAGGCTGTCGACCATGGCGTACTCTTCGGCGACCCGGATCGGGTCCGGCCGGTTGGAGATGATCGAGCCCAGCCCCAGCAGCCGCGCGTTCTTCGTCTGCCGGGCCAGCACCGCCAGGATCTGGGTGACCGAGATCGACAGGCAGGTCGCGGCCGTGTGATGCTCGTTGACCATGATGTTCATGCCGAGCTGATCGGCCAGAACATACTGATCCATGTACTCGTTGATCAGCCGCGACATATCCATGGGGTCGGCGTACTTGCCGGGAATGTCGACGCGCAGGTCGCCGGAATATTTCTTCCAAGCGGGGTGATAGCTCTGCTCGGTGAAGAACCAGGTGTCCATGGCGCCCTCCTTCAGGAAACGGCTTCGGGCTGACGGGCGAAGGCGAGCACGGCCTCGGCGATGGCGGCCGGCTGGTCGTGGAAGGCGAAGTGGCCGGCGTCCGGGATCACCTTCAGCGTCCCGTTCGGCAGCGCCGCGGCGAAGGACTCCGCATAGCCGCGCGTGGCGACCTTGTCCTGGTCGCCCCACAGCACCAGGGCCGGCGCGCCCACCCGGTGCAGGCGCGAGGTCAGCTGCGGATTGTGCAGATAGGGCGCCCAGCCGAGGCGGGTGAAGCACTCGCGGTTGCGCGCGGCGCGTAGCGCCACGTCCTCCGGCTCGGCCTCCCAGTCGCGGTCGTCATTGGCCTCGCCGGCCAGGAACAGCTTCGACCAGTCCGGCGGGGGAATCTGGAAGATGTCCACAAAGTCGCGCGCCTTACGGTCGCCGAAGCGAAGGCCGATGGGGTTGTCGAGCACCAGGCTCTTGATCCGCGAGCAGTCCTTGCTGGCGATCTCCAGCGCCAGCCAGCCGCCCAGCGAGGAGCCGACCACCGTCAGGTCCTTCAGGTTGTTGGCGTCCAGGTAGTCGAGATAGAAGTACGACAGGTCGTCGACGGTCCTGAGCGAGCTCGGTAGGTCCGAGAGGCCGAAGCCCGGGTGCGCCAGCGCGGTCACCCGGAAATGCCGGCTGAGCTTCTCCAGAAGCGCCTCGTCCGGATCGAGCCCCTCGCAGGCGTGCAGATAGAGCAGCGGCGGGCCTTCGCCCTTCTCCATGTACTCGAATTCGAGGCCGTTCAGCCGCGCGCGCTTCGGCAGGGCCCGGGGATAATACATCGAAGTCCTCCACCCAGAGGCTTCGCTTTCATGCGAAGTCCTTATTGCAATGTCGAAAATCTCATGGACAGTGCAATCCATGCCCAAGGGCGTCAAGCGCGAACGGTCGAATACCGCAGGACCGAGCGCATTCCGTAAATATGGAGACCGATCTTGAGATCAGGATGTGCTCAAGCTTCGGAATCCGCACCATGACGCGACCCGCCCTGTCGGCCCTGCGCGCCATCGAGATCATCGACTTCATGTCCCAGGCGCCCAGCCAGGCCTTCACGCTCACCGAGCTGGTCCGGCACACGGGGACGAACGTAGCGTCCCTGCATGCGATCCTGAACGTGCTGATGCGCCGCGGCTATCTGGTGCGGCACCCCGTCCACAAGACCTATCGGCTGTCGCCGGCCTTGGCCGCGATCGGCGAAGCGGTCGCCGCCAACGAGCCGATCCTCGGGCATGGGCGCGCGGCCGCCGAGGGGCTGGCGAGGCGCACTGGCCTCGAGGTCACGGTGCTGGTGCGCACGGGCGAGGACGTGATCTGCCTGTCGCGCGCCGCCGGCAGTCCGATCCTGCGCACGAGCATGCGGATCGGCCAGAGGATCACGCTTCGCCCGCCCCTGGGCGCCACCTATTACGCCTGGGCCGACGCGGACGAGGTCGAGGCCTGGATCGCGCGGGGCGACGGGACCGATCCCGACCGGGCCCACGCGGCGCTGGCGATCGTGCGCGAGCGGGGCTTCCTGGTGACGGTCAGGTCGCCTGCGCAGGGCGACGCCTGGCGCACCCTGGCGGCGCGGGGCGGCTCAAAGGCCAAGGCCGAGCGGGACGTAGCCCGGGCGCTCAAGGAGCTGGAGCGCGCACTCTACCAACCCAGGACCGTCGAGCCGGGCGCGACCTATGACGTCGACTTCATCACCGCGCCGATCTTCGACCACACGCACCAGGCGACCTATTCGATGACCTTGAACGGGTTCAGCGGACCCTTGTCGGGCGACGACGTGAGCCGCTTCGCCAGAGTGCTCACGGAAGCCTGCAGCGACGTGATGCGAGACAGCGGCGTTCATCCTGCCCGGCGTCGCGCGTAACGGATCTAACAGGCAAGGGGCGGGAACTCGTCGCCGTGAGGACATCCGAAATGGTGCGTGTTAGCGTCCAAACCACGCCTAAGCCGACACGGAATATTTCCCGATCCATTCCGTCTAGGCTCTTCGGCTGCTCGTTCACTTCAATGAACGCACAAGCGACGCTCCAATGACCGGCGGCGATAGCGATGCTGACGAGTTCGAAGTCGACCTGGAGGGGTTGACGCAACGGTACGCCGAGGAGCGCCTCAAGCGGCTCCGTCCGGACACGACCGGGCAGTTCCAGGAGCTGAAGGGACGGTTCGCCCACTTCGCGAAAGACCCCCACGCCGACCCGCACCTGGCTAGGGGTCCCATCGTCGATGACGTGGACGTGCTGATCATCGGCGGCGGCGTCGGCGGGCTGCTCGTCGGCGGCCGCCTGCGCGAGCGCGGCGTCCAGAGCCTTCGGATCGTCGAGAAGGGGGCGGACTTCGGGGGCACCTGGTACTGGAACCGGTATCCCGGCGTCAGGTGCGACGTGGAATCCTACGTCTACTTCCCGATGATCGAGGAGACCGGCTACATCCCGAGCGAGAAATACGCCACAGGGGCGGAGATCTACGGCCATTGCCGCCGGATCGCCGAGCGCTACCGGCTCTATGACGGCGCGCTGTTCCAGACCGACGTGACCGGTGCGGCCTGGAACGCCGAGCGCAGCCGCTGGATCATATCGACCAGCCGGGGCGACGAGATTGCGGCGCGCCATGTGGTGTCCTGCAAGGGCCTCTATGACAGCCCCAAGCTCCCCGGCATTCCCGGCGTCGAGACCTTCGAAGGCCGAAGCTTCCACACCAGCCGCTGGGACTATGGCTATACCGGCGGGGACGCCGGCGGCGGGCTCGTGAACCTGAGAGACAAGGTCGTCGGGGTCATCGGTACGGGATCGACCGGGATTCAGTGCATGCCGCCGCTCGCGGAATGGGCCAAGCATCTCAACGTCTTTCAACGCACGCCGAGCTCGATCGACGTGCGCAACAATCGCCCCACCGATCCGGCGTGGGCGCGCACGCTGGAGCCGGGCTGGCAGCGCCGGCGTAGCGAGAATTTCACCCTGGTGACCGCCGGCGTCGCCCAGCCTGTGGACCTGGTGGACGATGCGTGGACCGACATCGTGGCGGGCGCCGCCAGTCCGACCAGAGCCGCCGCCGCCACGACGGAGCCGATCGATCCTGCGGCGTTTCAAACCGCTCAGCTGAAGAAGATGGAGAAGGTGCGGCGGCGGATCGACGCTATCGTCCGGGACCGGCCGACCGCCGAGGCGCTCAAGCCCTACTACCATTACTTCTGCAAGCGACCCGGGTTCTCGGACGACTATCTGCAGGCCTTCAACCGGCCGAACGTCACGCTCGTCGACACGGCGGGCAAGGGCGTGGAGTGCATCACGCCGAGAGGCGTGGTCGTGGCCGGGCGCGAATACGCGCTCGATTGCCTTGTCTATGCGACCGGCTTCGAATTCATGGGCGACTACGTGCGCGAGGCCGGCTTCGACGTCATCGGCCGCGACGGCGTTCCGCTGAGCCGGCACTGGTCAGGCGGGGTGCGCAGCCTCTTCGGCATGCAGACGTGCGGCTTCCCGAACTTCTTCACCGTCAGCCTCATCCAGGCGGGCGTCTCGGTAAACTACACCCACATCGCCGACGAGCAGGCCAAGCACATCGCCTATGTCATCGACCGGTGTCTTAGGTCCGACATCGCGGCGGTGGAGCCCGCAACTGAGGCGATGGACGCCTGGGTCGCCTCGATTCTGGAAAAGACGCCCGAGCGCCGCGCCTTCCTGGACGCGTGCACGCCCGGCTACATCAATCAGGAAGGCCGCCGCGACAGCGCATTCGAGCATAATGCGCCCCATCCGGGCGGGCCCGCAGCCTACATCGAGCGACTTGAGACCTGGCGGCAGGATGGACGGATGGAGGGCCTGACGGTTCAATCCGGCGACTGATCGCCCAACAATAATTTGGAGGAAGCGCGTGGGATCGAGACTGAAAGGGCGACGGGTGCTGATCACCGGCGCGGCGTCGGGCATCGGCGCTGCGACGGCGCGTCTTTTCCACAGCGAAGGCGCAAGCCTCGCCTTGGTCGATTGGCAGGAAGGCCCGCTGGCGGAGGCGGCCGCCGAACTGGGCGCCCTCGCCCTGCCCCTGGATCTGGCCGACCTCGAGACGATCGGGCCCGCCGTCGAGCGGGCGGCGCATCACCTGTCCGGTCTCGACGGCCTTGTGAACTGCGCCGGCGTCGGCTTGAACGCGCCGATCGGCGAAATGACGACCGAGTCCCTCGCGCGCGTCATGGCGATCAACCTGACGGCGCCCTACCTGCTCTGCCGGGCCGTCCTGCCCCATATGGAGCGGGCGGAGGCCGGCACGATCGTCAACATCGCATCCGGCCAGGGCATCCTGCCGAACACCCCCAACTGCACGGCCTACGCCGCCAGCAAGGGCGGCCTGATCGCGTTCACCAAGAGCCTGGCCGCAGAGGTCGCGCCCCGGGTGCGCGCGAACGTGGTCTGTCCCGGCGTGACGAACACGCCGATGGCCGCCCACCTGCTGGCCGGGTACGCCGATCCGTCGGACGCTCCATTCGTCCGGCAATACGCTTTGCAGCGGGTCGCCGACCCCGGCGAGATTGCGAACGCGATCCTGTTTCTGACCAGCGCCGAGTCCTCGTACGTGACCGGCGCCGCACTGGCGGTCGACGGCGGCCGCACCTTCCACTGAACGCGAGAGCCCACCGCCGGATCGACGAGCGGCGCTGAAGGAGGAAATTGGGACCATGTCGAAGCGGCCGGAACTGCTGACGGCGAGCGACGCCGAGATCGAAGGCGCGGTCAGGTTCGCTGATCCGATGGTCCTGCGGGGGCTCCTCTATCAGCTGACCGGCGACGAGAGCCTCGCCGACATCAGGACTGCGCCCATGGAGTTCGGCAATGTGGAGGTCTCCGCCGTGGGCGACCCGGCCGACGTCGAACTTCTGCAGCGGAAGACTGTCGACTTCCTGAAGCGCTACCGCGACCGCGGCGCGCCCGACATGCACCCCGACCGCGACCGGCTGCACAAGGCCCTGACGCTCTCGGCCGGCGAAGAGATTCCGGATGCCGAGTACGAGATGTGGCGCGAGCAGTCCGCGCTCGACCCCTTCGCCCGCACCTTCACCTGGGAGAAGGCGCCGCGACCCGAGGATCTTCAGGGCTTCACCGTCGCGGTGATCGGCGCGGGCCTCGCAGGCCTCGCCACCGCCGTGTCGCTGAAGCGCGCCGGCATCCCTTTCACCATCATCGAGAAGAACCCCGACGTCGGCGGCACCTGGCTGGAGAACCGCTATCCAGGCGCGCGCGTGGACTCCGCCAGCCGCGTCTACTCGCACATCTTCGGGGCGGACTACCCTTTCCCCTACTCATACTGCCCGCGCGACGAGAACCTGAAATACATCAACTGGGTCGCCGACAGCTTCGGGCTGCGGGAGCACGCCCTCTTCAACACGGAAATCACCTCCATCGTCTGGGACGAAGCGGCCAGCGAATGGGTGCTGACCGCGACGACCTCCGATGGCCCGCGGACCATGCGGGCCAATGCGGTGATCACCGGCGTCGGCTTCCTCTCGCGGCCCAACCTGCCCAGCATAGCGGGCATGGACAGCTTCCAGGGCGTGTCGATGCACACCGCCCGCTGGCCGGAGGGCCTTGAGCACGCCGGCAAGCGCATCGCCGTGATCGGCTCCGGCGCGACCGGCTATCAGCTTTCCCCGGAGCTGGCGAAGACCGCCGGCCATCTTTACGTCTTCCAGCGCTCACCGAGCTGGTGCTTCGACCTGCCGGTCTACCTGGACCCCTCGCCGCCGCAGCCCGGCTGGCTGGACCGCAACCTGCCCCTGTTCCGCAACTTCACCCGCTTTCGCCTGAGCTGGTTCAGCGCGCCGCACCATCTGGCGAAGAACATGCACATCGACCCGGACTTCGCCGATCCGCACGCCCGCAGCGCGCGGAACAAGAAGGTCCGTGACGCGCGGATCGCCTTCATCGAGTCGAAGCTGAAGGACCGGCCGGACCTGATCGCGAAGATGATCCCGAAGTCGCCGCCCATGGCGACGCGCCCGGTGATGGTGGACCGCAGGTACAGCATTTACGACGCCCTCCTGCAGGACAATGTCAGCCTGGTCACCGACTCGATCGCCCGCGTCACCCCGCGCGGGATCCAGCTGGAAAACGGCGAGGAGATCGAGGTCGACATCATTGTCTACGCCACCGGCTTCAAGGCGAACGACTTCCTGTGGCCGATGGATGTGCGCGGGCGGGACGGCCGGTCCATCGAGGCGCTTTGGGCCAAGGACGGCGCGCGCGCCTACCTCACGGCGATGATGCCCGGCTTCCCGAACTTCTTCGTGGCCTATGGGCCGAACAGCAACAACTGGAGCGGCCTGCAGGTCATCGACTTCGAGGAGCTGACGATCCGCTTCGCCGTCGGCTGCATCGCCGGGCTGATCGCCGACAAGCGGCGCACGGTGGACGTGGCCGAAGACGCCTATTGGCGCTTCGCCGACGAGGTCGATCGGTGCGAGGCCAAGATGGTCTATTCCGACCCGCGGGTGACGACCTACTACAAGAACGCGTACGGCCGCTCGGCGGCCAACAATCCGATCGACATCCGTCGGATCTGGGGCTGGACGCGTAACCCCGCCCCGTCCGAAGCGACGGGCCCGGCGCCGCAGGCCGATGCGGCGATCCAGCCGCGGTTCGGTGCAGACCTCGTCGTCGAATAGGGACGCGCCGCAACGACGGCGCTGGTGGGAGGAAGACGCTATGAGGCGACTGGAAGGACGGGTGGCGATCGTCACGGGCGGCAGCTCGGGGTTTGGCCGCGCCACCGCGGTGAGACTGGCCAGCGAGGGCGCGAAGGTGCTCGTGGCCGACTTGGACGAGGGCAATGGGCGCGAGACTGTCGGATTGGTCGGACAGATCGGCGGTGAGAGCGACCTGTTCATCGGCGACATCGCCACCGAGGCCGGCGCTGCGTCGATGGTCAGACGCGCCTTGGACCTGTTCGGTACGGTCGACATCCTGGTCAATAATGCGGGCATCGCCCCGGAGGGCGAGGACGGCCGCACCTGGGATGCCCCGGAGGACAGCTGGGACCGGGTGATCCGCGTCAACCTGAAGAGCATCTACCTCTGCACCCGCGCGGCGCTGCCCACCATGATCGCGAAGGGCAAGGGATCGGTGGTCAACGTCGCCTCGATCGCCGCCACGCGGACCTGCAGCAGCGCCTCCTACGCCGCGGCGAAGTCCGGAATCCTTGGCTACACCTTGCAGGTGGCGTCTGAGCTGGGGCCGCAGAACGTGCGGATCAACAGCGTATCCCCAGGCTTCATGATCACGCCGATGAGCACCGGCGAGCGCCGGGGGCTGAGCGACGAGGAGTCCCGCGCGCGCCTGGCGGAGATGGCGGCCAAGCCGCCCATGCGCCGGATGGGCGAGGCCGACGACATCGCCGCGGCTATAGCCTATCTCGCCAGCGACGACGCCAAGTACGTCACAGGCCAGGAAATCATCGTGGACGGCGGATACGTCGGCTTCTGATGGACCAGCCGCTCAAACCCTCACGGATAGCGCACTTTCACCGCCTTGCTCACTACGCCGGTGCCCCCGTACCAGAACAGGCTGCGGCCGGCGTCCTGGCCGACCACGAAGAGGTCGACCTGCTCGGGACGGCGATAGAGCGAGATCTCCGTCTCCGGTTGATCCCACAGCCACTGGAGATGCGGGTGGGCGTTGGCGAACAGCTCCGGCGGCTGGTGATGCATCAACTCGCGGAAGGGCAGGCGCGCCTGGCGGAAGAACTCGGCCTGGACCTGCGCCCGCGACCAGCCGGCGATGCGGAAGATCTCCGCATGGTCCGGGGCCAGCATGAGGAGCGGGTTCCAGTCGCAATGGAACGGGCCTTCCTTGACCCCCTCGCCCGCCGCGGTGAGCCAGATTCCGGCGGAGGTCACCGCCGCGTTCCGCGCGGCCATGGCGAAGGTCTCCAGCAGCGCCTCAGGATTGATGCTGACGAAATCCGTGACGTCGGTCACCGCATAGGGACCATGCAGGGTGACGCTGGTCTCCTCGGGGCCGAAACCCTTGGACGCGCCGAACAGCTCCCAGGGCGTGCGGGCCTCGTTCTCGGCGACGCAGGCGCCGAACTTCCCGGTGCTGCCGATCGTGTCCATGTCGCTGACCGCCGGATAGGACAGGCCGATGTTCATCATCAGCAGGCGGCTCGCCCGGCCGATCCCGACATTGACGGCCGAGATCGAGCCCGGCCCCAGCGCGCAACAGCCGCTGTTCATGCCGATCTTGTGGCCGTAGGGGCCGCTGACCAGGATCAGCGGGTGTTGCGGGCCGGTCGACATCGACAGGCAGCGCAGGCCGTAGAACGGGTCGAGATAGGCCTCCGCCACGGCCATGATGATCGGCATGCTTTCCGGGCGGCAACCGGCCATCACGGCATTGGCGGCGATCTTCTCCACCGTGCCCACGCCGTAGCCAGGGTCGAACACGCCCACCACCTCGCCGCCCGCCCGGCCAGAGGCGGCGATCATCGCGTCCACCTTCTCCCGCGTCGGCGGCACCAGCGGCAGGCCGTCGCTCCAGCCCTTGACCACGAAGTCCGCGTTCATCGCGTCGAAGCAGTCGAGGAGGTCCGAACCCGCGTAGCGGAAGCTGCTCGCGCCGGCCGCAGTGACGTGATGTTCGAACGTTTCCGTCGGAACCTGGGGCGCCGCGCAGAAGGCCCGCACCGCCTGGTCCATGCCGGCGTCGATCATCTCGTGGATGAGATCCTGCGGCTGGCTGGTGATCGCGTACCGAGTGACGAGGAGCGGCGCTTCCGGGCAGCCGAAAAGCTTGGCGCTCCAGTGGGCGTCCTCGACGAACCCCTCGGCCGCGATCGCGACGGTCGGCACGCCTCGCCGCTCAAGCTCGCACATCTCGTAGACCAGCCAGGAGCAGCAGCTTCCGCAGTCCGCCGTGGAGCCCACCACCGCGTCGCATTCATCGGCCATCAGATCGAGCTGGGCGGGCGTCGTGCGGCGAAGCTGCTGGCCGTTCACCCCCATGTAGTCGCGGAATTTCAGGTCCGGAAAGCGGGTCGCCAGATTGGTCTTGACCCGCTCCAGGGCGACGTCGCCGAGCGCCTTGCCGTTCCAGAATAAGCCTATGGTCTTGCCGCGTAGGTCCGCCAGACGGGGCGCCGCAGGAAAGCGCTCGTACCCTTCGGCCTCCTGTTTCGGCTCGGCGACTGGGTTGACGATCTCCAAGCTGGCGGCGGCCTGCACGTCGCCGCGATCTTCAATGCTCAGGTCCACGGGCGCACCTCAATGGCTGGGTCGGCAGTGTGCGACCAAGCCCGCGGGTGGACAAATACCGATTGGTTGGACGCAGGCATGCCCACGGAGCGTAGCCTGCAGAAATCGACCGTGCGCCGCTACGGACGGAGAGACGGCCCCATGCGGCGAGCCTGCTGCGGCGTCAGGAGTTTCTGAAGATCCTCGTCTTGGATCGGCGCACCGGTCGCCGCGTCATGCACCGTCACAGGGAAGCGCATCATGCGCCATTCCTGTGAGAGCTCAAGGGCGATCGCGGCGGTTGCGCACCGCCGAACGACTTCACCGCGCGCGGACTGGACCTTGAGTATGTAGGGCATTGCACGCCCTTAACCGAACACCGTTCGCGGGGGCATGCGGCACATTGCCCAGATGGTGCGCTCGATGGTCGCCGCCCCCCGCCGCCCACGCACGCCCAAAATCTGGGCATCCAGGTGGAGGAACGGGCGCCCCGCCCAAGCCTGGCTGGACACTGCGTGGGACCAAACTTCCTCTGGGCGCGTGACCCAACTCGCCCAGCGCCCCACAGAGGCAATCCCTTTTCGCCTGCAACGCGCGCGAGGCGAGGGATCGATCGGGGTACATTCGCGCGAGGGGCAGACGCGCCTTGATCGGCTTTACCAGGACGGCTGCGCCAAGATTCGCCTGCCCCGCGATGCCGACGCCCGTGGCCTCGAAGCCGTCCTCATCAACACGGCCGGGGGCCTGACGGGCGGCGACCAGCTGAGCTGGATCGCTACGGCGGCCGAGGGCGCCGAGCTTTCGCTCACCACCCAGGCCTGCGAGCGCATTTACCGGTCCGCGGGCGGTCGCGCCGAGGTGACGGTGCAGCTCCATGCGGCGGCCGGCGCGCAGCTAAACTGGCTGCCACAGGAGACGATCATCTTCGACGAGGGCCAACTCGACCGGAGCTTCGAGGTCGACCTCGACGGGGACGCGAGCCTGCTCGCCGTCGAAGCGGTCGTGCTGGGCCGCACCGCCATGGGCGAACAGGTCCACCAGGGTCGCCTGCGGGACCGCTGGCGCGTGCGTCGCGAGGGACGGCTGATCTTCGCCGACGAGATCCGGATGGAAGGCGCGGTCGCCGAGATCGCGGCCTCGGCTGCGGTGTTGGCCGGCGGCAGGGCCTTCGCCTCGCTCCTGCTCGTCGGGCGCGAGGCCGAATCGAAACTCGCCGCCGTACGCGCGGCCTTGGGCGCTCACGGCGGCGCCAGCGCGTTTGACGGCAAGCTTTTCGCCCGCCTGACCGCGAAGGACGGCTTCACGCTGCGGCGCGCGCTCATCCCGGCGCTGGAGGCGCTGCGAGCCGCGCCCCTGCCGCGCGTCTGGCGGACCTGACCATGAACCTGACCCCCCGCGAGAAAGACAAGCTGCTCATCGCCATGGCCGCCCAGGTGGCGCGCCGGCGTCTGGAGCGCGGCGTGAAGCTGAACCATCCGGAAGCCATCGCGCTCATCACCGACTTCGTCGTCGAAGGCGCCCGTGACGGCCGCAGCGTCGCCGACCTGATGGAGGCCGGCGCGCACGTGGTCAGCCGCGCCCAGGTCATGGAGGGCATCGCCGAGATGATCCACGACGTCCAGGTCGAGGCGACCTTCCCCGACGGCACCAAGCTCGTCACCGTCCACTTTCCGATCCGTTGAGGAATTGCCATGAGGCCCGCAACCACACGCAAGCTGATCATCAGCCTCGCGCTGCTCGCAGCCCTGGCGCCCGCTGCGGCCATGGCCCACCCCGGCCATCCGGGGCATGAGGCGCTGGGCCTGGGAGCCGGTTTCGCCCATCCGTTCACCGGCGCCGACCACATGCTGGCCATGGTCGCGGTGGGGCTTTGGGCGGCCTTGCGCGGAGGCCGCGCGGTCTGGGCCTGGCCGGCGGCCTTCGTGTCGGCGATGGCGGTCGGCTACGCCTTCGGCCAGACCGAAGCCTTGGCCGGAACGATCGAGCCCGTGGTCCTCGCTTCAGTGATTGTCCTGGGCGCCCTGACCGCCGCCCAGGCGAAGCTCCCGCTCGCCGCCGGCGCCCTGCTGATCGGCGCCTGTGGCGCGGCGCACGGCTACGCCCACGGGGTAGAGGCGCCGCAAGGGGGCCTGGGATTTCCCGTCGGCTTCGTGGCGGCCACGGCGAGCCTGCACTTGGCGGGCTTGGCCGCGGGAGGCTTGCTCCAGCGCTTCGGCCGGCCGGAATTGATCCGCCTCCTGGGCGCGGGCGCGGCGGCCGGCGGCCTGATCCTGGCGGTCGCCTGATGATCCCTGGCGAGATCCTCCCCGCTGCGGGCGAGATCGAACTCAACGCCGGCCAGTCGGTGGTCACCCTGCTGGTGGCCAACACCGGCGACCGGCCGGTGCAGGTGGGCAGCCACTACCACTTCGCCGAGACCAACCCGGCGCTCGCCTTCGATCGCGCCGCCGCGCGGGGTCGGCGGCTAGACATCGCGGCCGGGACCGCCGTGCGCTTCGAGCCGGGCCAGTCGCGCGAGGTGGCGCTGGTGCCGCTGCTGGGCGCCCGCAAGGTCTACGGGTTCCGCCAGGACGTGATGGGCGCCCTCTGATGCCGGCGAAGATCTCCCGCGCCGCCTATGCCGACATGTTCGGGCCCACCGTCGGCGACCGTGTGCGGCTGGCCGACACCGAGCTCTTCATCGAGGTAGAGCGCGATTTCACCACCTACGGCGAGGAGGTGAAGTTCGGCGGCGGCAAGGTGATCCGCGACGGCATGGGCCAATCCCAGGCGAGCCGAGCCGAGGGCGCCGTCGACACCGTCATCACCAACGCCCTGATCATCGACTGGTGGGGGATCGTGAAGGCCGACGTCGGCCTGCGCGACGGCCTGATCTTCCGGATCGGCAAGGCCGGCAACCCGGACACCCAGCCCGGCGTCGATATCATCGTCGGCCCCGGGACCGAGGTGATCGCCGGCGAGGGCAAGATCCTCACCGCCGGCGGCATGGACGCCCACATCCACTACATCTGCCCGCAGCAGATCGAGGAGGCGCTGATGAGCGGCGTCACCTGCATGCTGGGCGGCGGCACGGGCCCGGCGACCGGCACCAACGCCACCACCTGCACCCCTGGACCCTGGCATCTGCAGCGCATGCTGGAGGCGGCTGAGGCCTTTCCGATGAACCTGGCCTTCGCGGGCAAGGGCAACGCCAGCCTGCCGGGGGCTCTCGTCGAACAGGTCGCCGCCGGCGCCTGCGCGCTCAAGCTGCACGAGGACTGGGGCACCACGCCGGCCGCCATCGACTGCTGCCTGACCGTCGCCGACGAACACGACGTCCAGGTGATGATCCACACCGACACCCTCAACGAGAGCGGCTTCGTCGAGGAGACCATCAAGGCCTTCAAGGGCCGCACCATCCACGCCTTCCACACGGAGGGCGCCGGCGGCGGCCATGCGCCGGACATCATCAAGGTCGCGGGGCTGCCCAACGTCATCCCCTCCTCGACCAACCCGACCCGGCCCTACACCCGGAACACCCTGGCCGAGCATCTCGACATGCTCATGGTCTGCCACCACTTGGACCCGTCGATCCCGGAAGACGTGGCGTTCGCCGAGAGCCGCATCCGACGCGAGACCATCGCGGCCGAGGACATTCTCCACGACCTGGGCGCCTTCTCGATCATCTCCTCGGACAGCCAGGCCATGGGCCGGGTGGGCGAGGTGCTGATCCGCACCTGGCAGACCGCCGACAAGATGAAGCGCCAGCGCGGCGCCCTTTCCGGCGACGTGGCCGCCGACAACTTTCGGGTCAAGCGCTACATCGCCAAGTACACGATCAACCCGGCCATCGCCCACGGCCTGTCGGCCCACATCGGCAGCGTCGAGGCGGGAAAGCGCGCCGACCTCGTGCTCTGGAGCCCGGCGTTCTTCGGGGTGAAGCCGGACATGGTGCTGCTGGGCGGCTCGATCGCCGCGGCGCCCATGGGCGATCCCAACGCCTCCATCCCGACGCCGCAGCCCGTGCACTATCGGCCGATGTTCGCCGCCTATGGGAAGTCGGTCCTGCGCTCGGCGGTGACCTTCGTCTCCAAGCTGTCCCTGGACCAGGGGATCGGCGAACGGCTCGGCCTGCAGAAGACCCTGCTTCCCGTGGAGAACACCCGCGGGGGCGTGTCCAAGGCCTCGATGATCCACAACTCCGCCACCCCGGTGATCGAGGTCGACCCGGAGACCTACGAGGTGCGCGCCGACGGCGAGCTCCTCACCTGCGAGCCGGCGGACGTGCTGCCGATGGCTCAGCGCTATTTCCTGTTCTGACGAGGACCTGATGAGCCGCATCGCCGAAGTCCTGCCCGCCGGCGCCTGGGTCGGCGAGGCCGCCGACCGGGTGGTGCTGGATTATGACGGCCGCCACCGCCGCCGGATCGTGCTCACCGGCGCCTCCGGCCGCGAATACCTGCTCGACCTTGCCGAGGCCGCCCACCTGAAGGATGGCGACGGCCTGAAGCTCGAGGCGGGCGGCGTGGTGCGCGTAGAGGCCCAGCCCGAGCCGCTGCTCGAAGTGCGCGCCGCCACGCCGGAGGCGCTGATCCGCCTGGCCTGGCACATCGGCAATCGGCACCTGGCGGCCGCCATTCTGCCTGACCGCATCCTGATCCGCCGCGACCATGTCATCGCCCACATGCTGGAGCACCTGGGCGCCAGGGTCGCCGAAGTGGAGGCCCCCTTCGACCCCGAAGGCGGCGCCTATGACGGCCATGCGCACTAAAGCCTCTCCCCCTCGATGGGGGAGAGGTTGGAGTGGGGGTGAACCCACGGCTTTGCTGTCAGAAGCGGGGTCGGCGCCAGCCATGTATCCCGCCGGACCGCTTTACCAGCACCCCCAACCCAACCCTTCCCCCATCGAGGGGGAAGGGCTGCAGGCGACCCACCTCTTGCGCCTCCTCACCTGGCTCTCGCCGGCTTTTCCCGTCGGCGCGTTCGCCTATTCGCACGGCCTGGAGCAGGCGATCCGTGACGGGGCGGTGACGGACCAGCACGGCCTTGCGAACTGGATATCCGCCCTCGTCACCCACGGCTCCGCCTGGACGGACGCGGTCCTGTTCAGGGCCGCCTGGGCCGCGCCGGACGACGCAGCGCTCGACGAGCTGGCCGAACTCGCAGAGGCCCTCGCCCCAGCCCTCGAACGCCGCCGTGAGACGCTTTCCCAGGGCGAGGCCTTTTCCGCGGCCGTCCGCCCCTGGCTCGACCTTCCCGCCCTGCCCTATCCCGTCGCCGTGGGCGCCACCGCCGGCCGCCTGGACATCCCCGCCGCGGCCGCCCTGACGGCCTGGCTGCACGCGTTTTGCGCCAATCTGGTGAGCGTCGCCGTCCGCGTCGTCCCACTTGGCCAGACCCAGGGCGTCGCGACCATCGCCGCCCTGGAACCCGTCATCCTGGCCGCCGCCGCCCGGGGGGCCTGCTCCACGCTGGACAACCTCGGTTCGGCGTCCATGCTCTCCGACATCGCCGCCATGCGGCACGAAACCCTGCAACCAAGGCTCTTCATCTCATGAGCGGCAAGCACGGACCCTTGCGCGTCGGCGTCGGCGGCCCGGTGGGCTCCGGCAAGACCACCCTGGTGGAGAAGCTCTGCAAGGCCATGCGCGAGCGCTGGAGCGTGGCGGTCGTCACCAACGACATCTACACCCAGGAGGACGCCCTGATCCTCAACCGGCTGCAGGCCCTGCCGGAGGACCGCATCCTCGGCGTGGAGACCGGCGGCTGCCCGCACACCGCCATCCGCGAGGACGCCTCGATCAACCTGGCGGCCATCGCCGAGATGAACCGCCGCTTTCCCGACCTCGACGTGATCTTCATCGAGAGCGGCGGCGACAACCTGGCCGCGACCTTTTCACCGGACCTGGCGGACCTGACGATCTACGTGGTCAGCGTCTGTCAGGGCGAGAAGATCCCCCGCAAGGGCGGCCCGGCCATCACCCGTTCGGATCTGCTGGTGATCAACAAGACGGACCTTGCGCCCTATGTCGGCGCCGACCTTGCGGTCATGCGCGCCGACACCGAAACGGCGCGGGGCGCGCGCCCCTATGTGTTCTCCGACCTGACGCGGCTCACGGGGGTCGACGAGGTGGTCGATTTCCTCGTGCGCCAGGGCGGACTGCCGGCCCTGCGGCTGGAGACCGTCTAGGCCAGGCCCGCGCGCCTCACACGTGGATCAGGTGGGCGACGTCGGCGGCGGTTTCCTCCTTGGTCGAGCCGGTCCGGACGACGCGGCCCTTCTGCAGCACGAAGTACTGGTCGGCGAAGGCCCAGGCGAAATCCAGGTTCTGCTCGATGATGATGATCGCCACGCCCAGCTCCTGACGGATGCGGATCAGCGCCGCTTCGATCTGCTGGACGATGGAGGGCTGGATGCCCTCGCAAGGCTCGTCGAGGAGGAGGAGCTGGGGCCGTCCCGCCAGCGCCCGTCCAAGGGCGAGCTGCTGCTGCTCGCCGCCGGAAAGGAAGCCCGCCTTGCGCTGGCTGATCTCGGTCAGCTTGGGAAACAGGTCGTAGATGTAGTCGGGGATCTTGCCCCCGTCCTTCCCGGGCCGTCCGGTCTGGGCGGAGAGACCCACCTGCAGGTTCTCCTCGACGGTCAGGTGGGGGAAGACATGACGGCCCTGGGGTACGATGCCGACCCCGCGGCGCGAGCGCTCATGCGCCTGCAGGGTCGAGACGTTCTCGCCGCCCACGAAGACCTCCCCGGCGGCCAGCTTGTGCATGCCCATGATGGTGCGCATCAGCGTGGTCTTGCCGACCCCGTTGCGGCCCAGCACGGCCGCGGTGCCGCCCTTGGCCAGATCGAAGGACACGTCCCAGAGCACCTGGGCCTTGCCGTAGGCGGCGCCGACGCTGCGAAGATTGAGGACGTCGCTCATGACTTGGGGCGCCCCAGATAGATCGACGCGACCTCATCGTCGCGGCGTATTTCAGCCATCGAGCCCTGCTTGAAGAGATGGCCCTGGTGCAGCACCACGACGTGCCCGCCGAGCTGCTCGACGAAGTCGATGTCGTGGTCGATCACCAGGACCGCATGGCGGCCGACCAGGCCGCGGATGATCTCGGCGGTGCGGGTCGATTCCGCCGCGCCCATGCCGGCGGTGGGCTCGTCGAGGAGAAGCAGTTCGGCGTCGGTGGCGACCACCATGCCGATCTCCAGCCACTGCTTCTCCCCGTGCGACAGCTCCCCAGCCAGCGCGTCCCGCCGCTCCTCGAGCCCCACCAGCTCAAGGACCTCCTCGGCCTTGCGGCGGTTCTCCTCGGGGGCCTTGAGCTTGAAGCTGGCCCACCAGCGCCGGTCCTTGGCCGAGGCGATCAGCAGGTTGTCGTAGACGGAAAGGCCGATCAGGACCCCGGGGGTCTGGAACTTACGGCAGATCCCCTTGCCGACGATCTTGTGCTCGGCCAGCTTCGAGATGTCCTCGCCGCGGAACAGGATGCGGCCCTCGCTGGCGCGCACCCGCCCAATGACGGTGTCGCACATGGTCGACTTGCCGGCGCCGTTGGGGCCGATGACCACCGTCAGGCTGCCGGCCTCCAGGGTCAGGTCCAGGTCGTTCAGGGCCTTGAAGCCGTCGAAGTCGACGGTGACGTGCTCGATGCGCAGCAGCGGATGGTCGGAGGGGGCGACGTCGGGAAGGGTCATGACGCGGCCTTTCCTTCGGCGGGAATCAGGGCGGGTTCGGCCAGCGGAGGTTCCTCCTGGACCGGCTTGGGCTTTGCGTCTGGCTTGCGCTCGGGGAACATGCCGGCCAGGCCCTTGGGCATGACGGTCACCGCCACGATGAACAGCGCGCCCAGGGCGTAGAGCCAGAACTCCGGCAGGACGGTGGAGATCTTGTCCTTGGCGAAGTTGACCAGGAGCGCCCCTGCCAGCGCGCCCACCAGGCTGGTTCGCCCGCCGATCGCCGCCCAGATCACCATCTCGATCGAGGGCACCACGCCAACCAGGGCCGGCGAGATCACCCCCGAATGCAGCGTGAATAGCGCCCCGGACAGGCCCGCCATAATCGCGGCCACGGTGAAGGCGACCACCTTGTAGGGCGCCGGGTCGTAGCCCATGAACCGCACCCGATTGGCCCCGTCCCGGGTCGCCCGCAGGAGCTTGCCGAACCGGGAGTCCAGCAGGAGCTTGCCGGCGATCAGCGCCAGGACGACCACTAGCAGGGTCACCCAGTAGAGGCCGCGAGAGACGGCCGGCGCGTTCAGGTCGAAGCCCAGCAGGGTCTTGTAGTCGGTCAGGCCGTTGAAGCCGCCGGTGAAGGCCTGCTGGCTGATCAGCAGGGTGGCGAAGGCCAGGGCCAGGGCCTGGGTGATCAGGGCGAAATAGACGCCGCCAATGCGCCGGCGGAAGATCAGCCAGGCGAACACGGCCCCCACCAGCGCCGGCACGATGATGACGCCGGCGATGGCCACGAGCGGGTTCTTGAACAGCGCCCACCACCAGGGCAGCGCCTGGACCCCCGTCCAGACCATGAAGTCCGGCATGGTGTCGCCGCCGGAGAGCGCGACGAGCTTCAGGTGCATGGCGATCGCATAGCCGCCCAGGCCGAAGAACACCCCCTGGCCGAGGCTGAGCACCCCGCCCTGCCCCCAGAGGATGGCCAGGCCCATGGCGGTCAGCGACAGGGCCAGGAACCGGCCGATCAGGCTGAGCTCATAGCCCGAGAGGATGAAGGGCGCGACGATCGCCGCCAGGAGGACGAGGGCGCCGGCGGCTTGCCTGCCGGAGGGACGGGTCACGGGGCGGCTCCCTTAGGCGTCCAGGGCGCGCGACTTGACCGCGATCACGCCCTGGGGCCGGAACTGGAGGAAGATGATGACGAACAGCAGCATCAGGACCTGGGCGAAGCTGACGTCGACGAAGACCTGGGCCAGGGCGGTGAAGAGGCCGATCATCACCGCGGCGATGGTGGTGCCGACGATGCTGCCGAGCCCGCCCAGGATCACCACCAGGAAGGCGGTGACGATGTAGCTCTGGCCGACGCTCGGGGTGACGGGCCCGAGCAGCGCCAGGATCACCCCGGCGACCCCGGCGACCCCGGCGCCCAGGGCGAAGACGAACATGTCCACCTTGCGCACGCTGACCCCCATGGCCGCGGCGGTGGCGCGGTCCTGGTTCACCGCCCGGACCAGCAGGCCCACGCGGGTGGTCTTCATGAATATGCCCAGCAGCACCAGCACGGCGATTGCGACGGCGATGATGAACAGGCGCGACCAGGGCAGGGAGAGATCGCCGACGGCGACCGCCCCGGCCATCCAGCTGGGCGCGGTCACCGAGACGCCGGTGGCGCCGAAGAGGTCCCGCGCGGCCTGCTGGACGATCAGGCTGACGCCCCAGGTGGCCAACAAGGTGTCGAGCGGTCGTTCGGCCAGGCGCGAGACGAGGGTGGTCTCCAGCAACGCGCCGAAGATGAAGGCCACGACCAGGGCGGCCAGGATCGCCGCGAAGAGGCCCAACGGGCCCGGGATCCACAGCATGACGAGGTAGGCGACATAGCCGCCGAGCATCACGATCTCGCCGTGGGCCATGTTGATGACCCGCATGAGACCAAAGCTGAGCGCCAGGCCCAGGGCGGCGAGGATGTAGATCGAAGCGACGCTGAGGCCGTTGAAAACCTGGCCGCCAAGGAAGCTAGGATCGATCATGCCCGTATCCTTTCTGGGCCTGGGGCCCAGGACGCTGGGGAACCGAGGGAAGCTGAAAAGGGTGAGGCCCGGACGCTCCTTGCGGCGCGCCCAGGCCTCTAGGGGACAAGGGAATTAGGGGATCGTGCAGGTCTTATCGGGGAAGGCGAGCTTGTCGTAAGGCTCCGGTTGGATCTGACCTTCGGAGGTCCAGAGGATCTTGAACTGGCCCGTCGGGTCGGCCTGGCCGATGTAGCCGGTCTGCACCATGCTGTTGTTCGGCGCGAACTTCACCGCGCCCAGGGGCGTGGGGACCGCGTCGAGGGTTACGGCCGCGGCGCGGACCTTCGCCGGGTCGAAGCTGCCCGCCTTCTCGACGGCGGCCTTCCAGATGTAGACGTCGACATAGCCGTGGACGAGCGGATCAGTGACGACGGAGTCGGCCCCGAACTTGGCCTTGAAGGCCTCCACGAACTTCTTGTTCTCAGGCGTGTCGAGGGTCTGGAAGTAGTTCCAGGCCGCGTAGCTGCCTTCGATCAGGGACGGCCCCATGGCCTGGGCTTCCTGCTCGCCGATCGAGAAGCTCATCACCGGCAGCTTGGAGGGCGTCATGCCCGCGGCGGCCATCTGCTTGAAGAAGGCGACATTGGAGTCGCCGTTCAGGGTGTTGAAGATCAGGTCGGGCTTGGCCGCGCGGATCTTGGCGATCACGCCCGAGAACTCGGTCCCGCCAAGTGGCTGGTACTCTTCGCCAGCGACCTTCAGGCCGTCGGCCTCGATGTGCTTCTTCAGGATCAGGTTGGCGGTGCGCGGATAGACGTAGTCCGAGCCCACGAGGAAGAAGGTCTTGTAGCCCTTACCCTTGGCCCAGTCATAGGCCGGCAGGGCCTGCTGGTTGGGTTGGGCGCCCGAGTACATGATGTTCGGCGAGCACTCGTTGCCCTCGAACTGCACCGGGTACCAGAGCAGGTTCTTGTTCTTCTCGAAGACCGGCAGCATCGCCTTGCGGCTCGCCGAGGTCCAGCCGCCGAAGACGGTGGCGACCTTGTCGCTTTCGGTGAGCTTGGAGGCCTTCTGCGCGAAGACCGCCGGGTCGGACGCGCCGTCCTCGACGACCGCCTCGATCTGCTTGCCCGACACGCCGCCGGCCGCATTGATCTCCTCGATGGCCAGCATCTCGGCGTTCTTCACCGTGACTTCGCTGATGGCCATGGTGCCGCTGAGCGACTGCAGCACACCCACCTTCACGGTGTCGCCCGCGGCCGCCTCGGTCTTCGCCGCTTCTCCTGCGGGCTTGGAGCACGCCGTTAGCGCGGTCCCAAGCAACAGGATGGCTATCAGCGACGCCTTCTTCGACGCTTTGATCATTGAGTTCTCGCTTTCATCAGTATCTACAAGTCGCCCCGTGCCGGAATCAGGTTTCCGGCCAAGCAGAGACTGGGTGTGTGGATCGAACCCTAGGGTCGGCCCCGGGGGGCGGATATGGGTCATTTGACGTATCCGGGGCCCTTTCCTCCCCTGTCGCGAAGACGACGGGGGAGGTGGCTTGCGCCGTAGAGCGCAAGACCGAGGGGGCGGCCGACGCAGGTGCGAACCCGCGCCCCCACCATTGGCTCTTCGGCCGATGGTCCCCCTCCCCCGTTCTCTGCGGGACGGGGGAGGAACTTCATGCAGCGACCCTCTGGCGATCACACAGGGTCAATACGTCAAACGACCTCTCCCCTGGCGCGGCCGCCCGCGGAAATGCTGGCCGCCGCAAGAGGCGTGCGCATGGACACCCGGGAGCGCGAGAGGCTGATGATCGCGGTGGCCGCTATGGTCGCGCGCCGCCGGCTGGAGCGTTGCGTGAAGCTCAACTGCCCGGAAGCCGTGGCGATCATTTCCGATTTCGTGCTGGAGGGCGCGCGCGAGGGACGCTCGGTCGCCGAGCTGATGGAGGCCGGGGCGCACGTGATCACCCGCGACCAGGTGTTGGACGGGGTCGCCGAGATGCTGACCGACCTGCAGGTCGAGGCGGCGTTTCCGGACGGTCCGAGGCTGGTGAGCGTGCACGATCCGATCCGCTGACGGCGGCGCCTTCAGCCGGCCCGCGGGCGCCTAAGTTCGAAGCGGCGGCGCGAATATTCCGGGCGCCGGGTCCCGGGCGGTTCCGAACGGGCCGGCCGGGGGGCAGCTTCGCCGCACGGGCCGCGGGCGCCGCAGCAATCAATCGCCAGGAGCGAATGGCCGAAGCGAAAATCTCTCCCCTGCCCCCGACGGCGTCCGCCGGCCCGCGCCGGCGCCAGAGGGTCGTGCGCGCCCGGCGCACCTACAACCAGTGGGTCGCGGACCAGACGCTGGAGGACTTCGCCCTCAGGTTCACCGCCGAGAGCGGCCGCAAATGGTCGATCTCCCGCGTCACCAACACGGCCCTGGGCTCGATCGCCTTCCTGGCCTGCGAGGCGGTGGGCGCGGCGATCACCCTGAACTACGGCGCCGAATCGACCCTGTGGGCGCTGGCCGCGATGGCGGTGGTCATCGTCATGACCGGCCTGCCGATCTGCTACTACGCCGCGCGCTACGGCGTGGACATGGACCTGCTGACCCGCGGCTCGGGCTTTGGCTATATCGGCTCGACCATCACCTCGGCGATCTACGCCTCCTTCACCTTCATCCTGTTCTCGATCGAGGCGGCGATCCTGTCCGCGGCCCTCGAGCTCTGCCTGGGGATCCCGCTGGCCGTCGGCCACGTGATCAGCGCCCTGGTCGTCCTGCCGGTCGCCGCCTTCGGCATCCGGCGCATTGGCGCGCTGCAGAACTGGACCCAGCCGATCTGGCTCGTCCTGCAACTCGCCCCCCTCGCCTACATCGCCCTGCAGCCCAAGACGTCGCTGGCCGGCTGGATCGGCTTCGGCGGCCAGGCGGGCCAGGGCTTCAGCCTGGCCGCCTTCGGCGCCGCTTCGGCGGTGCTGCTCTCCCTGCTGCCGCAGATCGGCGAGCAGGTGGACTATCTGCGCTTCCTGCCACCCAAGACCGACCGCAACCGCAAGGCCTGGTGGGGCGGGCTGCTGCTGGCCGGGCCGGGGTGGATCCTGATCGGCGGGGTGAAGATCCTGATCGGCTCCATCCTGGCGGTGATGGCGCTGAAGGCCGGCTTTCCGGCCTCCCAGGCGGCCCAGCCGGCGCCGCTCTACCACATGGTGTTCAGCGGCCTCCTGGGCTCGCCGACCGCCGCCCTCGTCCTGACCGGCCTCTTCGTGGCGGTCTGCCAGATCAAGATCAACGTCACCAACGCCTATGCGGGCTCGATCGCCTCCTCGAACTTCTTCTCGCGCCTGACCCACCGTCACCCGGGCCGGGTGGTGTGGCTGGTGTTCAACGTCTTCGTGGCCATCCAGTTGATGGAGTTCGGCATCCTGAAGGTGGTGGAGGGCATCCTCGCCCTCTACGCCAATGTGGCCGTCGCCTGGATCGGGGCGGTGACCGCCGACCTGGTGGTCAACAAGCCCCTGGGCCTCAGCCCCAAGGGCATCGAGTTCAAGCGCGCCCACCTGTTCGACATCAATCCCGTCGGCGTGGGCGCCATGGGGATCTCGCTCGCCTTCTCCATGCCGCTGTTCTTCGGCGCGGCTGGCTCCACCCTGCAGACCTGCTCGCCGATTATCGGCCTGGTGGCGGCCCTCTTCGCGGCCCCCGCCATCGCCTGGGCGACCAAGGGCCGCTACTACCTCGCGCGGACATCGACGCTTCCGTCGACGGCCGCCCCCGCCCTGACCTGCGTGGTCTGCGAGAACGCCTTCGAAAAGCCGGACATGGCCTTTTGCCCGGTTTATCAGGGCGCCATCTGCTCGCTCTGCTGCAGCCTAGACGCCCGCTGCCACGACGCCTGCAAGGAGCCGAGCCGACTGGTGGACCGCGCTGCGGGCCTCATGCGCCGTTTCGCGCCGGTGGGGATGTCCGACGGCTCCTCCATACTGGTCGCGCGCTATGTGGGCGTCCTCAGCATCTGCGCCCTGGTGATCGGCGCCGTGCTGGCCATGGTCTATTACAGCCAGGCCGGTCCTGGGGCCCCGACGGGAACCCTGATCCACACCAGCCCTGGCATGACCTTCCTGCTGCTGATGCTGCTGGCGGCGTTCGCGACCTGGTTCTTCGTCCTGGCCCGCGAGAGCCAGCGGGCGGCCGAGGCGGAGTCCGACCGCCAGACCGACATGCTGATGGAGGAGATCGAAGCCCACCGGCACACCTATGGCGAACTGCAGCGCGCCAAGGAGGTGGCCGAGGCCGCCAACCTCGCCAAGAGCCGCTACATCGTCGGCGTCAGCCATGAGATCCGCGCCCCGCTGAACGCTATCTCCGGCTACGCCCAGCTCATGGAGCGCGAACCGGCCCAGGACCCGCGCGACGCGGTGCGGGTAATCCGGCGCAGCGCCACCCACCTGGCCGACCTGGTGGACGGCCTCCTGGACATCTCGCGCATCGAGAACGGCACCCTACGGATCGACCGCAGCCGGGTGAACCTGCTGGAGCTCCTGGCCCAGCTTGTGGACATGTTCCGGCTGCAGGCCATGGCCAAGGGGATCAGCTTCACCCACGAATGGCCGGAGAACCTGCCCGCCTACATCTATACGGACGAGAAGCGGCTTCGGCAGATCCTCATCAACCTGCTCTCCAACGCCATCAAGTACACCCACGCCGGCGGCGCGGCCCTGACTGTGCGCTGGCGCGGCCAAGTGGCCGAGTTCGAGATCTCCGACACCGGCGTCGGCATCGCGGAAGGCGACCTCGAGCGGATCTTCGAGCCCTTCGAGCGGGTCGGGGGCGACACCTCCGCGCCGGGGATCGGGCTGGGCCTCACCATCACCAAGCTGCTTACCGCCGTCCTGGGCGGCGACCTCACCGTGCAGAGCGAGCCCGGCGTCGGCAGCGCCTTCAAGGTGCGCCTGTTGCTATCCGAGGCGCCCTCCCCCGCCGAGCGGACATCGGCCGAGCGCCGCGCCGTCGGCTATGAAGGCGCGCGCCGCAAGATCCTGGTTACCGACGACGATCCGACCCACCTGAACCTGACGCGCGAGATCCTGCAGCCGCTGGGCTTCGACCTCGCCTTCGCCCGCGACGGCGAGGGGTGCGTCGCGCAGGCGGGGGCCGACCCGCCCGACCTCGTCATGCTCGACATCTCCATGCCCGGCATGAGCGGATGGGAGGCCGCCCGGGCGGTGCGCGAGCGCCTCGGCGATCAGGTCGTCATCCTGATGGTCTCGGCCAACGCCCACGACTTCTCACGCACGCGGCGCGAGGACGACCCGCACGACGACTTCCTCATCAAGCCCTACGAGATCGACGACCTGATGGAGCGGCTGCAGACCCTGCTCGACCTGAAATGGGTGACGCGGCCGGCGGAGGCGGCCGAATGAACGCCGCGGCCCGCCTGATCCTGGTGGTGGACGACGACCCCGACGCGCGGGCCATGGTCGCCCGGGCGTTGGACAGCGCCGGCTACCAGGCCCTGACCGCCTCCGACGGCCAGAGCGCCCTGGCCCTGGTGGACAAGGCCGCGCCGGACCTGATCGTGCTCGACGCGGTCATGCCCGGCATTTCCGGCTTCGAGACCTGCCGGCGGCTCAAGGCCCGGGCCGACGTCGCCCATGTGCCGGTGATCTTCATGACCGGCCTTTCCGAGACCGAGCACGTGGTGGAGGGGCTGGGCGCGGGCGGCGTGGACTATGTGACCAAGCCCCTCGTCCTCGACGAGCTCCTGGCGCGCATCCATGTGCATCTGGCCAACGCCCAGATGGCGCACAGCGCGCGGGTGGCGCTGGACGTGGCGGGGCGCTCGCTGCTGGCCGCTGACCTGAACGGCCGCCTCCTGTGGCGCACGCCCCAGGCGGCGCGGATGCTGGAGCCGCTGCTGGGCGATGACGAGGCCCCTGGCCTTCCGCCGCGGGAGCTGCTGGAGCCGATGATGCGGCTGATCGGCGCCGCGGGCGAGCCGTTCGCCGCCGCGCCTTTCCAGTTCGGCGGGCGTCGCCTGCAGCTTTCGGTGCTGGGCCGGACGGAAACCGGCGAGGTGTTCTTCCGCGTCTCCGAGCCGGAGGACGCCGATCAGGGCGCGGCCCTTCGCCGGAGCCTGAAGCTCACCGCGCGGGAGGCCGAGGTCCTGGTCTGGGTGGCCCGCGGCAAGGCCAACAAGGACATCAGCGAGATCCTCAACATCAGCCCGCGGACGGTGAACAAGCACCTGGAGCAGGTGTTCACCAAGCTCGGGGTGGAGAACCGGGCGGCGGCGGCGGCCATCGCCACGCGCGTGATCGCCGCCCGGAGTTAGGCTTCTCTAGAACTGCAGCTGGGCGCCCAGGGTGATGGTGTCGTTGTCGATCCCGCCGCCGACGTCGAGGTTGGAGTAGGTGGCCGACAGCCGGGCGCTGTGACCTTTGATGATGTAGTTCAGGCCGGCGTCCCACTGCTTGAGCTTGATCGGGATGAGGTCCGGCTCGAAGCTCTGGTAGCGCACCACCGGCTGGAACTTGCCGATGCCGACCTCCTGCGGGAACAGGAATGCGGCCGAAAGCAGGTAGCCTTCACCCTGGATGATGCCGCCCACGTTGTCGGTGCCGCTGGCGCCGTTGAAGCCCGGCGCCACGTCGAACACGTCGTCGGTGTCGTATTTGTAGTACGACCCCTCGAGGGTGATCGCCCCGCCGTCCATGACCTTCTTCTCGAAGAGGGCGTCGACGTTCCAGCCGAAGTAGTCGCCCTTGACCAGCACCGAGCCGACGCCGTTCTTCTGGTACATCATCGAGGCGCCGACGGTGAAGATGTCGGCCGCGCCGTAATAGGTCGATGAGGTGTAGTAGCCGGGGTTGTCCTCGACCTCGAGGAAGTTGTAGGCGACCCGGCCGGCGAACAGCGGGTTGTGCGAGGCGTTCGAAGCGCCGGCGATCCGGTTGTGGCCGTTGAAGACGCCGACGGCGTAGGTCAGCTTCTTGTCGAACACCTTGCCCCAGACCGTGACTCCGTCGTCGCGGCCGGCGAACTTGGCCGGGTATTGCGACACCAGGCCCGGATAGTTCCAGGTCGACAGGTAGTAGGGACCGTCCAGGTTGGAGCGGTCGCTGGGCGGCAGCATGCGGCCGGCCCAGACGTTGAACTCGTCCATGGGCTCGTAGCGCATGTAGCCGTCGAGCAGCTTGATGTCGCCATCGCCGTCGCGCTCGGTGTTGAAGGTCGCGCCGATGGACTTGGTGAGCTGGCCGTTCACATAGAGGCGCACGCTGTCCAGGCTGAAGTCCTCGGAGCGCGAGCCGTCGGACGCGCCGTGCTCGTTGCTCGTGAAGCTGCCGCGCATGCCGAGCCCCACGCTGATCGACGATTCATCGCCGAACTTCATGGTCGCCCCAGCCTGGGCTGCTCCGGCCCCTGCCAGAATCGCGAGCGAACAGACGCCCGTAAGGAACGCTGCGCCCGCACGCAGCCGAACGCGCGCGGCAAAGCCGCCTTGGTCTAGTGAAGTCATTGTCATCCCCAGATTATTCCCGGCCAGAACTTGGAGACTTCCCCTCCAGTCCCGGCTCCTCAGGTGCTAATCAGGCTACGGGGCGCTTCCGCGCAGGCGAATACGTCAAACTGCGTATGCTGCTGGGAGCCCCCGCGACGTTGGCTACGCCTTTCCCGCGAGGTGCTCGACCCGCCGGATCACGCGCTCGGTATAAAACTTCATCGTGTCCTTGAGCGGGTGACGGCCGGGCGGCGCGGGCTCACCACCCATCTTGCGCAGCCGCGAGTTCAGGCGCAGCACGGCTTCGCGGCGCGTGCTGAACCGGGAGCGGTAGGTGATGCTCAACGACACCGACACGGCGTCGTCCACGCGCACCCAGTGCGGGCAGTTCATGGGCACATGAACGCCCGCGCCGGGCTGCAGATGAAACAAGGTTTCGCGGCCCTGCATGGCGTCCTGAAAGATCAGGTTGCGATGCGCGCCGTTGACCTTGGCCTCGAGCTCCGGCTGCGTCACGACGAGCGGGTCGTCCCGATCAAACACCGCGATGGTCTTGCCGCCGCGAATCTGCAGCAGGAAATTGTGTTCCGGATCGCAGTGATACGGCGTCACGGCGCCCGGGGACGACACGAAGATGAACGCCTGGGGCTGGCGCATTCCGGGCGTGATGTGCTCGGTGAGCGGGCGCAATGGCTCCAGGCATTCCAGCAGCAGTCGCCGGTAGGCGGGGTCGGCTTCAATGTGCTTGAGCACCATCCACGACTGACAGTTCTCGATCTGGCTCAGGGTCTCCGTGGCCGACAGACCGTTGGGCGGGGTCTTCAGGTATTCCTGGCTGAGGGGGATGTCGGCGCGGTTGAATTCGACCTCCACCGGCGGCAGCGCTGCGGCCAGTTCAATCAGGCGCGGCAGTTGCAGCAGCGGGTGATTGCTCAGCGTATGGGTGACGGCGAACGGGGCGCGCTCAAGCTGGGCGCAGATCGCATCCGCGCTGGCGAGCAAACCATGGCCTGTTTTGTCGATGGGCGCGTTCATACCGCGCGATCACCAAGGTCGCGCCTGCGAGCCCATGACGTGCGCAGCCGGCGCGCCACGGGGCGCAACGCCACCAGCGCGCGCAGCAGGGCGCCGTGTCGGACGAGCGTCACTTCAGCGATTTCGCGGCGACCGCTCCACAGGCGATTGATCATCGGGTGATTTTCCGACGCGCAGGAATCCATGCTGCGGATGTGTTCGGGCTGCCTTTCGAACTCCTGGATATTGAACAGTTCGAGCAGGACCCCCGGCGAGAACTGCGCATACTGTTCGTCGTAGCCGATCTTCAGCGCGTAGGAGGCGCCGCGGGCACGCAGGCTTAGCTTCATCGCGGCGGCGCGTCCGCCGACAGCGAGGCTCAGCAGTTGCAACTGGCCGCGCGCATGGGCCTGACGCACCACGCTGCGGAAGAACGCCGTGTCCTCCGGTTTGGAACGAATGGCGGATCCCTCCGCGCCTTTCCAGCCGCTCGCTTCGACGCTCAGAAAGTCCTCGAACCAAGGTCGCCAATCGTCGTCAGGCTGGATGGCGGCGTAGGCGAGACCGCCGCGATCGGACAGCCGGCGCTCGAGGCGGCGCAGCTCCTTGGCGTGCTTGGGAGAGATCGACGCTTTCAGATCCGATTCACGCAGGAGGGTCGCACGCTGCGCGCTGGTTACATCCATCCGCCACGACGAGCGCGCAAACGTCTCACGCAGCAGCGCGCCGAAAGGTCCGTCCCAGCTGAGTTTTGTCCATTGCAGACCGCCGGCCGGCGCGGCGCCCGATTCAATCCAGCGGGCGAGCGCGGCGAGGACGCCGGCGGCGCGCGCCGCGTCCACCAGCGGCGTGCCCAGGAAGCAGTAACGGTGCGCCCAGTTGCGCAGCACCATGACGTTCTCGCCCACACGAAGTGGCGCGCGGACCAGGGGAAACACGCCGTGCAGCGCGCCGGCGGCGTCACGCACGCACACGATGCAAAGCGGCGCGTCGACATCGATATGTTCGAGCGCCGCGATGAACATCGGCGCTTCGGCGAACACGTTGGATTCGAGGGCGCGCGCGGCGAGGTCGTCGAGCTCCGCCGGCAGACGGCGAAGCGCGGACGCACGGTCCAGCACCTCAACCGCCAGTTCAGCTCGAGCCTGGACGGTCATCGCCAAGCCGTGGGCTGGCTGCGATGGGAACGCGCAAAGGCGTCCCGCTAAAGCGTCGTCGTTGACGGCGTCGACCGCCTCCAACCTGCCGCTGAATTCGTTATCGAGAGGCATCGCGCTTCCCGACGATCAGAAGGCGATCGGCGGCGCGCCCGGCCGCATCACGCCTCGGAAATGGACCTGCGCGCGCACCTCGCCCAGGAATTGCAGCTTGAAATGGTCGATCCCGTTGCCTGGCTCGCCGCTGAAGCCGCCCCAGTCATAGAGGGTGAAGCCGCGCTCGTGATAGGCCGCCATGTCGAGGTGGTGCAGCGCCTTGTTTGCGCGCCCGACCAGGGAATAGCGCTCGGAGGTGTCGGCCCGCTTGCGTTTCGTATAGCCCTTCAGGAACCGAACACGCGGAAAATCCTCGATATTCGCATGAACGGCGAGCACCTCCCCGGCGACGATCGCAGCCGATATCGTGAGCCTTCCAGCGGCGTGGAGACGGTTCAGCTCCAGGGGGTCGGGCAGGCTGGGATTGGTCGCGTCATGCTCGCGCTGGAACTCGACGATCTGCTCGACCGTCCAGTCGTCGACACGCTCCAGCCCGTCCTGATCCATGGCCCGGCGGATATGCCGGCGGGTAGTCGCGCCCAGCCGGGCGAGCAGCTGTGGAAACCCGGTCAGGTCGGAGACAAGGGTCAGGTCGTCGGTCCACTTGCCCACGAGCCCCTTGGTCCTGCGCTCAGCGCACCAGATCTTGACCAGCATCGGAGACAGCCGCGCCGCGGGCTCCAGCCGGTCGCCGGCGACTGGGAGCAGCACCTCCGCCAGCTCCAGCGGCAGGTTCGGCCGATAGCGGCGCCTCAGAAGGATCATCGAGGTCTACACCGAACTGTGGCGGCGGACGCCGTCATGCCCGAACGATGTTGTGTCGCCGCCTGACTTCCGCGCAGGCGTTGCGCGTGTCGACCACGAGCTTCGCGCTCTCGGCCAGACCTTCATAGTCGACGCTGTCGTGATCGGTCGCGATGAGCACGGCGTCGTACCCGGCGACAGCCTGCAGGCTCCATTCGACGCTCTCGCGGAGATTGAGCGTGGGATGGGCTCGGGTCTGATCGATCTGCGCGACGTGGGGATCGTAGAAGTCCACCGTCGCGCCCCGCGCTTCGATGAGCTCCATCAGCTCAAGGGAGGGGCTTTCGCGAATGTCGTCGACGTTCTTCTTGTAGGCCACGCCCAGGACGAGGATCCGCGCATCACGAAGGCCGCGCCCATAGAACCTGTCCATGGAGTCGGCGAGAACCCGGACGACATGCGTCGGCATCGCCGAATTGATCTGCCCGGCGAGTTCGATGAACCGGGTGTGCTGCTGATATTCCCGCGCCTTCCAGGTGAGATAGAAGGGGTCGATCGGAATGCAATGCCCGCCCAGTCCGGGGCCGGGATAGAACGGCATGAAGCCGAAGGGCTTGGTCTTGGCGGCGTCGATGACCTCCCAGACGTCGATGCCCATGGCCCCGAAGACGACCTTGAGCTCGTTGACCAAGGCGATGTTGACCGCCCGGAAGACGTTCTCCGTGATCTTGACCGCCTCGGCGGTCGCCGCCGAGCTGACGACGACCGTCTTCGGCACGACCTTCGCATAGAGCGCGTCCGCTATGTCGCGGGAGCCCGCATCGTCGGCGCCGACGACCTTCGGGATGCGCGCGGTCGAAAAGTCGAGATTGCCCGGGTCTTCGCGTTCCGGCGAATAGGCGAGGTAGAAGTCGACGCCGGCCTTGAGGCCGCCGCGCTCGAGGATCGGGCGCATCACCTCGGCCGTCGTGCCGGGATAGGTGGTCGATTCCAGGATGACGATCTGCCCCCGCCGCAGGCGCCGGGCGATGGACTCGGTCGTGCCGACGACGAAGGAGAGGTCCGGCTCAAGATGCTTGGTGAGCGGCGTCGGCACGCAGATGAGCAGGGCGTCCGGCTCGCCGAGGCGATCCATGTCGGCGGTCGCTTCGAAGAGGCCCGCCTTGAGCGCGGTCTGAATTCGCGCCGAGGAAATGTGCTTGATGTAGCTCACGCCGGCGTTGAGCTGGTCGGTCTTCGCGGAGTCGATGTCGAAGCCCAGGATGCGAATCCCGGCCTCGCAGAAGGCGGCCGCCAGCGGCACGCCCACATAGCCCATCCCGATGACCCCGACCGTGACGTCGGCGCGGGCGAGACGATCAAGCCAATCATTCACTGACAACTGAATCCCCAATTGTCCCACGCGCCAATATCTCATCCGAGACCTGAGCAACTTCGCGTCACTACACGGTCCAGTCGAACCAATTGCCTAACATACGCTAATATTTGACGCCGTTACCCGCAACTATACTCTCTCAATACGCGAGTGCCCGACTCCGGACGCTCGCCAGGCGAGGAAGCCCGCGCGCCGGCTGGCCCGCCGCGCAACGGGTTGAGGCTGGGGCCCGCGTCCGCAGTCGCTTCGCCATGCGCGGCTTACGCCGCCTAGGGGATGTTCCGCTCCGGAATGATCGAGATCAGGCTTTCCCACTGCCCCGCGACAGGCTGGGTCTCCGCTTCGGGCGACGGGTCAGCCTTCGTGAGCGACTTCGGTCGCAGGTACATCGACAGGCCCGAGTAATAGCTGCCGGCCGAATTGAACTCGACGCCGTTCAACGCGACGCCGATCACATTGGCGCCGGCGCTGACGAGGCGCTTGATCGCCGACATGGCGGCCGCCTTGGGCGTTCTCGCCCACCTGGCGATCACGATGCAGCAGTCGGCCGCGCGCGTGAGAGCCCGAGCTTCATTCGCCACGAGGATCGGGGGACAGTCGAGGATCACGACGTCGAATTCCTGCCGGATGTCGTCGAGCAGTTTGGTCATGACCCGGGATGCGAAGATGTCCTCGAGCGCAAAGCAGTTGGCCTCGGACACCAGGGCGGGCGCCCGCGCCGCAAGGAAGCGCGCGGACGTCAGATGATCCACGGCGAGCGCCGATTTCCAGTGGACGGAGCCGGTGAGGACGTGGACGAGCCCCAAGGCGGGGCGTTCCTTCAGGTGCTCGACCAGGGCCTGATTGCGCAGGTCGCCTTCGATCAGCACCACGCGCCGGCCCGCCAAGGCATAGGCGCGAGCGAGCGCCACAGCCGTCGTCGTCTTGCCGTCGCCGGAAAGCGCGGAGGTGATCGCCACGATCTTGCCCCTCGGCGCGCTACGGTCGGCCGTCGCGAAGGTGAAATCCCCTGGGACCAGCGCAGTCGAGGCGCTCGAAGACCTCCTGTCGCGCTTAGCTTCAAGCGTTGGCGGCGCACGGCCCGGATCGGCGCGCCACTCGCCGCCCGCGCCGCGCCCGGTGAACCATGACAGCTCCACAGACGCGCGGATGGCCTGCACCGCCTCGGCATAGGCCGACATCGGCTCCGCCGCCAGGAAGCCGGCCGGATTGGCTTCAAAGGGCGGCAGTCCCGCGAACTGGCGTCGGTTCACCAGCGGTATCGCGGAGATCAGGCTGTGATTCAGGACGCGCTCGACCTCCTCGGCGTCGCCGGTAAGCGTGTCGTCGAGCAATTCCAGGAACACCGCGACGCCGACGCCCACAGCAAGGCCGAGCAACAGGCCCAGGAGAATGTTCCGCGCCGGAAGCGGGGCGCTCGGCGACCTCGGCGGCGAAGCCTTGGTGACGAGCCGGACGTCGCTCGTCTTCAAGGTCTCCTGCTGGGACACCTCGCCGGCGCGCTGCAGGAAGCCTTCATAGACCACCCGCGTCGCTGCGGCCTCGCGCTCGAGTTCGCGCATGCGCACGGACGAGCGGTTGTTGGTGTTGATCTCGTTGCGGACGCCAGTCGCATAGGACGAGAGCGCGCCGACGCGAGCGCCGGCCGCCTCCACGTCGTTCTTCAGGCTCGACACGATCCGCTGGGATTCACGATCAATCTGGCCGCGGATGTTAGCGAGCTCCGCCTTCGTCTGCTTGACCGCCGGATAGTCGTCGCGGAAGCGCTCCGACAGCTCGGCGAGCTTGCGGGAGAGTTCACCCTCCTGAGTGCGCAGGCCGGCGAGACCCGCCTCGTTGACGACGGCGGCGACCGTATCGACAGAGGCGCCCCGGTCGATCACCTGGCGGACCTGGCGATATCTGGCCGCCTTCTCGGCCAGGTCGGCCCGCGCCGTCACAAGCTCGCCCTGAAGGCCCGACGCCTGTTGATCGGTCAGCATCGCCCCGGAGGAGGCGATCAGGCCATGGGCGCTGCGGTAGTCTTCGACCGCCTGTTCCTTGCGCGCCAGCTCCTCCTTCAAGGACTGGAGGCGACCAGCCAGCCATTTGCTCGCGCGACCAGCGCTGTCGACCCGGGTCTCGAACTGGGAGTCCAGGTAAATTTCGGACAAGGTGTTGGCCAGATAGGCGGCTTTCTTCGGGTCGCCGTCGACCGCCTTGATCTCGATCACGTAGCTCAGTCGGCGACGCTTGACCTTTAACTTCTCCTCGAGATTGTCGATCTCTTGCTCAAGCTCTTCCGCGGCGGAAGCCTTTGCGCGCTGAAGGCCGAGCATCCTCTTGAAGCTGAACTCTCGATCCGTCTTAGGACCGTTCATGCCCACCTTGTCGGCCGCGACCGCGAGGCGGGCCAGCAGGGCGCGCGAGCGGATAAGCTCGATCTCGGAGTCCAGTATCTCGGGATTGACGCTGCCGCTCTCGCGAACCGCCTGGGACGGCATCACGTCGTCCTTGCGCCAATCGACCATCACCAGCGCAGTGGCGGCGTACTCGGGCTTCTGAAACGCGGTGGCGAGGATCGCGAAAACCAGAGCGGCGCCCACGACGCCGGCCAGGATGCGCCAGCGGCGCCGGAGCGCGCCTAGCAGGTTCGCGAGATTGGCCTCTGCCGATTGCGCCGGCGGCGCGCTCGACATTTCAAAGGTTTGAACACTCACTTCAGAGCTCCACGCCCTTCACAGAAGGTCCGTTCTCGCGATTTCAATTGACTTAGCCCAAGAGAAAGATGGGCCACCACGCACTTCAAGTTAACCAAACTCAATCAAGACAATTGGATCTACATGACGCCATCTTTAGTCAGCAGCGCGATTGCGGTTTCGCGGAATATAAAGGCGTCGAAGCGCCATCCAACACGTTTCGCGTAGAAGGCGTCGTAGCGAGCTTTTCGCCTCGGCGTGACGTAGTTGCGCCCCCTCACCTGCGACAGGCCGGAAATTCCCGGGACGGCGCGCAATGATTCCGGGAACGCCAGGCGCGCGCGGCTTGCGGCGTCGTCTGGCAACAGGGGCCTTGGGCCGATGAAGCTCATGTGACCGCGCAGGATGCTCAAGGCCTGCGGCAGCTCGTCGATGCTCGTCCTGCGCAGGAAACTTCCAAGGGGGCTGATGAGAGGATTGGCCGCCTCTCCAAGGTCCTCGCGTGGAGCGAGGGGCGTGACCGCCGCCATGGTGCGGAACTTCGGCATCCGGAAAATACGGCCATTGCGGCCGACCCGATCCGACCAGAACAGCCCAGGGCCCGAGGTCTCGAGGCGCACGGCGATCCAAACCGTAGCAAGCAGCGGGAACGCGAACACCAAGATCATCGCGGCAAAAACGGCGTCGATCGTCCGTTTACCGACATATGTGTACAGTCGACTCTTTGAATCGAAATACGAATTGGCCGCCACCCTCCGCCTGGAGAGCTCGATCGGCAATATCGCACCCGAAGTACGAGGCCGACCATGTGCAGGTATTCCAATGCCCTCTTTCGCCTCGGCAGCGATAGGCATGACTCGCCCCGTCCCAACTGCGTTAAACTAACGCGCGCCACCACATTAACCGTGGTGATCTGACACTGTTCTTGGGCGGCCGGATGTAAATCTAATTCCCCCTAATGGGGAAAAATGTCCCTCTTCTCGTAAGCCCTTGAGGGAAAAGGGTTTGAACCGCGTTGCGGCCATTCCCGTGATGAGCGATCCCGCTTGCCCGCACGACCGAGCCGGGCAATGAGAGAGGGTGCAACCGCTTTCGGGGGCGGGTGCGAAACGGCGTTGCAGCGGCGCGCTCTACGCGGCTGATGCAAGGCGATCGGGAAGGCCCGGCGCGAGGAGCGGCCGAGAATTTGCTCGGCCAACATCAATGCCGCAGTCGTCATTTCGAGCGTCGATCGGGGCTTCCGGCGGGTCAGGCAAAGCTCGCGGATTCCTCCCTCGCGAGCTTCCGATGTTCGCGCAATTCGCGGCCAGCGGCGCGATCCAGTTCGGCTCCAAGCTCGTCGCCCTGCTTTCAGGCGTGCTGCTCGCACGGGCGCTCGGCGCGGAAGGCTATGGGCTCTACGCTTTCACGCTCTCGACCGTCAGCCTGACCCTGCTGCTTTGCGAATTCGGCATGCGGTCCTTCCTGGTGCGGGAAGTCTCCGCAAGCCTCGCCCACAGGAACTGGCCTTATCTCCGAAGCCTCCTGAACCACGGGCCGTTGGTCGTGTTCGCGACCGGCGCAGCCGTCGGGATCGCCGGCGCGCTGCTGCTGTTCGCACTGAAGGCCGATCTCGCAAAAGCGCCGCTCGAAACATACCTGCTGGCGTGCGCCTACCTGCCCTGCCTGGCGCTTATGCGGATCCTGGTGTCGCAGTTGAGCGGCTTCGGGCTGGCGATCCAGGCGCAGTTCTACGAGAACCTCATCTATCCGGGCGTGGTCGTGGGCGGCGTCGCAGCCATCTTCTTCACCCAGCATGGCCAGCTTGGCCCTCAGGTCGCCATGGCCTTTCAGACTGTCGCCGCGCTGGCGACGGCCGCCGCCATCGTGGCGGTTCTCCACCGCCATCGACCGCGCGAGCTGAGCGAGGGCTCCGATACGACGGGTCCGTCGAGGTGGGTGCGAGGCGCCCTGCCCTTCCTGGTGCTGGAAGCGGCGCTTGTGATCCAGGCCCAGGTCGACACTCAGATCATCGGTTGGTTCGGCGACGAGGCCACTGTGGGCCGCTACCGGATCGCCGTGCAGCTCGCCGCGCTGGCCACCCTTGGGCTCACGGTGCTCATCCGGTTCGCGGCGCCTCGAATTGCGCGACTCTTCGCGTCGGGAGATCTCGCAGCGTTGCGCGCCTACTATCGCAAGCTTCAGGCGTTCAGCGCGCTTTCTGCAGGCCTGGTCACGCTCGGACTGGCGGCGTTCGGCAGCTGGGTGATCCCGGCCATGTTCGGCGCGGAGTACGCCGACGCCTATGTTCCGCTGGTCATCCTGTCGCTTGGCCAACTGGGCAACGCCGCCTTCGGACCGGCCGGCACGCTACTGCTGATGACCGGGGACGAGCGCCTTGCGGCGCGGTGGTTCTGGACATCGCTCGCCCTCAACGTGGCGCTCAGCCCCGTGCTCTTCCACTTGTACGGCGCGGCCGGCGCAGCCGCCTCGAGCGCCGCTGCGAATACGCTCAATCACCTCCTGTGCTGGCTGACGGCCAGGCGAGGCGTCCTGCGGCGAACAGCAACGGTCGGAGAGGCGTAGTGGCCCTCGACGACGCCCTGCCCCTGCTCGCCAGCGACGGCGCAGTCGCCGCGCAGGCGACCGTCCGCAGGAAGATCGCGTTCGTTGTCGGGTCGCTGACGCTGGGCGGCGCCGAGCGCGTCGTCGCCCATCTCGCCGCTCACTGGGCAGACCAGGGCTGCGACGTCACGGTCATCTCGCTCTCTGCGGCAAGCGCCGACTTCTACGAGACCGTTCCTAGGGTTCGGCGCGTCTGGCTCGGACTGTCCTCAGACAGCGGGACGCTTTCAAGGGCGGTGCTTGCGAACCTTCAGCGGGTGCGCGCCCTGCGCAAGGCGCTCGCGGAGCTCAGGCCCGACGTCGCCATCGCGTTCATGACCGAGGCGAATGTCCTGCTCGGACTTGCCGCGATCGGCCTTGGCATACGAACCCTGGGATCGGAGCGAAACCACCCGCCGCTGTCGGACCTAGCCCGTCCCTGGCGGATCGCACGGCGCTTCTGCTACGGCCTGCTCGACGCGGTGATCGCACAGACGGATCCGGCGGCGGATTGGATCCGCATTCACACCAATGCTCGCCACGTGGCGATCATCCCGAACGCGGTCGCCCTGCCCCTGCCGCGAGCGGAGCCGGTTGCGCCCGTGGGGGCGACGCCGGGACTGGGCGCGAACACCAAGATCGTGCTTTGCGTCGGGCGACTATCCAAGGTGAAGCGGTTCGACCGCGCAATCGAAGCCTTCGCCGATGCGGTCGCGCGCCACCCTGACTGGCGAATGGTCATCCTTGGCGACGGGCCGCTGCGCGCCCAGCTCCAGGCCCTCGCCGAACGACTCGGGGTCGGCGACAAGGTCGTCTTGCTCGGGGCGGTCGGCAACCCGGGCGACTGGTACGCCGCGGCCGACATCTTCCTCATGACCTCCGCCCATGAGGGCTATCCCAACGCCCTCCTGGAGGCGATGGCGCACGGGCGCGCCTGTGTGTCGATCGACTGTCCGGTCGGCCCGCGCGAATTGATCCGGTCTGGCGAGAACGGCGTCCTGGCGCTGGAGGGCGGGTTCCTGACCGAGGCTCTGGAAGGGTGCATGGCCGACCCGCTGTTGCGCGCCCGGCTGGGCGAAGCTGCGATGGCGGTGCGCAACACGAATGCGATGGCCGTCGTCGCAAGGCGCTGGGAGGCGGAGCTGGCCGGCCCCGGGAACCGCGCCGCCGCCGCCCTCGCCCGGGAAGACATCGCCTTCGTCGTGAGCGGCATGGGGCACGGCGGCGCCGAGAGGGTCGCGGCCAACCTGTGCAACCACTGGGTCGGGCTGGGCCATCGGGTTTCCCTGATCGTAACCTTCTCCGGGCGCGGGCCGGCCATCTATCCGCTCGATCCCGCCGTGGCGGTCCACTATCTCGCCGACGAAGACGCGAAGACGGATCATTCGATCACGAGCCGATTGCGGCGCCTGCACCGGCTGCGGCGCCTGCTGCGCACGCTTGGGCCGACGCGGGTCTACGCCTTCATGACGCTGGTCAACGTCGCGGTGCTGGCCGCTAGCCGCGGATTGCGAACCCGGCTCATCGTCTCGGAGCGGACCTATCCGCCCGCCCAGCGCCTTGGCCTGATGCTGCGGATGGCCCGCCGGATCACCTATCCCTGGGCCGACACGGTCGTCATGCAGACCGATCAGGGCGCGGCGTGGATGGCGAAGGCTTGCCCGCCCGCCCGTGTGGTCTCGATTCCGAACCCGCTGACCGCCGAGCTGACCCAGGCGGGTCCCACCGTCCGGCCGCAAGACGTCCTGAACGCACCTTCCAAGCGGGTCCTGCTCACGGCCGGGCGTCTGGCCGTCGAGAAGCAGTTTCCTCTGATGGTGGACGCCTTCAGCCTGATCGCCTCGGAACGCCCGGACTGGGACCTCGTGATCCTGGGGGAAGGCGTCGAAAGGGCCGAGATCGAGCGCAGGGCGGCGAGCCATGGGCTCGGATCGCGGGTCCATCTGCCGGGCCATGTCGGCAACATGGCGGACTGGTACGCTTGCGCCGACGCCTTCGTCCTCACCTCGGCGCGCGAGGGCTTCCCGAATGCGCTGATGGAGGCTCTGGCGTCCGGCGTTCCGGCGGTGAGCCTCGACTGCGCCACCGGCCCCCGGGACCTGATAGTCCATGGCGTCAACGGCTTCCTCACGCCGCCGTCCGAGGGTGCTAGAGGCCTCGCCGAGGCGCTGCGAAAGGTCGGCTCCCTCCAGACAAGCCAGACCAAGCGGGCGGCCGCCGACCTGCGCGAGCGGCTCGATATGAGCTCAGTCGCCGACGCATGGCTGCGCGCATGACAGTCCGCGTCGTAAACAGCGGGTACCTCCCGTCGCCCGGCCTCAGCGCGGCGCGCGACACGCGTGAGCGCGCAACGCTCTTCGACCTTTTGGCGCTTGCGCTCTTCCTCTGGCACGCCAGCGGGGTCGAGCAGTTTATCTCCTCGCGGGGCGGACCGGCGCCGATCCTGTTTCAAGTCGCGAGCTTCGCGATCCTCTTCGCCGTCGTGGCGGGCCGCATCCTCGCCAAGACCCAGGTCGCGCCGGAGCGCAGTCTGTTCGGGTTCTCGGTCGTGGTCGCGATCTTCGCGACCTGGAACGTGATCAATTTCCTGTACGGCTCCATGAGCGAGACCGCCGACGCCCTGCTTCGCAACAAGCTCGTCGCGGCCATGTTCATGGTGCTTTTCGCCTACCTGCTGAGCGGCGAGCGCGTGGCGCGCGTCTTCAGCGTCGGTTGTGCGGCGCTCGCCTGCCTGAGCGCCTTCCTGAACCTGTACGACCTTGTCTCCTCGACCTTCTCCACGACGGCGGGGCGCGCCGCGGGGTTGTACCTGAACCCCAACATCGCCGGCTTCATGATCCCGTGCCTTGGCCTGTTCGCCATGCGCGGCCTCTCTCCCTTCTGGCGCAACGTCGTCTGGGCGATCGTGACGGTCGGGACCATCGTCACCTTCAGCCGGGCGGCCTATCTGTTCATCATCGTCGGCACGCTCGGCCTCTCATGGCTTGGCTATCTGGGCATGCGGTCACAGCGGTTCCTGTTCGCCGCGATCCTTCTGCCCGTGGTCGCGGCGTTCATCTACGCGCTGTCGACCGGCCTGATCTACGACCTCGTGGCCGCCAGCCCATTGGCCGCCCACCTGAACGAGAACGCCATCCAACGCCTGGGCGGCGCAGGGGTGTCCATCCTCGAGAACGAGTCGACCACCGAGCGGGCGGGCGTCGCCGCCATGGCGTTCGAACGCTTCCTGAGCGCGCCGTTGTTCGGACACGGCTTCGCCTCGACCTACGAATGGGATTTCGACCAGAGCACCCACAACATCTATCTGCTCTCGATGGCCGAGGGCGGCGTCGTGGGGCTGATCGTCTATCTGACGCTGATCGGGTATCTGAGCCTTCGGGCGCGTGGGATCGCCGTCCTGGTCGCCGCCATCGTGCTGCTCCAGGGCCTCTTCAACCACAATATTCTGGACGACCTGCAGCAGGCGCTTGTGGTCGGCGCGCTGGCGGCGATCGGCGCCAGCGCCCGTCACGATCGTCCGCGAACACCCCTGGAGTAAGCGATGTGTGGGATTGTCGGATACTGGTCGCGAAAGCGCCCGGCAGATGCCCGCCTCGCGGCGCAGATGGCTGCCCGCATCCAACATCGCGGCCCCGACAGCGCCGGGGTGTGGATCGACACCCTGCAGGAGCTCGCGCTTGCCCACCAGCGGCTTTCGATTATCGACCTGTCTCCAGCCGGGCATCAGCCGATGGTCTCACCCTGCGGGCGATACGTCATTTCCTACAATGGCGAGATCTACAACCACATCGAACTTCGGCGCGCCCTTGAGCGCGAGCATGGATCCGTCGCATGGCGGGGACGCTCCGACACCGAAACCCTGCTTGCGGCGCTCGGGCGCTGGGGCCTGACGGCCACGCTCGAGCGCGCGAACGGGATGTTCGCCTTCGCCCTGTGGGATGAGCAGGAACGCACGCTGCAGCTCGCACGCGACCGGCTCGGCGAGAAGCCCCTCTATTACGGCCGCCTCAACGGCACCTTCTACTTCGCCTCGGAGCTGAGCGCCCTGCGGCCGCATCCGGACTGGGACCCGCAGGTCGATCCCGACGCGCTCGCCGCGTACTTCCGGCTGAACTGCGTTCCGGCGCCCTATTCAATCTACACGTCGATCAACAAGCTGGAGCCCGGCCACGTCGTCACCGTCGACCGGGGCGGCGAGCGGATATCCGCCCCCATGGCCTATTGGGACGCCCTGGGCGCAGCGCGGCGCGGCGCGGCGGCGCCGCTTCACGAGAGCGAGGTGGTGGACGCTCTGGACGCGGCGCTTCGTGAGGCCGTCGCCAGCCGCATGGAAGCCGACGTGCCCCTTGGCGCCTTCCTCTCCGGCGGGATCGACTCGTCGACCGTCGTGGCGCTGATGCAGGCCCAGTCTTCGCGCCCGGTGAAGACCTTCACCATCGGCTTCAACGAGACTGAGTTCGACGAAGCCCCGTACGCGCGCGATGTCGCCGCCCACCTCGGGGTCGACCACACCGAGATCTATGTGAGCTCGAGCGATGCGTTGAACGTCATTCCCGACGTGTCCTCGATCTGGAGCGAGCCCTGCTCCGACCCGTCGCAGATCCCGACCCTGCTGGTGAGCCGCCTGGCGCGGACGCAGGTTACGGTTGCGCTGTCGGGCGACGGGGGTGACGAGCTCTTCTACGGCTACGGGCGGTACGCGACGGTCCTGCGGCTGCGCAAGGCGTTCGGCCGGATTCCCCGGCCGATCCGACCCATGCTTGGAGGCCTTCTTGCTTCCCCCTTGGTGTCTCTGGCCCAGAACCATCAATCCAGGCTGCCGGGACCACGCCTGGATTTGACAGCCTTGACCGGCCAGCTGCTCAAGGCTCGGGACGACGCGGAGTTCTACGTCGGCTTGCGGGCGCACTGGCTGGACGCCGAGCATGTCCTTGCGGACGACGTCGCGCGGCGCCGGGCCGCTTCGGCGGCGCCTGTCGACGCGCCGAAGTTCACGGACCTGCGCGACCTGATGATGTTCATGGACATGACCGGATATCTTCCGGACGACATCCTGACGAAGATGGACCGGGCCAGCATGTCGGTCGGTCTCGAGGCGCGGGTCCCCCTGCTGGATCATCGGCTGGTCGAGTTGTCCTGGCGGATTCCGGCCGCGATCAAGGCGCGCGACGGGGTGGCCAAGTGGCCGCTGCGGCAGGTCCTCAGCCGCTACGTCCCGCCGCAGCTCTTTGATCGCCCCAAAAAGGGCTTCAGCGTTCCGATCGGCGAATGGCTGAGGGGCCCGCTGCGCGAGTGGGCCGAAGACCTGCTCGATGAGCGTCGCCTGAAGGATGATGGCCTGTTGAACGTGAAGGCGGTGCGGTCGCGGTGGCTCGACCACGTCAATGGCGGGCGGCCCTGGCCGGAGCATCTTTGGGACGTGCTCATGTTCCAATGCTGGCGCCGTGCGGAAAGCGACGCGGCCTTCGGGGGCCTGTCGAAGGGCCAGGCCCGGATGGCCGAGCCGCTCGTCACAACCTAGGCCCGCGCGGGATGGCCCCAACCCCTGCGACCCCCGCCGCCGAACAGCGCCGCCAGGCCCTGTTCGTCGCGCCCGTCGATACTTACGGCGGGGCCGAAAGGATCGTGGCCACGACCGCCCGCGCTCTCGCCGCCTCGCCGGACTGGGATGTCGAGGTGGCCATGATCGGCGCACCGACCGGGACGAGCTTCATCGCAGAGAACTGCGGCGGCGCATCCATGTCCTACGGCGTAGGCCGCGGAGGATTGGGGTCGGAGTGGCGCCTGGCGCCACGCCTGGCGCAGAGGTCCTTCGACCTCGTCTTCTCGTCGCATGTCCGCGTGAATGCGGCCCTGGCGACGGCCCGGCGGCTGGGCCTCCTCAAGACCCGGCGGCTCGTCGCGCGGGAATCCACCGTGCTGAACGACCGGGCCGCCGGCCTGCGGCTGATGGCCTACCGCTCATTGTACGCTCTCTACGGCGGCCAGGACCTCGTCGTGGCCCAGACCTCGTACATGGCCGGTCGCCTAAAGGCGCTGCTGCCGCCGCGCGCCCTGCCCGCGCTCAGGGTCGTCCCCAATCCGCTCGACCGCGCGGCCATCGCCGACAAGCTGCGAGCGGTGTTGGATTCCGGCCTCGCGCAGATGCTTTCCGAAGCGCCGCACATCGCTTGGTGCGGCCGCCTGGTCGAGGTGAAGAACCCCCTGCGGGCCATCTCCACCTTGCTCGAAGCGCGCCAGCGCACTGGAACCGACCTGCGCCTGGCGATGATCGGGACGGGGCCGCTTTTACCCGCGGTTCAGGCGGCGATCACGGAGCTCGGGCTGGACCGCGCCGTCACCCTGCTCGGAGATCGGCCCAACCCCTATCCGATCCTCGCCCTCTGCCCGTACGGTCTGCTGACATCGGATACGGAAGGCTTCCCGAACGTCCTCATGGAGATGATGGCCTGCGGCGTCGGGCAGATCGTGACGACGCCCTGCGCCGGCGACCTCGACCATCTGCACGGCGTCCAGGTCGCAGGCGGATTCTCGGCCGCCGCCCTGGCCCAGACCTTGGCGGATGCGGTGTCGCAAGGGGTCGACCATCGAAACGCCTATGGGGCCGCTCTGCAGGCCCGCTCGCTGGACGGATTCATCGCCCGCATTCTCGGTGAGGCTGAGAGTGTGAGCTGCGCCGACAGCCGGCTCGCGAGCGCCTGACATGATCGGGACCGCCATCGTCTCTCTGGATTGCGAGGGCAAGTGGGGCGTCGCCGATCACCTCGGGGCGGCCGGCGCCGAGCGCCTGACCAATGAGCGGCTGCGCGCCGCCTATGAAGCCATCACCGCTGTTCTTGACGCCCACCAAACGCCGGCCACGTTCGCGTTCGTCGAACTCTTCCTGGCGTCCGATCGGCTGCGCCAGCTCGAATTCGCGCGCATGCTCTCGAGCGAGCAGCCCTATCTGCGTGGCGCAACCGCTGCGCTTGAAGCTGGCGACGAGGGCTGGAGCGCGCCGTGGGCGCTCGACCTGCTGCACGATCGGCACGAGGCCGCGACGCACGGCTTCTCGCATACGCCCTGGAACCAGCTCACGGAAATCCAGGCCGCGCGCGAAATCGAGCTCGTGCCCACCGAGCGCCGCCAGACCATGGTCTATCCGCGGAACCTCATTGCGCATTCGCACCTGCTTCAGCGCCATGGTTGCATTGGATATCGCGGGGCCAGGCGGTCCTCGTCGCGGCTTGGCTCGCTTGCCTCCGAATTCAATGTGTTCACGGCGTCGGAGACGCCAGGCGAGCGTACGTCCCCGGCCGAGATCCCCGCCGGCGTCTTCATCAACTGGCTCAGCGGCGGACGGCGTCTGGTGCCGCCCGCGATCACCCGCCTTCGCGCCCGACGCATCATCGAACACGCCGCGCGGACCGGTGGCGTCGCGCATTTCTGGACCCACCCGGAGAACATCGCGACCCATCCCGAAACCCTGAGGAATTTCAAGGCTGTTATCGAAGAGATCGCGATGGCGTCGGAGCGCGGCGAAATCCGGCCGATGACCCAGGCGGGTTTTCTTGTCTCAGGAGAGCAAGATTGAATTGGCGGCTTGGCCGTTCCAGAGTTCGAAGCGTCCAGAAAAGAATTCAGAAGAATTATTCCAGCAGATGCCCCTAGCCACAGCGCTCACGCTTGGACTGCTTGTATCTGCACATGGGGTCCGCAAGTGGCAGGCCAACGCCCTCGCGCGCGTGCTGGCTTCCGGCGACGCCGCAGTGGGCGCACTGACCTGTCGAGACGACAGCCCGACCAGGGACCCTTCGGACAACGTGCTGCTCTGGGAGCGGCTCGCCTACCGCAAGAGCGTGGATCGGATGCGCCTCGTCTCAACGCCGACGCCCACACAAGAGTCGGCGCCGCAGCTCTTCATCGATCTCAGCGAAACAGATTGCTCCGGTCAGGACGCGCCGCTCGGTACGCTGTCCATCCGGTTTTGCGGCGAGGCCGATCCGCGCGCGATGTTTCGGGCCGTCGTCGAGGACCGGGCGATCAGCATCGAAATCCTTCAAGAGCGGCAAGGCGAATCCCGGGTCGTAGCCTCGTCGATTTATCCGATCGTCGATGACCGTACGCTGGCGCCGACGATCGAATCTGCGCTCGCCCGGGCCGAGCTGATGCTGTCCAGGGCCATTGCTTCGCTCGCCTCCGGAGACGACGCGCGCGTCATGGCGCCGATCGACATGCGCTCCGAGCCAGAACCCGCTGGCGCCGCCTGGAATCGCAAGGCCGCGAAGTTCATTATCCGCGGCGTCACGCAGCGGTTCGACCGTCTCGTCGGGCCGAAGGACTATTTCCTCGCCGCGGTCCCGCGGAAAGCCGGCTTTGAAGAGGACCTCCGGCGCCTGGCGGAACGCGACGACGTTCAGATCACCCACGCCCCTTCGGGCTATTTCTACGCCGACCCCTTCCCCTTCGATCACGAAGGGGAAGAGCACCTCTTCTTCGAGACCTACGACCACTCGATCAATCGCGGCCGCATCGACTGGGCCCTGGTGCGGCCAGACGGGTCGCTGGGGCCGGTCGAGACCGTCCTCACCCGCCCCTATCACCTGTCCTACCCCTTCGTGTTCAAACACGCGGGCGAGATCTACATGATCCCGGAAACGGCGAAGGCCGGCCAGATCGAGCTCTATCAGGCGGAGGAATTTCCGCGCCGGTGGCGCCTGGTCGGTCCGATGATCGAGAACATCTCCGCCAACGACGCCACCCTCCTGCAGCGCGACGGCAAGTTCTGGCTCTTTGCGACCGTCGCACAGAACGGCGCGTCCAGCTGGGACGAGCTCCATGGCTTCGGCGCCCCGTCGCTGTTCGGCCCGTGGACACCCCACCCGCAGGCGCCGTTGAAGATGGACGCCCGATCGGCGCGCCCGGCCGGACACTTCTTCGAGGAAGGCGGCAAGCTTTACCGTCCGGCGCAGGACTGCAGCCTGGGCTACGGCAAGGGCCTCGTCATCAATGAGATCGAGGTGCTCAACGCGCGGGAATTCCGCGAGCGTCCAGTGCGGCGCTTCTCGGCCGACTGGATGCCCGGCAACTTCGCCTTCCACACCCTGAACGCATCGAAGCGCTTCTGGTGGTTCGACGGCAAATCACGGCGGCCGCTCCTGCCCTGAAGCTCCGGGCGCGGACCTTCGCCCCTAGGTCAGGCCTGCCTGAAGCGGTGCGCGCGCGCCAGCTTCGACCTTGGCTTCCGTGCGGGTCGGCGGCCATGGCGACTGGACGTCATTGATCATCAGGCTCGTCGTCGCCCGCGCGACCGTGCGCAGTTCATATCTCTCGTCGCACAACCGCCGTCCCGCTTCGCCCATTTCCCGGACCCGCGCCGGATCCTGGGCCAGGGCCAGCATCGCCTGCGCCAGCGCATCGGCGTTCCGAGGCGGGACCAGCAGGCCGTTCAGTTCCTGGACGACGGTCTCGCGGCAGCCCGGCGCGTCCGTGGTGATCACCGCCCGGCCTGTCGCCATCGCCTCCAGGTTCGTTCGGGGCGTGCCTTCCCTGTAGGAGGGCAGCACGAACACATGGCAGTCGGCATAGGCCTGGCGGGGATCGCGCAGGTGCCCAGGGGCTTCGATCAGGCCTTCGGCCACCCAGTCGCGGACGGTCTGCTCGGGGATCGCCGAGGGGTTTGTATCGGCCGCGCCCACCAGGACGAAACGCGTCTCCGGGCGCACCGCCTTGACCGTCCGCGCAGCTTCGACGAACTCGCAGACCCCCTTGTCCTTCAACAGGCGCGCGACCAGCAGAAAGGTTGTCGGTCCGTCCGGAAGCGGCGCGGCCGCGAAATGCGCCATGTCGACGCCGGAGCCGTTCACGAGCCCCGTCGGCGTCTTCGCGGGCAACGCGCCCGCGTCACGCAATTCCGCCAGGTCGTCCGCATTATGGAAGATCGCCATATGCGCAAAGCTCAGGGCCGTCCGGTAGCCGACCCAGGCGGCGGCCGCGACCAGCCGATGGCGAACGCCGGAAACGCCGATGAACGAGTAACCCAGGCCCGGAATCATCGCGACACGCCGGCTGACCCCCGCCAGAGCCGCCGCGATCATCGTGTAGATGACCGGCTTGATGGTGTGCGCGAAGACGAGCTTCGGCTTGGTCCGCCGCAGAACCTTGAAGAGCCTCAGGATCGGATCGAAATCCGCGACCGGATTGAGGGCGGACTTGTTCAGGTTCCAGGCGATGAACTCGATCCCGCAGGCCTCGAGCGCGGTGGGGTCAAAGTCTCCAAGCGCGGTGGCGAGGACGACGACCTTGTAGCCGCGCTCCTGAACGCACCTCATGACCTCGCCGCGGAAATTGACCATGTACTTGGCGTCCGCGCCGACGAACAACGCCGTCGGCTCCGCCTGCCCAGCGCGTCGTCGAGAGCGCCGCAAATGAGCAAACTCGCCCACCGCGGCCCGCCGCCGCCCCCACATGCCCAACCACCCCAGGTTTCACCGCTCCGAGAGAAGCGCCTGGAATTATTCGTAGTTAAAGGTCGGCTCGATTAGCGCTTTCACCCGCAAGGCGAAGATGAGAACTCGAAACTATCGCCTCGCGATCCTGGCCGCCGCTTTTGCTGAGAATGAGCGTTCTGGCCGGGTGGGAAGGCTGCGCCGCAATCGACCTTACGCGTAGAATTCCCGATACCACTCGACGAAGCGCGGCACGCCGATCGACACCGGCGTGTCCGGCGCATAGCCCGTCAGGCGCTTCAGCAGGTCCGACGACGCCTCGGTCGCCGCCACGTCCCCCGGCTGCATCGGCAACATGTTCTTCTTGGCCTCACGGCCCAGCGCCCGCTCCAGCTCGGCGATGTAGTCCATCAGGCGGACGGGCTGGCCCTGGCCGATATTGACCACGCGGAACGGCGCCACAGGCGACAGGTTGTCGCCTTCGACGGGCGTATCGCCGGGGGGCGCATCGACCAGCCGGACAATCGATTCCACCAGGTCGTCGATATAGGTGAAGTCGCGCACCATATCGCCGTGGTTGTAGACGTCGATCGGCTCGTCCGCGAGCATCGCCTTCAGGAACTTGAAGAGCGCCATGTCCGGACGGCCCCAGGGTCCATAGACCGTGAAGAACCGGAAATAGGTCGTCGGGATGCGGAACAGGTTGGCGTAGCTGTGGCCCATCAGCTCCGTCGCGCCCTTCGTCGCGGCATAGAGAGTCAACGGCGTGGCGACCCGCTGCGTCTCGACAAATGGCATCTGCGTGTTGGCGCCGTAGACCGAGCTGGTGGAGGCCGCCAGGAGGTGCCGCACGGCGTGATGGCGCGCCAGCTCCATGATGTTGAAGCTGCCCACCAGGTTCGCGCCGACATAGGCCCCTGGATTTTCGATGCTGTAGCGGACGCCCGCCTGGGCGGCGAGGTGGATCACCGCGTCCGGTCGAAACTGCTCCCAGGCCGCTCCCAATGCGGCGACGTCTTCAATGGACACCCGGGCGAGCTGGAAGCCGGGCGCCGTCTGCAGTCGCTCGGTCCGCCGCTCCTTCAGCGAGACGTCGTAATAGGGCGTGAAGTTGTCGACGCCCAGGACCTCGGCTCCGGCCTGCAACAGCTTCTGGCAGGTGTGAAAGCCGATAAATCCGGCCGAGCCGGTGACGAGCACCCGCCTGTCGCGAAAACCACTCATCACATCACCCTGCGCAAACAAACTCTGGCGTCGTTATCGGCTAAGGCCCGCCACGCGGCGAGAGGCGAAGTCCGCGCGCCGCGCGGTGGGACTGTCCAGGCTCAGCGCCGCGTCGAACGCCGGCGTCATGCGCCGGGCCCCGGTCAGGGTCAGGTGGGAGCTGTCGAAATAGAGCGGCGCCCCGTCCGCGTCGGTCAGGTCGCAGGTCGGATCGCAAAAGGCCCGCCGAACCGCAATGCGGTGAAAGCCGCGGACGTGGGGGCTGTGAAGGACGTCTTGCGGAGCTTCCTGCGGCTGCACGCCCTCGTAGAGCGCCTGCGGGACGTCGGTCCGCCAGGTCGGCACGGAATCGACGAGCGTGACGCTTACGCCGGCTTCAGCGGCCCTGCCGGCGACCTCCGCCAGGGCCTGGTCGGTGATGGCGCCTGAGGTGGCGTGGAGGATGACGCCCCGGGCGCGGCGCCTGCGCGCCTCGTCGATCACAGTGCTCACATCGCAGGGCGACCTTCCGACCGCGCAGTTCTGGGTCATCATGCGGACCGTGACGTCGTGCTGGCGGGCGGCGGCGATCAGGCCTGTCTTCGCCGCATCGGCATGGCTGTCGCCGACGTAGAGATAGGTGGGGCCGCGTCCATGCGTCAGCTCACACGAGACCGCTGAGGGGTGAAGGATTCGCGCAAGCTTGCCGCAACGATAGGCCCCCCGATCCGACCAGGCGGCGGATATCCGATGCTGAGCGCGTGAGAATCTTGGCCCCTGGATGGCGGGCATGGCCGCCACGCACACCAGGACGGTCGTCGCCGCGAGAAGCTGAGATCGCCAGAAGCGCTTCGACCCGAAGCGCCGGAAGCGGTTCTCGAGGCCATGATGCAGCGCCATCGCGGCGACGAGCGAGCCTGCGATGATCAACCCGCACTGCAGTCCGGTGGGTTGGGCGATCCGCCCGCCCTGGAACGCCCGATAAAGGACGAAACAGATGATCGGGTAGTGCACGAGATAGATCGAATAGGAGTAGTCGCCAAGCCAGACCAGGGCGCGGCCGGGCAAGGACCGCACGACGCTGAGGGGCAGTCCGAACAGCAGGATGGCTGCCGTCGCGCAGGACATGACCAGCGCCGCCGGACCCGGGTGAGCCTCCTCGGGGACAGGGATGAAGACCAGGGCCGCGATCAGGACCAGGCCGGCGGCGCCGAGCCATGGCGCGAGACGAGCCGACTGGAGCTTCGGCCAGGAGAGCGCCGCCTTGGCGGCGAAGAAGCCGATGGCGAACTCCCAGAGCCGGAAGGGCGTCAGGAAGAACGACGTCTTTGGCGAGATCGGATCGAGGATGACGCAGGCCAGGAACGACGCGACCGCGCCCGCCACGACCGCAAGCGGCGCCTTGCGCCAGAGCCAGGCCACGAGCGGGAACAGCAGGTAAAACTGCACCTCAGCCCCCAGGGACCAAAGGTGCAGGAGCGGCTGGAAATAGCTGGCGTCGAAATAGCTGGCCTGCGCCCAGGAACTGACATTGCCCGCAAGGCCGATGGCCCAGAACGCGCTCTTGACGACATCCCCCAGCTCATGAGGCAGCAGGATCGCCGCGCCTGCGCATACGGTCAGGAGGACTGTGGCGTAGTAGGCCGGCAGGATGCGTGTCGCCCGCTTCAGATAAAAGGCCTGCGCCGACAGCTTGGACATGTCGTAGAGCGAGGCCATCAGGAAGCCGGACACCACGAAGAACAGGTCCACGCCCAGGAACCCGGTCGGGAAGACCTTGGGCCAGAGGTGAAAGGCGAACACCGCGAGGATCGCCGCGCCCCGAAGGATCTGGATGTCATGTCGGACCGCGTGCCCGGCCGGAGCGGCGGTTTGCAGGCCAGAAAAGGACGCCCCGATCGGATGCGCCCCGAGCCGCCGCATTGGCGGCCGTAAGTTGTTCTCGCGGAGCATAGTCGAACTGTGGCGGCAACCAAACGCACTGTCAGTTGCAATCACCTTCCAGGCGAACATCACAAGAATATTGCAAGTGATGGAGAAGGTTTTTCAGAGCAGATGAGCCTGCCTGTAATCGACGCCCGTCAGTCGGGCGAAAAATCACCTCACACCAGGTGAACCGCCTCGTGGTGATGATGGGCGCGAGGCGCCCCTTGTCGCCGCGGAACGCGGCCCGAGGCCTTACCCTCACCTCGCCGCCTCATCCCTGGGGGAACAAGGAGCGGAATCTCACACTCTTCGTCCATGGCTCCTCGATGCGGCAAGAACCAACATAGCCCTCCATTGCCCTGGCGACGCCCTGCGAATAGGTACAGGTTTGCCTGATCCAGCGCGGGGCCCGCCCGCGGGGGAACAGCCGCCAATGAGGTGTTGGGGAGTTGCTGGGGGTCGCGATGCGGCGGTTACGCCGCCGATCATTGCTGCTTGCAGCTGTCCTTACGGTGTGGGCGCCCGGTGCGGCGTGGGCGCAGCGTTCAACTGACAGCGCGCTCGCCAAGGCCGACGACGCCTTCGGCGTCTCCGTCGGCCAGGAGACGATCGGCATCTATACCGAGACCGACGTGCGCGGCTTCAACCCGCAGAAGGCCGGCAACGCCCGGATCGACGAGGTCTATTTCGACCATTTCGGCCTCCTCGCCGTTCGGGTGAGGTCCTCCTACACCATCCGCGTCGGCATAGCGGCCACCGGCGACGCCTCCCCGGCCCCGAGCGGCATCGTCGCCTATCGCGCGCGGTCGGCCGGGGACGAGTTCCGCGCCACGGTAGGGGTGAACTTCGTTCAGTACGGCGGCAGCTTCACCGAACTCGACGCCGAGATCCCCATCGTCAAGGGCCATCTCAGCCTGGCCGTCGGCGGCGCCCTGGCCCGGCCGCACATGGTCGACGGCGCGAAGTTCAAAAACTACCCGTTCGCCGTGCTGCCGCGACTGCGTTTCGGGACCGTCGAGATCAAGCCCTTCGCCTCCGGCTTCCTCGCGCACGCCCCGACCCGCCCCCTGATCACCACCACCGGCCCGTTCCTGCCGCCGATGCCGGCCGACCGGCGCTACCTCGGCCAGGGCTGGGCCGGCAACCGGACCGGGACCTATAACAACGGCGTCGTGGGCCACGCCGAACTCGCGCCCCACCTGCTGTTCCGCGGCGGCTTCGTGCAGTCCCGCATCGAGCGCCGGCGCTACTTCACCGAGATTTTCGCCGTGCGCGACCCGGCGGGCCTGGCGGCGCACCGCCTGCTGGCCGACCCGCGGCAGAGCAGCTACGCCAACAGCTGGAATCTCTTCGTCGCTTACCGCTTCGGCGACGGCGCCCTGCGCCAGACCATCCACGTCGACGTGCGCGACCGTCACCGCCATGTCGAGAGCGGCGGCTCGCAGTTGTTCAATTTCGGCGACGTGCGCCTGGGCGTCCCGGACCCCGAGCCGAAACCATCGTTCGCGTTCGGCGCGATGACCCTCAGCACCCTCGACCAACGGAGCTATTCGCTGGGCTACAAGGCCGCGCTGAAGGAGATCGCCCAGGTCAAGTTTGGCGTGACCCGCAGCAATTACGTCGCGGAGACGCGCGGACCCCGCGGCGTCTCCAGCTCCTCGGCCGATCCCTGGCTCTTCAACGCCAGCATGCTCGTCCGGCCCAGACCGCGCCTGACCATCTACGCCGGTTATGTCAGCGGCCTGGAGGACACCGGCACGGCGCCCGAAAACGCCGCCAACCGCAATCAGCAGCTCGACGCCTCGCGCACCAGCCAGATCGACGCCGGCGTGCAATGGTCGATGGGCCGCATGCGCCTGGTCGCCACGGTCTTCGAGATGAAGAAGCCCTACTTCACCTTCGACGTGGACGGCCGCTACGCGGAGCTGGCCGATCTTCGCCACCGGGGCGTCGAGCTCTCGGCGGCGGGCGACCTCGCCGACCAACTGCACATCGTGGTCGGCGCCGTTCTCATCGACCCGGTCGTCAGCGGCCCGGCCCGCGACCGTGGTCTCGTCGGCCCGCGGCCGGTGGGAACGCCGAAAGCACACGCCCGGCTGGACGCCACCTGGCGCGTCGACAGGCTTGGGGGGATCAAGGTCACGTTCGGGATGCAGCACGACTCGCCTCGCGCCGCCTCGGCCGTGGGCTACGCCCAACTTGGCGGCCGCCAGCTCTTCACCCCCGCGCACACCACCTTCGACATCGGCGCGCGCCACAATTTCAAGGTGCGCGACACGCCGGTCAGCCTGCGCTTCGTGGTCAACAACGTCTTCGACCAGCGGGCGTGGAAGGTCCTGGACAGCAACACCTTCCAGCTCGACGACGTCCGCCGCTACAACCTCTACCTGATCGCCGACTTCTAAGCCGCGAAGGGCAGATGCAAGGCTTGGGCGACCGCCTCATGGCGGATCTCGCCCCGGGCGACGTTCAGGCCTCGGCGCAGATGCGGGCTGGCGGCCAACGCCTGGTCCGCGCCCTGCTCGGCGATGGCGATCACGAAGGGCAAGGTGGCGTTGTTGAGGGCCTGGGTGCTGGTGCGGGCGACCGCCCCGGGCATGTTGGCGACGCAGTAGTGGATGACGCCTTCCTCGAGGAACACGGGCGCCTCGTGGGTGGTGGCCCGGGAGGTTTCGAAACAGCCGCCCTGGTCGATGGCGATGTCGACCAGCACAGCGCCGCGCTTCATGGTCTTGAGCATCTCGCGGGTCACCAGCTTCGGCGCGGCCGCCCCCGGGATCAGGACGGCGCCAATGACCACTTCGGCCTCCCGCACGGCGGCGGCGACGGCGGCCTTGGACGCGAAGGCGGTCTTGACCTTGCCTTCGAACAGCAGGTCCAGCTCGGCCAGGCGCGGCGTGGAGATGTCGTAGATGGTGACGTCGGCGCGCAGACCCACGGCCATCTCCGCCGCATGCACGCCGGACACCCCGCCGCCGAGGATCGCGACCTTGCCGGGCTGCACCCCGGGCACGCCGCCCAGGAGCACGCCGCGGCCGCCCGGCTCCTTTTCCAGGTAGTGGGCGCCGACCTGGACGCTCATCCGCCCGGCCACCTCCGACATCGGCCGCAGCAGCGGCAGGCCGCCCTGAGCGTCAGTGACGGTCTCATATGCGATGCAGGTGGCGCCCGAGCGCATCAGCGCCAGGGCCTGGGCCTTGTCCGCCGCCAGATGCAGATAGGTGAACAGCGTCTGGCCGGGCTTCAGCCACGCGCACTCGTGCAACTGCGGCTCCTTGACCTTGACGATCATGTCGGCGGCGTCGAACACGGCCTGGGCGGTCTCGGCGATTTCGGCGCCCGCCGCGAGATAGTCTTCGTCCATGAAGTCGACGCCGGCCCCCGCCCCGCGCTCGACCAGGACGGAATGGCCGCGGGCGGTGAGTTCAGCCACCGCCTCGGGCGTCAATCCGACCCGGTATTCGTGGACCTTGATCTCCTTGGGAACGCCAATCCGCATCACACCCTCCGGCTTGCTCCAGGATGAGAAGCCTAGCGCCGGCGCCCCGCCATTTGCGCCCAAACAGGGGGCCCGGCGGCCGGGCCCGGCCTTATATCGGCGGCGACCACGGTATTTTGTGCGGTTTTTCGAGATTGATCTGCGCCAGCCGGGGCGATCGGCTCGCGCCTTCGTCAGCACATTGCGCCCCAGGCCGCCGATACTTCCAACGAAGGCGGTCGGGAGGCCTGTTTGGCGCGCGGCGAAGACTGGCGCGGGAGGGTCGCATTGGCGCTTTCGGGCGCCGCGTGCCTCATCGTGGCCCATCCCGCGCAAGCGCGGGAGGACGGGGCGGTGCAGCTGTCCGGCGCCTACACCGCAGAAGCCTGGCGGAATGTGCGCGGCGGCCTGCGGAAGGGCTCCGCCTATCTCGACAATCTTGAGCTCGCAGCCCAGGCTCAGGTCACACCAGCGCCGGGATGGCGCCCCGCCAGGGTCCGCGTGTCGGGCTTCCTCAACAACGCCCAGACGCTTTCGAATTCGATCGTCGGCGACCTCCAGTCGATCAGCAGCAAGGACACGGACGGGGGCGCGCGGCTCTACGAGGCCTGGGTGAAACAGGACCTGGGGGCCGCTTCCCTGAAGCTGGGCCGCATCGACCTCAACAACGAATTCAACGTCAACCGGACAGGCGGGCTGTTCATCAACGGGGCGCAGGGGATCGGGCTCGACGTCAGCCAGATGGCCAATGACGGCGCCTCGCTGTTTCCGGACACCAGCCTCGGGGCGGTCGCGACGGCGGGGCTGTCGAAGGGATGGACGCTGCGGCTGGGCGGCTTCGACGGCGCGCCCCACGACAGGGGGCCCCCGCCCAACACGGCGCCCGAATTCGAGGAGGGGCACGGCGCCTTCCTGATCGCCGAAGCCGCATACGAGACCCCCGGCGGGACGCGGCTCACGCTTGGCGCTTGGCGCCACACGGCGAAATTCGCCCGCCTCATGCAGCCGTCGCGCCCGGGCCGGGCGGGCGGCGCCTATGGCCTGGTGGAATGGACCGTGGCGCGGGGCGGCGAGCGCAGGCTCGAGGCCTCTGCGCGGATTGGCCTGGCCGACCCGAGGACCCAGCAGATCGCCGCCCACCTGAGCGCCGGCGTCGTGCTGACGCGGCCGTTCCTCGGCGCCGACGAAGAAGCCATCGGGCTGGCGCTCGCCGTGGCGGTGAACGGCGACGATTTCAGGCGGGCCGAGCGACGCGCGGGCGTCCCCGTGCGGCGGGGCGAAACCAACCTCGAGCTGACCTATCGCTTCGCGCCGACGCCCTGGCTGCATCTGCAGCCGGACGTCCAGTACGTGATCCACCCCGGCGCGGTCCGGGACCGGAAGAACGCCCTGGTCGTGGGCCTGCGCGCCACAATATCCTGGAGCAGCGACTAGCCGTGATCGCTCAGGCGGCCAGCAGCCGCTCGGCGAGGGCCACGTGCCACTTCAGGCCCGTGCCGATGATCTCGTCATTGAAGTCGTAATGGGGGTGGTGCAACGGGACCTGCCCGCTGCCGCCCCCCTGCCCCAGCCACAGATAGGCGCCCTTCGTGGCCTGCAGCATGAAGGCGAAATCTTCCGAGGTGAACGCCGGCTCGGGCGCCATCGCGGTATGTCGGCAGACACAGGCCGCGGCGGCCAGGGCCTCGGCTGCGGCTTCAGGATCGTTGATCGTCGCCGGGTAGTAGCGGTTGTAGTTCACGCTGATCCGGACTTCGTGGGCTGTCGCCACGCCCTGGGCGATCAGGCGCATCGACGCCTCGATCCGGTCCTGCACCGCCGCATCGAAGGTCCGCACCGTGCCCGCGATCTCGACAGTGGCCGGAAGCACATTGTGGGCCTGTCCGCCATGGATCTGGGTGACGGACAGCACCGCCGAGGCCGTCGGGGCGATGCGCCGCGCCACGATCGTGTTGAGCTGGCTCACCAATTCGCTGGCGGCGAGAATGGCGTCGGGGGTCTGGTGCGGCATCGCCGCGTGGGCGCCGCGCCCCTCCACGACGATCTCGAACTTGTCGGCGGCGGCCATGATCGGGCCCGGCCGGGTCATCGCGGTCCCCACCGGCAGGTCCGGCCAGTTGTGCAGGGCGTAGACTTGCTGTGTCGGGAAGCGTTCGAAAAGGCCCTCGGCGATCATCTGCCGCGCGCCGCCCAGGCCCTCCTCGGCGGGCTGGAAGATGAAGTTCACCGTGCCGTCGAAGCTGCGCGTGCGCGCCAGGTGCCGCGCGGCGCCTAGCAGCATGGCGACATGGCCGTCGTGACCGCAGCCGTGAAACACGCCTTGCGCCTGGCTGGCATAGGCCAGTCCGGTCTCTTCCCGAATCGGCAGGGCGTCCATGTCCGCCCGCAGGCCAAGCGTCCGGTCCGAGCCGCCGGCCCGCAGCACCCCGACCACGCCGGTGCCGCCGATCCCGGTCGTCACCTCCAGGCCGATGTCGCGCAACGCCTCGGCGATCAGGGCGGCGGTCCGATGCTCGGCGAAGCCCAGTTCCGGATGCGCATGGATGTCCCGCCGCAACGCCTTCAGGGGCGCCACCAAGTCATCGACGTCGCGAGCCTTGCCGGACATCAGCTCTTCTCGCCGAACAGCCGCTGTATGGGGTAATGATTCTTGATGAAGGGCGACTTGATCACGATGTAGCTGAAATACTTCTCGATCCCGAAGTTTCCCTCCAGCATCCGCTCGATGATCGACTGATAATGTCCGACGCCGGAAGAGACGAACTTCAATAGATAGTCATAACCGCCGCTGACCAGGTGGCATTCGATGATCTCGTCGATATTGCGTATGGCCAGCTCGAACCGGGCGAAGTCGGCCGTGCGGTGGTCGTGGAGCGTGACCTCCGTGAAGACCGTCAGATATTCGCCGAGCTTCTGAAGGTTGATCTGCGCCCCATAGCCGATGATGTAGCCGGACTTCTCCAGGCGCTTGACCCGGGTCAGGCACGGGCTCGGCGACAGGCCGACGGCGTCGGCGAGTTCGACATTGGTGATGCGGCCGCTGCGCTGGAGCTGGGCCAGGATCTTCAGATCGATGCGATCGAGCTTGGGGCCATTGACCATCTCCCGCGCCCCTTTCCTTTCCGACTCAATTGCCGGCCGACAAGCGGCCGCAGAGCTCGCTTCGCGGGGCGCCTTCGCCAGGGCGCGGGCGCTGAGTGGCGACACGATCCCTCATGACACGGCTGCGCGAATGTCAGGCTCTTCGAGCACGTCGTCCAGCGTCTTCCCGAGTCGGGCAAAAATCATATCCATTTCCCCGTCCGTGCAGCACAGGGCCGGGGCCAAGCCGATCATGCCGTCGCCGAAGGCCCGGAAGATCACGCCGTTCGCATAGCCACGCTCGAACAGGCGCTCCGGGAGCTTGAGCGCCGGATCGAAACCGTGCCGGGTCGCCTTGTCCGACACCAGCTCGAGCGCGCCGAGCAAGCCGCGTCCGCGCGCCTCGCCCACCAGCGGGTGATCGGCCAGAGCCTCCAGGCCAGCGGAAAAACGGGGGGCGACCGCCCGTCCGTTGGCGAGCACGCCTCCGTCGGTGTAGAGGCGCAGCACTTCCAGGGCGACCGCCGCGCTGACCGGATGGCCGGAATACGTGAAGCCGTGCCCGATGGGCGCGTCGGGCGCCGCCCCGTTCGCCAGGCCCTGATAGATTTCGTCGGACATCAGCAGCGCGCCCATCGGGGCATAGCCAGAGGTCAGCCCCTTGGCGACGGTCATCAGGTCCGGCGACACGGCCTCATGCTCGCAGGCGAACATCGGCCCCGTGCGCCCGAAGCCGGTGATCACCTCGTCGGCGACGAACAGGATCCCGAGCTCAGTGCAGGTGTCGCGCATGGCCTTGAGCCAGCCCAGCGGCGGCACGATGACCCCGCCCGACCCCAGGATCGGCTCGCAGAAAAAGGCCGCGACCGTATCACGGCCGAGCTCCTGCACCTTGGCGCGGAGGCTCTCGACGGAATGGGCGATCACCGCCTGCGGGTCCTCGCCCACCGGGCTGCGGTAGGGGTAGGGTGGCGGGATGTGGTGCTGCCACGGGCGCGGCACGTCGAAGTTGCGATGGAAGGCGCCCAGTCCGGTAAGGCCCGCGCCCGTCGTCGACGAGCCGTGGTAGCCGCGGTGCAGAGCGATGAACTGCTTCTTGGCCGGTTTCCCGATGGCGTTGAAGTAGTGGACGATGAAGCGGATGGCGGAATCCACAGCGTCGGACCCGCCCAGGGTGAAATAGACGTGCTCAAGCCCAGGCGGCGCCAACTCCACCAGCCGGCGCGCCAGGAGGATGGCCGGCTCGCTGCCGAAATCGAAGTAGCCGGTAGCGTACGGCAGGCGGCGCATCTGCTCGGCGGCGGCCTGCACGATGCTTTCCTGGCCATAGCCGACGTTGACGCACCAGAGCCCGGCGAAGGCGTCGAGCAGCTCGCGGCCGTCCGCATCGGTCAGGTACATTCCACGGCCGGACTGCAGGACGGTCACGCCGCGCGCCTCGTGGGCCCGGAATGCGCTGACCGGATGGATCAGGTGGTCGCGGTCGATCTCCACGAGCGTGCGGTTGGTATGGGACGTCGACATCGCAGCCTTCCTGATTGACCAGAAAGCTAGCGGAGGGCGCCGCGCGGCGGTCGCCGTCCTCAGTCTCTCTCCGTGGCGCGGCGGCGTGTTTTTTCGCCCGCAACGGCAGATTCTGCTTTGTCAGGCCAGGGCGTCGGCGATGGCCTTGCCGCAGGTCTCGGTGCCGGCCGTGCCCTTGACGTCGGCGGTGCGCAGGCCAGGCTGCGCCAGCACGGTCTCGATGGCGGTCATGATCGCCGAGGCCGCCGCCGGCTCGCCCAGATGATCGAGCATCATCGCCGCCGACCAGATTTGGCCGATCGGATTGGCGATTCCTTTCCCGGCGATGTCGGGCGCCGAGCCATGCACCGGCTCGAACAGCGAAGGGGCCGTGCGCTCTGGATTGATGTTGCCGGAGGGCGCCACGCCGATGGTGCCGGTGCAGGCCGGGCCCAGGTCCGACAGGATGTCGCCGAACAGGTTAGAGGCCACGACCACGTCGAACCGGTCGGGATTGAGCACGAACTGCGCCGTCAGGATGTCGATGTGGTACTTGTCCCAGCGGACGGCGGGATAGTCGCGGGCGATCGCCGCCACCCGCTCATCCCAGAACGGCATGGTGATCGAGATGCCATTCGACTTGGTGGCGGAGGTCAGGTGCCGCTCCGGGCGCTTGCTGGCCAGGTCGAAGGCGTAGCGCAGCACTCGGTCGACCCCCACCCGGGTCATCACCGTCTCCTGGATGACGATCTCGCGCTCGGTGCCCGGGAACATGTGGCCGCCGATCGAGGAATATTCGCCCTCGGTGTTCTCGCGCACGATCCAGAAATCGATGCTCCCCGGCTCGCGCCCGGCCAGCGGCGAGGGCACGCCCGGCAGCAGGCGGGCGGGCCGCAGATTGACGTACTGGTCGTACTCGCGGCGGAACTGCAGCAGCGATCCCCACAGGGAGATGTGGTCCGGCACCGTGTCGGGCCAGCCGACCGCCCCGAAGAAGATCGCGTCCGGCGCGCCGATCCGGGCCTTCCAGTCCTCGGGCATCATCCGGCCGTGGCGGGCGTAGTAGTCGCACGAGGCGAATTCGTGCCAGGTCTGCTCGACGGCGAAGCCGTGCAGCGCCGCGGCGCGTTCCAGCACGCGCACGCCCTCCGGCATGACTTCCTTGCCGATCCCGTCGCCGGGGATGACCGCGATGTTGTAGACGCGCTGAGCGCGTGTCCCCGCCTGGCTCATGGGTTCAATGGTCCCGCAATTTGAGGCCGCCGATGTGGAAGGCCTTGAGCTCGAGATATTCCTCGATTCCCGCTTCCCCGCCCTCGCGGCCGAGGCCCGATTGCTTGACCCCGCCGAACGGCGACATCTCCATGGCGATCGAGCCGGTGTTCAGCGCCACCATCCCTGCCTCCAGGCGCTCGGCCACGCGCCAGGCCCGGTGCAGGTTCTCGGTGTAGAAATAGCTCGCCAGGCCGTACGGGGTGCCGTTGGCGATGGCGATGGCCTCGTCCTCGTCGCGGAACCGGAACAGCGGCGCCACCGGGCCGAAGGTCTCCTCCTGCGCCAGCCGCATCGCCGTGGTGGCGCCGGTCAGGACGACGGGCGCGACGAACCGGGCCGGATCGAGGTCCGAGGCCACGGAGGTGATGGCGACGGCGCCGTGCGCCAGGGCGTCCTCCAGATGCGCGCGGACCTTGGCCGTCGCCTGGGCGTTGATGAGCGGACCGATGGTGGTCCCCGCCTCCCGGCCCGGGCCGAGCCGCAGCGCCTCCACGGCGCTGGCCAGCCGTGCGGCGAAGGCGTCGTAGACGCCGTCCTGCACCAGGATCCGGTTCGCGCAGACACAGGTCTGGCCGGCGTTGCGGAACTTGCTGGCCATCGCCGCCTCCACGGCCATGTCGAGGTCGGCGTCGTCGAAGACGATGAGAGGCGCGTTGCCGCCCAACTCCAGGCTCAGCCGCTTGATGGTGTCCGAGCACGCCCGCATCAGCAGTGCGCCCACCCGGGTTGAGCCGGTGAACGACAGCTTGCGGACGGTCGGATTGGCGGTGAGTTCGGCGCCGATCGCCTCCGGCCGCCCGGTGACGATGTTGAGCACGCCGGGCGGGATCCCGGCGCGTTCGGCCAGCCGCACGAGGGCCAGCGCCGAATAGGGCGTCAGCTCCGACGGCTTCACCACCACGGTGCAGCCCGCCGCGAGCGCCGGCGCACATTTGCGGGTGATCATCGCGCAGGGGAAGTTCCAGGGGGTGATCGCCGCCGACACGCCCACCGGCTCCTTGGTGACGATGATCCGTCGGTCGGCCTGCGGCGCCGGAACCGTGTAGCCCGCGATCCGGCGCCCTTCCTCGGCGAACCATTTGATGAACGAGGCGCCGTAGCGGACCTCGCCCTCCGCCTCGGCCAGGGGCTTGCCCTGTTCGGCCGTCATGATCTTCGCCAGATCGGCGACGTTCTCCAGCACCAGCGCATGCCAGCGCTCGAGAATGGCGGCGCGCTCGCCCGCCGGGCGGGCGCGCCACGGGCCGAAGGCCGCGGCCGCCGCCTCGATCGCCGCCCGCGTGTCGGCGCCGTCGCAGTCGGGGATGACGCCGAGCGCCTCCCCTGTCGCCGGATCCTCGACCAACAGGGTCTTTCCTGACGCCGCGTCGGTCCAGCGCCCGCCGACATAGGCGCGCTCGACGAACAGGTCGTGGTCGATCAGGTCCAGACTACGCGGCATTACGGGGCTCACCTTGATGGGTCATCCGAGCGCCTGGCTGATGACGGCGAAGGTGGCGACCGACCCTTCACGCGCCGGGGCCTTACCGCGGACCATCGTCACCACCCGCCCGACCGCCGCGACGCCAAGCCCCTCCAGCCAGGCGGACAGGCCGCCGTCGTAGGAGAGGTCCAGCCGCGTGAAGCTGCCGGCCTTGGAGCCCAGCCAATGCGAGATCAGCGCCCGCGCACCCTGGGCGTCGCGGGCGATGACCGGCCCGATCGAGTAGCCGAGCCCGAAGGGCCGGATCAGGGCGAAACCGACGGCCTCGCCATCCAGGTCGAGCACCACGCCCTTGGCGGTCTTCATCAGGGTGGCGAACAGCTTCCCGCGCGACATGCCGCCGGCCTGGGTGTCGAGCTCGACAATGGCCGCCTGATCGGTCGATCCCATCGGCCGCACCCGCTCTCCCGGCCGCAGCGAGGCGACCGGCACCGAGAGCACCGTCCCCTGATGCTGATGCACCCCGCCGACGGTGACGAAGCCCATGCTCTTGTAGAGGGCCAGGCCGTCCTCCGTCGCGTTCAGGAGGATGGACCGCTCGCCCAGACGTTCAATGACGGCGTTCATCAGCTTGCGCCCGACGCCGCCGCCGCGGCAGTCCCGCGAGACGATGACCATCCCGAGTGTGGCGGCGTCGGCGCCGTAGGGCCAGCCCATCGCCGTGCCGACCACCGCGCCGTCGCGCTCGGCGATCACGCCGAGGCCTGCGCGGAGCATGAACTTCCAGTCTTCGAGGCGGTGAGGCCATTGCGCGGCGCGCGAGAGCTCATGCGCCGCGACCAGGTCGCCGGGCGTCATGTCGCGCAGCTGCACGCTTTGCTCCCCTCGGGATTTCATCGTCCCTGCTCCTCTCGGCGCTTCGTCGAACCCGTAAGCATTAGTCTCGGCCGCATTCGACGAGATTGCGCCGGCGAAAGACACCGCTGCGAGCCGGCGGCCGGATTTCGGCGGCAATCTAACGTGTCGCGCCAAGCATTCGGCGCCGGGCTTCAGCAAAAATCGGGAGGTTCTGGCGTGCGGCTCCACCGGACGTGCGAAAAATGCCGCCCGAGACGCCTATGCCGCGGCGCGGTCAGCCGGCGGCGCGCCGCGGCGCCTGCAGCCGCCGCAAGGCCTCGTCGCTGTGGTGGCAAAGGTCCTCGTGGCCTGCGCCCAGGCGGATCCGTGGCGGCGGGGCGAGGTTGCAGACCCCGTCGATACGCACCGGACAGCGCGACAGGAAGCTGCACAGTTCTGCGTCCCGCGCCAGGTCGCCCAGCGGCGGGGCGGCCTGGGCCACGGCGGTCTCCTCCAGCCAGCCGCGCCGCATCTCCGGGACCGAGGAGATCAGCAGGTGCGTGTAGGGGTGGACCGGCGGGCCGGCGAACGCCTGGCGATCGCCCGTCTCCACCTTGCGGCCGGCATAGAGCACGACGACCTCGTCGCAGATCGACCTCACCGTCGAGATGTCGTGGCTGATGAACATGAACGACACGCTGAGTTCGCGCCGCAGCTCCGCCAGCAGGTCGAGGATCGCGGCGCCCACGACGGTGTCGAGCGCCGAGGTGACCTCGTCGCAGAGGATCAGGTCCGGCTCGGCCGCCAGCGCGCGCGCCAGGTTGATCCGCTGCTTCTGCCCGCCCGACAGCTCACCGACGCGGCGCGAAGCCACGCTCGCCGGCAGCCGGGTCAGGTCAAGGAGCTCGGCGATCCGGCGGTCCCGCGCCGGGCCGCTCAGCCGATGGTAGAGCTCGAGCGGCCGCCCCAGGATGCGGGCGACGCTGTGGCCGGGATTGAGCGCGGTGTCCGCGTTCTGAAATACGATCTGAATGCGCCGGAACTGGTCGGAGGTCCGCCCCGGGAGGCCGGCCGGAAGCGGGCGGCCGTTGAACAGGATCGTCCCGCGCGCGGGGACCAGCAGGCCGGCGATCGCCCGCGCCAGGGTCGACTTCCCGGACCCGGACTCGCCGATCACCCCCACCGTCGCGCCACGCTCGATCCGCAGGTCGATGTCGTGCAGCACGAGGCTCTTCGACAGGCCCTGCGCGTCGCGCCGCCCATAGCCGGCGCTGAGCCCGCGAACCTCCAGAAGCGGCGGTCGCGCCTCGGCCGGCGCGTCGGCCAGCGCGTCGATGCGAAGGGTTGGCCGGGCCGCGGCCATCAGGGCCTTGGTGTAGGGATCCGCCGGGGCGTGCAGCACCTGGTCCGTCGCGCCGGCCTCGCGCACCTCGCCATGGTTCAAGACGACGATCCGGTCCGCCATCTGCGCCACCACAGCCAGGTCATGGGAGACATAGACCGCGGTCGCGCCTCGCTCGCGCACCACCTGCTTGAACACCCGCAGCACCTCGATCTGGGTCGTCACGTCGAGCGCCGTCGTCGGCTCGTCGAGGATCACCAGCGCGGGGTCGGTTATCAGCGCCATCGCCGCCATCAGCCGTTGCAGCTGACCGCCGGAGACCTGGTGGGGGAAGCGGCGCCCGATGTCGCCGGGGTTCGGCAAGCCGAGGGCGGTGAACAGCTCCACCGCCTTGGCCCTTGCCTGGGCGGGGCGCATCAGGCGGTGGACCAGCGCCGGCTCGATCACCTGCTCCATGATGGTCTTCGACGGATCGAAGGCCGCCGCCGCGCTCTGGGCGACGTAGGATATCTTCCGTCCACGGAGCGTGCGGCGCTGCGCTTCGTCCAGGGTCGCAAGATCGAGCCCGTCGACCAGGATCGAGCCGCCGGCGATCCGGCAGCCGCTGCGCGCGTAACCCATCAGCGCCAGGGCGATGGTGGTCTTGCCGGAACCAGACTCGCCGATCAGCGCCAGCACCTCGCCCCTGGGGATCGAGAAGCTGACGTCCCGCACGAGGGTCGCGACCGCGCCGCTGTCGTCCTGCGCCACGACGCTCAAGCCCGAGACCCGCACGAGGTCGGTCATCTCACGCCTCCCCCGGCAGGCGGCGCACGCGCCCCGGCAGGCTGTCGATCAGGAGATTGACCCCCACGGTCAGGGTTGCGATCGCCAGGGCCGGCATGAGGATCGCCGGCGCCCCGTCGCCCAGGCCGGAAATGTTCTCCCGCACCAGCGAGCCCAGGTCGGCGTGCGGCGGCTGCACGCCCAGGCCCAGGAAGCTCATGCCGCTCAGCAGCAGGACCACGAACACGAAGCGCAGGCCGAAATCGGTCAGCATCGGGTTGATCATGTTGGGCCAGATCTCGACGCTGGCGATGTAGAGGCCCTTCTCGCCCCGGGCCCGGGCGACCTGCACATAGTCCATCTGGTAGAGGCCCACGGCCAGCGAGCGGGCGATGCGGAAGGCGCCCGGCATGTAGGTCACCGCCGCGATCAGCAGCAGCAAGGGAATGGAGGAGCCGAACGCCGCCACCATGACCAGGGCGAAGATCTTTGACGGGATCGAGACCAGGGCGTCCATCAGCCGGCTGACCGACTCGTCGATCCAGCGCCCGCTGACCACCGAGAACAAGGCCAGGGCGCTGCCGGTCGCGCTGGCCAGCAGCGCCGCAGCGAGCGCCAGGCCCACCGTATAGCGCGCGCCGCTGAGCACGCGGCTGAGCACGTCGCGGCCCAGATAGTCGCTGCCCAGCAGGTGACGGGGGCTGAAGCTTTCGAACACGTCGGCGGCGACGATCGCGCCGACCCGGTACGGCGCCAGCAGCGGTCCGAAGATCGCCACCACCACCCAGAAGGCCACGACGGCCAGCCCGATCCAGCCGGACAGGGACATCCGCGGTCGCCGTCGGACGCCGGCCGGGGCCCGCGCCGCCGCGTTCGGTCCGGGAGAGGCGGCGATTTCGGTCATGGGTTGCGCAGCCGCGGGTTGGCGAGGATGGCGCAGATGTCGGCTGTCAGCACCAGGAGCAGATAGGCGGCGCAGAAGATCATCGCGCAGGCCTGCAGCACCGGCATGTCGCGGCTGGTCACCGCGTCGACCATCAGGCTGGCGACGCCGGGATAGTTGAAGATGGTCTCCACGATGATCGCGCCGCCCAGCAGGTAGGACAGGCTGAGCGCCACGGCATTGACGATCGGGCCGATGGCGTTGGGCAGGGCGTGGAACAGGGCGACCCTGGCCGGCCGCAAGCCCTTGAGGACCGCCATCTCCACATAGGGCTGGCTGAGCTGGTCGATCACCGCCGCCCGGGTCATGCGGGCCATCTGGGCGATAATCACGAAGCAAAGGGTCATCACCGGCAGGGCGTAGGCCTTCAGGAACTGCGCCAAGGTGGCGTCCTCCGGGACCATGGTCAGGGAGGGCAGCCAGCGCAGCTTCACCGCGAAGATCAGCACCGCCACCGTCGCCACCAGGAACTCGGGCACGGCCACCATCGACAGGGTGAGCACGTTGAGGACACGGTCCAGGCGCGAGCCGCGATACATGGCCGACACGATCCCGACGGCCAGGGCGATAGGCACGGCGACCGTGGCGGTCAGGCCGGCCAGCAGCAGGGACTTGGGCAGGCGCCCGGCGATGATCTCGCGCACCGGCAGGTTGCTGGTCATCGACTGGCCGGGATCGCCAGACAGCAGGCCGCCCAGCCAGTGCAGATAGCGCTGGGGCGCGGGAACGTTCAGGCCGAGCTGGACCCGCAGGGCGGCCACCGCCTCGGGCGTCGCGCTCTGGCCGAGGGTCTCCTGGGCGGCGTCGCCGGGCAACAGCGAGCTGATGGTGAACACCACCATCGACACCAGCAGCAGAGTGACGGCGGCCACGCCCAGCCGGCGGGCGATCAGCACGACCGTGGAGTTGGCGCCGCGCATGCTCAGCCGTCCCACCAGACGTGGTCGGCGAAGGAATAGCCCATCAGCCCGCCGATCGGGATCGAACCGAAGCCCTTCAGACGCTGATCGTAGGCGTCGAGCGAGCTGATGAACACCGGGATGCCCACCCCGCCGTAGTTACGCGCCAGCACCTGCATGTCGCCGTACATCTGCTTGCGCTTGGTCTCGTCGGCCTCGCCGCGCGCCGCCATCAACAGCTGATCGAACTGGCGGTTCTTCCAGCCGGACTCGTTCCAGTCGGCGTCGGATTTGAAGAACAGGCTGAAAATCAGGTCGGCGGTCGGGCGGGGGTTGGTGTTGCCGAACGTCAGAGGGTGCTTCATCCAGTGGTTCGACCAGTAGCCGTCGGACGGCACCCGGTTGACGGCCAGCTTCAGGCCGACGCTCGCCGCGGATTCCTGCAGGATCGACGCCATGTCCACCGAGCCCTCGGCAGCCGGCGAGGCGTAGAGCGGCAGCCGCACGCCCAGCAGGCCCGCCTTGCGCAGCAGGTGCTTGGCGTGGTCGGGGTCGTAGGTGCGTTGCGGCAGGCCCGGCAGATAATACGGATTGGTCGGCGGAATCGGGTGGTCGTTGGCGACGGTTGCATAGCCCCGGAACAGGGCCTTGCGGATCAGCTCCCGGTCCAGCAGGTACTTCATCGCCAGGGTGAAGTTGCGGTCGCCCGTAGGCTGCCGATCCTGGCGCACGATCAGGTCGGTGTAGAGACCGGACTTGGTCTCCAGGATGTTGTGGCGCATCGAGGCCCTGACGCGCCGGGTCGAGCGAGGGTTGACCGCATTGATCAGGTGCACGTCGCCGGAGAGCAGCGCATTCACCCGCGACACCTCGTCGGGAATGCCGATGAGCTCGATCTCATCGAGATAGGGCCGCCCCGGTTTCCAGTAGTTGGCGTTGCGCACGCCGATGGTGCGAACGCCGGGCTTGAACACCGAGCATCGATAGGGCCCGGTGCCGTTGGCGGTCCGAAAGTCGCTCACCCCGTTCTTGACGATCAGGAACTGGGAGGTGGCCAGAATGGTCGGCAGGTCGGCGTTGGGACTGACGAGCCGGACCAGAACCTCGTAGGGGCCGACCGCCTTCGCATCTGCGATCTGCTCGGCGATCTTCTTCACCTTCGAAGCCGTCGCCGGATCCTTATGGCGCAGCAGCGAATAGACGACGTCGTCGGCGGTCAGCGTCGAGCCGTCGTGAAAGTGAACGCCCTTGCGAAGCTTGATCCGCCAGACGATGCGGTCGCGGCTTTCGATCACTTCCGCCAACGACGGCTGCGGCGTCAGGTTGGCGTCGAACTGGGTAAGGCCGCTGTAGATCATGTAGTGGCGCGAATAATCGGTGGAGAGCGCGCCCTTGGCCGGGTCCAGGGTGTCGGCGTTGGAACTGGAGATCGACGCCACCCGTATGCGCCCTCCCCGCTTCGGCGCCGCCTCGGCGGTCTGCGGCAGGGCGAGGATCGCGCCGGTGGCGGCGAGCAGACCGGCGTCCGCCAGGCTGCCCAGCACCCGCCGCCGCGAAGGATGTCCTGCGTCCTGCCCGTCGGTCATGGACCGGCCCGCCGCATCAGCTTCGCTCCCGGACGCGCATCAATGCCTCGCGTCCTGAAAGCGATAGTAGGCGCCCACCACCGGCAGGAACCACGGCTTTCCGAAATGCCCCGGGATCGCCGGCCAGGCGAGATCCCGCCAGGGATTGGCGTCGGCGTGGCCCCCCATCACCTCGGCCATGGCCAGGCCGGTGCCGACGGACATCTGCACGCCATGCCCGCTGAAGCCCATGGCGTAGAGCAGGCCATCATGCTCGCCGGCCCGCGGCAGCCGGTCGGCGCTCATGTCGACGAGGCCGCCCCAGCAATAGTCAATGCGGACGTCGGCCAGCTCGGGGAAGATCCCGGCCAGGGTGGCGCGCAGTACGTCGCCGCTCTTGCGGTCGGACTTCGGATTGGTCATCGCGAACCGGGCGCGGCCGCCAAACAGCAGCCGATTGTCCGGGGTGACGCGGAAGTAGTTGCCGATGATCTTGCTGGTCACGTAGTTGCGCCGCGTCGGGGTGAGGCGGTCCAGCACCGCTGCGTCGAGCGGTTCGGTGACGACGATGAAGCTCCCCACCGGCACGATCCGACGCTGAAACCAGCCGAACGGGCCGTGGGTCGTAGCCCCGGTCGCGACGAAGACTTGGGCGGCGTCGATGGTTCCGCGCGGGGTGGTGACGCGGTGACGGCGGCCGGAGAGCCGCTGCAGCCCCGTCACCGGGGTATGTTCATGGATCCGCGCGCCCCGCCTCGCCGCAGCCTCGGCCAGACCGACGCCGAACTTGCCCACATGCATCTGCGCGCTGGTCGTCTGCACCATGCCGCCGAAGAAGGCGTCGGAGCCGATCTCCTGGCGGATGTCCTGCGGCGCCACCAGGCGGACATCGGGATCCACCTCGGCGCGGAGCAGCTCATAGCCGCGCGCGATCGAGGCGAAATGCTCCGGCTTGGCGGCCAGCTTCATCCTGCCGCAGCGATTGAAATCGCAGTCGATGGCCTCATCCCGGACCAGGGCCTCGACCGCGTCCACCGCCTTGGTGTGCACATGATAGAACGCCTGCGCGCGCTGTTTGCCGAGACGGGCGGCGACGGCGGCGTAGTCGTGGGCCATGCCGTTGTTGCACTGGCCGCCGTTGCGGCCCGAGGCCTCGCCTGCGACCCGGCCGGCTTCCAGCACCACGACCGACGCATGCCGCCCCGCCAGCGCATAGGCCGCCGCGAGCCCGGTGAATCCCCCGCCGACCACCACGACGTCGGCGCTGCCGCCGACATCGCCCTGCTCACCCGAGGTGAAGGGCGCCGCCGTGTCGAGCCAGTAGGATTCGAGCTTCATGCGAAGACGATGTCAGAGACCGACGATCGCCGGCAGGCCGCCGATGTCCTTGATCTCGTGATAGCGGTAATCGGGGCAGCCTGGCCCATGGCCGCGGTTGACGAACACCTTGTTGCGAATGCCCAGATCGTCCGCCGACATCAGGTCGTAGCGGAGGCTCGAGGACACGTGCAGCAGATCCTCCGGCCCGCAACCCAGCTGGTCCAGCATGTACTCGAACGCTTGCAGCCGCGGCTTGTAGGCCTGCGCCTGCTGGGCGGTGTAGACGGCGTGGAACGGGGCGATGAGCTTGGCGACGTTGTCGTGGATCTGGTCGTCGGACGCGTTGGACAAGATCACCAGCGGGATCTCCTTGGCGATCCGGATCAGCGGCTCCGGCACGTCGGCATGGGGGCCCCAGGTCGGCACCGCAGCATAGATCGTCTCGGAGTCCGCGTCGCGATATTCGATCTTCCAGCGGCCGCAGACCCGCTTCACCGAATTGCGCACGACCTCGGAATAGGGCTTCCAGGCGCCGAGCACCTCGTCCAACCGATAGGCGGAGAAGTCCGCGACGAACTGCTCCATGTCCGCAGGCGAGATGCGATCGGGGAACAACTCGCGGGCCATGTCTCCCATTCGGAAACGGATCAAGGTCCCGTAGCAGTCGAATGTTATGTACTTGGGCTTGAACACGCTCATCGCTTGTCTTTCCGATTGTTGGTTTCACAGCTACGCCAGAGGCGGATCTGGCTCCGCTTCAGCGTCCGAATCCTCGCCACGCAGACCGATCAACTGCACAGCCCGCATTACCGCACGAGGCCGCCAACAGATGCCCCCGATTGGGCCCGGCCTCGGCGCACAAAACGCGTTTATCCGGCCGCCAATCAGCACAGGTTGCCGCGCCGGAAAGCCGGCGGGTCAAGTCAATATCCGCGACCGCGGTCGACGAGACCGACCATCGGCTCTCCTGCCTGATGGCGGCGGATATTGTCCAGCAGCACGCCGGCGGCGCTGTCGAGGTTGGTCTCGCCGGCGATATGCGGTGTGAGGAGGATACGGGGATGGGTCCAGAACGGGTGGTCCGGGGCCGGCGGCTCCTGCTGCAGAACGTCGAGCACCGCGCCCGAGAGCTGGCGTTCGTCGAGCGCCGCCAGCAGATCCGCTTCGCACAGATGGCCGCCCCGTCCGGCGTTCACCAGGGCCGCGCCCGGCGGCAGGGCGGCGAAGGTCTCGCGGTTCAGGATGTCGCGCGTCTCGTCCGTCAGCGGCAGCAGGCATATCAGGATGTCGCAGCCGGCCAGGAAATCGCCGCGCTGCGCTTCGCCCGCGAAGCAGGTCACGCCCTCGATCGCGTGCGCCGAGCGACTCCAGCCAAAGAGCGGAAAGCCGAAGGGTTTCAGCCGCTGCAGGACGGCCTGGCCGAGCTGCCCCAGGCCCATGACGCCCACCCTCCGCTCCTGGGCGGGGACGAGGCGAATGGGCCGCCAGCGCGCCGCCTGCTGGTCCTGGCGGTAATCCAGCATGTGCCGATGCAGCGCCAGGGCGGCGAACGTCACGTATTCGACCATCCCGTCCGTGAGGCCCGGCTCGATCATCCGCACCAGCGAGATGGATTTCGGCAACTGGGCGAGATCCAACTGGTCGACGCCCGCGCCCACTGAGAACAGCACCTGCAGGTTGGGCAGGCTGGAGATCAGCCCCTCGGAAAGCTGCCAGGCCACTAGGTAGCGCACGGCGTTCGGATCGCCCACATCGGGCCAAAGCCGCAGGTCGAGGTCCGGCGCGCGCTCGGCGAACAGCGCCCGCCAGCGACGCCCACGCTCCAATTCGGACTTGTAGAGGATGCTCATCGGCGGCTCCTGAGCCTGCGGGCCTGCAACCACATCAATGGCCCCGTGACGGCCAGCCCCGCCAGTCCGAGACCGCCCAGCAGGATCGCCGTCTGGCCGATCGGACCGAAGCTCGCGCCGGAGTGAATCGGCAGCACCGCCGTGAACAGGGTGCGATCCGCTTCGGCTTTGGAGACGGAGACGATGCGCAGCGGCTCCAGTGTCATCCGCACGCCATGCACCGCCTCGGGACTGTGTTCCGGGGCCCAGAAGAAGACATTGAACCGGCCCGGCGCCGGCATGCGGATGTCGCGCAGCCGCCGCCCGGGAAAGACCTGGCGCGCCATCGCCAGGGCATGGTCGACCTCAGTATCGGCGACGGGCGGCGAGCCGGAGGGCTCGGTCGAGCGGACAGGGCCGGGCCGGGACAGGAGGCCATAGGCGAGCGCCAGGCCGGTGACGGCGCTCAGGCACAGGACCGTGGCCAGCACCGGTCCCGCCGCCCGGTGCGCCTGACGCAGCACGGCGCGGCCGGGCAGGCGCCAGTCGATCTCCAGGCTGCGCCGCCAGCGGCCCGGCCTCGGCCACCAATAGATGAGGCCGCAGGTGGCCATGGTCAGGAGGGACAGGCCGGTCAGCAGCACGACGCCGAGGCCGATCCGGCCCGACATCAGCTGATAGTGGATCAACAGGGCCGCTTCGGTGGGGAAGCGCCAGATGCTCCCCGCCCGCAGGACCGCCCCGTCGCCGGGATCCACCGAGACGTAGCGGACGGCGCCCTGGGCGTTCACCAGATGCGCGAAATAGGTGGAGTGAGGGCCTTGCGGATAGACGATGCGCTGCAGCTCGAAGCCAGGGTAGCGGTCGCGGATAGAGGCCATGACGCGGCTGAGCGGCGCCTCGCCGCCCAAGGTTCGCCGAACCATCCCCGCCCGGTCGACGATCTGCGCGAACTCGCCCCGAAACACCAGCATCGTCCCGGTCGTCGCCTGCACGAGCAGAAACGCCGCTGCGAGGAGGCCGCACCACTTGTGGACCTGAAAAGCCAGGCGCTTGGCGTTCACGAACCGATCCCGCTCTGCAAAGAAGCCGCCGACGCTTGCTGGCGCCGGCGGCCTAGTGAGGATCGCCCAAGGGGAGGAGCAAGACGATCCTTGGAAGGCGTGGGGCCTTAGAAGCTGTAGCTCGCGCGGACCGTCCAGGTGCGCGGCGAACCGGGCTGGATCCACAGTTGGGAATAGGAGGCCGGGTAGTAGGTCTTGTTGAAGAGGTTATGCACCTCGGCCGACAGCTTCACGTGCTTCACCGGCGTGTAGGACGCGAAGATCTCCACCAGCGTGTAGGACGGCAGCATGAAGGTGGTGGCGGTCTCGCCAAGCTGCTTGCCCACGTAGTGGACGTTGCCGCCCACCGTCAGGACGCGGTCCTCGCCCAGCTCGAAGTCGCGCGACAGGATCAGGTTGGCGCTGTGCTTGGGGATGTCGAGCAGCAATGCGCCGGCCGGGATCGGGCGTCCGAAGTCGGCGTCGAGGATCGCCGACGTCGTCTTGGCGTCGATATAGGCGTAGGAGAAACGGGCCTGGATCTGGCCGGGCAGTTCGCCGTCGATATCGAGCTCGACACCCTTGCTGCGGGCCGTGCCGATCGCGATGGAGAAGCCCGTATTGATCGGGTCGGCGGTGATGATGTTGTCCTTGTCGGTCTTATAGATGGCGATCGTCGCGTTGATCTTGCCATCGGGGCTCCGGAGCTTGGCGCCCACCTCCATTGACTTGGTCTTTTCCGGCGCGAACGGGACGTTGCGCGCATCCTGGCCGCTGTTGGGCCGGAAGCCCTTGGCGTAGCTGGCGTAGAGCGAAACCAACCGGCTCGGCTCCCACACCAGGCCCACCTGCGGGCTGGTGTTGGTGATGTCCTGGCCGGTGGTCAGGTTGGTGAGGCGATTGAGCAGCGTCTGCTTGAACTCGTCGTACCGCACGCCAAGGCGGACCTTGATGGTGTCCGTGATGTCGATCTGGTCCTGGGCGTAGACGCCCCACGCCTTCTGCTTCTCAAGCGTGTTGGTGAAGGCCTGAGCGATCGTCAGCGGCGGACGATTGCCATAGACCGGATTGAAGATGTTGACGGCGTTGCCCTGGGTGAGCGTCGGGTTGGTCGACGTGGCCGGCGGGCGGAAGCGTTCCTGCAGGGAGTCCAGGTTGAAGCGCTCGGCGTCCGCGCCGACCAGGACATGGTGGGTGAAGGGACCAGTGTCGAAGCGCCCGTTGATCTCGCCGCGCAGCACGGTGTGCTTGGCGTCGTAGTCGACATAGCGCCGCTGGCGGGACAGGGTCTGGCCGTCGACGTAGAGCATCTGACGCGCCGTCGCGAGCTCGGCCTGGGTCGAATAACCCTTGAGGTCGGTGTGGCGGTAGCCGGCGCCCAGCAGCAGGGTCCACTTGGGCGCGAAGTCGTAGGCGAACTGCAGCTGATGACCCAGGACGTCGACCTTGGTCGGTCCGTCGCCGGGCTCGCCCAGGAAGCGCGACACCGGCAGGGTGTTTATATTGCCGCGCACCGCCACGACGCCGCGGTCGAACGGCACCTTCTGCTTCGCCGCTTCCAGCTCGTAGGTGAAGGTGACGGTGTCGGAGAACTTCGCCAGGACGGACGGATTGATCGCCCACTTCTTGTAGGAGAGGTAGTCCCGGAAGCTGTCGCCCTGCTCATAGGCGCCATTGACGCGGAAGGCGACCTGGTCGGTGAGCTTGTTCGTGTAGTCGGCCTCGCCGCGATAGGTGCTGTATCGGCCGCCTGAGATGCTCAGGCTGCCCTCTGGCGAGAACTTCGGCTTCTTGGTGATGATGTTCACCGTGCCGCCCGGCTCGCCGCGCCCGAAGAGCGCCGAACCTGGGCCCTTCAGCACCTCGATGGTCTCGACGTTCGAGGCGTCACGGGGGCCGCCGAAGCCGCGCCCGCCGTTGAAGCCGTTCACCAGATATCCGCTCGGGACGTTGGGGTCGCCGCCGAAGCCGCGGACCGCGAAAGAATCCCACAGGCCGCCGAAATTGTTCTGTCGCGCGACGCCGCTGACGATGTCGAGGGCCGCGTCCATCCGGGTGATGCCAAGGTCCCTGAGCAACTCACCGCTGACGACCTGCACGTTCTGCGGCAACTCCCTGATCGGGACATCGCCGCGATACTGCTGCTTGATCGCCGTGACGACGACCTCGTCCACCGAGCCGTCCGCTGTGGCGGCGTTCGCCGCTGAAGCGACCGCAATAGATGCGGCGCCGGATACAAGCATAAGTCGAAAATTGCGCTGCATAGACATTGTGATCCCCATTAAGTCCATTGCGGCCGACAAGGTCAGGGCGCCACGCAATTCCACCTGAAGAGGCGCAAAGCAGCCCTAAGGTCTCGCTCTGTGCGGCGGCAACCTGAACTCCAGCTCCGTCACTGAGAGGAGTGTCCGGCGTATGCGGAGGAATTTCCGCTCAAATCGGCGCTGAGCGGCGAACGAATATACGGTATTGGCCAGTCAATACGCAGAAAATGCCGAGCTTGGCCGCCAGCGTCTTCGGCCGATCCGCGCCTGGGTCCAGACAGGTTTCCGTGGACATTTCCGACACTTGGATCAAGCCCGGCCGAGCACGCGCCAGGACAGGACGCGCGCCGCGCAGATCGCGCCGTCGCGGTCAGACCGGGCCCGCGGCCTGCGCTAGAGGTAGCGCAGCCACCAGATGTCCTTGCGGCGCTGCTTGAAGCCGGCGAACCAGCGGGACGGCAGGTAAAGCGGCACGATCAGCACGGCGGCGGTCGCCCAGATCTGCCAGACATGGTCGAAGCCGAACCCGGCGCCCTGGTTGTGCCCCCAGATCGCCACCGCGATCCCGTTGAGGACCTTCAGCACATAGAGGTGCAGCAGATAGAAGAACATCGGCGCGCCGCCGAGGAAGGCCAGCATCGGGGTCAGCCGCCCGTCCTGCGCCCGCTCGAACAGCGCCAGCAGGATGGCGCCGAGGCCCAGGGTCGGCAGTAGGAACAGCAGCGACGGCGGATACTTGGTTCCGGTCAGGAAGCTCATGATGGTTCGCAGGCTGTCGCCTGTATGGACCCAGGGCTGGTCGCCATAGACGTTGGCGAACCGCAGGGCGACGAAGGCGGCGATCATCGCCCCGCCCAGGATCAGCAGGCGGCGCATCCGCACGGCTGGATCGGAGCCGCGCTCGAACCAGGGGCCGATGGCGTAGCCCAGCAGGATGACGCCGATCCACGGCAGGATCGGATAGCTGATTTTGATCGCCACGCCGCCGCCCAGGTCGTAGAGCGCGCGCTGATGCAGGACCGTCCAGGGAATGTAGAATGGGGAGTCTGGGGTCAGCACGACGCCGTCGAGCGCGTTGTGTCCGCAGACGATGACCGCGCCCAGGACCAGCTGCCAGATGCGCGGCAGGTGGATCAGGCCGGCCAGGATGATCATGCAAAGGCCGATGGCCCAGATGACCTGCAGCCAGAACGTCGGCGGGAAATGCTGCGCCGCCCACGCTTGGTTCACCAGGGTGAGCTCGAGGAAGATCAGGAACAGCCCCCGCTTCAGCAGGAACGTCGAGGTCTCGCGCAGGGTGTGCGATTGGCCGTAGAGGTAGGCGGAAAGGCCCGTCAGGGCCACGAACACCGGGGCGCATATCTGGCTGGTGATCCGGGTGAAGAATAGGGCCGGCTCAATGGTCAGGGCGTTCATCGGGTCGGAGACCGCGTGATGCGCGTAGGCGATCTCGCGGATGTGGTCGACCATCATGAACACCATGACCAGCCCGCGCAGGGCGTCGATGGCGAGCAGGCGCGTGCGGGCCTGAACCTGCACGGCGGGGGCCGCGGCGGCGGAACGCGGCGCTACATCGGTCAGACTGACCATCTGGTGTTCCTCCTGCCGGGCGCTGTTCAGCGGTCCACGCCGGGCCGAGCCCTGCGCGCACCGACCGCAGGGCCTCCTATTCGATCGTGAAATTCGCGTTGGTCTTGGCGTGGCTGGGAATGTTGGTCATCACCACGTCCCCCTTGGCGCCCTTGGCGATCGTCACACCCTTGGCCACACCGACGACGACCGCGCCGACGGCCAACGACCTGGAGAGTTTGTTCATCGAGGCCTCCGGATACGACTGGTCAAGTCCAGCAACCGCCGAGCAGAGTATCTGCGCGTGCAGAAGCAATGTGCTCTTTGACGGGAAGGCCGGGGGATTAATTGCCGAAAGCGGAATGCAAACGGCAGATTGATCGGCCCGCCGCCCGGCCCCCGCGGCGCGTCAGGCGAACGGCCGGTGGATGGCGAAGACCTTGGCTACGTCCACCTCGCTGCGCCAGCTGCAGGTCGCCCCGCGCTCGATCAGGAAAATGTCGCCGGCCGTGAACGTCGCGCGGCGTCCCGCCCCGTCCTCGAAGCTCACCGCCCCGGCCAGCAGGTGCATCAGCTCATAGTGACGGTAGGGCATGGCGAGGCGGTGGTAGGGCGTGGAGTCCCACACGCCGGTGGTGAAGGTCCCGTCGGCCGACCGGTAGTCGGTGCGGTTGCGGCATTGGGGCGTCGGGCCGACCAGCAGTTCGGCGAGGGGCGGGTTCGAGGGCTCCATCAACCCGGCCGGGTTGATCGCCAGGGGCGCGGCGTCCGCGCGCGCGTCGCCTATATGGCGCATGAAGATCAGGCGCGTGCCCGGGCCCGCGCGCCACGCAAAACCGATCCCGGCCGGCAGGATCGCGCTCTGATCGGCCGTCAGCGCCAGGCGATCCGCGCCGCTCTCGATCACCAGTTCCCCCGCCAGCACGATGAGAAATTCGTCACCAGGAAGCCTCTCGACGCGGCCTTCCGACCGCTCCGGCGCGATCACGCCCAGCGACACCGGTCCTGGCGGCAAGTCGAGATGACGGCGCGCGCTCAGAAAGGCGTCGGCGGCGGCTTCGCCCACGATCCGCTCACGGCCCACATCCGCGGCGAATGCGCGAAGATCGACGAAAGACGGCGTCGGCGCCGCCGGTTGCGCCGCTGCGGTCTGCTGGCTTTCACGTACGCTCATCGGGTCCTCATCGGCATGCATGCGGTGGGCGCAAGCCTAGGGAGGGATCGGCGGCGTCCGTGGCCGACTTCGCCGGCCAGCCGCACAGATCGTGCCGTTTGCGCGCGATTTCCGGCATGAGCTTCGGACACACCCGCGAAAAACGGCGGCTCGGGCGCGGGCGGAGTCCTAGACTGACGGCAGGAAAACAGACGGGGGCAGCGCCTTGCACAACGACGCGCCAAGCGTTCGGGCCGACGACGACGCCACGCTGCAGTCGGTCGAAACGCCGTGCCTGGTCCTGGACGTCGAGCGCATGGACCGGAACGTCCGGCGCCTCAAGGATCGCCTCGGCAGTTTCGGCGTGACGCTCCGCCCGCATCTGAAGACCTGCAAGTCCATCGACACCGCGCGGCGGATCATGGAGACCGACGCCGGTCCCGCCACCGTCTCGACCCTGAAGGAGGCCGAGCAGTTCGCCGCGGCCGGCGTGCGCGACATCATCTACGCCGTGGGAATCGCCCCGGCCAAGCTGCCCCGCGTGCTGGCGTTGAGAGTCGCCGGGGTGGATCTGGCCGTCGTCGTGGACTCCGTCGAACAGGCGCAGGCGGTGGCGGCGGCCTCCCGCGCGGCCGGCGCCCCAATCCCCGCCCTGATCGAGATCGACTGCGACGGACACCGTTCGGGCGTGCAACCGGGCGACCGCGGGCGCCTCCTCAACATCGGCTTCGCCCTCGTGGACGGCGGCGCCGAGCTTCGGGGGGTCCTGACCCATGCCGGCGGCAGCTATACGGCCAAGGGCGCCGCGGCGTTGCAGCAATGTGCGGAAGACGAGCGGGCCGGGGCGGTCGCCGCCGCCACAACCCTGCGCGAGGCCGGCCTGCCCTGCCCCGTCGTCAGCGTCGGCTCGACGCCCACCGCGCACTTCAGCCAGGACCTCACCGGCGTGACGGAAGTCCGGGCCGGCGTCTTCGCTTTCTTCGACCTCTTCATGACCGGGGTCGGCGTCTGCACGGTTGACGACATCGCGCTGTCGGTGCTCGCCACGGTGATCGGCCGCCAGGCGGACAAGGGCTGGATCCTGGTGGACGCCGGCTGGATGGCGATGTCCCAGGACCGCGGCACGGCCAAGCAGGGGGTCAACCAGGGATACGGCGTGGTGTGCGCCCTCGACGGCGCGCCCTATCCGGACCTGATCGTCGCCGACGCCAACCAGGAGCACGGCGTGGTCACGGTGCGGCCCGGGTCCGGCGCCACGCTCCCCGACCTGCCGATCGGGACGCGGGTCAGGATCCTGCCCAACCACGCCTGCGCCACCGGCGCACAGCACGCGAGCTATCGTGTCGTTCGCGGCCGCTCGGCGGCGATCGAGGCCGAGTGGCCGCGTTTCAGTGGCTGGTGATGACGACCTTGCGCACATCCCCCATCCGTACGGTGACCAGCGACAGGGCGCCGCCGCCCGGCGGCCACTACGCCCAGGCGACGGTCTTCGCGGACGTGGCCTACATCTCGGGTCAGTTGCCGGTGCAGCCGGACGGCGGCCACGATCCCGCCGCGTCCCTTGAGGACCAGGCCCGGCGAGCGCTCGACAATCTGTTCGCCGTCGTCGAGGCCGCGGGCGGCTCGCCCGATCGGATATTGAAGGTGACGGTCTACATCGTGGGCGTCGAGCATTGGCCCCGGTTCAACGCCGTCTATGCGGCGGCGTTCGGGAATGCGCGGCCGGCGCGGTCCATCGTCCCCGTCCCGGCGCTGCATCATGGCTATCTGGTCGAGATCGACGCGGTGGCCGCCGTCGGTCCGCGGGCCCCAGACGAAGGAGAGCGGTGATGCCGGGGCGCTTTGTCCGGATCGGCGAGCTCGACCGGCCGCCGGTGGAGATCGAAATCGACGGGATCCGCTGCGCCGCAAAGGCGGGCGACACCCTGCTGGTCGCCGTGCTCACCCATGCGGCCAAGCTCCGCGAATCCGAGTTCGGCGACGGATCCCGCGCCGGCTTCTGCCTGATGGGCGCCTGCCAGGACTGCTGGATGTGGACAGCCGCGGGCGAACGCATCCGCGCCTGCACCAGCTTCGTCTCGGCCGGCATGAGCGTGCTGACCAACCCGCCGTCGGAGGCCCTATGGCCGATCCCCGAATAATCATCATCGGCGCCGGACCGGCCGGCGTGCGCGCCGCGCAGACCCTGGTCGCAGCCGGCCTGCGCCCGACCGTGATCGACGAGAGCCCGGCGAGCGGCGGCCAGATCTACCGCCGGCAGCCGGCGATGTTCCGCCGCTCCTACGAGACCCTCTATGGGTTCGAGGCCCGGCGCGCCAAGGCGCTGCACGACGCCTTCGAGGCCCTGGCCGACCGGATCGACTACCGGCCCGACACCCTGGCCTGGAACATCTATGGCGGCGCGCTGCATGCGGTGCGCGACGGCGTGACCGCCGAGCTCGCCTACGACGCCCTGATCCTCGCCACCGGGGCCACCGACCGTCTGCTGCCCATCAAGGGCTGGACATTGCCCGGCTGCTACAGCCTGGGCGCCGCCCAGATCGCCGTCAAAGCCCAGGCCTGCGCCATCGGCGGCAAGGTAATTTTCCTCGGCACCGGGCCCCTGCTCTATCTGGTCGCCTACCAATACGCGAAGGCCGGCGTCGAGGTCGCCGCCGTGCTCGACACCTCGCCAACGAGCCGCCAGGTGCTGGCGCTGCGCCATATGGCCAGCCGGCCGGACGTGCTGGCAAAGGGGCTCTACTACCGCGCCCAATTGACGGTGCGGCGGATCCCGGTGCACGGCGGCGTCACGCCCCTGGAGATCGAGGGCGGCGACGGGGTCACGGCGGTGCGGTTCCGCGACGGCGGCGGGGTCGAACGACGCATCGCCTGCGACGCGGTGGGCATGGGCTTCCACCTGCGCAGCGAGACCCAGCTGGCGGACCTGGCGCACTGCGAGTTCGTGTTCGACGAAGCCCTGCAGCAATGGGCCCCTGAGGCCGACCCGGACGGGCGCACCAGCATCGCCGGCGTCTATGTGGCGGGCGACGGGGCCCGCGTGCTGGGAGCCGACGCGGCGGAGATCTCGGGGCGGCTGGCGGCCTTGGCGGCGCTGGGCGACCTGGGCCTGCCGGCGGCGGCCGACCAGATGGCGGGGCTGCGTCGACAGCAGCAGGCCATGGAGACTTTCCGCCGCGGCTTGGCCGAGGCCTTTCCCTGGCCGGGCCAATTGGCGCGGGACGTCGGCGACGACGTGCTCGTCTGCCGCTGCGAGGCGATCACCGCCGGCGACCTGCGCCGTGCGTGCAGCGACAAGGGCGCGCCGGAGCTGAACCGGGCCAAGGCGTTCGTCCGCGTCGGCATGGGCCGCTGCCAGGGGCGCTTCTGCGGTTCGGCGGCGGCGGAGATTCTCGCCGAGGCGCGGCGTGAAGAGCTGCCGGCTGTCGGCCGCCTGCGCGGCCAGGCGCCGGTCAAGCCCATCCCGATGGCCACCCAGCGGGAGCGCGCGTGATGGCGAGCGGCGGTCAAAGCGCCCCGGCGGCGGCCGACGTGATCGTCGTCGGCGGCGGCCTCATGGGCGCCTCGGCGGCCTTCTTCCTGCGCCAGCGGGGCCGTTCGGTCATCCTGCTCGAACGCGGGCTGGTCGGTCAGCAGGCGAGCGGCGTCAATTTCGGCAACGTCCGACGGCAGGGTCGCTACCTCTTCCAGCTTCCCCTCGCCAACCGCGCCCGCGAAATCTGGGGCCGGCTGCCCGAGCTGCTCGGCGAGGACTGCGAGTTCAATCCCGCCGGCCACATGCGGGTCTTCTTCAAACCGGAACTGGCCGCGGCGGGCGAGGCCTACGCCCGCGACGCCCTGGCTTACGGCCTGGAACTGGAGCTGATTTCCGGCAACGCGCTGCGCGCCCGCTATCCCTATCTGGGCCCCGAGGTGCTGCTGGCCTCGCTCGGACCCAACGACGGCCACGCCAATCCCCGCCTGGTAGCGCCCGCCTTCGGCCGCGCCGCCGCCCGCGACGGCGTCCGCGTCGAAGAGAACACCGAGGTCCTGGCCATCGAGAAGGTCGGGACCGACTTCCACGTGGAGACGCGGGACCGGGGCGCCTTCCGCGCGCCCAACCTGCTGGTCACCGCCGGCGCCTGGAGCGGCGCGCTTGCGGCCCGCTTCGGCGAGCCTGTGCCCCTGGTGGCGCGGGGTCCGCAGATGGGAGTGACCGAACCTGTCCCCTATCGCATAGGGCCCAGCCTGGGCGTCAGCACCCCCGTCGAGAAGGAGACCGTCTATCTTCGGCAGGTCACGCGCGGGAACATCGTGTTCGGCGGTGGGACCCGGGGCGAGGTCGACCTCGAGGCCATCCGCGCCTACGTCAATCCCGCCAACACCCTCAACCAGATGCCGGAGTTACAGCGCCTGGTGCCCGGGGTCGGCGCCCTGCGCCTGATCCGGACCTGGAGCGGCATCGAGAGCTACCTGCCGGACGACCTGCCGATCATCGGGGCCAGCGGCAAGGCGCCGGGACTGTTCTACGCCTTCGGATTCTGCGGCGCTGGGTTCCAGCTCGGTCCGGGCGTCGGCGACGTCATGGCCGAGCTGATCGACACGGGCGCCACGGTCACCCCCATCGAGCCGTTCGACATCCGCCGCTTCGCCGCCACCGGAGCGGCGGCATGAGCCCCAGGCCCGATCAACCGCAGCTCGACTTCGACCCGAACGGCGTCGAAGCGCCCAACGGCCACTTCATCGACGGCGCGGTGGTCCAGGGCGGCGGCGATCGGCTGGCGGTTCGCCGGCCCTCGGACAACCAGATCTACGCCGAGCTGCCGATCGCCTCGGCGGAGGTGGTCGACCGCGCCGTGGCAAGCGCCGAGCGGGCGTTCCGGACCACCGGCTGGGCCAGCGGCGCGCCGCGGGAGCGCGCGCGCATCCTGCGCCGGTGGGCCGACCTGATCGAGACGCACAGCGTCGAGCTGGGCCGCATCGAGGCCGTGGGCTCGACGCGGCCGATCAAGGACGTCATCGGCGTCGACATCCCCTATGCGGCCGACTGCATCCGGTTCTTCGCCGAATACGCCGACAAGCTTGGCGGCGATGTGGCCTCCACCCGGTCCGACCACCTGGGGATGGTGATCTCCGAGCCCTACGGCGTGGTGGCGGCCATCGCGCCGTGGAACTTCCCGATCACCCAGGCGATCACCAAGGTCGGACCGGCGCTGGCGGCGGGCAACGCCGTCGTCCTGAAGCCCTCGGAGATGACGCCCTTCTCCATCGTGCGGCTGGCGCAGCTAGCGATCGAGGCCGGCATGCCGCCTGGGATCTTCAACATCGTCCAGGGGACCGGCGCGGTGACCGGCGACGCGCTTTGCCGCCACCCGGGCGTGGGCAAGATCTCCTTCACCGGCTCCACCCGGACCGGCGCCATGATCATGGCGGCGAGCGCGGAAAGCGGCGTCAAGCCGCTGACCCTGGAGCTGGGCGGCAAGAGCCCGCAGCTGGTGTTCGCCGACGCGCCCGACCTCGACAAGGTCGCCCGCAGCGTCGCGGGCTCGATCTTCGGCAACGCCGGCCAGGTCTGCGTCGCCGGATCGCGGCTGATCGTCCAGCGCGCGGTGGCGGCCGAACTGGTGGAGCGCGTCGCCGCCCTGGCGGCGGCCCTGCGCCCCGGCCCCACCTGGGCCTCGGACACCACCTTGTCTCCGATCATCTCCACGCCGCAACTCGACCGCATCCACGGCATGGTCCGACGGACGGTCGAAGCGGGCGGCGAGACCCTGATCGGCGGACGTCGCCTGGCCACGATCCAGGACGGCGCCTTCTACGAGCCGACGATCATCACCAACGTCACCTCCGACATGGAGGCCGTCCGCGAAGAGGTGTTCGGCCCGGTGCTCACCACCCAGGCCTTCGACGACGAGGAGGAAGGTCTGAGCCTCGCGGGCCACCCGGTCTATGGGCTGGCGGCGGGGGTGCACACCGCCGACATCAGCAAGGCCCTGCGCGCCGTGCGGACGATCAAGGCCGGCACGGTCTGGGTAAACCGCTATGGCCGCACGGCGGACTACGTCATCCCGACCGGCGGCTACAACCGCTCCGGGATCGGCAAGGACCTGGGCCGGCAGGCGGTGGAAGCCAATCTGCGCTTCAAGAGCGCGCTGATCGAATTCAGCTAGGCACGGCGGCGTCCAAATACTCGGCTGCGCTGGCCGGCTGCGCGAAATCAAGGGCATCCGCCTATTTCGCGCAGGCAAGCTGCTGGATCGCGATGCAGGAACCACCGGACCCCGTAAGCTCGTCATCGCAGGCGAGCTTTCGGGGAATTCCATGGTCGACAAGGTCATCATCAGTTGCGCGATAACGGGCTCCATCCACACGCCCTCGATGTCGCCCTACCTGCCGGTGACGCCGGCGGAGATCGCGCAATCAGCGCTGGAGGCGGCCGAGGCGGGCGCCGCCATCGTCCACCTGCACGCCCGCAACCCCGAGGACGGCCGCCCCGACCAGTCGCCAGAGGCCTTTGAACCGTTTCTGCGGGTGATCAAGCAGGCATCGGATGTGGTGGTGAACCTGACGACCGGCGGCTCGCCCTACATGCCCGTGGAGGAGCGCGTCCGGCCCGCCGTGGTGTGGAAGCCGGAGGTCGCCAGCCTGAACATGGGCTCGATGAACTTCGGCCTCTTTCCGATGCTGAAACGGTTCAAGACCTTCAAGCATGAGTGGGAGCCCGCCATGCTCGAGGGGTCCCACGACCTTGTGTTCCGCAACAGCTTCAAGGACATCCGGTTCGCGCTCGAAACCCTGAACCCCAGCGGCGCGCGCTACGAATTCGAGTGCTACGACACCAGCCACCTCTACAACCTGCAATACTTCTGGCGCGAGGGCCTGGTGCAGGCGCCGCTGTTCATCCAGACCTGCTTCGGCCTGTTGGGCGGCATCGGGGCGCACCCCGAAGACGTGCTGCACATGAAGCGCACGGCGGACCGGCTGTTCGGCGACGCCTATCGCTGGTCGGTGCTGGCGGCCGGTCGGAACCAGATGCCGGTCGCCGCCATGGCCGCGTCCATGGGCGGGCACGTCCGGGTCGGATTGGAGGACAGCCTCTGGCTGGACGCCGGCGAGCTCGCCCCCAGCAACGCGGCCCAGGTGCGCAGGGTCCGTCAGATCATCGAAGGCCTGGGACACGAGGTCGCCACGCCCGCCGAGGCGCGAGAAATCCTGCAACTCAAGGGCGGCGACCATGTGGGCTTCTGAGGCCGCGCGCGTCGGCGTTATGAGGGCCGCCTCGCCCGCGGCCCTCAACTAGAGCGGACTTAGAACTCGACCGTGAAGTCGAGGCCGACCGTCCGGGCCGGCTCGTAGCTGGTGGAGATCACCAGCACGACCGACTGCATCAAGGTCGGCGACTTGTCGTTCCCCAGGTTGCGACCCCACAGTGCGAGGGTGCCGCGGGCCTGGCCCAGGCTGATGTCCTGCAGGGCGACGCGGGCATTCCAGAGCCAATACCCGGAGATCCGGCCTTGTTGCCGGAAGATGGCGGCCTCCGCGGCGGTGAAGCCCGTGGCGGCGATGGCCGGAACATTCGAGATGCCCCATTGCGCCGAGCGGTAGTTGCCGTCGATGCGGGCGGTCAGGGTCGCGTCGCCGAACAGGGGCTCTGTCGTGTACTGGGCCGAGACGTTGCCGGTCCACTTGGGCCGGTATATCGGCATGGTCTCCGACGTTCCCGTGGTCAACAGAGCGGTCAGCCGGGTGTATTTGAAGTCCAGATACCCGCCGTTAGCCGTGAACACCAGATTGCGGACCGGCGAGTAGCTGGTCTCCAGCTCCACCCCCTTGACCTTGGCGTCGCCGACGTTGCCGATGCTGTTGGTGATCTCCGGCCGGCCCAACAGGACGCCGGAGACGGAGGCCTGGAGGTCAGTGTACTTCGTGTCGAACACCGACAGGTTGGTCCGAAGGCTGCCGTTCAGCCAATCGGCCTTGATACCGCCTTCCAAGGACTTGGCGATTTCCGGGTTGTAGACAATGGCGCTGAGCGCGCCGCCGGAGATGTAGCCGGTCGAGTACTTGGCATAAATCAGAATGTCCGGCGTGATCTTGTAGTTGACGCCCAGGTTGTAGGTGACCTTGTCGCCTTCGTAATCGATGACGTTCGGCGTCCTCTGAGTCGGGTTAAGGGTGACGGTGCTGGCGTCGAGGCCATTCTTCTTGTCCTTGGTGTAGCGAATGCCGCCTACCAGATCAAGTTGCTCCAACACGTGGACCTCGGCTTGCCCGTATACAGCCGTAGACTTGATCTTCACCTTGAAACCTCGGCCCCCGGCGAGGCCCGGCTGGAGGGCGTTGGGCACCACGAAGCCGGGATAGACCCCGCGCGACGGGCTGCGCGCGCGCCCGATGCCGGCGTCGACCCCGGCCTGGCCCCGCCGTTGAGTCTGGCTGTAATAGAGGGCGCCCGTCGTCAGGGTGACGAGCTTGCTGTCGTAGTTGATCTGGAACTCGTCGCTCCACTGCGTGTCGTTTGCGTAGGTGGAGGCGCCCTGCAGGAAGAACGGCGCGCCAATGGTCGCCGCAGCCACCGGCGCGGTGAGCAAGCCGGAGAAGCCCGCCGTCCCGAGGTTGATCAGCCCGCCCAGGCCGCCAAAGTCCGACCACGGGCTCAGATAGTAGGACTTGCGGTTGGCGAAGATGTTCTTGAACGAGAGCTCGTCCGTCGCCTGGAAGTCGCTCGTCAGGCTGTGGCCCCACGCCTTCGTATGGGCGGGCACCGAGTTGTTGTTCACCGCCTTCGGCCGCTCGCGCGAGATCTGGGTCATCAGCGCCGGGTTCTGCCCGACCAGGAGGCCCCGGACGATCGGCTGCTGGTAGATCGAGCCGAAGCCTTCGCCGGTATAGTCGTTCACGGTGTAGTCGAAGCGATAGACGGTCTTGAAGTTGTCGGTCGGCTCGACCTTCACCGTCACGCCGTACGAATCCTGGTCGTTGCCGCCCAGGTAGGAGGGCTCCGTATAGAAGGTCGGTATGCCGTTGAAGGCGGGGGTGAAGTTCCAGGTCGTGCCGGCGCCCAGGTTCCGGATGTCGCCGCGACGTTCGGAGTGGCTGTAATTAAGCGTCGCGCTGAACATGCCGATCTGGCCGGTGTTCACCTGCGCGCGCAGGCGCTTCTGTTCGTAGTTGCCGACCGTGCCGGTGATCTTCGCGTTGAAATCGTGGCTCGGCTCGGCGGTGATGAAGTTGATGGCGCCGGCGGTGGAGTTGCGGCCGAACAGAGTGCCTTGCGGCCCGCGCAGCACTTCCACCCGCTGGATGTCGGCCAGTTCGAAGATCGAACCGTTCGGGTTGCCGAGGAAGACGCCGTCCACATAGAGCGCCACGCCGCGGTCGGTGCCGGCCGCCGAGCCGGTGTTGACATAGCCGCGCATCGTATAGCCGGGGTTCGAGCCCCCGCCCGGCTGGGTGCGGACCAGGAGGTTCGGCGCGAGCGCGCTCAGGTCGCGGACCGAGGTGATCCGGTTGGCCTGGATCACGTCCGCCGAGACGGCGGTGATCGCCACCGGCACGTCCTGCAGCCGCTGCTCGCGTTTCTGAGCGGTGACGACGATCTCTTCCAGCCGGGCGCCCCCGGCCTCCGCTGCAGGGGCGGCGTCCTGGGCCGTCGCCGCCACCGGCGCGCAGAGCGCCAGCACGCTGATCGACGCCGACATCAGGGTCCAGCGACGCGCCGATTCAGCTTGACCAAAGGTCAGACCGCTGAGCGGCCGCCCGATTTTCCGCGTAGACATTCAGCCTCCCCATCGAATTCGCTTACGTTCGCACGAATTCTCGTTCGTTATTGCGAATACTAGTCAGCCGGGCGGCTGCTGTCAACAAATAGGAAGACAATTGGAAGCCTCGCGCCTGAGCTCGGCGCGCCGCGGCGTTCAGCAGAGCCGCCGGGTCGTTGGCGGCCCCGGCCATCGCTCTTTGCCTATCGGAGTTAGAAGTCCTGGCTCCGCTGCGCCTGCTCGGCCGCGCGGCGTATGAGACGGAGCATGACGTCGGCGCGGTAGGGCTTGGCGAGGAAGCCGAAGCCGATCCTGCCCGGCGGGTGGGCGCCCGAGGTCACCACCACCGATATCCACGGTGCCTGGCGCACCAGCATTTGCGCCAGGGCCTCTCCATTAACCCGGCCGGGCAGGTCGACGTCGGTGAAAACCACGGCGATATCGTCGCGGGAGCCAAGGATGCTCATGGCCTGGAGCGCATCGGCGGCCTCAGCCACAACGAAGTTGTCGGCCTGCAAAACCGCCGCCGTCGCATGTCGAATGAGTTCGTCGTCCTCGACCACGAGGACGACGACAGGTTCAATGGCGGCCACAGTCCTATCGAGCGAGCCCGACGACCACTGAACCGGTGAAACCGCTCGCCACGCTCCCGGCCAGGGTCGGGGTCATGGCGGTGATCTGAGCGGAGGTGTTGTCACCGAAGACGCCGTCGCTGGCGATGGTGATGGCGGCGAGATTGCGGATGCTGGCGCTATAGCCGCTGTCGCCGTTGTAGACGGCCGAGGAGATGTCCTGCGGCATGGCGAACTGCGAGGTGAGCGCCGCATTACGCTGGGTGGTCGCCGTGGCCAGGCTCGGGAACACTTCGAAGTGGATGTGCGGCCAACGGCCCGAATAGCAGCCGGGATAGATGGTGGTGAAGGTGATCTCGCCGTTGGCGTTGGTGACCTGGACGCCGCGCAGATAGTTCTCGTTCTGCACCCCGCTGGAATAGAGCGAGTAGTTTCCATCCCGCGTGCAGTGCCAGACATAGACGGCGTAACCCTCAAGGTTCGCGCAGCTGCTGTTGGTGTTCACGACCTTGATGGTCAGGACCAGCGGCACGCCGGGCGCTGTGTTCGTCGAGGTCCCGAAGCTCGAACGGATGTCGCTGCGCACGATCCCGGTGGCGGTCAGCACGTTGGAGATCGTCCCGTTGACGGAGTTGGTGCCGTCCGAGGGAAATGGCCCATTGGTCTCGGACGGGTCCGCCACACAGCTCGAGGCGGTCGTGCTCGTCCCCGTCGTTGTCGTCGTGGTTCCGGTGGTGGTCGTCGTGCCCGTCCCCGTGGTGGTGGTGGTCGTCGTCGATCCGCTGCTGGAGCCGGACGAGTCGCCCCCCCCGCAAGCCGTCAGCAGGGCGGCGACGCCGCCGGCGCCGAACAGCCCCAGCAGGCGGCGGCGTTCGACGACGCGGTGCGCCATCGTCTCCAGGTCATGGTTCAAACCGCGGTCGTGGTCGTGGATTTCGGTCGAATCCTCGTGGCGCATCGCTCGTTCTCTCTCCGCCGCGGGACGCGGCCAATTCTGCGCTGGGCTTCAGACGCCCGCGCTTAAACATGAGAGGGCGGTGACGGGGTGTTATTTTGTCCCCGTCTTATCGACTTCGTATCTGGTCAATACTTCCAGATACAATTGCAATACAAACCAGTCCAAATCCCTCCCACATCAGATGATCCACTGATCTCGTCGCTCCAGGTGGGGCGAATTCGGGAGATCCGACGTGGGCGCCTCCAGCGAACAGGACATCTTGCGCAAGGCCGCCGTGGCCGCCGCGGTGCTTTGCCTGCAGGCCGGGCTGGCGGCCGCCCAGGTCATCGAGATCGGCGACGACGGCGCGGCGCGCCGGATCGGCGGCGGCTGGTCTGCCCCGACGATCAAGCCGGCCCGCCGTCCCGGCGGCTCCCCCTTCCGCGCCGCCATCGAGGCGGCCGCCGCGGCGACCGGTCTCAGCCCGGAGCTGATCGAGACCGTCGCCCGCACCGAATCCGGGCTTGATCCCCGCGCCGTCTCGCCCGCCGGCGCCGTCGGGCTGATGCAGCTGATGCCGCAGACCGCCAGGGCCCTCGGCGTCGATCCCCGCGACCCGGCCCAGAACCTCATGGGCGGGGCGAGATACCTGCGCGCCCAGCTCGACCGCTTCGACGGCGCCCTGGACCTGGCGCTCGCCGCCTACAACGCCGGCCCGGCCCGCGTGGTCCAGTACCAGGGCGTGCCGCCCTATGCCGAGACCCGGACCTATGTGGGCCGCAACCTCGACCACCTGGCCGACGCCGCCGCGGCGCCCGCCGCCGACCTCCACGCAGAAGGAACCTTCGAATGAACGACCCCGCCGGCTCCGGCCCGATCATCGCCGCCCTGACCTGGGTGCAAGGCACCCTGCTCGGCCATGTCGCCACCACCGTGGCGGTCATCGCCGTGGCCATGATCGGCTTCATGATGCTCACCGGACGGATCAACTGGCGGATGGGCGCCACCGTCGTGCTCGGCTGCTTCATCCTGTTCGGCGCCACCACGATCGTGGGCGGCATCCAGGCCGCGGCGGGCTGACCTCATGGCCGACCTCGCCAGCGCCCCGATCTTCCGCGCCCTCACCCAGCCGCAGATGTTCGCCGGGGTCACCTATAGTTTCTTCGTCATCAACGGGGTGACGACCACCGAGGCCTTCCTGGTGACCCGCTCGTTCTGGGCGCTGGGCCTTGCGCTGCTCGTCCATGCCGCAGGCTATCTCGCCTGCCTGCGCGAACCCCGGATCTTCGACCTCTGGCTCGCGCGCGTCAGCCTGTGCCCCCGGACAGCGCAGTGGGGGCGGTGGCGCTGCAACAGCTATGCCCCATGAGGCCTTGTCGATGCCCCTGCTGAAGCCCCGGCCGGCGCGCGCCGGCGACCGCCTGCCCTATGCCGGCCTGCTGGACGAGCGGACCGTCCTGCTGCGCGACGGCGCCCTGATGCAGGTGCTGCACCTGAGCGGTTTCGCCTTCGAGACCGCCGACACCGTCGATCTCAACCACCATCAGGCGGCGCGCGACGCCGCGCTCCGGGCCGTCGGGAGCTCCCGCTACGTCGTCCACCACCACATCCTGCGCCGCCGGGTGCAGGCGGGGCTGGACGGGGACTTCGCCGATCCGGTCTGCGCCGAGATCGATCGCCGGTGGCAGGAGCGGCTCAAGGCCCGGCGGTTGTTCGTCAACGACCTCTTCGTCACCCTTCTGCGCCGCCCCCCGCGCGGCAAGGCGGGCGCGGCCGAGCGGCTCGGCGGCCTCTTCGCCCGCGGTCTCGGAGCCGAGAGCCGCGCCGCGACCCTCGCCCGAGAATTGCGCGAGCTCGACGGCGCTTGCGAAGCCCTGACCGCGGCGCTGCAACCCTACGGCCCGCGCCTCCTCGCCGGCTACGACACCGCCCACGGCCGCTGTTCTGAGCCGCTGGAATTCCTGTCTGCCCTCTACAACGGCGAGATGCGTCCCGTGCTGACCCCGCAGGGGGACGCCGGCCATCACCTACCCTACCGCCGGGTGAGCTTCGGCCATGAAGCCATTGAGCGGAAAGGGGCGACCGCGGCCAAGGATTTCGCCGCGATATTGTCGCTGAAGGAGTATCCCCCCTCCGCGGCGCCCGGCGTACTCGACGGTCTGCTGCGGCTGCCCTACGAGATGACCCTGTCCGAGAGCTTCGGCTTCGTGGACCGTCAGATCGGGCTGGAGCGCGTGTCTCTGTCGTTGCGGCGCTTCCGGGCGGCCGACGATGATTCCGCCTCGCTTCGCCGCGGACTGGTCGAGGCCAAGGACGACCTGGCCTCGGGCCGCTCGGCCCTCGGCGAGCACCAGCTCGCCCTGCTGATCCGCGCCGAGACGCTCGAGGCGCTGGATGCCGGTGTGGCGGATTGCGCCGCGGCCTTCTCAGAGATCGGCGCCATCGCCGTGCGGGAGGACCTGGCCCTCGAACCGACGTTCTGGGCCCAGTTTCCCGGCAACGAGGCCTATGCGGCGCGCAAGGCCCTGATCTCCACGGGCGCCTTCGCCAGCCTCGCCTCCCTGCATGGCTTCCCGATCGGCCGCGCGGCGGAGAACCACTGGGGCCCGGCGATCACGGTGCTGGAGACCACCTCGGCGACCCCCTACTTCTTCAACTTCCACAACGGCGACCTCGGCAACTTCACCGTCATTGGACCGTCGGGCTCGGGCAAGACGGTGGTGCTCAACTTCCTCGCCGCGCAGGCGCAGAAGGTCAGTCCGCGCACCGTCTTCTTCGACAAGGACCGCGGGGCGGAGATCTTCATCCGGGGGATCGGCGGCCATTACGCGAACCTGCGGCCCGGACAGGCCACCGGCTTCAATCCCCTGCAGCTGCCGGACACCCCCGGCGACCGCGCCTTCCTGCGCGCCTTGATCGCGCGGCTGACCTGCGGCCCCGGCCAAACGCTGACGCCGGACGAGGAGGCGATCGTCGCCGCCGCGGTCGACGCCAACTTCGACCAGGAGCCCGCCCTGCGCCGGCTTCGCTATTTCCGCGAACTGCTGGGCGGCCGGCGGCGGCCGGGACCGGGCGACCTGGCCGCCCGCATCGCCCCCTGGTGCGGCGACGGCGAGCGAGCCTGGCTGTTCGACGCCCCCTTCGACCGGCTCGACATCGGCCAGCGGACGCTTGGCTTCGACCTGACCGAGCTGCTGGACGACCCGGTCCTGCGGACCCCGGCGATGATGTACCTCTTCCATCGGGTGGAGGAGCGGCTCGACGGAACGCCCACCCTGATCGTCATCGACGAAGGCTGGAAAGCCCTGGACGACGAGGTCTTCGCCGCGCGCATCCGCGATTGGATGAAGACCCTGCGCAAGCGCAACGCGGTGCTGGGATTTGGCACCCAAAGCGCGCGCGACGCCCTGGAGAGCCGGGTCTCGGCGGCGATCATTGAGCAGGCCGCCACCCAGATCTTCATGCCCAACCCGCGTGCGCAGGCCGCCGACTATTGCGACGGCTTCGGCCTGACCGAGCACGAGCTCAGCCTCGTCCAGGCCCTGCCCGCCCACGCCCACTGCTTCCTGGTCAAACACGGCAACCACAGCGTCGTGGCGCGGCTGGACCTTTCGCAGGCGCCGGACCTGATCACCGCCCTGTCCGGCCGCGAGTCCACGGTGCGCCGGCTGGACGAGATCCGCCGGCGCACCGGCGACCATCCGGCGTTCTGGTGGCCGGAACTCATCGGCCGCCCCTATCCGGGCGCGGAGCCGCAGGCACCCGTGCTGCCCCTGCGGAGCGTGGCCCTATGAGCTGCCCGCCGCTTCCGTTCGGCGAAGACGCCACGCTCGCCGCGACCCTGACCTCGCTGGACTGCCAAGTGAACGGCGCCGTGGCCGCGGGCTATGGACGGCTGTTCGGCGGCGGCGGCGCGTTCGCCATGGCCCTGGGCGCCGGGCTGACCCTCTATCTGGCGATCATCGCCATCGGCCTCCTGACTGGCCGCACGCGCCTAACCTTGCCGGCCCTCGGCCCCAAGGTCATCGCGCTGGGCTTCGTCCTGACCTTCGCCACCGCATGGCCGGCCTATCAGACAGTAGTCTACGGCCTGCTGACCGGCGGACCGGACCAGATCGCCTCGGCCTTCATGGGCGCTCGCGCCGGGGCGACCCAGGCTTTCGCCGCCCGCCTCGACCTGCTGTTCGACGCCATGCTGGAGGCGGGCCGCAGCCTCGCCGCCCTGCCCAAGGCGCCGAACCTCGAGATGGCGGTGAACCTGGTGTGGGCCAGCGCGATCATCCTCCTGTTATCGACCCTGGGCCTCCTGGTGATCGCGCGGCTCGTGCTGGCGGTGCTCCTGGCTCTGGGGCCGGTCTTCATCGTCTTCGCCCTGTTCGACGGGACGCGGGGCCTCTTCGAAGGCTGGCTGCGGACGGCGGTCGCCTTCGCTCTCGCGCCTATGCTGATCGTCCTGGGGGGCTCGGGCCTGATGGCTGTGGTCGGCCCCTCGATCGCCGCGGTGACCGACGATCCCGTGCGCGCGGTGACGGAGCTGCGTCCCGTGGTCAGCCTGTTCCTGACCGCGGTCATCTATGCGGGCCTGATGGCGACGCTCGGAGCGACGGCCTTCGCCCTGACCCGCGGCTGGCGCCTGCCCTGGCGCGAGCCGTCCGCCGGCGGCGTCGAGACCTCCCGGGTTGGTCCAGCTCCCGCCGCGACATCGGCGCAGATCATCGCGTTTCCGGGCGCCGCCTCGAGCCGCGACGGCCGCGCGCCGCAACTGGCCGCCGCGGTGCTCCGCGCAAGCGATGGGCGCCGCGACGTCGAGAACCAAGTGCGACGCGAAACGACCGTCGCGCCGTCCGCCTCCCCCGGCCCGTCATCCCATCGCAGAGAGGGCCTGGGCCAGACCTTCCGCACCGCCTCTGAGCGGCCGAGCCTGACCAGGACCCCCGGAACATGAGATCCCTCCTCGCCCTCGCCGCCTGCGCGGCCGCCGCCACATCGGCCCACGCCGACGGCCGCATCCGACAGATCGCCTACGACCCCAACGCCGTGGTCCGCCTGGAAGGCTGCTTCGGCTTCCAGACCATGGTCGAGTTCGGCGCCGACGAGCGCATCGAGAACGTCGGCCTGGGCGAAGCCTCCCAATGGCTGGTCTCGCCGAACAAGCGCGCGAACATGCTGTTCGTGAAGCCGGCCTATCGCTCGACCCATTCCAACATGACCGTCTCCACGGACCGTCGCCTCTACGCCTTCGAGCTGGTGGCGCAGGACGGCCCGGCCTGCCGCCGGGGCGCGGTCGTCTACGCCTTGCGCTTCGCCTACAAGGACGCGCCGGTCGTAGAAACGAGCGCGCCCGCGCCGCCGCCGGAGCCGGCGTTCAACGCGCCGGAAGTCCGCAACACCGCCTACACTTTCACCGGCGCGCGCGAGAACGTGCCCATGCGGGTGTTCGACAATGGCCAGGGAACCTATTTCCGTTGGGCCGAAGGCACGACGACGCCCGCGGTTTTCGCCGTCAGCGGCGACCAGTCCGAGAGCCTGGTCAGCTTTTCCGCCAAGGGCGACTACCTGGTGGCGGACGTGGTGGCCCCCGCCTTCATCCTGCGCCGCGGCAACGCCGTCGCAGTGCTGCACAACGACGCCTATCAGACCCCGGCGCTCGACGCGGCCTCGCCCCAGCCGCGACCGGGCAAGGTGGCGCAGAACGGGCAGTCCGGCCTGTTCGGCAAGCGGAAGGCCTCGCAATGAGCGCGCTTCCGGATCGCAGCGGCCTCGACCCGCGCCAGGCGCTGTCCGCCGAGGAGCTCGCCCTCGCCTCCCTGCGGGCCGCGCCGCAGGTGGGACGCGCCGGGGGCGGCGTGGACCTTGGCCTCCTGGCCGGCGTGTTGGGCGCGCTCGGCCTTGGCGCGGCCGCCTTCACCGCGATGAACGCCGGCAGCGCCAGCAAGGCGCAGTCCACGCCGCCGGAACCTGCGCCCGCCATCGCCGCCCCGGCCGCTATCCCGGCGTCGACCGTTCCGACGCTCGCCGCGGCGGCTCCGACCGTCGCGGCCGCCGCCCCTACGGCAGTGGAGGATCCGAACCAGTCCCGCGCCAACCCGATGATCATCGACAACTCTGGGGGATCCACCGCCGACGCCCAGCACGGGCCCGTCGCCGCCCCGGCCCAGACCACGCCGAACGGCCAGCCTGCCCAGCAGTTGCTCTCGTCGGACGAGCAGTTCGTGGCTCGCGTCGGCGGCGACGGCGGCCCGGCCTATGCGCAGAGCCTGGCCGCCCCGGCGTCCACCGTGATGCAAGGCACCCTGATCCCGGCCGTGCTGGAGACGGCGCTGAATTCCGACCTGCCCGGCTACGCCCGCGCCCTGGTGAGCCGCGACGTGCGCGGCTTCGACGGATCGCGGGTGATGATCCCGCGCGGCAGCCGCCTGATCGGCCAGTACAAGAGCGGCCTGGCCACCGGCCAGAGCCGCGCCTTCATCGTCTGGACGCGGCTGATCCGCCCGGACGGGGTCTCCATCGCCCTGGGCTCGCCGGTGATGGACGAGGCGGGCCAGACCGGCCTTGGCGGCAAGGTCGACCGTCACTTCATGCAACGGTTCGGCGGCGCCCTGCTGCTGTCGGTAGTGGGCGTCGCCCCGGCGGTGCTGTCTGGCGGGAACACCTATGTGGTCAGCACCGGCGCGGAGGCCCAGAGCGCCGCCGCCCAGGCCCTGCAGGCCGACGCCAAGATCGCCCCCACCATCCGTGTGCCGCTGGGCACGCCCATCCAGGTGTTCGTCGCCCGCGACCTTGCCTTCGGGGTCTCGTGAGATGGTCGAGCCCACGCCGCTGGAGGGCGTCTATCTTCGCAGCTACCTGCGGCCCTTCGCGCCCTGGCTTGAGCGCGAGGCGGTCAGCGAGATTCTTGTGAACAGGCCGGGCGAGGTCTGGATCGAAGCGGCGGGCCAGCCGCACATGACCCGGGTCGAGGCGCCGGAGATCACCGACGAACTGCTCGGTCGGCTGGCGGCCCAGGTCGCCCGCGTCGCAGACCAGGCGGTGAACCGCGAGAGCCCCTTGCTCGCCGCGACCCTGCCCGGCGGCGAGCGGATCCAGATGGTCGGGCCTCCCGCCACGCGCCGCCATTGGGCGATGGCGATCCGGCGCCATCGCGTCACTGACCTGGCGCTCGAAGCCTATGACCACGGCCCGATCGTCCGCGCGCCCTCCGCGCCCGACATCGGGGCCGCCGAGACGGCGGCGATGGCCGATCCTGTCGGTTTCCTGCGCACGGCGGTGCTGGCGCGGCGGACGGTGCTGATCTCCGGCGGCACCTCGTCGGGCAAGACCACGTTCCTGAACACGCTCCTCAAGATCGTGCCGGCGCACGAGCGTATCGTGCTGGTCGAAGACACCCCTGAAATCATCGCGCGCCAGGCCAATGCGCTCGGCCTCACCGCCGTGAAGGGCGACATGGGCGAGGCGCGGGTCACGGTGGACGACCTCTTGCAGGCCGCCCTGCGCCTGCGCCCAGACCGCATCATCGTCGGCGAGATCCGCGGCGGCGAGGCAGCCACCTTCCTGCGGGCCATCAACACCGGCCATCCCGGTTCCTTCACCACCGTCCACGCCAACACCCCGCACGGCGCGCTCGAGCAGATCGCGCTGATGGTGATGCAGGGCGGCCTTCGCCTGCCCCGCCGCGAAACCCTCGACTATGTCCGCTCGGTGGTGGACGTGATCGTCCAGCTCGCCCGCGTCGACGGCGAGCGCCGTATCACCGACATCCGCCTGCTGGCCCCCGGGGAGCCCTAGGATGTCCGCCGCGCAAGCCCGCCTTCGACGGCCAAGGGAGCCGCCTCGTAGAGGGTGCGGCCTCGCGCCCGTAGCGGCGCCGCAAAGCTCGTGCATAATCCACCGGCCCATGACCTTCGACGTCACGACAATTCCGGCCGGCGAAGTGCTGCTCGTCGAAGACGACGAGGAGCTGAGAAGCGAAATGGCCGCCTATCTGGAAAGGGCGGGCTATGCCGTCCACCAGGCACGCGACGTGCCGACGGCCCGGCGAGTCCTGCAGTCGCACCCGATCCAGGTGGCGGTCCTGGACGTGAACCTGCCCGGCGAGGATGGCCTTTCCCTGTGCCGCGATCTCGCCGACGCGGGCGGTCCGGCGATCCTGATGCTCAGCGCCCTGGGGGAATCCGTGGATCGGATCCTGGGCCTGGAGCTGGGCGCAGACGACTATGTGGTCAAGCCGATCACGCCGCGGGAGCTGCTGGCGCGGGTCAAGGCCCTGCTACGTCGCAAGCCCGGCGTCTCGGGCCAGAAGCGCAACGCCTATGAGTTCGCAGGCTTCCACCTCGATCTGGCCGCCCGCAAGTTGCAGGCGCCCAATGGGATGATCCTGCTGCTGACGCGCAGCGAACTGACCATCATCACGACCTTGCTGGAGAAGCCTCAGGAGGTCGTCTCGCGAGAGGACCTCTCCGCCGTCCTGAAGGGGGACGAGTCGGACGTCTCGGGCCGGTCGGTGGACCTCCACATCAGTCGGCTGCGACGGAAGATCCAGGACCAGACGGATCGCGAGGTCATCCGCACCTATCGGGGCGTCGGCTACCTGCTCGACGCGCGGGTTACGGCGCAATGACCAGCCGCCGCCCCCGCCTGCCGAGCGCGCCGATCTCGTTGCAGATCCTGGCGCTGCTGTTCGGCGGCCTGATCGTGGCCCAGCTTGTCACCCTGGTCCTGACTCTTCTGCTCCCGCCGGCGCCCCCGCAGCGGCACAGCCTGAACGACATCGCCCAAGCCCTGCGCGGCGGGGCTCTGGACGGTGAATCGCACAGGCCCTTCACCCGCAGCCTGGAGACGGCCCCGCCGTCCCTGAACAGTGCTGGATGGGTGGTCTCGCCCCGGGCGACCTCCGACCTCGCCAAGCTGCTTGCCGTTTCTCAAACTGAAGTGCGGATCCTCTTCTACGCCCCGCCGCCTCTGGCCGGCACCGCGCCCGCTCCGCCGCGGGGGCTCCCGCCGCCGGGCGCCAAGAGCGCGGCCCTGGAGGTCAAGCCCAAGCTGATCCTCGCCGGCTATGTCCTCGCCCAGGCTGGCCCCCCGCCCGGGGGCGGCGGCATGCCGCCCGGCGGTCCTGGCCCTGGGGGAATGGGCTCTCCGCCTGGCGGCTGGTCCGGGCCGATGGGAGGCGATCCGACGGACCGCCAGCAGGAGATGCGGCGCCCGCCGGACTACGGCGGCCCGCGCCGGCCCGACAGCGGCGCCAGGCGGCCTGGGCCTCAAGGCGTCCGCGATCCCTCGATGTCCGGCTCCCGCCCTCCCCCATCGTCCCCGGACGGGGCGAGCGGACCGGGCCGACCTGCCGAGCCGCCGCGCCAGCGCCCGCGCTCGTCCCTGGAAGCGGCGGTCTTCGACCCGTCCAGGCTCGACATACCCCGCCCGGCCCCGTCGCCCGTCGAAGCGCCCGCCGCCCGCAACGCGCCTGGCGAGGCGCCCCGAGCGACGCCGGTCCCCCCGCCCGTCACCGCCTCGCCGCCCATCGTCCGCGAAGCGCCCGCCGCCAACGTGGCGCTTGGCGGCGCCCGCCCGCCCGCGCTGTCGAAGGCTGCTCCGCCGGCGCCTGCGCCCATTGCGGAGCGCACCCTGGCCGCGCCCACGGCGCCGTTGGCGTTCGGTCTGGGCCGGGCGCGCTATGTCGAAGGCGAGTTCGTGGCCGCGCTGCGCACTCCCGCGGGCTGGGTGACGGTGAAGCCGCAGCCGGAAGGCTTTCCCAACAGCTGGCAGCGCCGCGTGCTCCTGTGGTTTGCCCTGTCCTTCGCGCTCGTCGCGCCGATCGGCTACCTGTTCACCCGGCGTATCACCGCGCCCCTGCGCCGCTTCGCCGAGGCCGCCGAACTCCTCGGCCGCGAGCCCGGCGCCGACCTTGCGCCCCTGGCCGGCCCCGCCGAAGTGGGACGCGCCGCCAGGGCCTTCAACCTCATGCAGCAGCGGCTGAAGCGCTATGTGGAGGACCGCACCGGCATGGTCGGGGCCATATCGCACGACCTGCGCACACCGCTGGCCCGCATGCGCTTCAAGCTGGAGCGCGCCCCGCCGGCGCTTCGCGCGGGGCTTTCGCGCGACATCGCCCAGATGGAGGAGATGATCACCTCCGTACTCAGCTTCATGCGCGACGCGAGCGCCGGCGCCCAGCGCGACACGGTGGACCTGCGCTCGATCCTCGAATGCGTCGTGGACGACGCGGGCGGCGGCGCCGAGCTCGCGCCCGGCGCAGCGGCGCCGGTGAAGGTCGACGTACTCGGCGTCCAAAGGGTGTTCGAGAACCTCGTCGACAACGCCCTGAAGTACGGGGCCGCGGCCAAGGTCAGCCTCCGGACCGAGGGCGCGGAGACCGTTGTGGAAATCGCCGATGACGGCCCGGGCCTTTCGGCCGAGGACCTCGAGCAGGTCTTCAAGCCGTTCTACCGGAGCCAGGATGCGAAAGCGTCCGGCAAGGCGGGAATGGGGCTGGGCCTTTCCGTGTCCCGCGCCACCGTGCGCGCCCACGGCGGCGATCTTGTCCTGCGGCCGGCCGCGCAGGGGCTGGTGGCCGAAGTGCGGCTGCCGGCGGCGACGAGCCTGTCGATCGCCGCCTGACGCGCTGGCGCTATTTCGGGAAACCAGAAGTGCGGCTCCCCCGGGGGTGGGATGGTCGGGGGAGCCGCGTTCAGTCCGCCTTGGGGGCTGCACGGAGGTGAGCCAGCCCCTAAAGCCCAATCAGGTTGAGACCCACGCCTGTTGAATTTTAGGCAGGTTTGTATCGGCACTTTATCATGGGCTCGCCGTTCGAAGTGCATCGAATACAATAGACTTATGCATAGCCGCCGATCGCAGCTCTCTTTGAGATGTGAATATCCCAGGACTTTTCCAGCACAGCCGCGCGCTCGCAGGCGACGAGGATATCGCGGCGAGCCAGCGTCATGGCTGCCGCGGCGGCGATAAACCGGCGTCTTCGCTCGCCGCCACTGAGGATTGTCGCTTATGGACAACATCGTCGCGCCGTGGATCAGGGACCTCGAAATCCTGGGTCGACAGCTGGCGGCGTGGCTTGCGCCGCGCATGCCGCAGGCGACGGATCTCATGATCGGGAACCTCGCCTATCCGTCCGGCGCGGGGATGTCCCACGAGACGATCTTGTTCGACCTGAGTTGGACAGAGGGCGGCCGTCGCCTGGGCCAGGGTCTTGTCGTGCGGGTGAAGCCGACGGCGAACATGGTCTTTCCGGACGACCTCTTCGAGCAGCAATTCCGGGTAATGCGCGTGCTGCACGAGAGGCGACTGGTTCCGATCGCTGAACCGCTTTGGTTCGAAGAGAACGCCTCCATCATCGGGGCGCCCTTCTCATGGCGCTGAAGATCGGGTGCCTGACCGTGAGCTCGTCAAACGCCTGGGGCGGACCACCGCCGGACCACTCATCTCTGGCGCGACGCCTGAACCTGCAGATCGCCATCTGACACGAAGAACGACTGGTCCGCGCCGCAACATGGCGGCGCCCGAAGATGAAGGGTCGAACGCATGAAGGAGCTTTTCGGGCTTGCGGGACAGAAGGCCCTCGTCGTCGGAGGCGGCTATGGCAGCGGTCGCGTGACGGCGATGCTCCTGGCCCAGGCCGGCGCGCACGTGGCGGTGGCCGACATCGATGGCGAGCGCGCCCGCAGTGTGGCCGCGGAGATCGGCGGTCACGCGATCGTCGGGGATGTCACGACGGCGGACGGCGCCAGGGCGGTCGTCGACGAGGCGCACGCGGTCCTCGGCGGGCTGACCCGCCTCGCCAATATCGTCGGCCTGGTCAAGATGGGCGCCTTCATCGACACCGACGTCGCGCAGTGGCAGGCGCAGCTGCAGCTGAACCTCTTCCAGCAGATGATGGTGTGCCAGGCGGCGGGGCGGCACATGCTCGCCGAGGGCGGCGGCGCCATCGCCATGGTCGCCTCGGTCAGCGGCTTCTACGGCGCCCGGAACCAGGCCGCCTACGGGATCGCCAAGGCCGGCGTCATGTCGCTCGCCCGGACTTTGGCTGACGAATGGGGGCCGCACGGCATTCGCGTGAACACGGTGGCGCCCGACATCACCGCCACGACCCGGCTCCTCGACGGCGTCCCGCGCCCGCATGAGGAGACGCTGGCCATGTTCGATGCGATGGCCGTCGGCGAGGGAGTCCCGCTCCGCCGGTTCGGCCGGGTGCACGAGATCGCCGGGCCGTTGCTTTTCCTGCTCTCGGACCTGTCGTCCTACATGACCGGCCAGTGTCTTGTCGTGGACGGTGGAACCATGGTCGGCTTCCCGCATGACACCGGGGGCCGCAGCGGGGCCTGAAACACGGCTACCCGCCCCCTGGGGCTGAAAACTCGCGAAGAGGAGCGTACCTCAGTGAAGACCATCGTCAGCGGCGTCACACCCGGCGTGGAAGTGGAGGCGCTCATCGAGGGCGCCGGCCCGGACGTCGTCCTGCTGCCTTCCGCGGGTCGCGGCGCGGAGGACTTCGCCGAGCTCCAGGCGGCGTTGACGGCGGCCGGCTATCGCTCGCTCGCGGTGAATTATCGCGGCGCGGGCCAGAGCCGCGGACCGGAGCGCGAGCTCTCTCTGCGCGACGTGGTCGACGATGTCGCCAGCGTCATCACCCAGCTTTGCGAGGGACCGGTTCACGTCGTCGGGCATGCGCTCGGAAACACCGTCGCCCGGGCGACGGCGAGCTACCGCCCCGATCTGGCCAGGTCCGTGACCGCCATGCCATGCGGCGGCCACAACCTCGCGGCCCATCCGGTCGCGCCGGAGGTCATGGCCCACTTCCCGCGCTGCCACGACCACAGCCTATCGAGGGAGGAACGACTCATCAGTCTCGGGATCGTGTTCTTCGCCCCGGGCAACGACGCGAGCTCCTGGCTCGAAGGCTGGTGGCCGGCCGCCAGCTGGGTCGGCCAGGCGATGCAGCAGTCGAATCCAGAAGACTGGCAGCGTGGCGGCGACGTCCCCATGCTGATCATCCAACCCCTCGACGACGCCATGCTCAGTCGTGAGGCGGGCCTGGAGTTCGCGCGGTCCCTCGGCCCGCGCGCGACCTATGTCGAGGTGGCCCAGTGCGGTCACGCGATCCTGCCGGAGCAACCCCAGCTGATCGCCGAACACCTGGTCCAGTTCCTCAGGACCTTCCCCTAGGGCGCCGCAGCGGTTGAAGGGGCGCGGCCCTCAGATTGATCCGGGCGCCGGCCTGCAGGCGTCAGTGATCTTGGGAGATCAATCCAGGAGCTGCTCGCGCAGCCGCTCCAGCCCGTCGGACGACACGCCCAGCCTTTCGATGAGGAAGGCCTCGACGCCGCCTGCGGCGTGCACCAGATCAAGCGCTGTTTCGATGTAGGCGCGCTCGACGCCGAACATCGGCCTCAGGGCTTCCCGGCTCCAGCCTCTCCCGGCGTGGTCGACCACCTGGGACACGTTCCGCTCCAGACCGGCGGCGGCGTCGTAGTATCGCTGCGTCAACATGAAGTCCTCGACGACGTCATCGCGCGCGACGCCCAGGGCCATGAGGATCAGGGCGCAGGTCACGCCGGTGCGGTCCTTGCCGGCCGCGCAGTGGAAGAGCGCCGGGAAGGCGTCGGAGGCGGTCAAGCGGGCGAAGATGCCCCCGAGCGTCGCCAGGGCGCCGGGGTCGCTGACCATGCGGGCGTAGGTCTCGATCATCACCTGCCGGGCCAGATCGGCATCGGGCGGGGAGCCGTCCGCGCTCATGCGCAACAGCATGTGCCGGCCGGAATCGTCGCTGAATATGGGCGAGCGGATCAGTTCCGGTCCGGCCTCGCCCTGCCAGCGCGTGGGCGAGGCGGAGACTTCGGAGTCCCGCCTCAGGTCATAGACAAAACGGATGCCGTAGGCGCCCAGCGCCTCGTAGTCCGCCGCTGTCAGCTCGGAGAGCCGATCGGAACGAAACAGCCGCCGCCACCGAACGGTCCGACCGTCCGCCGCAGGATATCCGCCAAAGTCTCGGAAATTGCTCGCCCCTTGAAGCGGGACATGTCGGCTGGGCTGCATCCGCCCATGCTAGGCGGCCAGCCCCCGGCCCGTCCATCTCCGACATATGACAGCCGCCATCATTTTGCGGCGCTTTCGGCGGTCGCGCCGCCAGGCCTTCCGCCGATCATGGGCGTGCGCCATACGAACCGACCTGCGGGATAGGCTGGAACCTTGATCGAGACAGTTCCATCGGGCAGCGAGGCCCAGAGCGATCGGCGGGCCATTCTGCGGGGGGCGAGCCTGGCGATGGCCGGCTTCCTGATCCGCCCGCTGTCGCGCGTCCCCTTCCTGTTCATCATCGGCCGGATCTACGGCCAGGCGCAGTTCGGCCGGTACGTCTTCGCCGTGGGCGTTTTCGAGGCGCTGGCCGCCTTCTGCCGGCTCGGCTTGAGGGACAACCTGTTCCGCTTCCTTGCCGGCGCCCCGAACGCCCAGCGGCAGGTGCTGGCCGAAGCCCTCGCCATCGCCCTTGGCCTGTCCGCGATCGCCGCCGTGCTCGTGGCCGCAGCCGCGCCGATCCTCGGCGAGGCGCTGCACAACGCGCCCATGTGGCGGATGCTGGGCGCCCTGGTCCTCATTCTCCCGGTGTTCGTCGCCACCGACCTCTTCTTCGCGGCCACGCGCTTCCAGCGGTCCGTCGGCTATGAGGTGGTCGGCCGATCGATCGTCGAGCCGCTGATGGTCACCGTCGGCGCGCTCGCCCTTGGCCTGGCGGGGCTGGGGGCGAAGGGGCTGCTCATCGGCTACATGGCCGCCCAGGCCGTCACGCTAGCCATCGCAGTGTTCGGCGCAGCGCGCCGGCTCCCGAGTTCGCGTGAGCCGCTGCGGCTCGACCTGGGCCGGGTGCGGTCGATGGCCGCCACCTCGCTTCCCACAGGCCTCGCCGACTGTGTGAGCCTGGGCTTCAACGCGGTGAGCGTCGTCCTCATCGGCCACCTCGTCGGGGAAGCCGCCCTTGGCGTCTACGGCATGGCCATGAATCTCGAGACCGCCCTGAGCAAGGTCCGGCAGGCCTTCGACATGGTGGTGGTGCCGATCATCAGCCAGGGCGTCCCAGCCGAGCGGCGGTCCTATGTGATCGAACACCTGCGGATGGTCGCGCGCTCCATCCTCACCGCGCAACTGCCGCTGCTGGCGGCTTGCGTGCTTTTCGGAGCCGACATCCTCGAGCTGTTCGGCAAGGGCTTCAGCACGGGCGCGGTGATCCTGGGGCTGCTGGCGCTCGCGGCCGTCATCGACGGCGTGCTCAACCTGGCCCAGGTGCCGCTGTTCCTCAGCAAGCCAAAATCCAACCTGGGGATCGCGGTCGTCGCGCTGGCCCTCAACCTGGGCCTTGGCGCAATGCTGGCGCCGCGCCTCGGCCTGCCGGGCGTGGGCCTGGGCGTCGTCGCCGCCCTGGCGTTCGCGGGCGTCGCTCGCCAGCTGATGGTCAAGCGGCTGTTGGGGCGCAGCCTGCTGGCCCCGGACCTGTGGAGGCCCATCGTGGCGACCGCCGGCGCAGCGGCCGCCGCCACGGTCGTCCTCAAGGCGCTGCCCAATACGGCGGCCAATCATGGCCTGGCGGCCGCCACCCTGGCGCTCGGCTACCTCGTCCTGCTGGGCGCCGTCGATCATCGCCTCCGCCGCCAGGCCCTGCGCTGGGCGAAGACCACGCTGCGAAGGGGATAGGCGCCTGGCCTATTTGGCGCTCAGCTTCGATTGCTCGATCTCCGCCTGCTCGAACGCAAGACTGTCGTCCACGTCGATCCAGAAGCGGGCGCCGATATCGAAGACCCGCGCCTTGCCCGCGTCGGCCAGCCTCTGCATGCCGCCCGAAATGCTGGCCCCGCCGGCGGCGGCGTCCTCCCGGATCGCGGCGAACAGCGACCGCGAGGCCAGAAAGATACCCGTGTCGTAGGCGTTGTACTGGGCCAGGCCCTTGCCGATCCGCCGGATCCGGCCGTCCTGGGCGACATCGACGCGGGTGACGTCGTCAGCCTGCACGAGGCGGTTGTCCAGCCGACGGTCGACCGCCAGCACGACCTCGTCCGGCGCGAGGGTCTGATGCAGCAGGTCGCGCAGTATGGTCGGATCGAACAGGTGATCGCACATCAACAGAACGAAGCGGTCGCCGACCAACGGCTCGGCCGCCAGCACCGAGAGCCCGTTCGGCTTGGTCCATTCCTCGTTGCGCACGTGGGTGAGCCGCAGGTCGCGGCGGGCGGCGAAGGCGTCGAGAAAGCCTTCCAGCCTCTCGCCCTCATAGCCGGTGACGACCACCAATTCCTGGACGCCGCCCAGCAACGCCGTTTCCGCCACGCGCTCGATCATCGGCACGCCGACCAGCGGAGCCAGGGGCTTGGAGGCGGCGATCGCGCGCAGGCGCGAGCCCTGGCCGGCGGCGATGACCACGGCCTTGGGCGGGGATGTCTCCGCGCCGCCTCGGATGAAGGCTTCCGTCCGCTGGTGAGCCTCGTCGTCGGTGAACTGGATCGGCGGATGCTTGCAGAAATAGGACGACGGCCCGACCAGCATGCCGCCCTCCCCCCGGTCCAGCGCCAGGCGGACGCAGCGGACGGCGTCGATGACCACCCCGGCCGAGTTGGGCGAGTCCTCGACGGAGAGCCGGACCTCGATGTTCATCGGCACATTGCCGAACAACGAGCCCTCCAGCCGCAGGAAGCACAGCTTGTTGTCGTTCAGCCAGGGCACGTAGTCGCTCGGCCCGATGTGGATGTTTTCGTCCTCCAGCCGCTCGCCGACCACGGACTGCACGGCCTCGGTCTTGGACACCTTCTTTGAGGCCAGGCGACCGCGATCCAGCATGTTCATGAAGTCGGTGTTGCCGCCGGTGTTCAGCTGATAGGTGCGGTCGAGCTTGACCCCGCGCTGGTGGAACAGGTTCGACAGGGTTCGGTGAACGATGGTGGCGCCCAATTGCGCCTTGATGTCGTCGCCGATGATCGGCAGCCCGGCGTCCTTGAACCGACGCTCCCATTCCGGGCGGCTGGCGATGAACACCGGCATGCAGTTGACGACGCCCACCCCGGCCTCCAGGGCGCATTCCATGTAGAATTGTGTCGCCTCTTCCGATCCAACCGGCAGGAAGTTGATCAGCACTTCGGCGCCGGCGGCCCTCAGGGCGGCGACGACGTCGGCCCGTGACGGTTGCGGCGCGCCCGACACCACGAACGTGCGCTTGCGGGGCATGCCGCCCATATGGTCGGCCACGCCATCCAGGACGGCGCCCATCTGCACCTGCACCCCTGTCGACGGCACATCCGCACAGAACACCGCGGTGCAGTTGGGCTCGGCGAAGATCGCCTCGGCGATGTCGAGCCCGACCTTGCGCTCGTCGATGTCAAACGCGGCGACGAAGCGCAGGTCGCCGGGCAGATACCCGCCCAGGTCCCAGTGCATCAGCCCGACAGCCCTCATCGCAGGATCGCGATAATAGGTCGCCCCCTGGACGATCGAACTCGCGCAGTTGCCGACCCCGACAATCGCGACCCGGATTTCCGCCATCAGCACACTCCCTCAAGCAAACCGTCGCTCAGCGAAGACGCCTCGCGACAAACATATGACGGTGACGCCGCCGAAATGGGGCCTCCGCAATCGCCGCCACGGCGTCGCCGTCGCCCCTTGATCGATCCGGCGACTGGGTCGAGTCTGGCGCCAGGTGAATCGGAGTCATCCATTGAGCGGAAGGCTGGGGGAGGCAGGCGTCGAACCAGAGTGCGGCGGGGGAAAGCCGCGCGAGATTGAATTGTGGTCGAACCTCCACATAATACATCCGATTTCCAGACGCTTGGTTACCGGCCTCATACCGACCAATATTTCACCTAATCAGGTATCTGCCCTTGGCGTGCTCGCCTCTGCATTCGCCGCGGCGGCTTACTGCTTGATCGCCTGGCCCATCGGCGCATTGGCTGGATTTGCGCTTCATATCGCTTGGCACGTCCTGGACGGCGCCGACGGCGACCTGGCCCGCCGCACCGGTCGCAGCTCCCCGACCGGCGAGATCGTCGACGGGGTCTGCGACTATCTCAGCCACATTGTCCTCTATTCCGCGCTCGCTGCGGTCCTTTCCAGCCAAATTGGCGGCTGGGCGTGGCTGCTGGCCGCGGCGTCCGGCGCCGCGAGGGCCGTGCAGGCCAACAGTTATGAAACCCGGCGGCGCAACTATCAGTATTGGATCCAGGGCGGATCTTGGTTGAGGCAGACCTTGTCTGTCAATCAACCGTCCGTGTGCGATCGAAAAGTAAACCCCCTGATGCAGCGCCTCGGCCGGGCGTATCTTGCGGTTTCTGAACATGTTTCTGCTCAGGACCCCAAGCTCGACGCCGCCCTGACCTTGGGACTTCGCGGCGACGCCAAGACCATTGCTGCGACGCGGACGCTGTATCGAAAGCACCAGGCCGGCGGATTGCGCGGCTCCTTTCTCCTGTCGTCCAACGACCGTACGGTCGCCCTGTTCGTGAGCATGCTCGCAGGGTCGCCGCTCTACTTCTTCTGCTACGAAATCGTCGGGCTGAGCCTCTTGCTGGGCGCCACCCTGATCCAGCAAAGGCGGCGCAACGCTGCATTGGTGGCCGCCCTTGGGCAGGTTTCGATGTAGAGCAAGGCGGTCGCCGCCCATGCAGCCACGAACGTCGGCCCGTCCAGACGCCGCGCAATTTGTGCGCAATCGAAGCTAAGGCATTTGGATTATTGGAATATTCTAGCTCACACACCGCACCGTCTATAAGGAGGCAGGGCGCTGCCCGGCTCGGAAAGGATCCTCGGGAATGCCGTTGCTCCCTAGCCCGCCGGGCCGATTCGTGAACCGAGGCGGGACGCGTATGAGCGCTCGACAACCAAGGCCGCAACACAGGCGACAGGGTTCAAGCCAGACCTCGATCTGTGCGCCATTAGATTGATGAGCCACGCCGATAATATCTATACCGCTTTCGGGTTGCTGATCGCGTCCGAGATCGAGCTGCCCAGTCTGCACCCGGCGCGCCTGGATGGCGGCGCAACCGCGGACGTGACCATTCGCCTGGCGCCGACGCCCGCCCCCTTTGGTCCGCCCAGCTACCTGGGCATGAACGTCGCCTGCACTTCCGAGGGCCTCTTCCTGGAAATCCCGGACGTCGCCGCCTACCGGATCAGCGGCGGGCGAAGCATAGACGTATCGCCATATGCCGACGCGGACCCCAGAACGGTCGCCGAGTATCTCCTGGGAACCTGTTTCGGCGGCGTCCTGCACCAGCTGGGCAGGTTGCCGCTGCACGCGAACGCCTTTGTCTACGGCGGGCGAGCCTTCGCCTTCGCCGGACAATCGGGCGCCGGAAAATCCACGCTGGCGGCCCATTTCCAGGCGCGAGGGTTTGAGCTCCTTACGGACGACCTCTGCGCCTTGACCCTCGAGCTGGACGGGCAGGTGCTAGCGTGGCCTGGAATTCCACGGATCAAACTTTGGCGTGACGCCATCGACCGCATCAACATACCGGAAGATGCGCTCCGGCCGCTCAGTTGGACCGACCAGAAGTTCGAGATCGGCGCTCAGCGATCGGCCCCTCAGGGACCGACGCCCCTGGCGGCCATATTCGATCTGCAGCGGGAAGGCCCAGAACGTCCGGCTGGCCTGCGGCAGCTCAGCGGGATCGCCGCCGCCAACGTAATTGTCGCCAATACTTATCGACGTCGACTCATCGACGTCCAGTCTCTTGCACCCCGATACCTGGGACAAGTCTCGCATCTTGTCGCCAAAGTGAACATTTTCGAACTTAACAGGCATTGGGGAGTCGAAAACATTCCAAGCGAGATCCTACTAATTGAGAAGGCCTTGAAGGAAGTAATATATCGTCAAAATTGAGAACATAAAGAGTTTACCTCATTCCATCGTGGAGATTTAACGCGATTTCTGACTCAATACGGAACGCCATGATGCGGAGTCTAGGCGGTTTCAAAATGGCACAGTTTCAATAACGCCACCGCTTTCGCCTGGAGTGAGCCGACATCATCGGATTTTAATGTTTCTTAATGTGCAATCTATACTTGTTTCGCCCACGAATTTGGATATAAGGTTATGGAAGTGTGACACTGGTGGTGAGATTATGAACGATCGAATCGAAATTGCCGCTGTGAAGCTTGGCTGGGAGCCGCCCGTCCTGCGGCGCATGGACGCCTCGGACGCCCAGCACAACAACGCGCACCCGACGAATGACTTGCTGGCGAACAACGGGCTCGGCTCTTGCGAGCCCTCTGGCAGCTTTTGCTCGACGAGCTGAATGGGTTCGCTTGCGGTAAAGTCAAGGCCGTTGACGCTAGGCGACGTTGTCGCACGCTCAGATAGCACGCTGTTCCACGACATGCAGGGCGAGGCTGTCGCCCTTGACGTCGAGCGGGGGCTCTGCTTCGGCTTTAATTCGGTCGCCTCTCGGATTTGGGTGTTGATCGAAAATCCGATGGTCATCAGTGACCTCTGCAGTCGGCTGTGCGACGAATACGATGTCCCCATCGAAGAATGCGAAAAGCAGGTGCTTGGACATCTGGAGCAGCTCCGCTCCGAGGGAATGGCCCACGCGCTCTGATCGCCTTTTTGGCGTCTGATGAGGCATAACGCTTGACAGCGATCGCGGGAGTTTGGCGCTGGGATGGTCGCGAGCCCGGCACCGACTGCGCGCGCATGTTGTCGGCAATCTATCTACGTTCAGCGCAAGCGCCCACGGAATGGCGATCACATGAAATCGCCCTTGGTTGCCGGCTTGTGCACATGCTTCCGGAGGACGTCTTTGACCGTCAGCCGGTAAGGGGTGCACGCTTTGTCACGGTCGCCGACGGAAGGCTGGATAATCGCGCGGAGGTAGCTTCCGCACTTGACGTTCGTTCGGCGGATCTCGAGCTGCTATCCGACAGCGATCTGATCGCCCGGGCTGTCGAGACGTGGGCAGAGGCCGCGTTCAACCGCCTCATCGGGGTGTTCGCGGTCGCCTCTTGGGATCATGTCACCCACCGCCTTATTCTGGCTCGGGATATCCTCGGGCATCGGCCGCTCTTCTATCACGTCGGATTATCGATCTTTGCATTCGCGACGACGCCGGCAGGGCTGCACGCACTCCCTGAAGTGCCGCGGGCGCCGGATCAGACCGCAGTCGCTGAGTTCGTGAGTCTGGTCGGCCTGACCGGTAGCCGCACCTATTTCGAAAATGTGGAGCGCGTCCTCCCTGGTCACTACTGCATAGTAGAGAAGGGGCGAGTGCGGTCAGAACGTTATTGGCATCCGTCAACAGTTCCTTTGCGGCTTAAGAAGCCCGAAGATTATGTGTTCGCCATGCGGTCTCATTTGGAGACCGCGGTCGCCGCACAGATTCGTGGGGCGGAAGCTCACGTGGGCGCCCACCTGAGCAGCGGGCTCGACAGTTCGGCGGTCGCCTCAACCGCCGCAAAGTTGCTTAGCGCCACCGGCGGCCGGGTGACCGCGTTCACGGGCGCGCCAAGAGAGGGTTATGTGGCGCCACATTCAAAGGGGCTCACAGACGAATCTCCGTTCGCGGCGGCCACCGCAGCCATGCACCCGAACATGGACCATGTAATTGTCAGAAGCGATGCGGGATCACCGCTGAACGGCCTTGATAACGACGTAAATATCTTCGGCCAACCTCTGACGAACCTCTGTAACCTGGTGTGGGTTCAGACGCTGACAGAGGCGGCTCGGCGGGCTGGCGTGAGAACCATGCTTATTGGCGTGTTTGGCAATGCAAGCCTAAGCTATTCCGGGGTGGGGGCGTTGCCTGAACTATTCCAGTCCGGCGCGTTCATTGACTGGATGCGGTTGGCGAGAGCTCTAGTCCGCCGGCGCGAGATGCGCTGGCGGGGCGTCCTGCTCAACACACTCTTTCCTCTACTTCCCAGGCCCCTCCTGGCCGGCCTGCGCGCATTACCGCTGCCATTGCCCAAGGCGGTCGACCGCCTGCGATACACTGCGCTACCAGCGCACCTCTATCCGGACCTGCACGCCGCCGCCGTAAACGACACCAGCGCCCTCATATCCCGGGAATACGCTTTGTCGGGAGAACCATACAGAAACGGCCTGCACGCACGCCTATCGTACTATGGGCTCGATGTCGGCCCGTTGGACAAGGGAGTCCTGGCCTTGTGGGACGTCGATCACCGTGATCCCACCGCTGACAGGCGATTGGTTGAATTCAGCCTGACGATCCCGACCGAGATTTTCATGTACGAGGGGCGACCGAAGGGCCTCATAAAGAGTGTTCTCGCTGATCGTGTGCCGGCGGAGGTGCTCAATAACCCGCTCCGGGGGGAGCAAGGCGCCAATTGGCACGAGGGCCTTGATCGGGAGCAAATTGCAGGCGAAGTGGAACGGATCGCGGAATTTGCGAAGTCGGAAGAATTCATCGACATCCAGCGGCTGAGGCGGCTCGTGGACGATTGGCCCGAACAGGGATGGGACGCGCCGGAAGTCGCTGTAAACTATCGCTACGCGCTCCTGCGCGGGATATCAGCGGCTCACTTCGTGCGTCGCGCCGCCGGCTCAAATATCTAGGCCTGCAGCTCCAAAACACGCCGCTCTTCAGCGCAACTCCTTTTGGATGGGGAATGGAACCGTGAGCCCAGGCGTCGCGCATCGCCCGCTTCCACTGAAGTGGTCAGATCGCGCTTGCGCCCTGGAAGCTATGCTGGCCGTGACCCTTGCGCGCATCGCGATCCGGGTGCTGCCGTTTCGCGTCGTGATGCGGTTGACCGGTTGGCCGATGCCGGCGCGACCGGTCGAGCCGGACCCTTCCATCACGGTTCGGCGGGTCCGTTGGGCCATCGAGGGCGTATCCCGGAGACTTCCCTTCGAGGTTGTCTGCTTTCCCAAGGGCCTTGCTGCACATGTGATGCTGCGTCGCCGCGGAATACCGGCGACCTTGTTCTACGGGGCGGCGCCGACCGACAAAGGCCTTGAAGCACACGTCTGGGTGCGGGTCGGCGACATAGATGTGATCGGAACCGAAACCGCGGACCGCTTCGCCACGATCGCCCGCTTTCCTGCGGATAACGTGGACGGCAGGTGAATTCGCTCGCGTGACGACCAGCCGCCGAGCCCTGATCTCCCCGCAGCCAGGCTGTTCCGGCAAGTCGCCATGTCGATCCCGCAATAACGCCCCAAGGCGCGCGCTTCGCGCGGCCAAGCATGGCTATACGAGAAATCCATAAGATAAGATCAGCAAATAACGATTTCTCTGACAGCTGATCCTTATGTGTGGGAATACATACCGATCGATTTGCTAAAATCGAAATCGATTACCTAAGTACATATAGATATTTTCAACTTCATAGAGCGGCATTTGTGCGACATCAGGCCGCACTATAAATACGCAAACAGATTATTGACAATTCGTATCCGGTTATCTTTGCGATAACCAAATACATACGACAATCCATCACCCAGTCCGCGCCATTTGTTGGGCGAATTACAGACATAAACCTATTGGAAGTGAAGTTCTTATAACCTCGGTTGCGAATTCGTTTGTTGTTAACTTAATGGACAAAAACATGTCTTCAGCCCCCATCTCTCGAGCTTCTGATTTTGTGGCGACGATTGGGGTGAATACGCATGTGCCGTACACCGACGGCGGCTACAGCAACGTCTCGGCGGTGCTGGCGGACCTGAAGTATCTCGGGACCAATTATGTGCGGGATTATGTCCTGAACCCCGGCATGCAGGGCCAGGCCAGCTACGGCCAGCTCGCCCAGGCGGGGATCAAGTTCGACATGTTCATGCAGGGCGATCCGTCCCTGTTGTCCCTGGTGCATGACTTCGTCATCGCCCATCCGGGGGCGGTGTCGGCGCTGGAGGGGCC
>Ga0307516_10000028_pt1 | contig 160482 bp, 195 predicted proteins | sample 19_EM_MG_FD_203310 | JGI IMG/M metagenome (GOLD analysis project Ga0307516, IMG submission 203310) | Populus trichocarpa ectomycorrhiza microbial communities from riparian zone in the Pacific Northwest, United States - 19_EM | ecosystem: Host-associated > Plants > Roots > Unclassified... | reverse complement strand
TCTCTGTTTTAAAACCCCCCCCCCCCCCCCCCCCCCCCCACCCAAAACCCCCCCCCCCCCCCCCCCCCCCCCCCCCTCCCCCCCTCTGAACCCACCTACCACGCACGCACACACACAATGCCGGAACGCCACGCGCCGCCGCAGCTGGCCGAGATGGCGTTCGCACAGCTGCTGGAGTGCATCAACAGTCCGCGGCTATGCCGGATCGGCGGCGAGATCCTGTTCCGCGTGCTCGGCGCGCGACACGGCGACGACGGGGCCTACGCCATGCCGCTCGTGTCCGCGGCCGAGCGCCAGATCCTCTGCGGAGCCGTCCAGCGCCGCGTCAGGGCCGGTCTGCCGCAGTGTCCCGCCGCCGGTGCCACCACCACCGCGGCACTCGCTCGCCGCGTTCACGCGGGCGCCCGGCATCTGAATAGGTTGAGACGCTGAGAATGGGGGGTTTTTCTTTCTTTCTTTTTCTTTTCTGTCGCTGGACTGGTGGTAACTACTGCTTTAACTATGTGCCTTTCTTTCTTTTTTTCTTTTTTTTTGCTTTCGTTCCCTCAACTTACGCAGTTAAACTTCCGTCATTGAATCGCTCACCTGTCCATTCTAGGGAACTGGGAATGGGACGGATAAGGATTCCCAAGCGTCACGAAGCATGTAGTTACTCTACATGTCACAGGACAAAAGATGGAGTGATCCAGCTCCCTGTGGCAGGTGGGAGTAATGCTGTGCGCACTTGGGGAGATACAACTTCTGCGAGGGACCTCACAGTAAGTTCCGCCCAACCGCACTGGACAGAGCCGCGTTTGGCGCCCACCATTAGCGCGGATAGACGACTCATTACATAAGCCACCGAACCGCAAAGCATGTAGATAGGACAAGAATCGCCCTGGATATGAGCCTCGCACCTCCTTCTTCTGTTCCTTCTCCATCTTTTCGGTCAACGGTTTGGTGCAAGGGGAGAGCATGGCGGTTGAAGATGCTGTCGCACAGCACATCTCAGAGCTGGATGCCTACTTCGTTAGTTTCCGTACATACGAAACGGTAAACGAACTATATACATGATCACAGAGCAAAGGAAGTAGCGTTCTCATCACGGCCTTTACCGTCGTCTGGCCGACCCTTCCCCTTATTTTCCAGTGGCGAGGCCAGTGTGTCCCGGGACGGGCCGATCGTCGGCAATCCGGACGTCCGAGCTCTTGGGAGCAGGGCTCCACCGTCATTCTCTGGAGTAGTGGGGGCGGCTGTGTCGCTGGCGGCAGTCTCCTGAGCCCCACCGAAGCTGTACCCCGTGATAGCACCGCTATCGCGGTACATGACCTGCTCGTCGTCGATGACAATGCTCTCTTCGGACGGAGACTCATCTTCGGCGACGACGCGTGCGTCCTCTGGTGCGTCGGGGGAGGTATCCGAACCGGAGACGTCGCGGGGGATCGGGCTGCCGGGGGCTATAGCTCCAGTACAGTACCCGTCGAAGTCAAACCCCAGCGGGCCAGTGCTATATCGTTGGGAGAGGTAACCACCGGGTGAAAAATCAGGCGTGGAATCCACGATTCGAAGATACGCTTGATATCCCGAAGAATTGCGCAGCCCGACCCCAACGACACCCTTTCCGCTGCCCATCCCCGCGACCAAGGAACTGTCTGGCTCGTCCTCTGGCCCTAGCCTCGTAACGTTCACCGAGTACCACCCCTTCTGGGTGGGAACCTTTGAGATGACAGTAGTCGGAGCCATGTCATCGAGGGGGAAACCGAGTAGTGCGAACGTTTTCTTGCCGGACATCTCACCTCTACTACCGAGGGTTTCCTCCTTTACTTCTCCGGATCCATCCGAGCTAGAACTCAAGGCAAGGTCCTTCTCATCAGTGGGGGGCTGAGTGGCGGTGTTCTCAACGACGGCCACCGTGCTATCTCCGCCGTCTAAAACCGAGCCAGGTGCAACAGCACAGCCCCTCTCGTCGCTAGGAGAGGCAAAGGCGTCACTCTCCAGGCGGGTATCCATGCTGCCTGAAACACCTGCATCAAAAGCGGAGGCACCGCCCCACTCGGAGGAACCCACTTTGTGCCAAACAGTCCTCGCCGAACCCTTGGATACGATGGGATCTGGAGTCGTACTAGGAGGAAATTCGAACGCCAGCTCCTCCTCATCGCCTAAGCTGCAGACAGCTTTACCTGGGCCAGGTGCGGAACGTGAGACGCCCTCTCCCTTGCTATCAACTTGCCGACTTTTCGGTGCACAAGAGCCGCGCAATCCGACCAGCGAAGGGGTGTGAGGAGGAAACAGGGCCATCTTAGTGACTTCGCCTTTGAAGGGAAACGCAAGAATCGAGGGGTTTGGATTCTGGTTGTCTTGGTAGTTCTCGCGCATTTCCGATGCGGGGGTGTGGGTGCCAAGAATGGCAGAACTCCTGGGGGAGGCATTGCCATCGTGTGGGAGTTTCGGAAGTGATCTGGCTGAAGCATCCCGCTGGCCGTCGTCCTTAGGCTCGGTATTTTCAAGACTGAAGAGCGATGGAAAGGCTCTCGCATCACGAATGACAGAAGGTGTGAGTATGGCTTGGTGGTGCGGGGCCGTGAAGGTAGCTCTGTCAGCCTCGGAAGCAGCCTGATCACCACCCTTTTCTGTAGGAACCGACAAGTTCTCTTGGACCTGGGAAACCGCAGTCGCTACACCATCGGATTAGCAACTCACACCCCACAGGTACTGCTTGGAAGGTAGCGATGACATACTACCAGCAGTCAAAGTTTCACCATTGTGGGGTGAGCTCAGGCCGTCCGTCTCGGTCGGAACGGCCATCTTCTCGTCGGCAGTGTTCCCAACACCCTTAGCCACAGCCGCTATACAAAACATTCGCGTTAGCAGCTCATAGCACACAATTGATAACCAAAGGGACCCGATGGCATACCCGCTGTTATAGCCACAGGGGCCTGAATCCTGTCGGTCACCCGTCCATCCTCCCTCTTGAGCGACCTGTGTATAGGCTGCGTCTTCTGGATGGAACTGCCCGCTGCTGTTTCAGCTTTCCTTATCTTCGGTGTGCCGTAAAAATGTCTCGCTTCTGGCGGCCGCAAAACGATATCTGTTCTGCGGAGGGGAGTCGCGGCTATCTCTTGTGGTGGTGCAGGCCGTTTTGCCGGGGACAACTGCGGAGCATGATTGCCCTTGGGTACGAATAAGAGAGAACGTGACGGGGAGCCGAGGCGTACGAATGGCTTCGCTGTGGCTGCGGAACAGCGCGCCGGAATCTGAGATCTGGATGGAGTGGAACCTGCAATGGTGACGGCGCGTTTGCGCTTAGCGCTGTATGCAACAGGGAACGCCTGTGAGATGTGCGAGGGGATGAACCCTGGCTCTGTAGAGCTCTGCGGAGCGGCGGGGGCGCTCGGAGTCGACGGACTGTTTCCCTTGTTGTGTATAGATCCAGTATCTAAGAACTCAATACCGCAGAGCGAAGAGTGCGTACCATTCTTTCCAACCCCCAGCCGAGAATAGCCGCCGCCGTAGTCATGCCTGCAATTTGCACGAGCTCTGTCTCCGCCATCCTCGTCCTCTCCGTTCTGGTGACTTCCCATACCCATCGCCACATACTCCTCCTCCTCCTCCTCCTCCTCCCAAGTAGCGTCATTCTTCTCTTCCTCCTCCCCCTTCTCGTCATCACCACGCTCTTTGTCCGCGCCACTATTCTCCTCTTCCTCAGCAATGTTTTCGAACCCGTCATCGGTCTCCACTAGCCGCCGTACGGCCTCCCACCTTACCCTACGATCCTCCCCAAAATCCAACTTCCTCGCAGGCTCCTCCCAGTCGCCCCGGGTGTCGTCCCCCTCCCAACTAGCCCTCCCTTCCGCGGCCAGCCCAACGCCCTCAAGGCGCTCGACCAGCTTCTCCACCTTCAGCAGCGTCTCATAAACTACCTTCAGCGTCACTTCCTGCCCCCCGTTCCCGTCCCCACCCGTGCTCCCGTCCCTCTGTCCTTCGGTTCCACCAGTAATCCTGACTCTCCTTCCCTCAGTTTCTGCGGACGCAGGACGTTTCCGCTTCCTGGAGATGGTATTCTGAGGAGGCGGCGGAGGAGGAGGAGCTAGCGAAACGCGGGGCAAGCAGTGGCGTGGACTGTGGTTTACTCGGCTAAGGCGGGGGCACGCAGTGCAGGTCCTGAGCACGGGCTTTCGCGCGGTGGAAGTGGGTGCAAGGCGGGACATTTTCGCGGTTTGGAATTTTGGAGATTTTCGGGGGGGGGATGGAGTGGGTATATGTGGCTTTGGAGACAAAGCGAGTACACCCGTCCAATCCGTGGAGATGGATGGATGCAGGGTGGATTGTGAAACGCTGGCAGCCCTACGTAGGGATGGGACAAAGAATGCTATGGCTGTCACGGTGAAACAGTGACACCGGGGCGAAACCGGTGCGCTTGACATCGCCTGTACCAAGGGCTGATGTGGTCATCTTCACCTGTCAAAGCTCGGATTCTGACGAGTATATTCGGGAGCTTGAGAATAGGTACCTGTAGAGCATCATCAAAAAATTCGCGAATAGCGGACAGAAATTCCGCAGAGTGCGTGTGGAAAGAACGTTGGGGAAGTGTAGATAACATTCCTCTACGCTGTTGTCCCCACGCGATTTGAGAATCCACACGTATGGGTGATATCTCGTGATCCATAAGCATTCACGCTGGCGTAAGGACATCCGCATTCTTCCCTTATTTCGACGGCATAGCGCGGCGATCCCTCAAGTCCTAACAATTGCGCTCACTGAGGTAATTAGGTAAGTATTGTAATATGTAATATGCTTGAAATGTTCAGCACAGTTGAAAAGAACAACCCCCCTTCAGTCTCCCAGTCTCCATCCATGCTGCTCATCTTCGGTCCGCCCGCAACCTGCAGCCACCGAGGAACAAATAGCATAGGTGGAAGTACGATACAATGCAGAATTTCAATATCCCTTCGTGCCCATCACCTCATCGGATGGTACTCCATAAAATTTAGTACATGCCCACCTTCCACCCCCCTATCCAGCGTGGCCAACGAGTCCCTCTGATGGCTAATCTCTGACAGCCTCACTCTGCTCCCTCCGTGCCTCTCCGCCCTTGTCTCAGGCTCAGCCAACTGACCCTTTCCCTCCCCGTCCGCTGGCAGTTCCGCAGGCACAGGGCTGTTCAGCAACTCTCCCACACCTCCCTCAACGGCCAGTCTACTCTTTGGTTCTTCTACAACCCTTGTCATCCGTCCACCCCACGCCCCCGAACAGACCCGCGTAGAGCGCGGTGAGAAACTCCACCTGTTCGCGCGCGGGCGCACGCTTCTATCCACTGGCGTAGACTCAACCTCAGCCTCAGCCTTCCGGGTGGGTCGCCTGCGGCAGAAGAAAAACCATCCGGAGGCGAGGAAGAGGAATGCGCCGAGGATGCCGAAGGTTGTGCCAAGAGTGAGAGCGAGTGAATTCGTTTTGGGGGGAGCAGGGGTGTAAGTTGCTGAAGGGATAGGAGTGGTAATAGCGGACGCTGTGACTACCATACCAGTGTTGGTCTCTGGGACGGTCGGGTCAACCAGAGATGCAGTTGGCGCGAGGACATCTGCCATTGACTCGATCGTAACCGGTGTGTTGATGGTCGTCAGCACAAGGGTAATCGTCTTGACACTCGCACTCGTGATCGACTTGGCTTTAGTAATTGTCGCCAGTGTAGTCTCCAACTCCTTCAGGCACTCGTCGGGGTAATCGCAGGCATTGATGCTGCAGCAACCTGCGTAGCCGTTCACCGCACAGGTGTACCATTGTTTACCCGAAGGACAAGAGCGGAATTGGCGCCTGCTATGCGGTAGTGAGGACATGGTGGTGGTGGTTGTAGAAGAGATGGTGGTTGTCTGTGGAGGAAGGATTGGGTGGTGATAAAGGGATTTGTGGGTGACAAACGGTAGTGGAGATTGATGGAGGCTGGTGTCAACGGGAATACCAGCATGTCAAAACAACGAAGGTGCGTAGCATTGGCCCTGGAACAGTTAATCTCTCTTCCTTGGTCGAAACCCCTTGCGGCTGCCCACCTAGCTTTGCTGCTTCTGTCAGAGAGTATGTGGAAGTGACGAGAATATTTCAGGATCTATTCAAACCGCGATAAATACATATCCGGATTCTAGGCACTTGTTACTTGTTCAAAAAAAAAATCACTGGTCAAGTCGGCACTCTTCATACTGCATACCGCTATCACGGTTAGCCCTGTTTGCAAAGTCCAAGAAGCTTCTACAAAGATAACAAATAGCCCTGAGAGGTTGCTGCAACACAAGATTTCAAATAGAAGGTGCAATATGTACCAATTCCGCTTCTCGCGACCATGCAGGACACCATCCACTTATTTGATCTGTGGAGCACTATCCCACTATCATTGGAACAAATCTCCTCACTGAATAAACACCTGGCTCGGACACCAAAGTCATCCACGCAGCATCGATGAAATATATCTATGCCCCACACTGCATAAACAGAACACTCGCCGAAGGGTAGAATTTCTAAACAAACATACAAACATTCTAATTGTATTGCGTGATGCCTATGACTTATCAAGTAGGTGTACTGTAACGAGGCTGGACTGGTGGGCCAGGTAGCGAATGGCGGGGTGGCGAGCGGAATGAGCGCCAGCGCGTAGCGGCAGGACAGCCGCGAGCGACGGCGCGCGGCGAGAGGGAGGCGGCGCGCGGCGAGACAGGAAAAAGATCACAGGTGAGGGCGAGAGAAGACAAGAAAGAAGAGATTCTTCTGTGTATGGCTAGGCTAAACAAGACAAAGGAGACAAGGCAAGACTACGGCGTACGGAGGTCTATAAAGATCAAAATGTCACGTTGTGAATTAGCAAAACCTAATAACATGTAGACGCGCGAAACCCGAAAACCCCTGAACGCCTAACCACCCGTGGTAAGTGATGGCTCGTGATCCCTTTTGCAATCCACAGCCAGCGATGCAAAACCAATCAAGTTTTTTTTTGCCGCTCGCAGATGATAGATAACACCCTAGCGAGTCACCTCCCGTTATCTGATTCTCTATTGGAGCGTTTGTTGTCGAGGTATTCACAGAGCCGTGGTGGTGGAAATGGTTGGCGGTTACGATAGCCGCAGGGCTTCGTTCAGTAGCGAGGGTACATGGACAACGACCGCCAAAGGGCCCTCGTTACATGAAGACATCCACCTCGGGTTCGAGAGGAGCGACCTCAAAGACTTCCTGAGAATAGTGCTTCGGTGTGGAGGAGGACAGGTACAGTGTATTCTTGCCCGGCTCCTTGGACAAACTCACCCGTGAAGAGGTTGCGAATGTCGATCCTGGGCGGGAATGATCTAGACAGGGGAGAGAGCAGCCAGTATTGAGAAGTGCGCGGATTCGGCACCGGCCGTCGGAGTCCCTGTGGATCATCTCCACAATTGGTCGCGAGCCGTATCGTGGTTTATTAGACACTGTTAAGTCCTTCGTAGGCGGATTTAGTCGTCTTTGTTTGTCCTGTGACCCTAGTGGTTGGTCAGAGTCAGGTATTTCCCTAGATATTCCGCATATTATCGTGGGAGCCCTGGGCTGCGGCGTGTCCGGGCCCTTCAAAAATCCTCCTCATCCTCCGGCTCAGCAGTCCAGGCAGTGGGGAGTGGGGTGCCCTTGCTGGTGGTCTCACTCTTCTTTTCCCTTTCCTATCCCCTGGTCTTTCCATCCTCGCCAGATCCCTTCCCGAACACTAGCACCCTATCCGGACCCGGATGCAGATCCCCGTGGCTCTTTCCTTGCCCAAGCACCTCCAACGCTTTTCTCCTTTCGACGCGATGTCCTGCTTCGTACGGTGTGGAAGAGCTATGAGAATGGACCCCACGTAAGGGATCTTAACAGGAGAGGATGGGAAAAAAAACCCATCCAAACGTGAGGAGAGCGGCCAAGAAATCGCGTGTATTGTTTGGATAGTAGTCTATCTTCCTGTAGAACCGTTTATGCGTGGTGAAAGAAGTCCCCAACACACAAAAACTAACCCATCCCAATCTCCAAACCCCAACAGCCAGCCCTACCGCAACCTCCTGGTTCTCTGCAAAGCGCAAATCCAGAATGCCTCCCGGTATCGCTTGATCGCTCTTTGCCTGGAGACCCTCGCCCGTGGCACGCCGTGCATAGATGTTGAGCGTGCCAAATTCCGTAAGATAGGCCTTGATGTCGCCTTTGTAGCGAAATTGGCGTAGGCTGTTGCTGCCCTTCTAGGATCTCGGTACTCACCCTGGATTGCCGCTGAGTAGGCGTTCCAATTGTCGTCATCCCACAGTGCTATCACCCCCACAGTCCGTACGACCTGCGGTTTCCATCATGTAGCATCACCAGTTTGGTGATATCAACCTTCCCGCGTGACGGGAGATGTTTGGTACGTATCAAGTTTCGACAGAATGCATTCACGCTCCATGTTGGACGCCGAATCGGCAGGCTGCATTTCGTCGGAAACTCGTGAGCATCTACAGCCCAATTGTGAAGCAGCCAGCGGGACGCTGCATACGGCAATGGTAACACAGCTCCCTCCCGCCTGTTTTGTCATTCATTTAATTCGTACAAGATAACGAAAACTGAACACGCCAAACAACACCTATGAAATTTTAACCGTACACCCAGCCGCCTCTCTCACTTGCGGTAGTAGATCTTCTTGAGCTGGAAATGCAGTTGGAGGATCCCCTTCTCGAAGCTGCTCTTGAAGCCGCGCTCCCGCTTAGCAGAGTAATCCCATTCCTTATCCACGATCCTGAACGCGATGTCTTCGTACGGCGGACCCGCAATGAAGCGGATGAGGCACGTATCCTCCTCGCCCGCCGGAGCAAAGCTCTGTCCACGCTTCCTCCCCCCTTCTCGCTCGATCCGGTAGGTCGGCGCCTTCGACTTGTCGATGAGGTCTGGGTAGAAGATATTGAACTTATACCCCTGGACGACCTTGGGTGGTGGGTTGTCGTGATCGTAGTGAGTCTGATTGTACTTGTTCCACTCGTAGCCCATCTGCACGCGGTTGAAGTAGCGGGGCTTGCGGGGGCGGTATTTGTCCGCCCAGGCGGGCTTGGCGGTGGACACTTCTTCCTCGCCAGTGAATATCTCTTCGTTGTCAGAGACACCGCGAGCAACTTCTCGCTCGTAGAGTGCCTTAGTGGCTTGCGAGAAGTCGTCGTTGAATACTGCTGCAAATCGTGAGGTAGGGGCGACGGCAATTGACGACTCTGGTTTCGAGGGAGGCGTAGGCCAGAGAGACTTGGTAGACACGATCTTGTCGTGCGGGCGAGGCTTGTGTGGGACATAACCCATCTTGTGAACCTTCTTTCGGTCCGTCGTAATGGAGGCGAGGAATTCCTTCTCATCAACAACCTCAAAGCCTTTGTCTTCGTATCGGAGCTTCAATAGAGGCTCTGGGTCCATCCCGCGGGAGTAAAGCATTACAGGCGCATCGCGGTACGTTTTCTCGGATCTCGGGTTCTCGTTTCCTTCTTCGACCACATCCTTTGGCCCGAGAATTGCCTCTAATTTCTGCCGAACCGTCTCAGCCTCTTCTTGCTGTTGCTTCCGCAATATCGCAAGGCGGTTGGCGATGACACGTGAGTAGACGTTCTTGAGACTAGCCTTGGCTTTCCAGATGCGCAAGCTGCGCAGGAGTTCGTTCCAGTAATCGACGTCTATAGGCTCATTGGAATTGAGCTTTTCCACGATCTGTTCCTCCAGTATTTCGAGTTCGGAGAGCGCTTTACTGCCAAGAAGTCTGTCGATATCGCTTGCAACCGAGCCCACCGCGCGGTTTCCCTCCGGGTTGACGCTATTCAGCTTCGAGCGACGGTCGGCACATAGGATCTTCATAGTCTAAACATATCATCAGCGCTTCATCCCCCACGAATCCGCATACATTGAACAAAATTCACCCTCCAAAACTCATTATTAACCCGGTTAGTCTCGAGTGAAATATACGCTTCGATATCCGTCTGCAACTCTGCGAGTTCCTTCTCCCCCAAATTCTCTAGTATGCTCTCCGGATCTACGACATCAAGATCATCGTCGGATATTTCATCTTCAAGCGGATTTCGTTCCGTATCATCGATGACACGCAGATTCACTGCAAGCCAGTCAATCGGCTTTGCGCGGCCCTCCTTCACCCGAATCTCTGCCTTCTTCTTCGCCTGCTTAAGCACGAACACGTCTTCCTGTTGGACCCACTGACGTGCCTGTTCCGCCTCCTGCAGCGCGTTGAGTCGCGTCTGCTCTTTCATGTTCCTATCGTGCCGACGGCGGTCGTCGTCACCACCGCTAGTTTCCTCGGGACGGGACGACCGACGCGCTTCTTTTCCCTTACGCCATGGTGGAGGAGAGCTCGAGCGCGTACGTTTGCGAGAGGTGCGGTCCTCGACGACGTGATGGCGGTATGACATTTCGTGATTGTTGGTCGGCATGAGTGGAGGAGTTTAGCAGCGGTGTTGCTTTTAGTGGTTAGTTAAAACTAAACCACTCCCTATTCTCCCTAGCGCTGGATAATCCATGCAACTTGTCGTCGCTCCTCGGCTCACAGTACGTTACATCAATAGACAGCAACATCCATCATCCAACGCGTCAACATAATGGGCAGACGGAAGACTTTCCTTGACGAGTACGCCTCCGACTCCGACAGCGGCAGCGATGACCAAGATGATATCCTTCTCCCCGGCGCAACCCAGGACGAACAAGATGAAGCAAATCAATTTGCTGGTCGTGGTGGCCACCGACGCAAACGGCGGCGGACAGGAAGGGAGGCGCGGGAGGCTGCGGCACTCGGCGTGTTTGGCAGTGAGAGTGAAGACGAGAGGCCCGGAAAAGGTCGCGTGTGGAAGTCAAAGAATTTGAGGAGTCGGGGAATGGACTTCGTTGGTGCTGGGCAGAACGTCGAAGAGGATGACGATGAAGACATAGACTACGAGGAGGAGGCAAGAGTGAAGACCAGCAGTGGCTTGGGGTTTACGGGGGCCAGAGCTACGGAGGTAGTGGAGGAAGAAGAGGGAGAAGAGGAAGAGCGACCAACGTTGGGATTGGGCGCTGGAGGGAATCGTTTTGCACCTCCGAGCTTCCAACCGGCAACGGCGCAGGATGAAGATACGATGGAGGAAGGCTATTTCGTAGCGCAGAGCCGACCACGGCTCGGTCTAGGCGGCCGCGCATTCAGTAAGCACAACAGAGGTCTCGGTGTCGGCGCGGGATCTGGCGGCGAATCGGCGGCAGCTTCGGGAACCTCTACTCCCGGATCTATTGACGCGCATCCGGGGCTGGGCTTTGGGCCTACACCTGAGTCCGCCACTAGCACACCGCAAATCGCGACGCCTTTCGGTACCGGCTTTGTTTCTTCCTCAGCAGCAGCACGGGCTGCGATTCCTAAGTTCAACCCAGCTGCGCCGTCCTACGAAGCGCCTTCTGTTGTACGTCCCAGTGCGTTTGGCACACCAGATCCAACCGCGCGGAAGGGCAAAGGCAAGGGTCGTGGAAATGACGGTGATGGCATCCCCGCTGTGAATCCTAACAGTTTTGCCGCAAAGATGATGGCAAAGATGGGCTACAAGGCGGGAGAAGGTCTTGGCAAAGATCGCCAAGGTCGTCTCGAGCCTATCGCACCGAAAGTTAGACCTCAGGGTGTCGGTGTCGGTGCGGTCAGGGAAATGTCGGAGCAGGATAAGAAGGAGGCTCGGAGGGCTGCGCTTCTGCGAGGAGAGGTCTTATCAGACAGTGAGGAAGAGAGGGAGAAGAAGGTGCAGAGGAAGAGGCATGCTGGGTCTAACGGCACCACACCCGGTTCGACGCCGTTGAGGATCAAGAAGGAGAAAACAAAGTTCAAGACAGCAGAAGAGATTTCAGCGCGCGTTGAGGGTTTAGAGGTTCCGTCATCATTGAAAAACATCATTGATTTTACCGGTAAAGAGCAAAAACTTTTGTCTTCGGCAACTGGACTCATGGCACAAACACCATCGATGAACGACGAGAACACAAAACTCGCAAAAATGGCAAGACGGGACTTGGAGAGCTTCGCAGGGGAGTGGAAGGGGCTACAGGATCGAAAAGCGTTCATCGAAAAGGAGGAATCACGGCTTGGGGCTGATATCGACGCACAGGTTGCTGAGTTGAAACGGTTAGACAACATGGTCAATATTGCAAAGAAATTGCAAGGCTTGTCACTACGACGGACAACCGGCTCCGAGGCTATAGAGGCTCTTGTAACACAACTCGAGATGCTGCAGGTAGAGTTCAAGAATGAGATTGGAAGTCATGACCTGTCTGACCTTGCCGTTTCAGTATTGCATCCATTGGTATGTCCGCCCTTTTCCATTCTAATACCCGACATAATACTGACCTTCCCGCAGTTCAAAGCGGAGCTGGCAAACTGGGAACCCCTCAAGGATCCTTTCATGTATCGAGACTATTTTCGGCGTTTGAGCAGAGTTCTTGCTATTCGTTCGAAAGAAGACCTCGAATCGGAGTATGCCAATAATGGGTTTATTGAACGCAGCAAACACGCAACGCCATACGAGAGCATGATTTCGACTCTGTGGCTTCCTAAGGTGCGTGCAGTTATCAACAATGAGTGGGATGTCCACAAGCCCGCGCCGGTTATATCGCTCCTCGACATTTGGGGTTCCGTGATCCCATCCTATATCCAAGCCAATATCGTCAGCCAACTCATCTTCCCAAAACTCCGCGCCGCGGTGACCGCATGGAATCCCCGTCTTCAAAAGAAGAAACGGATACCGCCTCCCCACATCTGGGTGTTTCAGTGGTTGCCACACCTGAGTGGGCACAATATGGACGAGATCCTCCGTGAGATGCGCACCAAATTCGGCGTGATACTTGACACATGGGATCTCTCCCGCGGCACAATCGAAGGTCTCGAAGCGTGGAAGGAAGTTTTCGGTATGGATAAGCTGGAGCAAATTCTAATCCGCCACCTCCTACCACGTCTCGCCATGCGCCTCCGAGCCGACTTCGAAGTCAACCCCGCCGACCAAATCCTCCAGCCGCTCGAGGACGTCTTCAAATGGTCCGACTTTTTCAAGCCCTCCACACTTGGCCGCCTCATGGAAGCAGAATTTTTCCCCAAATGGCTATCCATATTACATCAATGGCTCACCGCCGACCCAGTCTTCACCGAAGTTCAGCAGTGGTATCTCTTCTGGCAGGATGTCTTCCCCGCGGACGTCCGCGCCTCTTCCGCTGTCATCGAAGGCTTCCGGAAAGGTCTAGACATGGTGAACGACGCCCTCGACCTTGGCGACCGCGCCGCCACAGAATTGTCCATGCCGACAGTCGGCTCCGCGAAGCCTGCCCGAAGTACCGCCAAGGTAGCTCCACCGCCGCCCAAAGCACCACCTCCAGCCGAAATGAAGGAAACAACATTCAGAGACGTGGTCGAGGACTGGTGTGCGGAACACAACGTTCTGCTCATTCCGCTACGGAAGGCACACGAAGGGAGCGGGAGTCCACTGTTCAGGATCACGGCCAGCGCGAGTGGTTCTAGAGGCGTGGTGTGCTACTTCCGTGGCGATGTTGTATGGTGTCAGGACCGAAAGGATAGGGAGAAATGGAGGCCGATAGGATTGGGTGGAATTTTGGAACGTGTGGAGGAAGGACACCGTTAGGAATAGTTTATATCTTTTATGAGGAAGTAGGGATGGATTGATTGAATAAGACTGGAAATGGTCGTGCAAGACTATGGTTGCCGTAATACGCCTTCACATGACTGGGACTGGTCGGGCGTAACGAATCACCTGAAGGTCGGAGCCAGATCCTCACTACTAGTCTTAGAGCCGAGTGATGAATACTCAAGCCCAATTGAACTCGAGACTTAAACCAGGAGTGGCAGTCGCGTGCCGCTGTAGGCGTGTATTTTGGCAATCATGGGCAGAACGAACGGGCTACAATATAATGCCGTGATATGTAAGTACCTGGCTCGTAGCGCCCTCAAACCTTGCCGATACATACCCAGCGGAGAGAAGAAGCAATAGCTGGAATCACTTTGGATTACATAGCTCTCATGCTCACGAGGGAAGACTATTATGGAGCTAACTACATGATAAGAGGTACCTACAGAAGGGGCTGTCCATATCGGGTTTCTAGTCGGGACCAAACTCAACAAACTAACAGGCTGTGACTTGAGCGTGTACTCTCTCGACTCAAATCCTGAAACACTCTAGATTCATAGTTGGACGGGAAAAAAAAATGGGATACACAGGATGGGTATTGTCTACAGACTTAGTCCGCTCCTGGTGGTATTGAGCGCCAAGAGAAGACAGAATCCAGTTCCTCCGGCACTGGCTCCGCTTTGCCGTCAATATCCGCCAATCAATCAGCCGACTTATCCTGTAGTTTGACTACCTGCTTCGTCGCTTCCTCGAATTCCGGCTGGTCTTCACAGTCCGAGTAAGAGAGCTGAGAGCGCGCATCTATCACCCAAATTCCTCAGCACCTCTCTCAATCAAGCACACGCAGACACATGGCATGCACTAACCGAACCATCTCTCGCCCTTGGGGATTAGGGGCTCCCCGTCATCCTCATCACCCACATGCTTGCTATTGATAGCCTTACCCTCTTCATTGAAGTCTTTGGATTCCTTCCTATGCATGACGCGCATGCGCGAGTGCAGCGCGCGAATGCACTCGTGCATGCACTCGTAAGACAGTAGTGGCACAGTCTCCGACTGGCACAGCGCCGCGAAGATGGCGTCCGCACCGCATCGAGTCAGCTCGGGCGACTTGACGTGCTCCAGAAGCTCCTTGTGGGTCATCCCGGCAATCGCGACGGGCTTGGGACACCTGCACAGGTGGAGACGGTTAGACATGCTGTCGTAGAAGGTATAAGAAAGGTAGACCGGGTTGTTTTCAATGGTCTCGAGCTCGTGCTCAAAAACTTCGTAACGAAGAATGTAAGACTTGCGACAGCCGTCAGTCTATCTGAGCTGTATCTGTCGTGAGATATATCAACTCACCCTGAGCAATGATCTGACGCTTTGCTTGGGCGTTCAGGATCTGGTATCCAGGCAGGTGTTTGAGCTCTCCTAGCGATTTATGAGATTCGATACAGGCCAATATCGCCAGCCCACGCACCTTCGGTCTTGTAAATCGTCAAGTCGCGAGTAACTAGTGAACAATCGTCTCTTTTTGTCCGCTCTGTTCTGACTACTGGTTAAATCTCACGAGGGAGCTGTTGATTCCGGATTGGTTGGGTTTGCCTACTAAACGCTTTCGCCTTGACAAATTCCGTGTATCGGAGAGAACTGTTGACTCGTAGTTCGTCCCGGTTCTCTGTCCGGCATTTGATCAGCTCACCTCGTACTCATCGGTCTCCACCACTCGCACACTCACCTTTTTTCGTAATTCTCTGTCGTTTGGTGCGCTTAGTATCGTGAGTCGTAAAGCGCCTCTCCCTCCCGAGGTGTTGAGTCCCGGCTGCCCCGGTGCGGTATGTGAATGTTGTAGTTGTGCTCTCTACTCGTATCCTGCGAGGTTTGGTGGTATGGGGAGAGAAGCAGAGAGATTAGAAGGAAGGAGGAGTAAAGAGACAGAGAATGTTGTGTGTTAGTGGGAGCTAACAGAATCCGGGGCGGGCGAGGGCGGGCCAGAGTCATCGACGACATCGCCAGACGGTCGCCGCATTGCCAATTAAGCCGGCCATAACCACCGGTATCCAGCAGCTGTGGCTGGTGAGGAGGCTCCCTTTCTGGACCATGTACTCGCCGATAAGAAGATGTAAGCAAGAATCTAGTCGATCATGAGTGGAGTATACGACGGGCAAGACGGGTGATATTCGGTGAATGTCAATACCTGGCAAGGCCTAGCCGCTCGTCCTATATCACCGCACGGAAGTCATCCCATTCGATTACCAGGACCACGGAAAGAACGGTACCCCAGGAAGTATCAACCCCCCAAAAATCGCAGAACACTCCAAAACAAATGTAAGTACCAAACAAATGCAATAAACCAAACATGAAGCCTCCCGTAGTATACTCTAAGTAAATAGGACAAGCCCCCGTAGTCCCACCCCCCTCCCCCTCCCCCTCCCCCTTCCATATTCCCATCACTCATCCTATTGTCGATACCATCATCCGTTCCTTTCCGGAATTTTCCACCCGATTCTGGTTGGGCCAACAATGACGTCCGTTCGCCCCCGCTTGATCTCGGGCCGGCCGGCACCCTTCCCGTCAGTTCACTGCGGGAGAAGCCCGCACTTTTCGCCCAAAAACTCCACTATATCGTCGATCTCATCTGGCTCCTGATCGTGGGGACATCTCGTCAGTCTTCATCTTTCCTTTTTTCGCTCAAAGCACAAGGGAGGGACACATGATCGGGTGCAACAAGGAAGCGGTGAGGAGGAGAGTAACTAACCTTGTACCAATGCCCAAACTCTTTGTATCGTTTCCAGGTAACGTCCATCCCCAGTCCATGTCGGAGAGCGCTGTATATATTACGCCCCAGCTTGTAGTCCACGGTCTCGTCTCCATCGCCGTGGGCAAGGAAACACGGAGTCTTGAGCGCGTTCAGCAGCGACACCCCCGGCGGCGGCGGTGGCATCGACAGGTTCTCCCTCACGAACGCCAACGCCTCGGCCTGCTTTGCGGCGGACGGGGTGGGATATCGGGATTGTCGGGCCGGCCTCCGCTGCATCCTCAGAACAGCATCGATATGATCCGCCTCGACACGTCCGCCCTCCTCCTCGCTCTCGCTGCCATCGTCGATACCGTTCGACGGTCTCCCCGCAGATGCCCGCAACCCAGCACCAGACCTGAGTCCGCAGATCTCGCGGATGTTGCTAGCAAACGGTAACCACCCGCTCATCCCCACGAAGCCGCCTAGCTGATGACCTAGCGCGAGGAGCACATGCAGTGCCGTTGCGCAGCCCTGGCTGATTCCTCCGATGATGATATGGTCATGCGGAATACCGCTGCGCACCTCGGCTTCGATCAGTGCCGAGAGGTGGGCGACGGCTTCCCGCAAGCCCTCCTTCTGCAGGTGGCCCTGCTCCTCTGGGAAGGTGAGCGACGCTGTGTCGAACCACTCGTTCATGTCCTCCCTGAAGGTTGTCGAGTAGCGCTTCGCAGTGGTGGGGAACATGAATTTGAGGCCCGGGTACAGCGACGGCAAGCTAAACCCGCTGGAGGGCGTGGCGATGTAGAGGCCTGAGCCAAAGGAAGGCCCACTGTCGCCCCGGCCATGGAGAAGGATGAGCGTGTGAGTGTGCTCGCCTATGGGAGAGACCACGAATGGTGTGGGAAAGATGCGGGGTTCGGCCATGGCGCTCAGGCAGACCTGGCGGTGGAGTGTGGCGGAGATGGGCGAGGCGGCGGCGGACAGTCGCAACTCGTCTGTCGGCGCGCCCGGAACGTGGGGAAGGGGGAGAAGAGGGACGGCAGGGCGAGGAGGATCTGGCCACTACCCACGGGATAATCGCCAGGCTCTCAACCGAACGACGACGAAAAAGATGGGATGGGGGAAGGGGGCGGAGGGTGTGTGCGGAGGGATTTCGAACTGAGATGGAAGGAATACACCAGATTGGCGAAGACGGTCCTGCCCGTCAAGTACTATCCGGCTGACAACTCGTTGGCCGAACAAAGGATATTTGGCGAGGGGAAATGGGAGGGGCTTGCAGTACGGAGAGGAAAGGCTCGTCCGGATTTTGAATCGGCCCCGCCTGGCGTACATATGTACATATGTTCACTGTACGTTTCTAGCTGCCTGCAGCCAGCTCCCATTAAACGTAACTTAGGACGCGCACCAAACTTCTCGTCCCCGACGTTCCGCATGTCGAAGGGAGCCAGTGGGATTTCCTCCCTCGCTTCAGCAATTCCTCGACGGCCGATAGATGTCCGGCGGAGCCGTCGTATCCGGCGGGCCACAGTGTCCCCAGAAGCGGGCGGGACTCGTTCGTCGTGCTCTTCCCCGTCACAAAGTGACGGCCATCCCGCTTCTTCGCTCTGCCCGCACCGCACAGGGATGGAAGCCCGGCACGCCTCGAGGAGGATCCGGCAGGACCGCCGGTAATTGGCTGGTGGAAGGATATGCGTGACTAGCAGTGGGAATCCTCTTTGGGGTGAGGGTGAGACATAGTTGACACGCGCCTTGTACACGGACATGTTGTAGATCTCGTCTCCGAAGTACGAAACGCCACCGCGCCGCCGGCCAGCCAGTCACCAAGCCGACCAGCCAGCTTTTCGTCGCCAGCGCTTTCGTGGCCGTACGGCCGTGGTTGCGGGCCGGCGATGGCACGGTGCATAATCTCGGGCTTGCGACGAGGCGGGTGGATGGCCACGGGAACTTGTCCACATGTATGTACCGCCGAACTATGCGTTTTGTGGGCTAGGACGGCTAACTAAAGGTCAGTATCTATCGAACCATATCCGCTGCTGGCGGAGCTGGTCCTTCTGGCAATAACCCGAACCTCACGGCCATGGTGCGGCCACTAGTTGGCAACTGGGGATCCGGGGCACGGCGATGCACACGCACAACATCTCGTCCATCACTGTCATGTCTACATACCTAACGCGTACATCCACATTTGCCACCGGTCACACCCCATACGCGGCCCTGATGATCGTCAAGACCACAGCCTCGATGGGAAGGGAGAATCGGAACACAGAGTGCACTGCACGTTCACTTGCAGTGCAGTTCGCCGCACGAAACGGGATTAGCCAGCGCCCACCACTCCACCTCCCAGGCCGTCCAGCCAAACCTAGGGTCTCAATAACCAATGCTGGCTGCAGCAGAGGCTCAACTATCTGCCTACTCTGTACGGCCATGGCCGACGAGCCCCGAATCCTTCTCCGCAGATTCCAGAGGACCACAGATACACACCGTATGCACTTGCGAAGGGGAAACGAAAACGGCAACCAAAAAGGCAGACAAAAGGGCGAGAACTACGATAACGATAAGCCTGCATACTTTTCTCCTATGTAGATGTCCCCAATCCCTAGTTGTCCTATCCACGATTACTGACCCTGACCCCGTCTGAAACTACCGTGGAGGACCCATCACTATCGGGCTTCTGAATCTGATATGGCGGAAGCATGGGATTCTGTTTGTGGAATCGAGTGGAGCCGTTGGAGCGGTCTAGATCGCCAACCACTCACTGGCGGACAGCTCTGGGCTCTGCCGGCAATAGTTACAGCGTACCTATGCACATAACTCAGTTACTCGCGACTGCCCCGTCGCATATCTAAAACCGAAGGGTACGGCGGAGGATCCTACCGAGACATGAGAGCAACACACACCTGATCCTGATCCGTCACAAATTGGCGGACCAGGGAGAACAGGCCACCCAATATACTTTACGATCTATGGTGGCTTGCATACGTTTAATATCCAGTCAATTATCCCCTAAGGCTAGCGTGGGGTAGCTGTCTTGGCACGAGTGCTCTCTCATGTTCGTGTGTTCTTCACGGACAAGGCCTGTTGGAAAGGGTTTGGGAGTCTTTCACCATCCTCCAAGTCCGGGCTTCGAGGCGAGGCGACCTTGTGGTAACTAACCACAGGAGAAACCACCGAACTTCCGGAGCTGCGGCATGGGATTCCTCAGTCGAACTCAAGAGCACGCATTGTCTTGGCTGTTTATCACCCGCGACTAGCTGCAGGGCAAATGCCGCCAGCGGAAAAAGGCCCATCCACAGAATCTGACCCCTCTCCGCGACTTTTTCCCGCACTGCTCGAAGAATCCGCCAGTGATCGATATGTTTTTTTTTAGGACTAGCTGCGTGGTGAATACGCCTATATAGCGAAGCGAGCCATCGGCCGAGCAAAGTATTCCGCATAGAGTGCATACAGAGAAGTCTCCACTAGTTTTTTCAGTTTCGCCTTTTATCTTCTCGGATTCGATGTTCCGGCGTCCACCGGAACCACCAACTGACCAGCTCCGAAATCGTTCATCGGGGGGCGGCGGGGACATATACTTTATGCACACCACCTGGTTCGGGTCTAGCCTGTCCTCTCTTTCCCCTTGCAAAGGAGTCTTGTGTTACCACATGGGAAAGTTATCTTCTTATCCACCAAAACGTTGGATTTTGGATCTTGGGGAAGGTGTGGGCATCAATCCCACGTGTGACAGAAAGCCGTTAGAGATTTCGTAGATCAACACATATGTACTGCCCATTGGAATTAGAGTAGAGTGGAGTAAGAGTAACAGACAGCAGTTTGATTCTTTTGACATTGCGAGTAAATCCAACTGCCGAGAACATACATACTCAGGTCTATGCGTAAGTACATATGTGGAGGGGTCGCAGATGCAAAAGTGCTAGCGATACCTTTTACACGTGTGGAGACAAGCGATTACAGCAGAGAGCTTCCATGACTTCCACATCGTTCAGATGACCCCAGGCAAGGGCGAATACGACGTTGCCAGACATAACTCTACCCACAGTCACGATGATCTTCCAAATACAGATCGAACGGATATGGACTGGAAACATTCCGAATAAGCTCAAATTGGTCTATGCTTCCCCCCCCCCCCAAACACGATCCTCTCGCTCTTTCCTCCACACGCCACGCCTCTCTAGCGAGAAAGCCTGGTAGTAAATGAAAAAGAAAAAGAAATAGCGCCTGTCAGACCCCCTCGCTCCGCCTCGAAAAAAGGGATACGGAAACTCAGATCGAGATCATCACACCCATCCCTAAGGATCAAAAAAAAACAGGTTTTACTCTGGGGCAGCGAGGAAACAGATCATTGTGCAGGTTGGAGATTCTGTGGCTCTTGTAAAGAGTTTAGATGAGTCGATTTCCTATAGAAATGATCCCCAGAGAACATAGTTGCATTAGTATATGATAGCAACCATTTTGATTGTGGAGGTTTGGGGGTACTCACTATGAAAGGTCGGAGCAACGCCGGCCTTTTAACGATTCATGATGAGGCTCAAGTCGGCGAAAATTGTAACTCGCGAAGGCACCTGCCGGCTTGGCTTTGAGCGCAGCAGCAACTACCAACAGGTCACCTACCACCCTAAACCGTCGATTCGACAACCTTCAAAGAAAGAACCGCAATTTATTTCCAGGCAGCTCTTTAAACCAGCGAACGAAGCAAACTTCTCCACAATGAACGCCAGCACCAATCGTCGTTGACTAGTGAGTGATACTGGATGTTGCAACACGCCTCCTTCCCTATTTGCATGCTCTACTATCATTCTAAGTACGGAGGCTGACCGCACTTTATATACTCTAAATATTCTCCGTCTTCAGCATCCGATTGGAACCGTCTTTCTTCGAACGAGTATCTACGAGTGAGGGCTTGTGTAACATTCTATCTAGTGAAAGGCTAGACACAGCCCGTGAGCGACGATCCATGACATCTAGTCCAGAAAACAGTATCACAGGAGGCCCTGGGGATGGGACGAAGAGAATTCTATCTCTGGAACTTCTGGGAAAAAGATGTTTCGCATCTACTTATCTGTGAGTACGTAACTGGGCTGAACTGGTGAATCCACACGCACAGGAGAGCATCCCGGCACCGCCAAGCGGTCAGAAGGTCTTGTAGGAAGATACAAAGGAAGTCAATGTGCACCCGGAAATTAGTTACTTACGTACAACGATGCTATCCTAAGCACACCTGGATAGACGGAGACTGCCTCTGAGCGTCCAACATCTCACATCAAGCAGCGCCTGCACGACACCAATCCGGCGTGAGAGCGGACAATAGAGCAACAGGAGCGTCGACAGGAAGAAACATTGGAACAGGCGTTGGTTTCTGGTATCCACCAAGTCCGAAAATGAGGATCCTGCGGTGTTGCAGCGTCCCAGAACTACCGCTCCCTAGAGATGAACTCTCGCCCACGTTAGCCCGCTGTCGCGTACAATGAAACCTCAATGGACAGAATCTTGATTGGCATTTAAAGATCGAGGTACTCATTCGAACAACACAACTAACTGGTTTCAGTGAGCTAACACCCACAGCAAGGCAACCTGCAGTTACGCTTATTCCGAGTTATCATCAGGGTCCGCAAAGCCCCAATCGTTAGAATATCCAAGTCCTTTCTTAGGCTCCTCGCCCTTGGCTCTCCTCTCCGCTCTTTCCGCTCTCTCCTCTCTCTTGGCCGCCAGACGCCTCGACTGCCTCTTTGTCTTCAGCAAATTCCTTTCGTGCTTGCGCTCCTGCTGAAGGAGATCAAGTTGCAGAGCCTTGATTTCGATGAGTTCCCTGATCACGAGATAGGACTCGCGCAAGAGAAGAAACTTGGCGTGAACCAACTCCTTTTCGGCAGCAACCCCGATAACTTCGAGCTTAGTTTTAAGACGGCGCAAATTGGCGTTCAGGCGCTGTTCCGCAGCCTTGTGGAACAGACCACTCATGGTAGGATAGTATCGAGGCGCCATTCGAGCTTGGTAAGCCACTTGGGCTTTCCGCCGGATTATGCTAGATGATTCAGATGCTGACGCCGATTGAACACGGTCCTATTCGGTCGGTTCGACTGCGTTACTGCCGGATTCGGAGACGACTGGCAGCATACGATGCGTACCTGCGAGGATGAACTTGTTGATGCAAGTTCTGCTGCGAGTTTACAGAAAATTGCGGAATCCGACAGATTTGATACCTGTGCAACTCTATGAAGTCTCAAACTAATAGTGGAACTGATTTACTCCGTCAACGCTGCGCCGATGTTGCTGCGGTTAGAAGACTGGACTAGTTACCTTGCCCTATGAGGGTTAAACCTTTGCGTTTAGATGGCGACGGTGCGCCAGGGAGCAACACAAGTTAATGCAATTGGGGATGTCAAATTGTTGACCCTGTAGAGCGCTGCCCTCTTTTGCAGCGAATGGCAGTGTCTCGGTGATGGAGGTGGGGGTGGGAAGAGGAGGATGGATAGAGAATGAAGGGCGGGACGGAAGGAAGAGGTGAGGAGGAGAGGTGAAGGCAACAGACAAAGGGCTTGCTTTCTTGCCCGTGTCCATCATCTTTGGGCTACTGAGCTCTGCTACCCTAATTCAGTGCATGGCCTCCGAGAAACTCAAAATTCCGGTACATCACCACCCACAAATGCTATATTACATGGAATTTTTGGTATGAACGACGGATATTACAGCCTGTAATTTGCGGGCTGTATCTAACTAGAATTTTACAGGTATTCCCATAAATTTAAACCTCAATAAGGATATCTGGCCGAGACTTCCTGTGTGGACGATTGGACAAGGCGGGACGGGTCCAGGATCCGAGTGCATTTCCATGATTGATATCACGGACAAATATTATCACATGTCACGTGCACCCGATTTTAGTTAGGCCCTTCTTGGTTGATTCTTTCAGCGCGTCCAAAGTTCATGTCATCCTACACACCCTACTTTATTCTCCCTTCGCCACAATGGCTGTAACTCTCCACACAACGCACGGCCCACTCAAGCTCGAGCTGTACTGCGAAGCGTGTCCCAAGACATGCGAGAACTTCCTCGCGCTTTGTGCATCGGGTTACTTCGACGACGTGCCGTTCCACCGCAACATGAAGGGGTTCGTCGTGCAGACGGGCGACGGCGAGCTCAAAACCGGCAAGGGCGGCAAGAGCATCTGGGGCAGCTTCTTCGAGGACGAGATCTCACCCGCACTGAGACACAACGCGAGAGGCGTCGTCAGCATGGCGAACAAAGGCGAGGGCACGAACGGGAGCCAGTTCTTCATCTGCTATTCTCCACAGGTGCATCTGGACGGCAAAAATACGGTCTTTGCAAAGGTGAGTCGCGGGATGGGAATCTGGAGAAATTGTTACTGGGCGCGCCCAGGATGCTAATGGGGCGGGCAACAGGTCATCGATCATGTGGATACAACATTAAATAAGATCGAAGGGGTAGAGGTGGATAAGAAGAACCGGCCCAAGGTGCCGGTGCGCATCCAACGCGTCACAATACATGCGAATCCCCTCGCCGAGATGGATCCGGGCGAATGAACATCAGATGAGTTTTTGTACATATGTATATCACATCATTTACGGCGTTTGGGTTGTTTACAATGACAAAACGAATAACTACCAACAACATATGATTACCCACCGCGTCTCCTCCTACATAGTGCCTCAGCTGCCACGATCACCGGTTTCTAGCTGCTCCGCGGATATCTGCATTCCTTCGCCGCGCCGACCTTCAGGCTGATCCTCCCGCACCCGGCGGTCTTCGCCAGTGTTCCCTTTCCATCCCAGTGAATCTTCCAACTCTCGGGCGCCTCCTTCGTGGGCACCTTGCAAGCAACCCACTTTTCGACCGGACCGTTACCGGTGTCCAACTTGAGCTTTCCACCATGGCGGCCGAACCCCACCAGCTGCGCGCCGGCGGGGATAAACCCAGAGTGCGGAGCGGTGAACCCGATCGGCTTGCTCTCATTCGCGAATACGTAGAGCGACTGCCAGCCGGTCGGTGTGGCGTGGAAGGACGTGAAGGAGATTCCATACTTGGGGGAGCCGCCGGCCACTTGATTGTTCTATCAGCCCTCACCGCCACTGGATTGCATATAGGGAGGAGGAGTGAGGAGAGAGGGAAGAGGGGGGGACAGCGTACACAGCAATGGCTCCGAGGAGATAGAGTACTTGATGTTACCGATGTAGACGTTGCCACCGGAGTACATGGCGTTACTCCAGACCAGACCATCCAGGCCCTTAGTGGTGCTGGTCAGATCGAAGAGCGCGGGCGTGTTACCGGCCAGGACGGCCGAGGGCGCGAGGAGGGCGACAGCGGAGAAGAGGAGGGCGGCGAACTTCATTATTGATTTTGATGTTGGGTTTATTTGGCGTTGATTAAAAGTTGATCGGTTGGTTGCAAAGGTGGGTGGGACAGGTATATGTATTGATTTCGATGTACTCGCTGGACTGATGAGTGGCGATTCTGTAGGGAGTGGGCGGGAAAGGACGAGTTTATAGCCCCCTCCGCGGAAGAATGGGACGATGATCCTATTCCCATGTAACTGGCGGTCGAGCGGTGGAACCACTACCTACCCGCTTCCATCCGCCATCGCTACCGGGAGCTCGGAGTTGCGGGCGAGTAGATATTGAGCGCATGTGGAAGGTATGCATGCCCATTGAACACCCTACCTAAGGTATCTCGAAATAAGATCATGAGCTCTGTATGAAGAGTTGAAATCGGAACACTCGAGTCAACGCGATGATTGGCGGTTGACGTCATGCGGGTCGGGGAATCCGTTTAGTTGGGAACTCCGTGGGAGTGCATACGGATAGATGCGTCCATTCACCCTCAGACGCAAGGTTCAATCTACACAAGCAAGTAAAAATAAACACTGCCATAAACTGCAGGGCAGTCGGAAATCCAGCTGGAAAGTTGGAAATTGGAATAGCCCGGAAGCCTACTGCACGTATCTCATGTAGTGGGGCTCGGAAGAAATGCCGTGCCCGTTTGGATGTACGCACTCTAGCACGCCATCCTTCCCCGCCTAGATCTGTAGACGCAGGTACGACCTCCGTCATATCCACCGAAAATCCTCTGGCCGACGAACAGCCCATGCAACCAAAATCGGCGAAGGAGACCCGTCAGGTAGTATCAGCCATATATATACAATGGCTATTGAGTAACAAGTGCAGGCCTGTGGGAGCGCGCTGATTCTAACTATGCGGTCCTATTTGTGTACCGTTAACGGCTCGGACGGCATCGAGATCCGTAGTAGTACCCAGCTTCGACACGGCCTACACAGTCCCACCGGCAGTATATATCGCTTCCATCTGCTGACCTGTAACAACCTCCCAAATCCCAGGCAAAAATACACCCTCTTCGGCAGCCTCCTCCAGCACTTCCCTCGCCCTCGTATCCCCATCCTGTATCTCCCCGGCGCCCACCGCACCGTCCTCTATCCTGACCGCCAACTCCTTCACCTCGGCCTCCCTCTTTACAGCGCCGTCCTTCGCGCCTGCAAGCTTAATGGCGCCGCGGTAGAATACTCCCGCGTTCCTCCTCAGCACCGCCCTAATCTCTGGCGTGCACCCCTCCGTCCGGCTCCTGAGCAGCTCCGTATCGCCCCTCGCGACATGTATCCGCGCAGTCTTTCCACCTTCTAGAGCCGCTGCGGCAGCGAGGGCTCGCGAAGCGAAGGAGTAGTGCCTCCAGGCGGCAGTGGGAACAGCCGAGGCAAGGGAAATGTGGCAGTCCGACTTGGCACATAATGCACCGGGGGATTGAGACCATGGCCAGGTGTGCGAGAAGGCATCGGTTATGGTTGATTCCCAACTGCTGACAGTTGAGGCGGAGAGGGAGAAGCGGTGGGAGGACTCGGCGATGGCGGTTCGCGTGATGGCAGACGCGATGCAAAGCTCTGTCTGGCGGTCGGGGAGGGAGGAGTGGAGGATATACAGTTGTTGCAGTAGTTCCTCCCCTGACACCACGGCTTCCCTCGGGTCCGCGAGCAGCGGGAGGAGTGTACTCAGCGTTTTCAGTAGCTCCACAAGGGTATCCGCAATCACTCCCTCCGTCAACGGTTCCTGGACAACTGCGTACTCCTCTTTCTCCTCTCTCCGCTCCTCAACCAACTGCACCCCGCCCGTATCCATATCCATATCCATATCCTCATCCTCATCCCCCTTCCCCATCCCGTCCACCAGCATAGGATTGCTGTAGCTCTCAAAAATCTTTCTCTGTCGATGTAAACACTCCTCGAATATGCTCTTTGCCTTCAGCAAGTGCACGGCCGCACGCTCCCTGTCCGCCCCCCTCTCCTCTAGCAGAGCGTCAGCGAGCGCCGTATGGACCTGTGCGGTATTGAACAGCACATCCTCTCTGCCACCGCCCTCGCCGACCAGTTCCAACGCACGATAGTGCGCCTGCAGCACCCCCTCCCAATCCCAATCCGTCCCTGATCCTGCCTTCACCTCTGCCGCAGCAGCCTCAGCTATCCTGAACCGGAGTCGGGCGAGATTGTAGGCGGCATCGAAACCTTCGGCGAGGTTCAACGAGGTCTGGTACGCATCCGCGGCACGCTGCCAGAACCGAAGCGCTTTCTCGCCGTCGCCGGTGCTCCACCGGTCGCCGGCTTCTTCGTATTCTATCGCTGCGTCGAAGAAGTCGCTTGGAGTCGTGGGGATCTGTCGACGCTTCGACCTGGTATGGAATTTTTTGGAAGGCATCGACGTGATTGTGGGCGGTGGGTAGGTGGTAGTGGTAGTCGTGTGGTAGTGAGTTTTGTAGAACTGAATTGGAGGGGAAGGGTATGTGTATCTAGGGTGGAACGACTGCCCTATAGGAGTGCCCTATAGGAGTGCCCTAGTGGAGTGCGGGGTGATGACATCTCAAATCTCCATATTCTGCAAAGGCAAGTGCTTCCTATATAAGACGCAAGGAGCGCCCAAATTTCCTGTATTCAACTTCCTCGATTCCGCCGCCATGCCCCGTTCTCCTCTCCCTTCCACTAGCGTACAGCCCAGCCCAATGTTATTCCAGATACCACTACTTCCAAGTCTACAGCATCCTCGCTCGCCAGTCACCACCCTCACGACCATATCCACAGAACTGAATTCCAGCAAACTACCCGCAACCCATCCAATCCCCCCAACCAGCCAATCAAATAACACAGAAGGGCATAAAAAAGAAGAGGAAGAAAGCGAAAAGCGATTAAAAACCAGCCCATAAATCGATACAACCTCTCACTTTGCATATGGGTAAAGAAAGATAAACGAAGGAATATGCACATCACCATCACCATCACCATCAATGCCGTCCATGCAAACCACAGCGCCTCCAGCTCGCTCGAGCAGAATGACAAAAAAGCCAGCGAACCCATCCCATAAGAAAGTGGAGAATAGAATGGGAATAGGGCCACGGGGAACAAGACAATCGAGAAAGAAGAAAAAACTCCATAAAAAAAACCAAGGGTGCAGACGGACTATTCACAGGAAAAGTGGGGGGGGGAAGCGAGTGCGAAAAGACACCGTCATTAGAAACAAAAAATCATTATTTGAAAACAGCAAAAAGGAGAAAAAAAGGTGCTAGGTTAATGTCGAGGCACGTTACGATCACCCTTAAACCGACTAGAACTCTTCTCACCGAGGGGGTGACCTAGATACTCTTCAGCTTGGGGGTCCGCACAGTAATTGTCATTCGGGCTCTGGCCTCGCGGGGAGGATTCATACTCTGGTGCCATTTCGTTCTCGATCGTTTTTTGCCAGTGATCGGGAAGGCAGACGCAGACGAGCGGGAAGGCTTTGATCTCGCCATCGCCTTCGGTGGAGGAGGGATCTCGGCCGTGCGAGCCGTGCGATGACCCGCCACGGCGGTGCGAGTGCGACGCCGACACGCCACTGTCACGCATTTCGCGTCTTCGGCGGGACACGTCTTCGGCACGGTCGGAGAGGAAAATTCCGGTTGCCCAGCCTAGGGATGTCAGTCAAACCCATGGTGAACGGAGAATGCGGCTTACCATCGTCCCAAATACCAACCACCTTCAACATATCTCCGCGGTCGAGCTCGAATTCATCGGGCGCGCGTGGTGCATATGCCCACAGCACAGAGACCTTATCACCCGGGTGGATATCTTCGTTAGAGTAGTAATCCCTAAAGTACGGCAACTGTTCCGAAGCCACGCCCGAAAGCCGTCCTGATCCCTTCTCACTCGGCGGAACTGGGGACGTCAGGCCTCCCTCGGACATGAGAACCGATGAACTGGACAACGACGCATTCCGCCCACGCGGCGGCGGATGCAAGGGCCTATGCTGTGGCGATCGGTCCCGGCGAGATACTGGGCTGTCCTGGAGTCCAAATTCGGAGGACGAAGACGATTGAGCACCAATGATTGCACGCGAGATATGCGGCGGTGCCGCGCTAGTGGTTGTAGAAGCAATGTCGAGCTGAGAAGTGCTACCCTCAAGAGCCGACATGCGGGCGACGCGACCCCCAGCAAGCGCTTCGTACCCGTGGCCGGTTTGTACTGGGCCCACCGTAGTGAAGGTCATGGACGGTGGTCCACGCGTGGGATGGTTGAAGATGCTGGCCTGACTTCCGTACTGATTCTTCCGTCTCCACCAGAATAGCAATGCGAACACAAGGAACCCGACAGCGACCAACGCTCCAATTGTGATCCCCGCAATGGCGCCACCACTCAACCCACTGACGCCATCACCGGGCGAAGATGTAGCGGTTGCTGTCGCCGTCGTGGTGGTTGTGGTGATTGGAGGCAGGTTCGTAAATGTAGGTAGAACCAGCCCAGCGCATTTCGTTTCGGCGCCCGAGGAATAACAGCAAGTATCCGTAGAGTTCGGCGAATTGTCGGCACAATACAAACACAATCCCAACAGATTGTCCCTTTGCTCGAAGTTAGCGACGATCCTCCCGCAGTATCTAGCCAGCATACCTAAAACCGCAATTTCCAAACTCATTGTCGGCTCCTAGGATACAAGACTGATCCAGGGAGTCGGGAGGCGAACAAATCGTGAAATCCGAGAAGATGATATCGAAGGCATCCTCCCTCGCGTTCGAGCACGTGTCTGGGTTCGACACGATCATCTGTTCACTCCTCCCGAACTGGGCCTGTATATATCATCAGACTCGATATTCACATCGAATCACGGGACACAAAACATACACAAGACTCGGCACAGAGCGGCGTCGCGGTTTCATCTGTCAGTCCGCAATCCACCCTCGAATCCTGTATCATCCTCGAGCAGAGAACAGTCGATGTGAAGCGAGCGTAGTACTCATTCGTATTGGGTAACGAAGTCGTGACATTGTCGCATCCGAATAGTAGACCATACCTACCCGCCCCACCGGCAAATCAGTAAGCTACTCCCCCCTCCATTGCCCTCAAGGATTCAACTAACTTGCTCGTGACGTAGTCCTCCTTTGTGAACGCCTCGAATTTTTGGTCGAAGTCGGTCAGGTTGGAGACAAATCTCAAAAACGGGCTGTGCACATCCACAATCAGAATCCCTCTTTTTGTCTCTCCACCCGGGCACGATCGAATCTCACAATTGACCCGTAAGGCGGTCCCCCGTCGAGATTTGTGCTTTCCCAAAGGCAGAACACATTGTGGATCCTGCGAGCGGTATACAATCCGCGGCAGCCAACGACGCAGCCAACAGTATCGCCGCCACCCCCATCCCCATCCTCCCGATCCCCCTCCTCTTGCTCCTCCTGCCCCCTCTCCGACTCATGGTGACTTGCTGTGGTTGTGACTGAGATGTTGAAGTCAAGATCAAAACGGCATGGCGATCCTTGCTATTAACACCAGAGGCGCTGGTCGTCATCGACCGCGTTCGTCCTTTCCCCCAGATGTGTGTTTGCCGTTTCGTGTATCGTCGTTTATGCTGAACCGAAAGAAACTGAACTAAGGAGTGACTATGAATGGGTACCGAACTGTCTAATCCGCACTTTCTATTGCTGGGCTGCTGGCGAAGGAGTGTGGTGGAGTTGTAGCATGGAAACAGGAGAAGCGAAGTGTGTGGTGTGCTCTGATCCCTTCCTCCCTCCTTCCTTCCTCCAGCTCTCCTCCTCGTCTCCTTAGGTACAAATGCTAGTCGGCGCGGACCCGACAGGACAGGGGTGCACCGCTCGTTGTGGTTCCTGCATTCGCACTCATTTTAATTTCGGGGCGAAAGAAGCAACCAAACGTTATGGAGGTGCTAGTCGGCCAATCACGGCGGCATGATATGGGGACGGCCAGTGGATAACCTCGATTTCGCCATTATGATGCGGTGCTTGGAAATCTGCAGATGAGAGGAGACGATCCCCTTTGCCGCGCGCACAGAAATATCTGCGCGTAAATACCTAACGATGGGTCTCTTGTTGGCCCCAAAAGTCACTTGAGGAGATGGACAAATGAGCTGGTCAGACAGTCCTGGGCGACCACCCAACCTCCTGTCGGCTTGTACCTATCGGCACATCGGCTATCACTCGCAATTCCCACCCGCCTTCCCGTCCCTTCGCCAGCGATCAGCCCTTCTCGGTGGAGCACCCTGTGTATGTAGTAGATGCGACCCCGTAGCCCCCCTTCAGCCTGGCTCGACTCCGTGATACCTGCCGTAAAAGCACACCCGTGTGCATGGCCATCCCCGCGGTCAGCTCAGGAGGACGGCCAGGAGTGGATGTTGGATAAGCCATAGCCACTGGTCAGGTATCGGGACCTATTTTTGTCATCCGAGGAGCTTTTTCCGTCGTCCAGCAGGCGGAAGCCAGCCCAACTTACATACCCCACATAGGTTTCAGGCTGGACAGGAAGGAAAGAGAGGGGAGACAGAAGGTGACGAGGGAAGAAGAATCAAAGAACGTGGCCTCGGCGATGCTGTCGCTTTGGAATATCACTCTCCCCCCACGGAGTCCACGCTCCTGGTCTTGACTTCTGTCTCGGGCGTAGCCGGTAGGGAAGATGCCCCCGCCAGTTCTTCACCTGATTGGTGGCCGTCTATGATCTGGATCCTTATCCCTTAGCCACATCTGCTATCAGCATCATTCCTCCTCCAAACACTCCTGGGAACACCTCTACTCCTCAGCAAGAGATCATCCATCAAACCACGCAAGGAAGGTCTGATACTCGTCCCAAACGCAATCTCGCTACTGGGTAGGCACGTACGTATCAAAGATTTTCAATCCAGCGATCCATCCAAAACATTTAGTTTGTGGTATCGACATCGACACCGATAAAGTGCTGACCAGCCCCAAAATCACTCACCGCAATCCCCACCACAGGTCGATTGATGCAGGTCAAAGAATCCAAAGATGTATAACAAAGGTAACGTAAGGGATACAACACGCACAAAGTCGCAAGCACTAAACATCCATCCTTCACACAGCGAATCCAAAGTACAACGGCTGTCACTCGACTCAAACGCACCAAAGCAAATGATACTCCCAACGCCAGCCTTCCACGTAATGCACGTAAGTACCTGCCTTACTCCCTTCTGCCCATCGGCTGCCTATAAGATGACACAGCTTTTCTTCTTCTTCCTCTTTCCGCCGATTCCCACAGCCGGTCCCTTTCCGTTGACACCTATCGTCATATCCATAGCAAGATTGAACACCTCATTGACGCCAACCATCTCCTTGCTCGAACACTCGGCGTAGGTTGCACTCATGCGCTTCGCGACCTCGTTGCCTTGCGCAGCCGAAACAGGAGTCATCCCGTGAGTGCGCAAGAGCTCTATGACGTTACGGTTCTTGCGGAGATCGGTCTTGAGGCCGACAAGGACTACAGGGGTTTGTGGGCAGAAGTGGAGGACTTCTGGATACCACTGTCGCGATCACCCATATAAGCGGATGCGTCAACGGGAAAGAGGGAGTGGGTAGGGGCCAAGGGTTACCTTGTCGAGCACATTCTCGAGCGAGTGAGGGGAGTCGACAGCAAAGCAGACAAACAGCACATTGGTCTCCGGGTAGGAAAGCGGGCGGAGACGGTCGTACTCCTCCTGGCCGGCAGTGTCCCACAATGCCAGCTCAACGGTTTTTCCAGAGTTGGGATGAACCTTATGCGTGATGTAGTTCTCAAATACCGTCGGGACGTATTTCTAGGGCGCGATGCGGGGTCAGATACGCTCGGACAATGGTGAGAGGGGATGGAGGTTGGGGGGTACGGACCTCGGGGAAAACCCCTTGCGAATATGCTATCAGTAGACACGTCTTTCCGCAACCTCCATCGCCAACGACGACAAGCTTTTTCGAGTACGCGGGGGTGGGGCCGGGTGTAGTAACTCCTGTGGAACGGGTAGCGCGTGTGTTTATGGTGGAGGTTCCGGACTCCATACTGATGGGAGTGGAGCTCTTCAAGCTGACGGGAGTGGAGCTACATCTGTGAGTGGGCCGTTGTTAGGGATAAAAAGAAACGAAATATGAACGTACACTCTGGAGATGGTCGATGCTCTTCTCATGACAGACGTTTAGATCCGATGCAGGAAAGGGTCGTTCGCAGCAGTGCTCTGCGGCTGCAAATTCTGGAAATGAGCGACTGGTGTGTTACCTACTTCTCGTAGCTGATAGAGGGAGCAGATTGCGATATACGTTCGGAAAATGCGGTGGTAGATGGTAGCAGAGATGGTTGTTTGTGCTCTAGTTGTGAGGTGTTTGTTCCTTTGTTGAGAGAGTGGTGGGTGAGCGTGAGCGAGTGCAAGTGGTAGTGTGTTATGAAGTGGGAGTGGTGACGTTTTTGAAGTGCTGGCAGATCAGTCCGCTGCCTGGTGCATCACCACAGCAACCATTCTTTCCAGCTCTAAACACGGACAGGCAACAGGCAAGCAGCAGCAAAAAAACATTCCCCGCCCCCTTCTTCTTCTTCCTCTTCCTCTTCCTCTTCTTCTTCCTCTGCTCGTTCTTGCCTTTCTGTTCCCGGCACGGCATTGGAAGCGAGTGATCTACTTTTTTGGGGGGGCGAACGAGGTCCGTCTAAAGCAACCAATTGGTCCGGTCCTCCTCCCCCTTAAACAACAATGGGGCTAGATATTCCGCGCAGTGCCATCTCTAAGAGCAAATGAAGCTGCTATATAGTTCCGAGCCGAGCGATGCTCCTTACTCGATTCCCCCTTCCTCCACACGGGCTTAGATATGAATGTGCATTGCAAATTCCGTCGCCCTCCTTTACATGCCTACTCTATGTACCTCCAGTTCTTGATTCACCTGACTGCAAGGTACCGCCATTGCAAGAGACTGAGAATATGTAGCGAGGTGTGTTGGAAAGCGCCAAACGCCAAACGCCACACGCGCTCCCGACGAATGCAACATACGCTGCTTGGGGATGGCGGGCACGCAGGTGCGCGCAAACTGACTCTCCCACACTGGCAATCGGTAAAAATATGCAACTTACCTCACGCATAATCTTCAGCTTATACTTAACGTATGTACTGAGATTCTGGATTCTTTAGGGCCTGTTCTTTTCAGTGTACATTTTTTTCTACCACACATCATTCCGTATATTACACACTCGGTAAGCGTTCGGCACAACGCGTATTTTAAAAATACGAGAAGCTAGGCTGGCCACAAAAAATAGGGGGGAGGGGTCTTTATCGGTTGTGACCCCCGAATTTTTTCTACGTTGCCCAGCAGTCAATCATCACAATACCCGACAATTCTGTTCTGTTGCTCACCTTGCAAACACTACCCAACATTGCCGTGCCCGTTGCCCAACACGAAGCTTCCGACCTCCGGCACGACAGGATTCCACCCCATCCACCAGTCTGACCGGCGGCCAGTAGCAGGTGCGGCGTCGCGATGACTAGTTCAGAAGTCGTATACGCGCCAGGGAGCGTATTGTGAAATACGCTTGGCATATAGGTACGCTACGGGAGCAACGGTTTCCAACTCATACGGATATTTTTTTCTGAGGGCCTGTTCTTTTCGAGCGTATACATCTATCTCGGTATTGACGGAGAAATTGGGTTAGCTGCCTAGCGTGGATGCAATGAATGTTACACGTGCTGACCCTCCACCAAAAAAAATTAACTCGACGTTCACCCATCTCAGTTTTCCCCTCCCCACATACAACACCCATAGACAACAATGCCAAGTAACAAACGCAAAGATCCCATCGGTGATGGTGATGTCACTATGAAACCCACCGCTTCGGACAACGAGAACGACAGCGGTTCCGATGTACCTCCTCTCATGTCCCGTTATCCCGCAGTCACACCTAACATATGACAGGATATGGACATCGTGGACGTCGACTTTGAAATGTTTGATCCGCAGCCGGCGCACGATTTCCACGGGATCAAAAACCTCCTGCGACAGCTCTTCGACGCAGACTCGGCCCTCTTTGACCTATCCTCGCTCACCGACCTGATACTCTCCCAGCCGCTCCTCGGCACAACCGTTAAAACTGACGGAAACGAATCCGACCCCTTCGCATTCCTGACCGTCATCAATCTGCACACTCATGCCTCCAGCCCTGCGGTTGCGACGCTCGCCAACTACATCCTCTCCAAATCATCGGGAAACTCTACTCTTCGCGCAAGACTGACTGGACTGCTCGCGCCCGGCAGCAGCGCACAGGTTGGGTTGATCCTGACCGAAAGGCTGATCAATATGCCCGTGCAGGTGGTCCCGCCGATGTACAAGATGCTTCTGGAAGAAATTGAGTGGGCACTGCAGGAGGGTGAGCCGTACAACTTCTCGCATTTCATTGTGCTGTCGAAGAGCTTTGTCGAAGTGCCGTCGAAGCTGGATGAGATGGAGGACCGCCCTAACAAGAAGGGTCGAAAGCAGAAGAAAGGGAAGAGTGAGACTTTCTACTACCATCCCGAGGATGAGACCATCCGTAGGAGGTGTGGGGAGGATAACGTGGCAGACTTTAAATTCGAAAAGGAGGGCGAGGTTGCGGATTCGAAGAGGGCGTTCAGTGATATGGGGATCAAGTCGCAAGGCCTCATGATGTGCGTGGAGAAGGACGGTTTCAAAGCGATGGTAGAGGATTTGGAGGGACTGTTCAAGCCGTGATTGTATGCGTAGCTCAGGTAGACTATTCGGTACAATAATAGATACGGCTATTTAACACGATACCCCCCTTTTTTTGTGACTTTAACCCAATACCCCCCCTTTTTTTGTATTTAACACAATACCCCCCATTTTCCATGTAGCTTCGTTCTCACTGGGAACAAGCCCCCATGGGAGCAGCAAAATGTGATTGTTTGCATCCAGTGTCACAGCAAAGAGTAGTATCTGTCGAAACTTGGCCTTTGTGAAGGTGCCGTCACAGACCATCATTGGTAAACACCCATTTTCGAAAGAGAGCCTGGCGGCAGAGGGGCAGATGAAGAAGTTACGAAAACGTGAGGTATCAGGATCGATGTCTACCTTGACGTATCCCACTGGATCCGCTTGACAAATTATCTCAACCAACAGCCCCAGTTGCCGGAATTGCTCTCGCTCATCAATCGAGGTTCCGTTGATCGGTCCAAGCACCCGGTGTGCGACGTGATATGAGATCGACTGATTGTACTCGTGATTGATTGCCTTAACGATCTCCTTGGGCTTTGTCACACGGTCTATTTGCATGATCTTTGGAACTGTCGCCTGCAAGAAAGTCTGCGTGCTGACACTCCTGCGTTTGCTAGGTAGAAGCCCGACACACGCAGTGTGGGTGTTATTCAGAACGGTAACCTCGATGCATCCAACCTTTGCCTTCTTCTGCGCTCGTATCCGGAAGGTGCATTCCTCCACCCAACAGACGACTAGGTTGACCGAGTTGTCTGACTTCTTATACCGGATATCGAAATGTTCTCGTGCAGACCACTCGGCCATTGCCGCTTTGAACTCAATGAATGTTGCAAACTGGTCACCCAAGCCGATTGCTGCATCGCTTGGCCCAGCTCCGTTTGCGCTCTTTGGTGGTTGTAGGGTGGTTGGTTGCGGTACGGGGCGGGGCAGAGCGGTTGTGTGGGGTGGGCGACACAGACGGGGTGGTGGGCGAGAGAGGGGGTCGATCTTGCCGTGAGGAGGCTTCACCATGTGTGTGGTGAGTGTAGTGGGGTATTTTGATGTGTGTGCACGTGTGCGGTAGACTTAGGGGGATCACGAAATATTATTCGCCCAAAATGGGGGTATTGTGTTAAATACAAAAATTGGGTTAAAGTCACGAAAAAAGGGGGGTATCGTGTTAGATAGCAGTAATAGATAATCATTCATCATGTGATCTGCAATTACCCTCCCGTCCCACCCAAACCCCACCCCACCAGCCCGCGGGAGGTGGAGCACGATAACGCGTCCTTACACCGTTTCGCCACGAACAAACAATGTCGTCGCCAACCCCTGGGCTCTCATCCACCAATCTCCTCTCGCCGCTCGAGCAACAAGTCCTAGACGAGTATGCGCGTCTGCTCGACAATCTGCACCAGGTACTTCTCTCTCCTCTTCGACCTATCTCACCATTTAACCATTGACAAGTCGCAGCTATCCGCCGCAACCGCAGCCCTCGCCGATACCCCCGCTGCGGAAATAATGGACTCGCTGCGTCTGCTCGAAAGGAAGACGGGTTTGGTATTTACGCTACTGAAAGCAAGTGTTTACTCTATGGTCCTGCAACAGCAGTTGGACACTGAGGGACAGGGTCATGAAGAGGGTGCTGGTGGGGATGAGATGGATATGGATTGATATTTCGGCGGGGAAAGGGAGTGGGATAATGTGTATTGGCTACATTTGGGGCTATACGGGCGTCCGGCGTTTGAGTCTTTATTTGGAACTGCACTGTACAAGATATGGGATGGGATCTTAACGATCGCTACACGATAGCAAGACAATAAAAGAGCGCATGCAAGAACCAAATCATTACGCCGCCCGACATCTATCATCCAGCCACGCGCCTAATCTCGTCCCAATGCGGAGCTGTCCTTCAGGAAATCCGGATCATTCTCACATTCCTCGCGGACAATGTCCAGACCTCCAATCAGCATTCCATCCACGTACAACTGCGGGAACGTAGGCCAATCCGAGAAAGCCTTGAGTCCCTGACGGACCTCGTCGTCAGCCAAAATGTTGAAGAATCCGTATCGGACCTCGCGCTCCCTCAGCAGGGCCACCAGCTGCCTCGAGAAGCCACACTGTGGAGCCGCCGGAGTACCCTTCATGAACAGCATCACAGGCGCGGCAGAGACGAGTTTGGTGAGACGGGAGTTCAGATCCTCTTCCATCGGAGGTTGCGCAGTATCGGAGGTACTAGCGGTAGTCGACTGCGCGGGAGGGATTGGAAGAGAGTCGCCGCTATGCTTGGTGATGAAGGAAGTGAGCTTGGCAGGATCCGCGCCCGAGATCTTTTCAAGCACCACGCCGGACTTGATCAGGACGAAGAAGGGCACGGCGGAGACATCGTAGGAATCGGTGATGTCGGGGTACTCCTCGGCATCGATGGTGATGAAGAGGGTTTTATCGGTAGGCGACTGTTCGGCTAGGGTTTTGAAGACCCTATCTTTCGGTTAGGGAGCGGTAGAGGATTGTAAGAATGGCGATGGAACGCAACTGGTTCATCTGAGCACATGGTGCCGCCCATGGTGCGTGGAAGTTCAGCGCCACAAGGGTGTCAACTGTGGCGCTAGTGATGAGCGAGTTGAATTGATCAATGGATGTGATCTCGCGAACTCCCGACATGGTGCTGGTGGTGCTGCTGGTGGCGCTGCTGGTGGCGCTGCTGGTGGTGCTGCTGGTGGTGAAGGCGAATGCGAATGCGACGAAGGTGGCGAAGATATCGTGGTTGCGGTGGGGCGAAGTTGGATGACTATCGGAAGTGGGGCGGCGGGGGCAGAGATATCTCGTCATTTTTGTGCTACCACAGCACCGAGAATCAATCAGACAAGACTCGACCACAAAATTTCTTTTATTTTACGGTAGGTAGAGGATCTTCTTTTCCAGAGTAAACGCCAGAATCCAGACTTAACGATAGATTCGCGTTTCCGCGGCAAACTACAGAGTCAACACCATGATGCAGACGAAGCAGGCTGCGTTGACTCTTCTAGGTCTCGCGACGCCTAGCAGCGGTCTAGTTGTACCTGTGGCCTTTGCCCGGACCGCGGTTCCTCTTGCTCGTCGTAGTCAATTCCCTGAGCTCACGGTGCTTGTGGACGGGCTTGACAGTCTAGTTGATTCCGGGGTCGCGGCGAATACTTGTATGGGCATCTTGGTTAATCCACTGGAGTCTGTTTCTCGTCAACAATTTGCATGGCGGATGATGGCTAGGGACTGACTCAGCACTCGTAGCGCTCCTCGGCAACAGAACGAAGAGACCTCTGGGAACTGTGTGAACGCTTGTCAGCATCTTTAACCTGATTGGGCTGGTCCTCATTTGTTTGACAGGTTTTGTCTGAACAGACCCAATGTTAGAACCAAAGCATACCACGGGACATGATTCGAACAAACCTTGGAGTCCGGCGTCCATTGTTAACACAGAGGTTAGACAACTGAGAGCTCCAAACCTCTCATCCCAATGAATCAACGAGGAAGAAGACATCAGCACTAACCCCTGGTTTGTGGGTTTTCCATAAGTGGCACCTTTCTATTGTAGGAGTCAGTCATCAAACAAAATATCAAAAGTCATCATAGATATGTACACTGGCACAGGCTTCTTCCGGTTGCCGTGACGCACACGGAGGAGGAAGCACGGCTTCTTCGCAATCTCTTCGACGTATTTGAGGGCGCCCTAAGTGCTCTCAGATTGCGATTACTGAGCCAATCGAGTAAGTTTTGTGAGTAAGAAAATACTTGGTATATACAATTGAGTTGGGGGCGATGAAAATGAGGTTAATGGGTTTTATCGGGCTCACATTTATCTAAGTGCTGATTTCGGCTTGGCTGGCCACATAGCGCTAGTAACCGTAAAGGGAATATGTATGTAGATGTACACTAAGCCGCAACGCTTCCTTTCTTTGAATTGAAAGTTGCTTCGCATTCCTCCACTACCATCACGACTCTAGAGTACCCACGACCCCAAAACACCCACGACTCCAGAGAATCCACCCATCACGTGTTGTATCTTGCGCTTCATCTCGCCCAAATGGTGCAATTCATCAAACCCAGATGGCTAACACACTCTTGTAAGTGTTTCACGTGATTGTGCTTCACGCGTGTCGGGATGAGTTCGAGAACAAGCTCTGTGAATATGACTTAACTGACTTGACTCATGCGCCAGCGCCGGACAAGAAAGCATGTGAGGTCTATTCAGTACACATATCAGCCGACGCGCAGAGATTAGCAAGTGGAGGACTCGGTATTAATCCCCCCCTCCTCCTTCCCCAACTATATCTCTAGCGATTAATAGGTAGCTGTGAATGGTAGATGGAACAGTACGCATCTGGTCGACGGAGGCCGTCTTCGCGTCGCACGGTGTGGATGATGTCGACATGCCGAAGCAGTTATGTGCGCTATCTCACCACTCAGGCGCGGTTCTCGCTGTGCGTTTCTCTGGCAACAACCGCTTCCTAGCTTCCGGCTCGGACGACAAAATTGTGCTGATCTACGAGCACGACAAAACGGCTGGAGCAAGGCCGGTGTTCGGGAATGGCGAGTCACAGACGGAGGTTTGGAGGACACATAGACGACTTGCGGGACATGACAATGATGTGCAAGATTTGGGGTGGTCGGCGGATTCGTCGATCCTCGTGTCAGTCGGATTGGACTCGAAGATCATTGTGTGGTCTGGAAGCACGTTTGAGCGGCTGAAGAAGATTGACGTGCACCAGTCGCACGTCAAGGGCATCGCCTTTGATCCGGCGAATAAATACTTTGCTACTGCGAGTGACGATAGAACGGTCAAGGTGCATTCATACACCTCGCCGGCGAGCAATGCGACAGCAAACGACCAGGCGGGAAACTTCTCTATGGCTATCTCGATTGATGGGCCGTTTCAGGATTCGCCGTTGACTACCTACTTCCGGAGGTGTTCGTGGTCACCCGACGGAGCGCACATTGCAGCGTCTAACGCGGTCAACGGACCTGTGAGCTCGGTGGCTATAATCACGCGTGGTAGCTGGGACAGTGAAATCAATCTCATTGGACACGAAGGACCCGTTGAAGTGTGTGCATTTTCTCCTCGGATGTTCACCAGTACCAATCCGGAGAAGGACCCACCAGCCACTGGCACTGTCACGGTGATTGCTTGTGCTGGGCATGATAAGGCGTTGTCAATCTGGAATACTCTTAACTCCAGACCCTTGATGATCATCCAGAATATCTGTACAAAAGCAATTTCGGATTTGGCATGGTGTCCTGATGGCAAGAGCATGTTCGTCTCGTCACTGGATGGTCTTATCCTTTGTGTCAAATTCGATGAAGGTGACCTCGGATGGGTCTTACCAATGGAAGAGAATGAGCGCATCTTACAAAAGTTCGGAGCCGGAAGAAAGGGCGCCACTTTGCCAGAGGGTCCCGACAGCTTGAAGCTAGAAGAATTGTCGAAGGCTAGCGAACGGAGGGAGGTGGAGAGCAAAATGGGAGCGCTCATGATGGACGGACGGAATGGAAATGCTCCGATGGCCAATACTGGTGCTGCTGTAGGGCCACAATGGCAGGCACAACAACTTGTTGCCGGGGCTGCCCCTTCCGCAGAGCCTATGGAAAAGGAGAAGCCATATAAACAAAAAGTCACCTTCACCAAGGATGGCAAGAAGCGTGTTGCGCCTTTGCTGGTATCAACAGGGGGCAGTCACCGCTCGAACTTGCCAAATGCACAACTGCTACAAGCTGCGGCAACCGGCTCTACAGTTAACCTTGACCCGAAGACGACATTGGATCTATCGCGCCCCTACGATGGGTTCCCCAAAGGCGGCATGGCAGCCCTGATAATCGGTAACAAGAGGAAACAAGCGGAAGGGCCCGGCGACGAGGGGCAGTCGGCACCCATTAGCAATGGCAAGCGAGTGACAATTATACAGCCATCGGACCAAAAGGGACCAAGTGGGACACCGGATTTCATTAGGCCAGCAGTCATCTCTCAAGCTCAAGCGGTATCGCAAGTGCGTCTGGCTGCGCCTAAAATCAGACACACCATTAGCCGAGTGATCGATGCGTCCGGAGATCCTTCGAATAGCATTCCCAGTGTGACGGCGGCGGGTTCAGGCACCAACATCGGCCTGGCACCAACAGACACCATATTTGAAGCTAGGAACTCTCGAGACCCTACACGTCTGACAATATCGAAAGCCGGACAAGTTCTATGGGTTGACTTCTTGCCAAAACCCGTAGTCTTGGTCACTGGCAACTCCAATTTCTGGGCGGCAGGCTGCGAGGATGGCATTATCCACGTCTTTACACCCGTCGGGCGTCGCATGCTCAACCCATTAGTGACCGAAGCGACCCCGTGCGTAATCGACTGCCGCGGTTGGTGGCTCATGTGTGTCTCCTCCGTCGGCGTAGCCCACGTCTGGAACCTCAAAACCGGCAAAGCCCCACACCCCCCGGTGTCTCTCGCCCCCATACTCGACGTAGCAAACATTTATTTCAAACCTGACGGTGTCTCGCGCGCCGAAGCGATCCAAGAGATCACCATCAACTCCGACGGTGTAATAATCGTCTCAGTGACCGACGGTGACGGCTATGCTTACAATCGTGATCTCTTCAGCTGGCAAAAAATCAGCGAGAGCTGGTGGGCAGTCGGCAGCCAATACTGGGACACAACTGGCTCTGTGCGCCCATCTGCGGTCGCCGCCGATTCCCTCAACGGCGAGCCGCCTGTCTCAATCGGAATAATATCACATCTCGAACGCCGCACCACGGCCGAGGTCCTCCTGAACCCACGTGGCCGCGTCCTGCAGCGGATCATTAAGCAGTGTCTTAGCCGCGAGGGCTTCGAGGGATTCGAAACCGCGGTGTCAATAGCCCACCTTGAAAACCGCATAGCTGCTGCCGTCATGCTGGGCGCGAAAGACGAATTCAAGAGCTATCTCATGACTTATGTCCGGAGGCTCGCGAGCGAGGGGATGAAAGGGAAGGTTGAGGAGTTGCTGAGAGAACTCATGGGACGGATGGATGTGGATGAGGGTGAGGAGGATACTGATGAGAAAGATGACACGGTCTGTGGGTGCAGCAAGAGGGAGCTATTGAAGAGTGTGCTGCTTGTTGTTGGTAAGGTCTCGACGAACTTCATCAATCGACATTGCTGATAAGTGTGGACAGGCAAGCACAGGGAGCTTCAGCGCATCACGGTGCCGTACGCCAAAGCGATTGGAACGCTGGAGATGGAAGTTGATGGGGGTGGCGAAGCTGAGCTGTAGCTGCTATATGGCTATAATACTAGCATATTCACTTGCGGTTTGTTTTGTTTTTGCTTGCTCACGGGAGGATATCATTTGCTTTCTCTTTCCCATTTTCTCTCCTCCTGTTCCTTCTGTTTATCTGTGATTCCATGGAGCGTTTTTTTTTTGTAGTCATGTATCCTGTGTTTTTTCTGTGTTCTGGGGGTGACATTTATTCTCTTTTACAAAGCCAATCCCATTTCCGTCCTGGGTCGAATTCTCCACTAAACCCATCGATCTGCATTATACCAATCTTCCATAAGTGCCCAACCCTCTCTCTGCATCGTTATTTACACCGCGTACAAAAAGTCCAGTAGTTGAAGTCCAAGTCCACCATCCCACCCACCCCCGTCCATCCTGAAACACCTTAGACCAACCCCCCCTGCAGAGTCGTCGTAAGCTCCCTCCCCCCGTCTCCTTCCCGACCCACCACCACACCGCACCCCGGAAAAAGAATACGAACACGGGGAAATTCCTAATCCTTCAGATTTCTTCCCACCCCCTTCCCTAGAACACCAGAAATAATTCCAAAACAAGCAGAAATTGAAAATAACTGAAATGGGGAGTAGGGAGGGAAAAAAAATAATTGAAAATCTTGCTGTGGACTTGTTGATTGGCCGAGCAGCGTATTTCTGAACACAATGTGAAAACAAAAAACACCGCCGACAACAAATCGCATGCGAAAAAGCGTGAAAAAAAAATATGAAAAAAAAGGAGACCCGAGACAAAGGAAATCGAAGTCTAAAAGAGTGTGCTATCGAAATCCACCTACACATCCATCCCATCTTGATCTAAAAGAGAAGCTACTGGCTGCCCCCAACCGACAGCCCAATCCGTCGGTACACGCCTTCAGCTTGTTTGAGCATGTGATTCGATTTGTTGACGGTAGCACATCGCTTGGGCGTCTCAACGGTCTGAGGCTCTGGTGCTGTGGGTGTCTCCATCTCGAACACATCCTCCGGCCGAACTTCACCGCCAGCAACCATCTCAAGCTTCTCGAGGAAGTCGTTGACGCCAACGCCTGGGAAGAGGTCATCGAGGCTCTGCTTCGCCTGTTCCTCCTCGAGGTATAGATCCTCGAGGCTTTCGGGTGCTTGGTAGCAGTTATCTTCCTCCTCGTCCATGCGGTTGTAGTCGATGTCTCCCTTGGTGTCACGGATACCGGAGAAGAAGCCGTCGGCGATTGTGTAGTCCTCCTCCACAGCCTTTCCGTCCATATCCTGGAGCACCGCGGGGCCTGAGGGAAGCTCAGCATTGTAGACGTGGGAGAGATTGGTACTGTTGTTCCATGTGGCGCTGTAGGCAAGAGGCCATTGCTCGGTGGTCGAGACGTTGGGATTGACATCGCGGGCGGGGTTGTAGAGGGGCTCGGCAACGGCGGCGGGAGCCACAGTCACAGCGGGCTGGCTGACAGGAGGCAGGTTGATCAACGGGGCACTGAGATCTTTGAGGAACTCTTGAAAGGCGGAGTGCTTCATGAGCATCTCTGAGAAGCTTCGCAGTCGATTGTTCTCCTCTTCGAGACGGCGATGCGCTTCCTTGACCGCCTCAGCCTCCTGTGTCTTCTTCGCCACTTCTGCCTCTAGTTGCGAGATGTATTCTAGAAAACGATGTTAGTGAAACGTAGCCCCAAAGGATGAACTGACTAGTAATACCCTTTCTCCTACTGCGGAAAGCACGCGCAGAAACCTTGTTTCTGAGTTGTCTGCGTTCCTTGCTGCTCAATTTCTTTCCTTCCTCGCTTGCAAGCAAGCGCTCGTCCTCGTCCATGTCTTCCTCTTCCTTCTTCATACGCGCAATATGAGGCAGAATGTCGCTCGAGCTCTTGGAGCCATTTATCGGCGACGACGAAATCCTGAACGAATCCAAGATTGCGTCGATCTCACCCTGCCGTGGGTGCGACGGTGCCTTGGGCGCGGCTGTAGCTGTCACCTTTTGGCGTGTAATCTTCTGCTGCTGCTGCTGCTGCTGCAGACGAAGATTCTCTTGGTGCAGTTGCTGGTGGTATCCGGGGTAGTACTGCATTCTCTGGGGCTGTTGCGGACGAGTTGCTGTTGCGGACGCCGGAGGGGACTGCTGCTGTTGCTGGGAATTCACTTCTCCGATCGTCATCAATGGCGAAATTCCCTGCGGCATCGTGTCCGCTCCCGACGCAGCCGGTACCGTCGGTTCGGGGAAGAAGTACGCTGGCTGTGCAGCGCCCACGTCTCCGTCCAACTGCATGAATGCCGAAGCCGTGCTTTCGCCAAAGAAGCCTCCGTCAGAAACATCCAACCCGAGTAGCTCGGTCTGCTGAGGGTGCAGGCTGTAGGCGTGGCTTGGAGCGGGAAACCCGGACGGTGGGTTTGCCTGGCTCATAGTCGGAGTGCTCTGAGCTGACGACGCGGATGAGGACGAAAACGACGATCGAATGTTGCCGCTTGGTGTCAGGAAATTATTGTTGTCGAAGTCGAGGAAGGTGTCGATTTCGCTGGCAAATCTACTCTCTTCACCGAAGGAAGGGGGCGAGCGGTCTCGCTGCTGGGCTGCCATCTCACGTGGAGGATAAGCTTTGCTGGAGCTGGCGAAAGTAGTAGAGAGTTCGAGGCTTGCTGGAAGTGATGTTCGTCTTAAGGTTTAGTGGTATTGGCGGTATATGTTCGATGAGTGGAGCGAAGGTTTAGTAGAGAGACTGGACTGCGGAGGGGGTGGAGAAGATCAAGTAACTCAGGAGTCTAGGCGGAGCTGTACGTTCGGGGGAGAAAGGTTGCCTTGAGTGATGACGACTGCAGGTAATGCTAAGAATGGATGTCCGGAGGGTGTGGGTGGATGTAGAGTATGTAGGTATTGCCAAGGCTTAGGCAGTGTGGTACGCGAGAGAAAGACAGTTGAAGTTGTGATGTGTATTATGGTGCTGGCGGTGGTATGCAGATGATGTTGGGGATGTTCGGAAACAGCAGGGGAGCGAGACGGGGCAGTGCACACCCACACCCACTCATCCTTCCCCCCAGCATGTCTCGGCATGGTGATTCGTACACTTCTCCGCGTTGTAGCGCCGGAACAGGAAGTCAGGCGAGGCTGAGTACAGCAGACCAAGCGAACGGGCGCAGGGAACTCAGCAGAGGAAGAAGGAGCAAATGAATTAAATTGGCCAAAGGGATCCCGCCCGCGCGGCCGTACGTTTCCCCGCCATGGGGATCGATACATCAGACACAAGGCGTGTCCCATCGCCGGTGCATAACTGAGGTCTATTGGACGCAGTTCAGCCGAATAGAGCGGGATGAGAAGCTACCGTTTGCTGCACCTGGTGCGGCAGACCTTTCGGTTGGCTAGATTATACTGTGTTGGATGTAGATACATACGAAGACCCCACTCATCACAAAGTTGTGGTTGGTATGTACTGAAGTAGTGTATCTGTTGTTCCGAGTAGACTCCAACATGTCGAATTCTGTGAGAGTTCCTCTCTCTGTAATGCTCGTCGAGATGTTCTCAAACTGGCCCCAGTCTGCATCGTCCCAGTTCATCCTCAAGCCCAAGTGGGATCTGCGAGAGCGGAGTCGAAAAAGATTCGAGAGCCTCTGTGAAATGTGAGTCTCCCAGCAATACCGAAAATCGCGGATCCAGCAAGCCACACTACTCTTGTCGCCGACATATGTATCGGTGTCCGTTGGGTTCCGCGAACCCCTCTCTGGGGCTTTCTACGGAAGAGTCCAGAAAACGCCCCAGCTCGTGGGACCATCCCGTAGCCGTTCAAACAGAGAAGGATCAGCCTCGGGAAGGCGTTTGCTGAGAATTGTGCCCAAGCCACCGTGGCGCACGAGGGAAGGTTCCACTATTTGTAAACTTCCGGCCTGGAGGTCCCCGGCGGAGTACTCTCCAGAGTTCTGCGCCCCGATGACTGGCCGAAGCAACCTTGAGTCTGGATATCTCGCAAGTGCCCTACCAGAAGAGGTCTTTGAAGGACTCGGACCGCGGATTCTGGACGATCCACCGGAGCCTGCAGGAAGCTTCTTCCTCTCTTTCGCCAAGTGGAGCGCCCAGTGGGATGACCGCAGGACGCCAGGCCAGAGAATGCCATACATACCATAGGTATCCAACTGCGTGATCCCGCGAGGACTTTGTCTCAAGCAAAAGGTAGATTTGCAAGGAGATGCCTACCAAGGAGACCAGACTTGTAGGTACAGTACGAATCTTCTTGTGATCCGAGCTCGCAAGTTTCTGGTTGGGGGGATAACTATGGGTTTGGAACATTCCATTAGAATTCAATTTTATTCACAAGAGTCCGCCCTAGGAATACGTATGCCCCAGGAATGTGATTGGCGGCTCAAATGCCAACTCGACGTAGCTTCGGTCCGGTTGACATTCCCTGACATTTCTGATGGCTTCGACTTCACCGGCTATTCCCGTTGTGGATGGAGAGTGAGTACTCTAGAGTACATACATCCTACTGCATCCCACAGGGTGGTTCAACACCGACCTCAAGAGTATGTACTCCACCCTACGGGAGATTGAGATTTTCTACAGTTGCCTGATATCTGAATCCACTATGGAATAAGAAAAACCTTCCCGAAGACCGTACTGAAGAGAAGCTTCAGAAGGCCGGGAGCAAGTATGATGAACCTAGGCATCAAGTACCCGTAAGCTGAGTACCTACCTACAGTACCTACGATATGTACTCTATATGTACCTCGAAGCTTCGGTGAAGGGGGGGCGAAAACACCCCTTGATATTAGGCCCGGCCTTCGCCAAGGTAGGAATAGAGCAAAATCTAAGCTCCGCCCTAGAGCAAGAGTAGAGGTGATGCGCGGTGCAAGATTGCCGGTGCTCCCGTTATGTTGCTAAAGAAAACTCGGTCTCCGATTCGCCTACAACGGATGGGGTGGCTGTGCGTAGATATTATCCAGAAAAAAAAATCATTCTAGATACATAGAGTACATGGAGTAGATATGTTATCCATCGAGATTCCGCGAAATCCTCATGCCCCACCGAGAGGAAAAGGCCACCATGACGTCCTGACGATCGCTTCGAGATTTCTTCTCCGAGAGGCGGCCGCTGATCTTCGGAGCTTCCTGACGTACTACATAATCCGTATGTATCTACGAACTTCCATCGGACCCAGCCCTCCCTCGCCCTCATCCCCCCCGGCAGGAAGCCCCCTTGATACACCTCCGGTCCCGACTCCCGCGCGGTCTGGTCGGCCGTTGCGATAGATCTGCGCTGTGGTATGGTACGGGATCTGAACTCCTTCTCGCATTCTAGCGATGGCGGGAGCGTTTCAAGCTCGGCCCAGGTGCGACTCCTGATCTCCAGCCCGAGGTGCGGTCGGCACAAGTGTCGGTCGGGAGAAAACGAGGGCGCGAGCCACGGACGACGACGCGGAGCCGGATGTACCGGCAAGACGATGGTCCCCCCCCACGCGCACAATGTGGCTCGACTTGGAGGGATGGACGGACCGAGTTCACTCTCTCGGCCGAACTCTCCGAACGATTCGCGGAACGGCGGACGCGCGACAGAATGTCCGGATGCCCGGGCCCTGTTTTCTCCGCGGTCCATGGTCAGACAACTCGTGATACCAACTCCAGAGCAAGTGGTGTGTAGAAGATATTTTTCGCCGCCAATCGTCGGTCACAGCGGATCTGCGCTGGCCATGCGGACGCAACCGGACGCACGAATCGGCCGCGAATCAGAGAGGGAAGTCCTGCGGCGTTGATCCCAGTACAGTGTGGCGTCGAGTGGCTTGCAGAGGACGAATACATACATAAAACCGAAGGCCGGAATAAGTGATGACTGATTACGATGTTGTTAGATAAGGCGGAGATAGATATGCAGCGAATGGCAGGGCGGCCTGACGTTCCTCCGACGGGACGGGGCTGAGCGCCGTGGACGCGTAAGAAGAGCGGAGCACTGACCTATTGGCCGCTTGGCGCTGACTTGCCGTACGAGAAATGTACTCTATGTATCACGGAGTGAGTTGATTCGGAGCGCCTTCCGGAAGTTGTTGGGGCCGCTGCTATTCGTGGATTGAGGCGCCTATGTACTCTAGGTATGTATGTAGACCGTCTGTTCCTACGATCGCACCGAGATCAGTCGCAACGTCCAGATACTATGTAAAGTACACAGAACCTAGGTAGTGCCGGTACTGCCCGTATAACTACATACATAGCCCCAACTAGACTGCGACTCGGCGCTGTTCCATCTTCCTTCTCTCCAGCTGAGGCCACCGTCCTCCCTCAAAGCCACACGGGACGAGCGATATCCGATCACAGGCTTCAGTGTTGGGTCGGAGTGGCAGGCCACGAACACACAGCACATGACCGCAGGTAGTCTGGGCGTCAGAGATGGCGGCGGCACCTTGATTACTTACGGCAATTCCACGGCATCAGCGCATCCGGTCGAATCCGTATCCGCCTCGAGGCCATTTTGCACGGAGAGCGCGGCAGGCAGATGGTGAGCTATCCTCGGCTTTCCGGATAACGGTCCAAAAGTCTCCGAGCGGTCCTCTGGGCTTCATCGGCCAGACCGTCTGAGTCCCGCATTCCCCCCCACGGAACTCGCCTCGCAGGGCTTAACTACATCTCTTCAGCCCCAGGGCTCAGGAGTCCGGTGCTGGCCCCAACCGGTCTGTTCAACTACACTCACTGCTGCGGTTCGGGAACGGCGAACCCGCTGGACCGTAGCGCAAGATGATGCGTAATTACCCGTGAGGGCAGCGAGGCTTAAGCTTCTCTATCGTCAGAACTGCGCTAAAGCCCCCACCCACCGGCCCCCTGAAGGACGGTGAAAGGTTAGAGCCAAAGTTCCCTGGTGTCGTTGCGGTAGAGCATTCACATGGAGGGTTTATTTCGATGACATTTCACATCGAAGCCAAAAAGGGGTTGCCCTTCTGGACCACTCTGGCCGGCTGGGCCCAGAGCACTTTTTTTCCCATGGGGGCCCAGTTCTGCGCCCTCCTGCCGGCGCAGCCCTTCCGCTCGGGCACATCAGCCACGGCCGGCCCACCGACCCGAGAGTGCGTGCACAGTTATCCCGCAGCACGCTCCGAGCGGGCCCGGCTCGGCTTCTCGTTGGACAGTCTCCGGTGGCACAGCACGGTGTGGTGGTGGCTGGGGGGGGTGACTGTGGCGAAGGTTGTGATTGTCGTCTAGATGGATTAGATTAGATGGATCCGCAAATCAACATCGGCTCCTATCTACCGCACTTATCGCCGAGTGACAGCTACAGAGACAGAAAGTGTCATCAGCTCCACCAAAAACACCTTGGGTGACAGAGAGGCGCGCTCTCATAAGCGAACACTCAAGCTCCAGCGAGCAGGAGACGGGCTTACATACCGTCTAGCGGCCCGACACCGGGGGTCCGGGACGAGATGGGATGGAGATGGAGATGTGGAAGGTGGAGACGATTGACGCCAGGGGCCACAGTAGCCGGATGGATACGCAACTCGATTCTCTCCACTTGGCCAGTCGTGTGCCATCGCCCATATAGGTAGGCTGGACAAGGTGTCGCGCACTCGACATGGCGACGGACCGGAGCCCCGAGATCGCCGAATGGATGCGAGCACCTATGTATCCGCCGGGTATCTGTCCGCGCCGCGCTACGTGCTGCCTGCGACTATTTTCATACGTACAGCGCGGCGATTGCCGCCGAGTCCGTGAAGCCGATGTCAAGCCCGAGTACGCGATGTCGCTCAAGCACGTTTCAGCTCCCGACGGCCCTCGGACAGCGGACGGAGGGACACCGGTATCTGGGCCCGAGATGGAGAAGCGCTCGAAATCGGTCCAGCCGGGCGTTCTCGCGGACGAACGATGCAGCCCACAGACTCCGGACGGCTCGGCGGACTTCGGAGGTAAAGGAGAAGCGGATCTTGATGGAGGCGGGTACCGACGGAGACACGGACGGACGAAGCCAGGCAAGCAGCGAGTAGTGGGAGCGATCTATGGCGGGCTATCTACAGCACATACCCTACCTTGTGATCCAACCGCCCGCCGATGATCACAGCATCTCACCCGCCATCCCCCCCCGCAAGCAGCACCCCGGCAACTGCGATCGGCGTATGGATCTGCGCGGGGCGTCCCGCCGTTGCGCTTGCCATCCCTACCGGATCTGGAGATCGGCGGCCCGGGAACCACACTGGGCCCCACCTACATACCTGCCTACCTATGTATGCGGACATCGCGATCGAGGCGTTACTCGGGTTTTCCTGGACGGAGGTTTCGCCGCCGGCCGAACGAAAGGAAAGACTTCGATCTATTACCCCCACTCGCGTCGGATCGGGTTGCTCCGATGCCTTCTTTTCGTTGGCTACCTTACACTGTACCATCCACGCGTACGAGTACTGTCAACGGGAGTGGTGTGTAGGTGTGGTCGTCTTTTTGTGAAGATATGACGCCACGAGCGCCACAGATATGGAGTGAGGCGGTCGCGAGTGCTGACTACGCATACCGTATTATCTCACTTGAGACGCACGGTTTTTTGGCGGTAAGCGCGCTTCGGGACTAGCGCAATATCAAAATCGCGCCAAGTTCAATTTTTTCGAATTTCTAGACTTATCAATCTATCTACGTACCAAAGAGGGGGCCGCCCTTTGGCCGGAGGAACATGCCACTAAAGACCTCCATCCTGCTAACGAAAGTCATACTCAACACCATCATCCTCGTCAGATTCCTCTGTGTACATACACGTCTGGGCAGGTTTCGCGGTCAACCTCGCACTGCCGTCAATAAGAAGAGATGTTCCCACACTCTTCAACCCGAACTTACGTCTAGTCTCCTCCCTTGTTGGTGCCCTTTATTTACCTGCTCTGGATGTCAGCCGCGTGTGGTGAGCTCATGCAAGGACTCCCAGCTTGAATTCAACTGTGCGGGAACGCTTTGCTCGAGAAGGTGCCGCTGCGGGGGGGTGGAATCCATCGTGGAGCTTTAGCAACTCCGATTTTATGAGGGCCTGGCCGCTGCCTGAACTTCAGAGGGAAATGGAGATCCGGCTTACTAGCCGACTCATCCTCGGTGGCGGACTGTAAGTTGACGGCAGAGAATATCTTTGGGAGTTCGTGGACAGGTACAGGTGGTACTGGGGAGTCGAGCACGGAGGTGTGGTGAACACGAGGTGCAGGTGATGGTGGGGAAGTCGACAGCGGGGGGGGCGGGGAGCCATGATCGTGGATGCTGGGTTGGCACCATCAGTTTTCCTATCAGTATTTGCATTCCCAAATCGTCCATAACATGACCTGTATCGAATGTCACAATGCTACCCCCATTGGTGGTTATCATGCTGTGTGGTGCGTTCTATTGATCGGGGAACGCATTCTCTCGGCCGAAAGTTGAGTCCCGTGACGTCAAAAAAATCCCCAGCGCGCTAGCCATAAGCGCACTAGTGCGCGCTTATTGAGCGCCAAAAAAATACCCACGCGTCTAAGTGAGATAATACCATCCAGCCCGCAGAGCTGAGTGAGAGCGTGTGGAGCTGGGGAGGACGACATTTTCTTCAGTGCGTGCAGAAGTTTTGGAGTTTGGGTTTGGGTTTTGGGTATGGAGGTAGCTGTGTACATATGTACACATAGGTAGGTATACCACTTTGGTGCCCCCCCCAATGTCGACGCGGCAGGCAGGCAGGATGGTGGCAGGTTGTAGATATGTAGTAGGCGGACCAGTGGACTGGGCGGGGGTTGTCGTCCTTTATTTTCTTTTCTTTTTGTCTCCTTGCTGGTGCAAACACCAACGCTCTGTGCGAGGATGTCTCTTCGGCTGCTGTCCGCAGCCGTTGCGCTGGACGTGCCAGCCCACTGTGGCGCCGTGAAGCGGATGCTGTTCGATTACTCGTAGCCGACAGTGTCCTCCAAAAACGAGTAGTATTAAGCTCCCATCCTGCCCCGCCCGTCCCAGTCCAATACGTACGTGCGCACTCTACATCTACACAGCCCACACAGCCCATATACATCTACACAATCTGCGCCCCTTGATCTGTAATCCATAAACCATAACCCATAAACCATAACCCATAATCCACAAACCATAACCCATAACCCATAATCCATAACCCATAACCCATAACCCATAACCCATAACCCATAACCCATAACCCATAACCCATAACCCACCAATGTCCGTCCATCGACCAGACCAACCAGATGCAAAGAAATGAAGAAAGAAAGAAAAACGAAACAATGAAAAAAAAAATTTCGATCACAGGATACATAGCGAACCACACCCCAATCTGAAAAAAAAACGACTAAAAAACAAGCCCCAAAAAATAACCCTCACGTTAGAAACGGCCCCCGATTAGAAAAGCCAATACTTTTATAACGAGATGCAACCCGAGTGGCATTCGTCGCGAACGGACAAACGCAGAGCAAAAACGAGATGAGGCGGGGAAGGGAGATGGGAAGAATCAAAAAAATACAGGTCCTGTCGATATGCCCGGTGAAACTCAAAATCGCCCAGAACCAGAGGGAAGAAAAGAAAAGAAGAAACTCGGCCCGAACAAATGGAAATTGGGAAGGACCGACTACCTACATCCTGCCGTGACACGCTCCGCCGGAAGGAGCCAGGAAAAGGAAGGAGAGAGGGGGAGACACGAAAGCGCTCGCCATGGTGTCGCCAATCATTATTCTCCTACTTTCTAGATCAGCATTGAAAATCCGACGGACGATCTTCCGGTACAATGTATAACGTACATCTGAGGAACTCCATCCACTGCTCCTGATCCGAGCCATCGTTGCCGCCCAAAGCGTCGCCCAGCCGCTGCACCTGGGGTAGCGGGGTTGCTTGTTGTTGCTGAGAAGGCGACATCGGCGGTGCCCATTGCTTCTGCCCGCCGCAGGTGCCCGCAAACAGCGAAGGGTTCAGACTGCTGTACGACGAGCTGCGCACCGTCAGGGTATTGTCGTTGGTGAGGGCAGGAGTGCCGCCGGGCATGGCGGAAGCGCTGATCTGCGCTCCCGAAGCGACCATTTCCGTGTAGGAGGGGATTACATAGCAGGGCGCGGTGGAGACTGTGTCGCGTTAGTACAGGGAGAAGCCAATGGCATGGTAAGAGACTCACAAACGCCACTGGAACGCCTTCGCTCTTGCCGGTCCAGTTCTCTCTTGGCAGATGAGGCGATGAGGTCGAGCACCCGCTGGAGGTGCTCATCGCGAGATTCACGGGAAGGCGAGGGCGAGCTGCTGAAGTTGAGGTTCTCGACGTGAGGGACCAGAATATTGGTGACAAAGTCCCTGATAGGATCGGTGGTGTTCAGCCTGGGGCCGTAGTTGCCCGGAATGCGGGCCGCCGGGAGCATTCCTGGGTCGCTAGGGTAACCGGACGGAATGGCGTTGGCGAAGGTGATGCTAGGGGGAACGCTGGGTCCGGCCTCGCACATGGCGGCGTGGGAGGCGATGCCGGAGGTGGGAGAGGCCGGAACACTGTCGGCCTCTTGCCGGACCGTAGGACCTTGATAGGCGGGGGCTGATACGTGTTAGGGAGTGATGCTGGAATCGCGGCTCGGGACTACTCACCATCGCTTCCCCACGGATCATCAAGCTCCTCAACACTCGTTGCCTTGCATATCCGGGCGATCCGTTCGTACGAGATGGCACGCTCGCTCAGCATTTTCAGCTGCTTGGCAGCGAGACCATCGTTGGTCTGGTCCTTGTACTGTTTCGGGTCCTCGCGCGGGTGTTTGTGCTCTCGATGTCGCTTGATCTGATGTTTATCTCCCTTGCGCATGTCACAGGAGCCGCATACGTACGGCTCCAGATGTTTTCGGCGTAGGTGCTCCCTACCGAAGTGATTAGCTATGGTTCCATTGATCGCACGGCTGTGGGGTGGGGGCGTACTTGAGACGATTGGATTCAAAGAGTTTTGTGTCCCTGGTGCCTGCACAGCCAGGCCATGGGCACGGCCTCCTGCCGTCCACGGCGCTGGGGTCCGATCTGGTGCGGCATGGCAGGGGGGCGGATCCCCTTCCCCCGCCCACGGGGGATGCCATCCCGGAAGATGTCGGGAGGGAAGCTTCCTGCCCATTGGTTGGAGAGCCACTGCTGGCGATAGCGGTGGACAGGTCATTGACGGTGGAAATGGTTCTCGTGTAGCGGTCCTGGTGGGTGCCCCGTAGCGTGTTCGAGCGATCAAGTTCGTTCAGGTCATGGATGGGGCCTTCGACGACAGTGTGGTGTGGCGGCGGTGTTATGGAGGGGCTCCCTAGGAGCCGGGCTCTGGATGTTGCGGTGCACTCTGGCCAGTACTCGGATGGATATACGGCCATGCTGGTGTTTACGCAAGGCACCGGATCGCTATGGGTTTGCATGGCGGAAATGGAAGGCACTGGGCCGGGTGCGCTGTCCAGCGGCATGTGGGTTGGCCATATGGCATTATTTGCCCCGTAGTAGTCACTCTGGCCGGTGTGTATCTGGGAATCCAGCATCGACTGTGGGCCCAGCGGATCCTGTTGATGCTGCTGCTGCTGCTGCTGCAACTGCGACAGTGGGTAGGACTGGTAGTCCGCGCCCAGACGGCTGCTCCCGTGTTAGCTTCCACCACGAACGGCCATCCGTGGGAAGGGGGGCAATACCTGAGATCGTGAGTATTGATCCGCGGTTCGAAGCTCCTTGGGCTCGTCGAGGACGACCGGCGCAACACTTTCCCGACCGTCTTGGAGACCACCATCTTGACCCTCTTGCCGGAACCCGGCCCAGACGGCGAATGCCCGTGCACGGACAGAGAATGCCCGGATGTATGCGTCGCCCTCGCGCCGATGTTCGAGCTCACCCTGCGCTTGAGATTCGTGAAGCCGTCCTGCAACGCCCCCCGTGCTCCTCGGAAATTGTCTCGTACATCTCGCAGGCGCGGCGAAGAGGTAGCCATGGGAGGGGAGTTTCTTTTTTGGTTATCTTGCCCGGCGTAGCCTCGTCTTTCGCTGCCGCCGTCGTCGTCGTCGTCGCAGGTCAGGCTCAGGTTGAGGGCCAGGTGGGAGCGGCAAGTCGAGCCCACTGGGGGCCGGACGGGCACGGGGGGCAGAAAGCGAACAGAAGGGCTTCCTCAGGTTGTCCCCGGAAATACTGTACAAGTGCTCCTGGACGGCCAAGCTGCTGCTCTGCTTCCCTCGTGCGCAGCAGACAAGTCGGATGGGATGGTGGTGGGAGAGTGCGATGGACGGCGGCGGTGGGAGATGCCGGTGGGGTGGGGGCAGCGCAGGCTGTCGGAGCCGGTGTGACGCTCTCTCTTTGGGGAAGATGATTGCACGCTTCTTTTTCTCTTCCCGCAGGCTGCGAGGAGCCTGGAGCCCGGAGCTACTAGCTACAGAGACCGCACGAGGTCGGTCGAAAGAGAGAGTCCGCACGAATGTGTAGCTGCGCGGTAGGCGGGCGATGGGAGAGTTGCTGTTCCCGCTGGAGGCAGTAAACCAGCAAGTGAGAGTTCCGGTCGTGACCGTCGCAGTCGTCGTGTTGCAACGGGAAAACAGAGCGAGCAGTGCACGTAAAATACTGAAATCAGTGTGTGCACGCGCAACTCGACAAGACCCCTCCCCTCCATGTCCCCAGGATTGTATCATCAGCAGCATCTTCAGGGATTCGCCATGCCTCCATCCGCGCACTCACGCCTGCAGGCCCCCCATCCCCCGGCGCCGTGCTGTCCACCGCCGCACCCATCCACCGCACGGAGCGCGGAAGCTACATACGGGACGATTCGTGCTTGCTTTTCCAGACTGGCCTTGTGACAGATGGTTCGGTTCGTTCGCCGACAGACCCCCAAAGCGCAACAACAGTGCAGCCAGCACGAAAGAGCCCCCCCCCCCCCCCCATAAGGTATCGCGCTTGGTGGCGATCGGGCTGAGCAAGCTGCAAAGGGCGCCTGTGGAAGAAAGGAAGAAAGGGAAAAAGCTCAAGAGGGAGACGCAGCGATGGGTACGGGGGAGTGCCATCGGGAGTGGCACGGCAGGTAAGCAATTCTGCACGGTGGTGTGTGTGCCCCTCGCCAATGGTCGCGTGAAGCGTGAGAATGTTGAATCCGGAAGCGGGATCTCGACCGACAAAGTGGCTGCGAGTCGGAAATGGGATCAGCAAGCGCGGTGGCCGCTGTTCGGTCCTTGCAAATTCATCACGGTACCGCTAAACGGGAAAACAACACCATAAAAACAGATCCCATTTCTCAACCCGGGATCCCGAAAAGAGGCTTTGTTTTGGCCGACCGCTGTAAATAGACCATGTCATGCCCCAACGAAACCCCGAGTAAGAACTAGTTGGAATGAAGGGTTTGGCTTCTCGATGGTATCGCAACCCGCGGCACCGCAGATACCATCTCCCACACACTGCTTCTCCCGCCCTCGCCCTCCCCCCGCCATTCCTTCCCACCTTCTGCCATTCCTTCACCTTTGGCCATTCCCTCCCACCTTCGGCCATTCCCTCCCACCCATCCCATGGCGGTTCCGAGCAGAAGGAGAGCTCGTGACGCCAGGTGCCGGGCCATTCAGCGGCGTCGGTGAGGCGACGGCCGCACAGCGGTCTGCACCGCCTCCCGCTGCGGATGGAGGAACGATGGACGGCCGCGGCGATATTCCCCCCTCTCCGGTGGACGGGTTCGAGAACCCGTGACGATATTGCTTCCATCCGAATCTCCCATCGACCCGGTTCTCCCGTCCCCCCTGACTTACGCACGCTGCTCCCGACGTACGTCCCTTGCCGGTGCACTCCACCGTCCGCTTGGACTGCTGAACGTATGCACATCGGTGGTGCGTAGGCAGACTGCAGGGTGCGTGGCCGGCCGCCTTGTCCGCCCTGGCCCTGGCATGGAGTTAAGTGGGCGGATGGCCAGCAAGATGCGTGGTGCCATCGGCCACATCGGGCATCAGGCAATCGCCCAAATCTAAAGGCAAAGATTTGGGTTCCTCGAAGCGCGCGCCGCCGGTATATGCATGCCAACCAGCAGAGCGGACCGGACTGGACCGGACTGGACCGGACTGGACTGGACTGGGGAATTTCGCCAGAACGGGAAGCGTTCGTTCGAGGCGGAAACAGAGATCCTCTGATCCGGGGAGATTCCACCGCAGGCAGATATTGCACTGTTTCGCGTCCTTTCACGGCAAGGCGCGAGACGCAACAGCACGCCAACCCCGAATACTCGGCACAGCGACGGCGTTTCCGCACGCCCGTCGCTATCTATCTCCTCCGTCCGGTCCAGGTATGCTAGGCCTCCAACGCTCCTGCTCCCCACGCCCGTCGATCCACCGATCCAGACCGTCCGTGTCCCTGTGACGGAACGACAAACTTGTCGGCGACGATCCGACTCCGCGGCGGGGATCCGGCTCACACATGCTCGCAGAGAAGCAGCTCCCCATGTGTATCAAGCTATCTAGCTGCCGTGGGCGTAATCCCGTCGGGTGTCGTGTCGTTCGATTCATTTTTTTCCTTTTTCTTCTCTTTGCGCTCTGCACAATCGCACGCCTATCAAACCGGCGAGGGCTGTACACAGTCACCAGCCAAGTCAAATCAAGTCGAGTCGAGCGCATGCGATTGCTGGATATGTGGCTCCATAGGGAGCCGAGCGAAAGCACCTGCGAGGCAATTAGAAATCTCCGTCGGACTGACTTGTGGACTGCTCGTGAACTAAGCCCTTTCCATCACCACATCAATAATTACCCTGCACTAAATAGCTCGGTGTCATGACCCCTGCCAACAACCCCCGTCGCGCCAACAGTCACAAGAGCGCACCGAAAAGTCAGGCCCGATTAATCCCTCCGGCCGCCCGTCCGCTCGTTCGTCCGTTTGTTCGTCTCCGTCACGACTTCGCCTCGCTCTGGCAGCTCGCTGCGCCGCCGCTGTCTGGCTGCTTATCGTAACTGCAGAGATATCGCATCCGCCCTATGTATGTACCTTAAACCTACCCGAACGAGCACGGACATTGCGCCACTGGATACCGGCGGTGCTTGCCGAGAGCTGAGCGAGCGAGAAGTCTGAGTTCTTACACATACACGCTTGGAGCAACTAGAGTAGGCTCGTCCTCCGGGCAAGGCTAGTCGGCTAGATACATATGGACGTGCGGCCCGAAGGCTGCGAGAACGAAGCGGAAACGTACTAGATGAAACGCACTAGACAGATAGTAGAGCAGATAGAGATGTATGAGCCAACTGGCTGTCTCTATCCAGGTAACAAGCCGTCGACACAGCCGCCACCCACGCGCACAACACAGCGTTGGCGAAATTGCATGCATACATGCATATCTACATACCGCTACGCAGGTGCACATGCTGCTTCGCATAACGCAACCACTCGCCTCCATGCGGGTGCTGGTTCACCGGATCCTCTTCAGCTTCTCCAGCTTGTCGAGCTCCTCGCTTGTCTTCGTCGAGTGTTCGACCGCCACCGCCGATCCTGCGCCTGTTCATATATATGTATGATGCCCTCCGACTCCGCCCGTCCGTTGCGCAGTGGCTGTCCACCCGAGGCCACATGAGGAATGTCTCCTCCCCGCCCGCCCCCACGCATGTCGCCAATTAAGACGTTCATGCGCTGCTGCTAGTGAGTGGTTGGGTTTGCTCCAGTGAGCGACGATCCCGCAGAGCAGTCACTTTCGAGCCCACTCCATACATACATACATACATACCTACATACATACACACATACATACGAGACGAAACGCGACACGGCAAAAGAAAAGAATCGCCTCGGCGTCGCCTGCCGCAAGTTGGGTTCGACTCGGTAGTTACGGTAAGGCATCGGAGAGCGCTAGTTATGTAGTCACCCACGATCCGCCGGCCAGGCAATACGCCCCATGCCCTCCGCCCAGCCTCAGGTCTACCGTGTCTGCTGTCGTCTGCCATGCGTCGGCGACGTCCACCGCGCACTCAGGTAGACCTTGCGCAGCTCGGTCGCATCTCCGGAACGGACTGCTGCCACACCCATCCATCCGTCGCGGTCAATATGCGTAGGGTAGGGCACTGGTGGCTGCCTGAGTAACAGCTATCTAGTTACATAGTAGAGTAACTAGTCAGTTACCCATCTAACTGACTAGCGTTGCGAGGAGCCGCACTTCCAATCTATGTATGTATCTCGGGTCTAGATATCTGCTTGCTTGTTTACCGTATGCGTGGATCTGGCTGCTGCAGGCGAATCTGGATGCTGGCGAGCGGTAACTACCAGCTCGGGGGGGGGGGGGGGGGGGTTAATTCGGGCGGGGCTTGTTTTGCGCCAAAAACGGCCAACTCTGCGCAACCAAACTGACCCTCTACCTAGTAGGGAGGGGTAGAGTTGTGAGGATTTCCATCTTTAAACCCCCGACAACTTTTCTCCCCGTACCATATTACTCAACCGCAACGGCTTAGAATTACATACCGAGTCTCTTGTAAGACTATTTGCATGCGTGCATATCTACATACATAGTTAAGGAGGTTTTCCCAGGGCTCATGGAATTCTTAAATCCGCGTCCGCTGCTATATCTCTCGGTGAAGACGGTCGCTTTTAGTGTAAAAACGGGTCCCGTCCAAATATTTTTGAGCTAGTACTTTTCATACCCCTGGTGCGTCCATCAGTAAATACACTCTCTCCTCCATGTCCGCCAGGTGATCCGTCACCTCGGCGAATTCCGCGCCGCCGTGTTTCGGGAAGGCCACACGATAGAGTGAGTGCGTCCGGATCCGTGTGCGGTTGGTTGGTGAGTTACCGGTTGGATATTCTAGTATCCAGCCAGCAGGATCAGATGGGGTACATAGGCAGCAAAGGGACCCTGAAGTCCGACCCAGCCGAAACATCCGCTCGCACTCGGCGCCCGATGTCAGATTTCACTTACTTGCTTACTTGCTTTCCCCTTCGGCGCGCCTCCTTCTGCTTCGTTGCTTTTTGGGGAGATGCTGGGAGATCGAGAGATCGAGAGATCGAAATGCAGCTGCACTCCCCCCCCCCCGGACGGCGCGCGTGGATCCGATGGTTATGACCACCGGTGGACCGGAACGGGAGAGTGAGAGATTGCTTGTTTTGGCGCACCCGGAGTAAGGAATCACAAGTGGTACTGCGGGGCCTTGCGGTGTGCGGCGCGTGCATCATGCACACGATGTCACTCGTCCACGAACGAACCCTGGCTGTCTCCGCCGGGCTGGGGGAGCGATTGCCGCGCGCGGTGGATCAATCGCCGCCTGCGGTGTGACCACACTGCTAGATCCGCAGACCATGCGCCGATGGTTCATGCGCTCAACTGCACAGTCTTCTCGGTCCGCTGGAGAACACACAGCCCAGTGATACTGTACCACTCGCCTTGCGGGACACCCATAGCCAGCAGTCCGGACTCCCGCTGCGGTGGCTGCCGGCTCGACGATGTCCTCTCCTCCGCACAACCGCTGCGGACAGCTCGCATCCCGCCCGGAGCACAATGCCGAGCTCCGAAACCCACCCCTTTGGACTCGTGGATTCGAGCGATCGGGCCATACGCCCCCGATGCCCTCTTGAGGGATCTATGGCTTTGCTGATGGTGGTTTTGCGATGGATGTTGGCTTACAATCCGATGCTCTAGCGAAGTTTTGTATAGGTTGATGCTGTTAAGATGCCCGCTGTTTTTCTTTTACCGAATTAGCGGTTGAACGGATGGATCAAGTAAGAATGGATATCTCATCCTTCTTCGCTTTCTCACACGAGTGCCGCACTGTCTCGTCGGAGAATGATGCCCAGAACTCGCTTCCCTCCTTTCGTACCAAGTCTCCAGCTCAATCGTACGTGGACGATTCACACACGATCACTCGCCGCGAGGAAGATCTCCGCAATCCAGCATTCTCATACGCGGTAGACTGTACGGTCCTCGTATGCTTAGGTGCCTACCTGCGTACATACTGCTTTTGTAGTTTTCCATCCTCGTGCACTGGGGGCCCCCTGGCGAGAACCAAAAGCAGTGGCAGTCCCGCCCCCGCCAGAGAGGGCCACGCCACGCCACATTCGCCGATTCGGCCGCACCCAGTGGACCGCATCCAGTATTTCCCTCCTCCTCGCCCGATGCGTGGCGACCTCATTTCCGTCCTGCCTCCAGTAAAATAAAAGACGGAATGGAAAAAAAGAAAACACTCTCGAGGAGCGTCGCCGTCGCTGTAGCAACCGGTCGCGTGCTATTGCCGTTTTGGACCTGGTCCTAGTCCCGGGGCCAAACATAACCCTTTTGCGATTATCGTTCCCCCTAGCTTTGCAGCGCGCCAGCCGGCCGGCCAGCGCAACACGCCCATCAATCCGCCCTGGATCATCATCACCATCCCGCCCAATCGATCGCTATGAACGCCCCATTCCGAACGTTAGATACATACAGCTTCCTGTCGATCATTTTTCTTCTTCTTCTGCGTATCTTTGTCGTGCGCGCGCGGCCGACGCCACTCACTCCACATTTGCTCTATCCAAAAAAAATAAGGAAGAAAAAGGAAGAAAAAGGAAGAAAGGTCTAGTTGTCAACGGACAACGCTTTTCTTTTGCCTTCCTAGACCGAGTATCTGCTCTACATACTCAACTATCTACATACTCAACTATCTACCTACATACATACCTAGATACTCTTTCTACTCGAGGCTAGGTAGGTAAGTACCATGTAGGTACGCACACCACATAGTAAAGCGCTCTATCTACTCTAGGTAGCCGCAAGTGCACTCTAACTATACCTTCCGGCTCGATTATCGATATCGCCAACCACCACTGCACTGCACCAACCATCACCGATACATTACCTACATACTGGCTAGCCACACACGTTGTCCAGTTCCCAGCTGTCCGCTTCGCCTCCCCCCGATCTCTTTTCGATTCGTCACGCTCGCTGTCATTTCCTTCTCCTTCTCCTTCTTCTTGCTCCTATACTTTTTTTTTTTTTTCTTCTCTTCTCTCCGATTCTTTTCTCATGGCGTCTTCGTGACCATCCCCGACATCGCCGTACCTCTCGCCCTCCCTTCCAGCCCCAGTAATAACGACCCATAACGACTTTCCCCACACCACCCAGGGCCACCCGCAGCGGTTCGACCGCGGAATCTCCCAATTCACGCGCTTCTCTCCCACTCACTCGTGCATTTTGACAACAAACAACCCTCCTCCGCCAGCGCCGGGGAAAAAAAAACACACCAAATAGTACCAAAAAAAAAAGTACTTACCCGCCAACTCCCCCGACACTAACCGTCACCACCACCAACCTCCAAGCGCACTCTTTCCGCCGCCACACCCAAATCGATCCATCTGCAATTTCCGCGCGCAATTGACGTTGCTTGTGCGCTTCCTACATAATCCCCCCCCCAACTCGTCCCGGGACAAGCGACGACCCCCCATTACCACTCGACACAAACGAATACGCAATGGCGGATCGCAGCTGGGTCGATGACCTCGACGAGGATTGGATATCGCAGCCGAGATCGTCGTCACCGATCATGCCGCACCACTCGCCTTCTCAGGCGGGCACCGTCAACGTGCACCGACAGGACCGGCATTGTACGAACAATGGCACCACGAACCGGCACCTACGGCGACGGAGCAGTGATACCCTGGGCAGCATTTCCAATTCCTACGGAACCACGCAGTTACACAACAGCCGGCGGACGGCGGACACGCCCGAGTGGAAACGGCACTTGATGCGGAATTTTGATCCAAGTGTTGGGGGGAAAGATTTGTTCTCGCCGCTGGAGCTGGAGAGTCTTTTCCGGCCGCCGACTGCGCCGCGGTCGTCCTCACCTGGGCTACCGACGAACCCCCACTACTACCAACCGCAGCAGGTACAGCAGCAACAGCAGAGTTTCCCGGGATTACCACCGCCGAAGTCGCCAAGGAGGAGCTATCTACAGGCGCCACATTCTTCCGGATATCCCTTGGGACTGTCGACGCTCCCGGAGGAGACTGCAAGCGGTAGTCTAGCGAGTCCACTTGAGCCGATAAAGCACAGTGTTCCAGAACGTCAAGATGCTGGTGGGAAACCGATACTCCGGCCGCTGAACCGTCATTCGTTGATGTCGAACGGGCTGCGGCGAACGCAGTCTTCCCCCGCATCGGAACGAGCATCTCAAAGGTTCGGGAGGTTCTCGGAAGGTTTGAAGGGGAAGCGGAAAGTGGCGGGGGGCAACCTGGGTACCAACAGTGTTGCAGAGAACGATGAGGGCAGGGGCGGGGGCGGGGGCGGGGGCTCCATCGCCTCCAGTTCGCACTCGTCAAGGCAACCGAGTGTTCGTTCGGGCCAAGTGCGATCTAGATCGCGATGGCGGAGGTCGGGGTCGCGACAGTCGAGTGGTGACAGAAGGGATGAGAGTATTTCTCCGGTTTCAGCAGGAGCCGCTGGGTTCGACATTAATCCCGGGCTTCCAATCCTACGGCGTGGAAATAGCAATCCTGAGCCGGACCGGGCATCGCACCCAAGTAGGAATGGATATTATAGGGAACGTGCCGGCACACTGGAGGAGATGCACAGCGATAGCGGAAGTGTGGAGAGGTTCATGCACGGGGAAGCTTCGGTGTATCCCTCCAGTCCCCCTCTGCCCGAGAGTCAGTATATGCTCAGGCGGGAATATAGCAGGGAGCGGGGGAGTGATATGGGGATGGAGCGGAGGGAAGAGGAGGATCCAGAACATCCGCATTATATGGAGGACGATCACTATATGGAGGAAGAGGAAGAAGAGGATGAGGACACCGGTTCTTCCCCCCCTTCGGCGTTCATCGCTCCCAGGAGACCGCCGCCGACACCGCCACTGCCGGATAGGAATTCAGCGCTCCAAAGCACCCCCAACGGTGCAGATCCAAATGGCAACGGCTTACTTAGGAATATCCGTAACCACCGGGACGCACCAAGATCAAAACCGCCCGTGGAGTCTATGGTAGGGATATACAGCCATAGCAATAGCAATACTGGGGCATCGAGCGACGGTGATGTTGAATCTTATTTTGCGCCAAGTCAATTCCAGACGTCCGAATCTTCCAACAAGACTCCACTCGATTCCTCTGAAGCCAAGAGGCAAAGCGGGGGAAGTCCGTTGAAGCTGTTTAGTGGTGCCTACGACACCTACACGAACGAGAAGTTGCGTAAGCGACTTGGCGAGCTGGAAGAGAGCGAGGACAATCACGAGGAGGAGCACAGGGCCAACCGAAGAATCAGCTCCACCTGCTCGGATGGCGACTCGCTGGATGGGCAGGGCGATCACGATTTTTCTGGTGGGAGTATGGTGGTGAACCGCCTTGAAAAGATGGCACGGCAGACCGAAAAACGGAATTCTCCCCCACCTGGCACTAAGTATGTCAGGAGGCACAGCAAGACCACACGGCCCGCAGCCACAACGGAAGAGAAGCTCACGACCACCACTACCACTACCACCACGACAAAAGCCGCCAACGGCCGCGACCGCAACCGAACTCGTCACCACCGTCACCAGCGCCAGTTGTCCGCTCGTCCGGAGCCCTCTGATCAGCCATCGCAATTGCCCACGAGTGGCCGCAAGCATCGCCGCTGGCGATCGGACGAATCGTCGGTTGCAAATGACGGCGTTGCAGGTCCAGTAAGTCCTGTTGAGGAACGCACTCCCAAGAGACCGCGACGCGGATCCGTTGTCGTCCCACCACGGCCAGGCTCCAGCGGCACTCCGAAGCATTACTTCCAAAGTCCTGCTACTGGCCGACGACGAATATATCCAGGAATTGAGGAGGGAAGCATTCTTGCCAGCTCGCGGCGTAAGCAACGTAGCAGAGCGAATTCCAAAGAATCCCAGGCTTCAGCTAGAAGGAGTGCGCATCCTATCATTGTGCCCACTCGAGTGTCTCCACCACCCACACCTAGGAAAAAGAAGCCTCACATCCTGAAAGATACGAAACAGCTTGCTGTCGCGGCGGCAACCACTTCGCCACTGAGTGGTGGACAACGCAGCCATCCCCGAAAAATCATTTTCAGTGGAAGCAAGGGTGACGGAATGCAGGGTGAGAGTTTCGAAATGCCTACCCCTCCCAGAGATGACCGCCTCGGCGCCCGGAGGGGTAGCATCACGACGAAAGACTTCCTCGAGCAAGCAGAAGCAGTGATGGCCAGACTCCGTGGGCTGGGGTTGAAGAATGACGATAATGAATCCGGAGAGCGCGATAGAGGCTCCCGGTCGACGAGAAAAGGAATTAATGAACTTGACAATGAAAATAGAGATAGGACGATCAGCAAAGATAATGACGGTCGAAGGGATGACGGTTCCACCAACCCTGTTTCGACCAGCATGAGGCTTCACGCCGTAGCAATTAAACTCAATAATAACCGATGTGGCGACCAGGGTGCGTATCCCAGCATGGATGCACCACCACCAGTGGCGCGCGAGCGGCAAGGAGACTTTGGCTTTTCTCGTTCGTCCAAATCATCGCGCGCCTCGGTCAGAGTCATCTCGAACGTTCCGGAAGTTCTGGCGCACCGCCTCGCGACAAAGACCGCGATCGCGAACGACATGACGTTTGACAATGTCGCGCTCGCATGGGTATCGAGGACGCCGGTCAAAGAAGGCGAGGAGGATCCGCTGCGCGACATCTCCGATCTGACGGTGGACTCGAAGGAGGAAGAACGCGCGTTGAACCTGGCGAAAGCTCACCTGAGACTGTTGGGTTGTACGCCTGATGGCGAGAAGAGCGGGGTTTGGAGGAGCTCGAGGGCCATGGACGACACGGAATTGCGGGAGATGAGGGCGGGCGGCGATAGCGGTGCTGTCGGTGGCACTTGGGATGAGTCGCACTGGGGCCGGTCCCAGGTGATGAGCTCGAGCATGGGAAGTAACAGCTCGCAGAGGAGTAGCGAGAGTGGGTCTGATGCGAATATCGTCAGAACGGAAACGAGAACTACGAGTTATGGGACCGACGAGAATGTCGAGAAAGACGTTAAGGAAACCGAGATGGCGCAACATAATGATCACGACGACAATGATAAAGAGGGCGGGGAAGTGCGTAACGATAAGAGTGGGGTGGATAACCAAAAGTCGTCAGCCAGGTTTGCGGACGACGCGTTTGCTCCCTCGCCTTTGAAACGCGAAACAAGGATTGATGATGTTAATGAGGATGAAGTGGACGGATTTCTCGAGCACGGCTCCCTTCGGCGGTCCGGCCGCGATAACACATCGGTCGGCTCGTATCGGACCACCTCCCGACGCATATCGCTAGGAAAGACCTTTATCGGGCGACCTATATCGCGAATCACTGAAGAGGAGGAGGAAGTGGTGCACAAGTTCCGCCGCCCAGTCATGGAACGTCCGATCATGGAGCGCGAGTTTAGAAGGTCCTTCAGTAGTGCTTTGACTCCCTTGCGGTCACCGTATGGCAATCAACTGGCAACGGCCGCGCCCTCTACGAAAAAGAAGGGAGACGTCTCGTACTATTTGTCGCCACTTCCTGACCTTTCTTACCAGTTCGACAGCACCGAAGCTTTGATTACGCTAGAGCTGTCATATATCACGTCTCGTCGAGGTCCTAAGGCGACGACTAAGGCCATTGAAGCATCGCTCTCTATCGCTCAGGAGAATCTTGTCAAACATCTAACGGACGTCGAACCGTACGACCCATACTGGGATTTCATCAAGTGTCTCAAGCTCTGTGATCGGAAGCTGGAGACCTTGCATACTCTGAACGAATGGTGTCCGCGGATATCTGAACTGGACGTGAGCAACAACGAGCTGGGACAGCTGAGCGGGGCTCCCGACAGTGTCCTTACCCTCAATGTACAGCGAAATTGTCTCAGCAATGTGACATACTTTGGCCACTTACTCAACCTGCAATACCTCGACATCTGCGGGAACGGGTTAGAGAACCTGGAGGCGCTGAGGGCTTGCTTACATCTTCGCGAGATCAAGGCGGACGATAATCGGTTGACGAGTATTAGCGGCATCTTCGCGATTTCGGGGTTGATGTCGTTGAGGTGTCGACGTAATCGTTTGGAGCGTATTGATCTCTCCAAGTCCGAACTGTATGTATTCGTTTCGGTCGGTATGAGGCGATGGAAGCTGACGTCGGTGACAGGACTCGCTTGGCTGAGCTCGACCTCCGTGCGAACCGCATCGTCGAGATCAAGGGCCTCGAGGCACTGTCGTCGCTCGTCCATCTGAACCTAGATCAGAATCGTCTCGCAAGCCTATCTCTTCCGTCCCGAGCCAAGCTCAATACTATCCGTTCGATAAAGTTAACGCAGAACTCGTTCACCACATTTGACGTTGGACCATTTCCCAATGTTCGCATCCTATACATGGACAACAACAAGCTCTCGCGCGTATCCGGTCTTACAAGGGCGAAATCTATCGACTCGGTGTCATTCCGAGAGCAGGATACGATCTCCGGAACATTCGATCTGGACGTGGCTCGTATGTTCGAGTCGCGGAAGCTCTACCTTTCGTCCAACCCCATCTCTACCCTCAATCTTAAGGCTAGCTTCCTGAACCTTCAGTTGCTGGAGATGGCCGGAAGTCGCCTGCGGACACTGCCAAAGAATATCGCGTCGCTGATCCCGAATGTGCGTGTGCTCAACCTCAACCAAAACGCGATACCGGACATCCGTCCGCTCGCTGGCCTCACGCGATTAGTAAAGCTCTCGTGCGCCGGAAACCGTATCTCGAACGTCAAGAAGCTAGGTCAAGCGCTCGAGCGCTGTCGCGCGATCAAGTGGGTGGATTTCCGCGATAACCCGGTTACTATCGGCTTCTACCCACCCATTACGACGGTCACGAAGCCGGCCGCGAAGCCGGCCGACGACTACGCCAAAGACCCGTTCGAGATTGTCGAGGCGGAAGAAGAGAAAGATGCTGCGCATGTGGCCAGACTAGACCTGGACACGAGGTGTGAAAGGAAGCGGTACTGGATCGTTGTTGCTGCGTCGTGTAGAAAGCTGCGCGGCCTCGATGGACTACCATTTGTCAGAGAGGAAGTCGAAGCTGAGGATGAGGCCTGGAAGGAGTGCGTCAAGCGTGGTTGGCTAGTTGTAGGGGATAAGCCCGAGAAGGAGGATCGTGAGTAGTAAGATTTGTGCGTGTCGAGTATCGGGAGTTGACTTCTCCCACCTTCTCCCCCCGGGGGTTTTCTTTCTTTCCTTGTATCACTATCATTGCTTGCTGTTTTTCTTCCCCTACTCGTCTTCGCACTTACTTATACCAGGTGTTTGGGTGCTTTACTGCTAACTTGATGGAGTATCTCTTTGTCGTTGTTATATGGGTACTGGATTGGATATCCCTGGGGTAGTTCGGGTCCTCTTTGTCTGTTTGCCTTTGCTCACATGTCTTATTTGCTTTGTACAGACTATCATTCCTCACGCTGCTGACGTGAGCGTTTTCCCTTTTTTTCTTCTTCTGTCTCTGGGTATCGTTTTGTTTCTTCGGTGTACGGTATCATAACTTGGGGAATTCGGGAACTGAAGCGGAATAAAAGTAAGTTTCATTAATTGCGTGCGACCGAATAAAAAGCAAGTCTTTTGTGGGAATCACCCCCGACCGGACCTGCGGCTAGGCGGCCGGTAGGCTGTTTGTCGGGCTGTTGCCGAGAAGATCAGGTCCAATCTCGAATGCGGGTCACCAGACTGCAACGCACTTTCTGTCTGCAGACTGACAAGTCCGTGCAATTTTTTCTCTCCACGGATTCAATGGCATGTAATGTATCCCTTTCTTCCAGTCGTGTGAGTCCCAACCTACCGGACGTACTCGACCGCGTCATGGGGGCCGGACCCCATCGAGATGATTCACTCTCGAGCGAGCTACGAGCACCCCCCCTGTTCTCAGATATCTACATAGCTCTGGGATGTCGCAAACACTCATCCGCTTCGCCTCCCTTCTCTCTCTCTCCCTTTGCCATCACACCTTCACCATGGCCTCCAGCACGATAACCCCAGCCCGCGAGACGTCACCTCTGCTGCCAAAGAGCAATACCGCCGCCACTCCCACGTCTCGCAACCGCATCTCGTCATGGCGTCCTCCCAGGTCCTGGGGCACAACGCTCTCTCTCCTCTCCGCGCTGAACAACTGTCTCTGGGCCGGCAGTGTCCTGATCTTCTCGCTGTACGCGCCGCTCTTCAATGAGCGTCTGCGCTATCGGCAGATGCAGATTAATGCCGTCTCCGTCGCAACGGAGTTGGGGATGTACCTGCCCGTCCCGATCTTCGGCTTCATCTGCGATCGCTACGGCCCCAACCAGCTTTCGTTGCTCTCGACCGTGTTCTTCGGGCCAGGATACGGCCTCGCCGCGCTCGCGTACCAGGGCGCGTGGGATTACAAGATCATGGTGGCCGCGTTCGGGCTGATCGGTATGGGGACGAGTTCCATGTACTTCTCTGGCGTCACGACCTGTGCAAAGAATTTTACGGGCAGGAGAGGCCTCGCGCTGGCGGTGCCGATTGCGGCGTTCGGGCTGAGCTCTTTGTGGCAGGCGCAGGTCGTTTCGAGGGCCTTCGTGAACGCTGCCGGGGTGCTGCTGGTCGAGAGGGTGTTTTTGTTCTTTGCTGTCAGTTTAGTTCTCGTGGGCTTGCTGGGTAGCGTGGGCCTCAGGATCAGCACGGACGACGAGGAGGAACAGGACGACGACGAGGACGACGACGAGAAGTTTTGGGTCAATGCGGATACGCGTGCCTTCCTGGAGGACAAGAACATGTGGTGGTTCGCTGCCGGCGTGTTTTTGGTTACTGGACCTGGCGAGGCCTTCATCAACAACGTGAGCCCACTTTCCTTCTATTTTGGAGGACAGGCAGCTAATGGCCATGATGGCAGATGGGGACCCTGATCCAAACGCTTCGCCCCACCCCTACGACCACGGTCTCCACCGTTGATCCGGCGCTCCAAGTATCCTTCATCGCGCTCACCTCAACCCTCTCCCGCCTCCTCGCCGGCTCGGTCAGCGACTACCTCGCGCCTCCCACGCCTACAGTCCACCTCCCCCCGGTCCCCATCGAGGCCCGTCGCCGCCGCCCCACATGCAGCCGCATGAACATCCTCTTCTTCTTCGCAGTCATCATGTTCCTTGGGCTCGCCCTCGTCGCCACGGGCACGATCCACCGCACGCCGTCGCTCTTCTGGCTCGTATCCACCTCGATCGGCGCCGGCTACGGTGCCGTCTTCTGTCTCGCGCCGACAGTGGTCTCCGTCGTCTGGGGCACCAAGAACTTTGGCACCAACTGGGGCATCGTGACGATGACGCCGGCGCTGGGCGCGGTCGTGTACGGCTGTCTCTTCGCCGCCGAGTTCGACGCCGGCGTCGGCGCGGGCCAGGGCGCCTGCGTTGGCCTCCACTGCGCGCAGTACTCGTTCACGGCGATGGCCGGGAGCGTGGTGGCTGCCGTCGTGGGATGGGTCTGGGTCTGGGGTAAATGGAAGAGGGCAGGTGTGATCGTATAGTAGAGGAGGAAGGGTGAGTTTGTACGACTGAGTTGGTTGGGCGTTTATTGGCTCGTTTGGTTTCCGCTTTGTTGTCCGGTTTGCATGAGCTTTGGATCGGTTGATCGTGGCGAGGTCATGTATCCGCTGGGAGGGACCTGTACACGCATTAGAAGGATTGTGCCGGAGGCAGTCGGGGTGTAGTTGCATGGTGGACTCGGTACAGATGGATAGAGCGCATAGATCTTATCAAGGGTACTGTACTGTACTTGGATGTGGATGTAGAGCTGGCACTCTTTACAACGAGCATTTTATCGCAGTCGGTTTCGCTTTTACTCGGACAACATTGAGGGGGGTGCGTGGTTTGCATGAAGAAACGGCTTGCAGATTTTGTTCGCCTTCGGAAACCCTCAAGACGACGACCTCGTACACACACAACCACCAGACTGCAATGCCTCTATTGTCTATCTCGACCTATCTAGTGTCCTCTACGTGCCTTCCCTCTCCCTTCCTCGCTCTCTTGTCCCGCATATACTCCCCCTTCCCCAAACGTTGTCACCGACTCTAGCAGTGAGCGCGCTCAAGCGGGAAGGGAGAAAAAAAAACCAATTTTTTTTTGTTGCCTAGGATGTTTAAGATAAACGAATTTTCTCGAGTGACAGCTAGCAAACACCCACCCCCACCGCCACCAGCAGCAGCGCCCCAAAATTCCACACTCCCTTGCGTGCGCGACATCGACACATTTTCTATACATAGTCGCTCAAATATCTGATCAGCGGCAATTCTCAGGTAATCTGACCGATCGAACATGCTCTTGCGTACCTACGCTGGCAAAGACACTGGAATCCCCAGCGGGCATGCTATTTACGGCTATCAAACACGGCCAAGCAGGCGCCTATGTACGGGCGGGCTTCTTGCTTCTTCCTACTGGCTCACGCCAGAATTGGGTTGTAGCTTATGATTCTGCAATGCCACCCCCATCACCATGGACGGTGTGGTGCATGGGATTTTCCCGAGTCGGGAGCAGGAACATCGGCAGCAGCTGTCAGTGGAAGCTGAGGCTACTCTAGTCAGAGCGGAAGACGAGAACTCCGATGGCGATGAAGAGGGAGCCGGAGGAACCGCTACCGTGGAGAGGGTGGCTAGATACACAGTGTGAGCCACCTTTGACACGCGTACCCAGGGGACGGCCGGCAAAGAAGAGGATGAACAAAGATGAAATGAGGAGGAAACTGGGAGGGCTCAAAATTAGAGGGTTCCCCGATATTCCTGACCGGGCCCCGCCACGTTGCTCAACCCGTAAAGGCCTTGGTCGCTACGGCATGTACATGCCGCAAGGCACATGCTCAGCTGTACTAGGTGTACTCTTAAACTTTCCGAGTAAAGGTGAATTGCTGCGGGACGCAAATCTGTGAGGCGCAGCGGTGAGGGGCGCTGGCGGTGAGGGTGGGTGTTGCTACATAGCTATCGCTCGAGAGAAGTGGTTTATCCAAGGCAAACAAAAGTTTGGTAGCAATTCCGCCTAAAAAAAGTGTTCTATCCTAGACAAAAGCAGAATATATAAGTATGTACTTTATATATAAAGCCCATGTACGCAAAATCAATGTCAGAGGAAATGCGAAAAGAAAAAGAAACAAAAAGTAGAAAAAAAACTCCTGAGAAATCATCCGCTCCACCCAATAAACAAAAGAAGAAAAAAAGACATACACACTGAGGATGCAAAAAGAAGAAAGGAAAGACGAAGGCCCGGGAGAAGAGGAAGACAAATGAGAATTACAAGAAAACAGGGGAGAACTACCAAAACACAGAGAGAAATCCACGTAATCGTGTGAAGCAGTTCGCGGATTAGAGCCACCCAGGCAAACAGCTATGGGAATTCACTCTCCCAGGTTGACATGAAATCGTCAAAAGGAATGTCAAGATCCTAGCCTGAAAACACTCCTACTGGATCCGCTCCCAGTCCCGCATCGGCACCAAGCGGCACGTCGACGTCCCCATCATCCAAGGACATCGGAGGGTCGACGAGAGTGTCCTCCAGCTGCTGGGAGTCCCCTCCGCCCTCCGTCTGGGCCATGTCTGCGGCAAGGGCCACAGGTGCCTGTGGAGCGACCTGGAGCTCGTGTATGGGTGGCGATGGAGGACCGGTTTCGACAGCAAGGCCACCTTGAGGGTTCTGTGCGATGACGTCTCCCTCGTAGTCGTTATTGCAGGGATCGTGATTGGTCGGCTCGGGGGTGTGCCCGGGCGGCGCAGTGCTGTCTCCACGCATGCTGGCGCCTGCATCACCGTCATCGCCGAGCTCACTGCATTCGCCCTGCTCGCTGCTGCCACCTTCGTGTTCCTCCGACGGCTGGCTCATGTCTTCCGAAGACATGTGGTCGTAACCTGACATTTCGTCGCGATGAGCATTGCCGAGAACGGTGACTGCTGCGACGTGTGCGGCATCCTCCTCCGCGCTCGCCTCGACGGCCTTTTTAGCCGCGTTCTTAGCAGCCTGGCCGGGTGCGCGAGTCTTGAGCTCGCCCGTAACGAACTGGAGATAGTAGGGAACCTCAATCCCTGACTTGAGGAAGAAAAGCTTCAGATTGCGAGCTTTGTCCTTTAACTGGACCTGGTTGCGATCTTTGAGGGCTTCAGAAACGGTACCACCTGGTCCGAACATAGCTAGGATCTGAGACCAGTGCGGTCCCTTGACACGGTCGAGACCAGCCATGAGAGCGTTCTCTTCCTCGGTGGTCCACGGACGACGCTGCGACGGAAGTCCCGAGCGGCGAGCATTCGACGAGCACTTGGAGGTAGCAGCGAGACGGGCACGTTCGTACAGAACTTGTGTCGGTTGAGACTGCTGAGGAACGGGAGGCTGCGCAAGCGGTGGCGCTCCCATGTACGATGTGTTTGGACCGAAGAGCTCGTCTTCCAGTGCGATTTCTCCGGCAGTCTGTACCATGGCGCCTGTGGACGTATGTGGTGGAACATTGCGAACACTGTGGGCCCGAAGGACTGCCGCAACGGCCCCATCTTCCGCGCTCGGAGGGGCTGGGCTTTCGTGGTGCCCCGACAGAGGCAGCAGAGACTGGGAATACTCGTGGTGGATGGGCGTTCCCATCACGTCCGAGCGGGGCTCTCCGTGGGACATGGTCCTCTTACGAGTCCTTTTGGCCTGTGTGCAATCAATACCAACCGCTGTGAAATGAAGTTTAAGGTGTCCTACCGGCAGTGCGACAATCGTTTCGTGATTTTTACTCACATATCCACTGACGTCTTTCAAGAACTCCTGCCACGCATACTTGTCGCTCAGGTTCACATCTCCCGAAATCTGCAACAAATGGTTGCGCCTGTGAGCGAGGCGATTCACGAAGTCTTGTTCGCTCGGAGTCAATTGTTTACCCCCTCCTCTGCGGGACAATAAGACCTCTCCCATGTTGGCGGGGAATAGATCCTCGAGAATTTCGTCTTTGCTCCGCTCGTTAGTAGACATCGCCGAGATGTAGGCCTGGGTCTTCAGATCGAGGTAGAGCGAGCCTTGCGACTTGAGAAGCCTTCCGCCATCGGGTACGAAAGTGTCAAGAAAGTGTTCATTCAGGTGAAAGAACCCAACCTCCTGTGATCCAAAGACTGAAGAAACGAACGTGGCCAGGTTGACCTTCCGAATGGTCGACCGCTGATCCGAGGCCTCGAATTTCAGTTCATCGGCCGAAAGGAAAGCTTCTGTGGTGTATGCTTTCTTGGTCTGGTCGAAGAGCGCCTTTATTATGTTGTAGGCACGACCCTGGTCCGAGTCGGGCTGCGTAACAATGTTCAGCGTCTCGGTGTAAGGGCCCTTTCCAAGGGTCATCAAAATCTGACTTGCCTATGATCACATTCATTAGCCTACGAACGCCACACGAGAACTGTAGTGGGGGAGGGGGCCTCACGAGGTTGTCCAGAACGGGCAAGCTGCGGATCTTCATCTGTTGGCTCGCATCCCAAAGATACGAATCCTGCTCTGTGAGGAAATAAGGTTGGCCATTAAGCTCCGAAGCCAGTGCGTTCATCCGTTCCTCTTCCGCTTCCTCTTCGTACGTATGGTCGTCAACGCCAATGTCATGCATGGCATGTTCCGTGTCTTGGAACATGTGCACATGCATCTGGGTGTGCACTGTTTCGTCCATGGTCAATTGAAGTGAAACGCTGTGGTCGATTTCGTCTTCGTTGAAGCGAAGGCGCTTGTGGTTGCCGTGATCTTCGTTGCCCGCATCGGCCGGTCGCTTTCCCCACGAGGACGTCGAGAGAGCTGCATTGCCATTCGTGACAGAATTGTAGCTTCTGTTGAACGCAACGATCGATGATAGGTTCGCGTCGGCAGACGAAATTGGCGTCACGTCGGCATTGCCCTCGGTGGTCGCTGTACGGGATCAACTCGGACTCGGGGCAGTCGGAAACAGAGAGAGAGAGAGAAGGGAAGGCAAGGGTAGGGTTACTTACTGTTTGGATTCTGTTCGGTAATTCCTTGGTGATTGCTGAGCACCACGATGGCTTCGTGCGATGACGACGTCGAGTCCATCACTGCGAGGGTTTGAGAGGGGCAGGTGATGAAGAGTGTGGGCTGAGGGCACAGGTTAAGGGCAAAGAATCGCAGAGGATTGGGTTGCCAAGACTTGCCTTGCAGCTAAACTCGGTCGCTAGCACCTTGCGGGTCTTACCGGGTCGATAGTCGCCAGAAAAGAGATATTAACGTGAGAAGCTTGGGGCGATCGAGCTGGCCGGGTTGGTCAGGGGAGGAAGTGCCGGGGGGAAAGGAAGGAAGGAAGGGTGAGGAAGAAGGAAGGAAAGAAAGGAAAGGAAAGGGAAATATGCACCGGGGGCGGGGAATTACCGAAGCACTGGTCCACTGAGATAGAATCGTGAGATAGTTGTGATGTGATGACTAGTGGGGAATTTGGGGAAATGGTGGAGGAGAATGTCAGGGGAGTGAAGGAGAATTGAGAGCTTGTGAGGTTCGAGAGAGGCTTAGGGCGCTCGCCGAGACGAAGTGCACTCACAAACCCACCAGATCCTAATCACGCCAGAGCTGGACGTGAGTAGCAAATGTGCGTTCTGTCACTGGTGGATCACGAACTACGGCGTAGGTTTCTCGAGTCAAGGCTCATGATGCGGTGGCGAGAACGGTACGTACCGAGCGGATTTCCCACATATGTACTTACATAGGTACTTACATAATGTATGTAGGTAGGTACATACATCATTGTACCTAGCATACGCCAAGCTTTGCTTCTTGGCCGACTGCATAGGGAATGCAAAACGAACGGTAGTGACAGAATCCTGCAACAGATCGCATATCACCGAAGAACGTGGAGATCCTTCACCAACTCCTTGACATATGCGTCAACATATGAGCACGTTCGGCTCCGCGATGCGCTGATATCCGCCCAGCGAACTCGTACAGTATCGCCACCACATATCCACATATCTTTACAGGAACCACCACCCCATCCATTCTCTCCACCCCCTTACCCTCCACCACACAACATCCACCCACCCCAGCTCCCCAGAGGAGAATGCAAGCGCAGTTGGCGGTGGCGCTGACCAATCTGTTGCGTGCGTGCTGTACACAACCCACACACCCCCACCCCACCGTCCCCGGTGACAAGCTCCGCACGGCAACTAGCCCCCGTCTGGCTGCAAGCACCAAGTCGGCGGATGCAAGAGATTCCAAGTTTTGATCACGAATCCAGCGAACCGTACCAGTTCTTCCACCATGCGAGTGCCGTGTCATGAAGCCGCGCCCCCACGACCATCTCCTAACTATTCCCACATCTCTCCCACACGAGTCCCAACAAGCACCCGGGGAGCCCATTAACACCATGCTTGCCACCCGCGCCGAGTGACCAGCCGTGCTGCCCGAGTTGGCGCGCGCGACAGTCAGGGCGTTAAAGGCGGACGAGCCGGACGCCCCCGGCGTGGAGTTCCTTGGGCTTGGCGACCGGTACGAGAGAAGGCTTCTCCCGCCCAGGTCCCTGGCCCACTTGAAGCGCTCGATAACCGGGACCAAAGTCGGAGTGTGGGCTGACGTCAGTCTCCCTCAAGAAACACCGGCACGCGCCAGAAGCCAGACTCCATCCCGGTCAAGACGGACAATGAAGAAGTGGGTGGGGACGAACTGCAGTCGCTCCTCAACCTCAGCCCCTCTAACCTCCTCGGCCTCCCGCCTTCCCGCCTCTTCCTTTCTTCTTGTCACTCCCAAAGCTCCAACTCCGAAATCTCACATTGGGTGTTCTCCTCAGCCGGGTCCGGGATTCGTCTCCCCACGTCCGTGGTGGCGAGGAAGTCCAGAATCGCCCGGCTGCACCTCTCGTCCGCGAAGAGGTCCCGGATCTTGAAGCGATCCTTGCCCTCCCGTCCTCCCGTCACACTTCCGCCCATAGAACCTTCCGCCGGCGCCTCCAGTGAGGGCAGCACTTGAAGAGGTGCTTCCGGGTCTGGTTCAGGTACGGGCACCAGTACTTGGTGATAGGCCGGTTCTTGGTCCGCGCGAGGTACTGACCAGTGAGGCAGTGGCCCGTCTTCAACTGGTTGAACCTCGAGGCGAGCGTCTGACCTTTGCGGAAGAGGAGTAGAGAATCGACTTTCTCTTGTCTTTTCTCTATTTTCCCTTTAGCATCCTTAGTCATTTCCTTAGCGCGCTCCACATCTTAGGACAGGCCAGGGCGGAGGGCAAAGGGGAGTCACAACGAGCCACCGGCAGGCTGATCGAGATCGGGTCGGACAATGGACTGGAACCGGGACTATGTGTATATCGCCACGATCTAGATTGGTCACATGCGTTTAATGATTAAATAAAATAAAAAAGACGACAGAACATCAATTCGTTCCGCACAGCCTGTTATGGCGCGTATAGCACGATACGACTCCGGTTCCGCGCCACGATACGCCACTCGGCTGGTACTACCACCATCGGCCAACACGGCTCTTCACCGTTCCCGAAGCGTTTTTATCTCCGCGCGGTCCGTCCTTTCCCTGAGAGGACAGTTATTCTCCATGTGGCCAGTCTCCCAGCAGTGCTGGCACTCGGCATCGTCGCGAGGGTGCTTCTTCCCGGCGGACTGCTCGGTACCGGAGGACTTCCCGGAGCCTTTTCCCTGTTTCTTGGAACAGGTGGCAACGAGGTGGCCCTTCTTTTTGCAGTGCTTACAGAAGAGCTTCTTTGGGCCGCCGTTGGAGCGGAGTAGCGATCTGGACGTGTTGTTGGGATCGCCTACTTGGTGGTTGGCCAGGAGGCACCGCTCGCGCCGCAGAGCTCGTCGATGGTGCCTTGTGTTGAGAAGGTGGAGTAAGACGGTGTCTGATATCGCTTCATTCGTTCCAGCGACAGGATCGCGGTACTGCTGCAGGCACTCGCAGTAGGCGCCGACGCGTTCGCCAGGGCGAGGCCTGATGGTGTAGAAGCTGCTCACGTGGATGGAGCGTTGGATCTGGGAGTACGTGTGGTTGAACTGGCTGCCAGCATTACCCACATCTTGGCCGGATCCTTGAGACGGCGCAGCTGCTTCTGGATTGCATGGTTGACAAAGAAGCGGAGGAGTGCTTCCGCTTCGTTCCTTTGTCTGTTAAAGGACTCCACACCTCGAGGGCCTTGAGGATAGTCTTCACGTTCACCTTCCAGTCAATATAATTGCTGGAGTTCAAGCGTTTGATGTATCCCCAGCGTGTCTTGCAGAGGTCCTCTTTCGCGGTGTATCCGGTTGGAGAAGGCATCGTTGGCGTAGAGGCGGCGGAGGACGTGGGGATCGATAAGGTGTTGGCAGCTCTGGCAGGAGGGGTTTTTAGAACCGCAGGCCCAGGTTCATAACCTGTCACATATTAGGGGTAGATATTATAGATAATCAAAATGCGGTGGAACTTTTCAGATGAAACTATTAGCGTCGCCAAGTTTTGCCAAGATAATTGGCTGTTGCATTCCACCGCGCTAAAGCTAGCTGCTGCAGGAAAAAAAAGATTTGTGTTATGTATGCGTTAGAGCGACGACTGAGCGGCGACTAGGTGGCTGTTTTGAAGATATGTATCTAGAGCGAAAACGTGGGAAGCGAGGGGTAACCAGAGGAGAGGAAATGTAAGGAGAATGAGCGCCGCCAGCAGTTCGCGCTCACATGGTCGTTCATATTGACCGAGCAACGAAAGAGATCTGAAGCTGGCGCCGCTGGCTACATAGCGACTCTACAGCGGCTCCACCGCAGAAGTTCCACCCGGGGAATCAAAGTGACTTCACCACCACATGGTCGAGGCGTGGTTCAAGGCTAGCTACCTGCTCCAAGCAGTGCGTCACGCCATCGCCATCGCCGCCGCAACAACCGCCACAACTACAACCGTCGGGGACGGTGCAACAGTGGAACCACCTCCAACCTCTCCCCCTCTTCCCTCAACCCATGCTCCTGGAGCTCCGCTTCCGACATCTCACTCTGCACCTCTTCCTCCACCCTCTCCAGACCCACCCCTCGCCCCCACATGCGTGGCAGATGAGAAGTCCAGGATTGCCTGGCTGCAGCGCTCGTCTGCGAGGAGATCCCGAATCCTGAACCGATTCTTCCTCCTTCCAGTCGCCAGCAACACTTCCGCCCACAGGATTTTCTGCTGGGCCTTCCAGTAAGGGCAGTTTCTTGAAAAGGTGCTTCCGGGCCTGGGTCCGGTACGGGCACCACCAGCACTTGGCTGTGGGGCCTATCTATTCTTCGTCCACGTCAGGCATTGGCCAGTGAGACAATGGCCTGTCTTCAACCGGTAGAACCTCGCTGCCAGCCGCTTGTTGCTCTTTGCTGGCACTGGATCCGGTTTCCGGGGTTTCTCCTGCTGCCGGGCAGTATTCAGGAACGCGAGAATCCGCCCCATGCCGTGACTTCTTTTCTTTTCCGAGATTTCTCGCTTCAGGAGTGTAAGGGATCCGGGAAGCGGCACTGCTGCGTGCAAATTGCAGCCGTTCCGCTCCATGGGAATCTGGTTCGTCCGCTGCCAGCCCGGCCCACTCATCAGTCCCCTCGTCTCCGGGGAACGCCTTGGTGGGCTGGACCACCATCCGAACTCAATCGCGATACGTATCCGGAACGGCAGCCTGGACATCCGTGAAGATTGTGACCCTCTCCGGAATTTTGTGTCGTTTTGTAGCTGTTTCCAAGGCGCTAGCGACGGCAGCATCGCAGGCTTCCTGGCTATAGCCCATGTGCGGATCTAGCACCCACCCAGCGTTGGCCACCCAACAGAATATCCAGCAGCTAGACTCCCCAGTATTCGAGCCGCGACCGAGTGACAAGCAATGACATCCCGCGTGTCGGAAGATCCGAGTGACATTCCATGATCGCATAACCAAGTTGGGAGATCATGCTGGCCAGCAGCGATCTCACCGTTTCGGTCGCGCCTCCACCTCCCCCAGCGGAAGATGCAGCCGACGGGCGCGACCGCGCGGGGCAGACAGGTCACAGCAGCGACGGACGGCATCCTTCCCGTCCCGAGTCGCAGCAGGGGCGTCACACCGGAGCACTCACCCAGCTCGATATCGGGGGGCTGACGGACAAGCAACCAACGCTCGCACCTGTACACGGGCCACCAACCAACACGCGAGCCCGACACAAGCGAGAGAGAAAGAAAGAAAGAAAGAAAGAAAGAAAGAAAGAAAAAAGGCTGAGAGCCGGGTCCAACAGGTCGCGCACACGACCAGTCATTTCCCACCAGCCAGCAACGTGTCCTCCCTCCACCCTCCTCCCCCCCCTGGGCCAACAGGGGGACGACGGGGGAAACTAGAGCATCTATCTAGCTCTCTACTCTAGCTCGGCCAGTCTTGTCTGTATCCATTGCGTCCGCCGCCCAACGCAGGACAATCCCACACGGGAACCAGGGGGGGGGAGGGGACGGGATTGTCCGCCGCCAGTTCGCAGGATCATGCCGCGTTCCGCCAGGGCCGCGCTCGCGTTGCTCGGTGGAGACGAGCCGCTTCCCCGCGTCGGCCCCCCCTCCCCCCAGCTGAGCAGCGAGCTAGATATCTGTCTGGCATACATACATATCATACCATAGAGTATGTACACACGACAAACCCGCCCCGTTTCACGCATTTCAGCCCCCCCCCCCCGGGAACCATCCCCCATATATCCAGGGATGTCTGTGCGACGTTGCGGCACGGACGAGATGGGGTCTAAACGGAACCAGTAGCCAGTCCGGTCCGGACCGGATCGGACCGGACCGGACCAGGCGCCCCCATGCGTGCAAGATCACGACAATCGTCACCATCGATAGGTAGAGTATGTACCGTACACTATGTACTATCATGCATACATAAGTACACCAGCGACTTGGGTCCGAGAAGACCACCCCAGTATGTAGTTACGCCATATCTCGTGACCAGCCAGATACATACATAGCCGCGGTCCCATCCCATCCATCGCCATCAGCACCGGTCTCGTCCGGAGCCAGCAACGCCCCGAAAAAGAAAAAGAAAAAAAAAGCAAAGGAAAAAGAAAAGAAAAAAAGAAATAGAGAGACGAACACCCACCCCCCACCTCGGCGGCAACGAAACTCGGAAACAAACGCATGCCCCACCTTTTTTTATCTGCCTGTTCATTTTTGACGCGCGCCCGGTCCGGTCCGTCATTCATCTCCTGACATCCGCGCGCCAGAGGGAGAAGAGGAGAGAGAGAAGGGAGAGAGAAAGAGAGAGAGAGAGAGAGAGAGAGAGAGAGAGACAGTAAGTGCGCATTTCTCGCCCGACGAAGCAGTCCCCCCTCCCGCCGCGGGGCGAGGTGCATGCCGGGGGGAGGGGCATCAGCATCAGGAATAAGAGCGTCCAAGAGCGGAAACCACGATCCGCGCGGCTGACCCGGGGCTTACGGTGCAGTTCGCGTATCACACATATAGGAAGAAAGGGGGGAGATTGTACGTTAAGCGCCCCGCGCTCCGGTGCGTATCCGGACTCGACCAATGCGGAGCGCATGAAGAACGATGGTTAGTGCTGGCTGAGGGTCAGCCGGACCCTCGATGGGTGGAAGGCATTTGCATTTGCTGATCTCTACATGGTCGGTTCGAGCGTCTGCTTCCGTTCCCACCGTTCCGCTCCACGGCTAGAACCCCCGTGGCTTGCCGGTGCTTACTTTCCGCACGCACATAGATAGATACGGCGGGCAGAGATACATACACACACCTCCGTCGAGTACATATCCAGAGTGCCAGCGCGGTCACAGCCCGTCACTCCGCTCCGAAACATGGCCATCCGCGGGGCTCGAAAAGAGAACCCCCCCCCCCCCAAGTGTGTGTACTGCGCCCCGAGTGAGGCCGGGTCCGGGTTGGGTTGGCGAATCCGAAGATTCGTTCCTTCGCGTCCCAACATCGCGATACACACGCACACAAGCAGTCTCGCCGGCCACTGCAGACGGCGGAGAACCGATTCGGCAGCGGGAAAAACGAGCGGCCCGGACGTGGTTTGGGTCATGGCGGCTCACGCGTACATAGATACGTCCCGGTATCTAACCGTCTGATCAGCTGCCAACAATCGATATGTATGTAGCGCACTTGCGCGATCGATCGATGCGCGGCCAATCGTCGCGTCTCCTCTCTCGAATTGGGTCCCGAGTCGCGAGTGACTTCGTGGCCCTCCGGGGCCAACATGTTGTGGATCTCGCGGGGCTCGCCTTCCTCTTCCTCTGTTTCGCATTCTTTTTCATTCCCATTCTCGTTCTCACTCCCATTCATTTCTCTCTCCACTCCCGGCCCCCATCCATCCGGACTCAGACGCGAGGTGGGGGGCAGGCAGAGAGCGAGATTAGCGAGTCCCCCCTCCCCCAGCACAAACGGCTTGGCACGAAAGAAAAAAAAAAGACCTCTAGCTACATAGATAGCATATGTAACTCCACTCCGGATGGACGAATAGCGACCGTCTCAGAAGCGCTCCGAGTTCGTGTTGGAAGTCACGGAGGGAGGGGCCGACACATTTTGCGATTTTTCTTTTCTTTTCTTCTCTCTCTCTCTCTCTCTCTCTCCCCTCTCGCTCTGCAGCTCGCGAATGACCGGGGGGGGCGGTGACGACGACGATGAGCTTGGCTCCTCGGCGACGCGCGCTAGATACTCGTGACGACGGACAGATGGCGAGTAGGTAAGTATGTATCGCATGGGGCGGGGTTTTTTTTATGCATGCACCGGTGAGAAGGGACGCTGTATGGATGATGGATGGATGATGGGTGGATGATGGATGGATGGATGGATGGATGGATGGATGGATGGATGGATGGATGGATGGATGCACCGCGGGCGCTTAGAGCAGAGCGAGATCCGTTCGTCGCTGTCGTGCACGGGAGAAGGAAAAGAGATCGCGAAAGTTTATACACAACAAAAAAAAAAAGTTTAAAGTCCCCACCCCCGTCGGGCGGCAATCTCACGCGATGCTGATGGGCGACGACGATCGAGCACTAGCGATTAATGCCGCTGCGGACGGTGCATGAGTCGGCCAGTCAGGTGTATGTAGTTGTCTATCTATCCAAACATGAAATGCACGAAGGAATCATTACTTATGCACCGGGCAGGCGGCTGGAGGGGGAGGAAACAGAGTCTTCGACGGAAACCTGCGACCTCACGGGTCATGACGCAGCTCTCACCCACACACCACGGAGAAAGAACAGCCCGGCCCAGGTGCGGGTCCAGTGCGCGGGCTTCGGAAAGAAAGAAGAAAGAAGAAAGAAAAAAGAAAAAAGAAAAAAGAAAAAGAAAAAGAAAAGAGAAGAAGAAAAAAAAAAAAAAAAACCCGTGCTCGGCGGGGAGTCCGGAGCTCGCTACCAGACAATCGATGTCGATGTATAGCACTGTTCGCACACACGTACGTATCTAGGTACCTATGTATGTGGAGCATGTATGTACGGAGACGTTTCTTCCTTCCTCCGCCTTCCAAAAGCAAGCGTCTCTCGCGACGGGCTTTCCGCATGCGTATACACGCCCGGATGCACTCTACACGTATGTACGTGGGCCGGGCCTCTCCAGCATCATGAGACTTGCTCCAGCTGCACGTACCCGTTCGGCAGCGCTGTCTTTGATTTGAGAACGGCGGTCCGGCTCCGGCGGCGGCGGCAGTTGCACGGGACTTGCGGGTTGCTGCGCCGCCGCTGCCGTACTGACTGTACATACCGTTGGCGTGGAGATGCCGGGGAGAGCGCATAGATATGTATGCATCCAGCAGATCTTTTCGACTTGTTGTTCTCGATGTGTGTGTGTGTGTGAGTGAGTGTGCGAGTGTGTGTGGAGGCAGCGCGGGCGGCTGGCTGGCAGCATCCATCCGTTTGCTGTGCGACGGCGAGGCGTCGGCGTCAAGTCTCGCCGGCGAGGACATACATATGTATGATATCTACATGTGGAGATAGTATGTATGATATCTACATGTGGAGATAGTAAGTATGATATCTACATGTGGAGATAGTATGTATGATATCTACATGTGGAGATAGTAAGTATGATATCTACATGTGGAGATAGTATGTATGATATCTACATGTGGAGATAGTATGTATGATATCTACATGTGTAGATAGTATCCATGATATCTACATGTGTAGATAGTATCCATGATATCTACATGTGTAGATAGTATCCATGATATCTACATGTGTAGATAGTATCCATGATATCTACATGTGTAGATAGTATCCATGATATCTACATGTGTAGATAGATGCGGCGAGAGCCCGGCCACTTGCGCAAAAAAAAAAAAAAAAAAAAAGCTATTTTCTCACTCGCATCGCGCTGCTGCTGCTGCTGCGGACGATCGAGCGGCTGCTTGCCTGCATAGCTTCGCGCCGGCGAGGGCGAGAGAGAGAGAGAGAGAGAGAGCGAGAGAGAGAGAGAGAGGACGGGCTGGACGAATGCATGCAGGGAGCTGGCCATCTGCGGACTGGGCCTCATCGCATCGCATCGTGCCTTCGTCGTCGCCGTCGCCGCAGAATGCATGAGAGTCGGAGTGGATCGCGCTGAACGAACCAACGGGGCAGAATCGACCACACGTGGCGGTGTCAGCCGAATGCCGTCGCCACCGCCACCCGCTGCGAGAACCTGATTGCGACCCGGCTCGCCGAGGCCCAGCTGTGCGCCCGGATGGGAGCGGGAAACGCAGCGGAGTCTTGGCGTCCTTGTCGCGTCGAGCCACCCAGAACCGGCGTGCGTGCGGAAGTACCATGCCTGCGCGATACATATCCACACATTGCATCACACAGGCATCACACCTCGCGGTCCATGCCGGCGATGACGTTGGGTTTGGTTTTCGTTCGCAGCAACAGCAGCCTTCCCCGGCGCCATCGACAATCGGACCAGAGGCCAGTCCGGGGACGGCGGGATTGGGATTGGGATCGGAGGGCCAGGGCTGCGTGCGTGCTTGCGCCCTCCCTCCGCTTCTGGATGCAGGCAAACTCCAGAGTGGGCGCGCAGTCGAGAGAGAGAGAGAGAGACGAGCATCTCTGCTGTATCCGCCGACACATACGGCACCGCTCCGGCAATGCGGCCGTGTATGCACTCCGGGCGATACATCACAATGCCCCACCACCACCACCACCACCACCACCGCCGATGCGGCAACTCCTCCCACGTCGCGCTGCCGGCAGATTCCTCCGCCAATCCCACGCATGCCCCAGCCGCGGCAAGCAGGGATCGTGGGGGCCGAGCGAGGACCGGAAGAATCGCCAGGAGGCGAACCCGGCTCGCCTAGAGAGATATGGCCAGCGATGTGGGTTGCTGCACCTCGCCCCTCCATCTGCCCGCACGCACGCACGCACGCTCGCTCGCCGAATTCCCGCATCCCCGCACCGCTGCGAGTGGGCGGCGTGGGGCGGTGGGACGCAAACGGCGAGCAGAGACGAGAGCATCGGCCTCGATCGGTCGCGCATCGCCCCCCCCTCCCGGCGGCGATCGCGAGCGACAGAGCGCCTTCGCCGGGTCCCCGGAACCTCGTCTCCCCGAGCACCGCACACACGGCCGGCACCCCGCGGACACCACCGACACCGACACCGACGCCGACACAAACGCGCGCGCGCGCGGCGGGATCGGCTGTCGATCTGGGCCGTGGCAGAAACCGGATGACCGACGGACGGACGGACGGGAAGCCCTCTGCGATGGCTGCTGGTGGACTGGGCGACCGGAGTGTTTACATACATACGTCAGTGCCGGCCCCTGCTCTGTGGCGATGTCGGGACGTGTGGAATCCCTGGCCTGTCTGGGCGGGAATACCAGAGGAACCGACGGACAGCTGCGATGTTGACGCTGTGGATAGATGGCAGATCGATGTAGGTGGGTATGTATCTCAGATCCGGGCCTACCACGTTGCTCGCCAGCCAGCCAGCCAGCCATGGCGACGACTATCATAGCCGTTAATCCGGATCCGATGATCGCAGCGTGCAAAGTCATTGTCGCCACAGAAAACTGGGAAAATGCCCTCAGTCTCCACCACAAAAATAGATAAACAAAGGCGTGGCCGGTGGCTACGTCAACACGCGCGACACTCGCGGATGGAGTTCTCTCATATTACTGCATTCCATGTACGACTCCGCTCTTCTCCGCTCTGCTCGATGGGACTCCAGAGATCGATATAGTGAGGAAAGATTACATACATACGTACGCACATATGTGCACCGTTGGTCAGCGGGCAAGTCGTGGTCCCATTCATGTTTTGGCATGTGAAAGGACATCCACGGGAAGCTTTTCCGGAGGGGGTTTTTTTTTTCGCATAGCTAACCCTGCGCTGAGGAAAATGCAAATTGTCCATGCGAAACCTGAAAAGAAACGTAGATACGTAAAACGACTTGGCTGCGAGAACAGCGTCGTCACGTGCGGGCGGGACGCAGATCAATGGCAGAGAGAGAGAAAGAGGGAGAAGAGAGCGAAGAGAGCGAAGAGAGCGGCTGTTCGATCGGACACTCTATCCGGACGGGACACACACTCTATCGTAGGTGGCCCATCCCCATGACCTTGACGTCGTCGGCCGGATGATCGATAGCTATCGTCGAATAATCGCTTTTATGATATCCAAAACTCCCGCTCTGACCGACCCTTCCTTTGGTAGTCGGTTATGCCCCCCACATCTTTTTTTTTCTTTTCATTTGGTTTTCGTCCCTTCGACCTTTCGTGGCGGAAGTCTTTTTTTTTTTTTTTTTTTTTTTTTTTTTGCCGAGGGACGAACGGCGACTGTTGGGGCGAACGAAGCTCAATGGAGAAGGCTTTTTTGTTTTTGTTTTTTTCCCCCTCCAACTGGTGGAACAACCCGGGGCACACCTGACCGACGACGGGGGCGGGGGACGTTTGCCAGCCCAGCCCAGCCCAGCCCAGCCCCGTCCGCACATCCCAGCCCAGTTCTCCATCCGAGCGCGGCACGCCCAATGGACAGGCGCGCCCCAGCAGCTAGCGGTACCCCCCCACGCCCCGCCAACGGGAACAAAAGGCAGACGGAATATGTAACGGATATCTAGATACATAGATAGATATCTTTTCCTCGGGCGGGCGGTGTTTGCTAATCCGGAGGAGGCGGGAATAGTAATCTGCCGTCGCCGGCCGACCGCGACTTACCTCGGCTCATGCTGAACTGTGCGAGGCGTCTGTTCGCCGCGGCGGCTCCGCCACTGGACTGTGGCGTGGCGGCCTGGGAGTGGCTGGACCCGGTGGCGATTCGATTCGTCCGGCCGAAGTTTGCGGGACTGTGAGCTCCGTCTACTCGTGCGAGCTTGGTTGGCGCACGAGAGGAGAGGAGAGGAGAGGAGAGGAGGGAGAGGAGAGGAAGAGCGAGAGCGAGCGAGAGGATATCGCGGCCACATCCATCCATCCTCCCCGCCCCGTCCAACCATCGTGATCTCCAGATCAGATGTGCTTTTCGGGCGCTGCAATTGTGTCGTTGCCGGATGGAAGCGGGGGAGGGGGAGGGGGATCACATTCGTCCGTGACCGCCGACCATACATACACGCACGCGCAGATAATTATATCTCGCCGAGGCGGGTTTTTTCTTTTTCGTTTTTTCTTTTCTGTTGGCTCTCGAGTCTGTCCGGCTTCGTCAGTTCCTTGTAGCCACGACTAGCTCCGTCCGATCGACAACTCCCGAAGCCGCATAGAGTGAGGGCGGAGAGCACATAGGGCGAGGAGCGAGAGCAGCTGGATGATACCCCTCCGGCCACATCTTCGCAGCACTACCCGCCGTGCGCGCCCCCGCGCAGAAAAAAAAACATGAGGGGAAAAAAAGGGCGTCTCGACCGTTGAGACGGGCACGAGCGGTGAGCCTCGCACGGTCGGTTCGCTGTGCTTTTTTGCCAACGCAGCAGAAATTTGGTTTTTTCTTTCTTTCTTTTCTTCTCTCTCTCTCTCTCTCGCTCTCTGTTCTCGACGTCAAGCAACACGTAAGTTTGGAGTTCCCGGACCTAGATTCGTTGCGTGCTTCCGGGGTTTTTTTTTCTCTCTCTCTCCCTAGGACCGCTATGTGCTCGTGGGGTGGAGGGGAAGGTCCTCGGCTGCACTGGAGCCTGTACCACGGGCCCAGCGAACGTGAGAGGGTCTCCTGGTCCTACGTAGGCCGGATGACGTCGTGCGTTGCGTGCAGAATCTCGCTATTCTGCCTCCCGGTGCGCAGGCGCGCCAGCTGGATGGACGGACGGACGGACGGAGCTTCGAGCACGGATGACACCGAGCAGAAATCAGGGTTGGCCGGGGCGTGCGAGGGAGGGGCGGTCCCACAGCTGCAATGGCTCGTCGTCGTGCCCGAGACGATTACCGCGCCAGTGGCACAGGTTCGCATCGCCATCCGCTTACTCGGAGGGTCCCGGCTGGGCCACCCCGCCCGCCACTCGTCGTCCTCCACGACCCGCCATGGAGTCATATATCGCCGGGAGGGGGCGACCCAGGAGAGGGGGCGTCCCCGCGGCTTATAAAACACCCCGCGTCGTCGCGCTGGCTTCCATTCCCCCCCCCGTTACGATGTCCACAACGACAGAAGACACTGCCGCCGCCACCACCACCACCACCACCATCACCACAATCACCACCACCACCGCTCCGTCCGACCTTCCTGTCGCCACCGCCAGCACTCCACCGCCATGTCCCCGATGAGTCCGATCATGTCCGACCTCAGGACCACCGCCTTCGGGATCTCGTCGCCGCGCTCGAGCACCGGAAGCGGCTACTCCTGCGCCTACCCGTCGTGGCCCAACCGGCCCAACCTCGACCGCCGGACGCGCCTGCCCGAGCCTCCGACGTCGGCCGCTAAGCACTCGATCCCGAGCGTCGAGTTCCTGGAGAGCCTCCGCCACCGCCCCCGGCCCGAGTCGGTCTTCGACGACGACGACGACGACGACGGCGACTTCGCCGTCGGCAGCTCCTCCTCGGCCGCCTCGTCCGGCAGCCGCGGCCACCCGCTGCCCTTGCCTCCAGCGCGCCCCGTTCAGCGCTCCAACTCGCTGCTCTCGCAGGCCTTCTCGCAGCTGCACAACCGCGCCGCCAGCCGGGCCGTGTGATATGGGGGCTGGCAGTGCTGCTGCGAGTGGGGGGACGAAGACCAAGACGCACGACCATCACCTGAGATATATACAATACACATCTACCTAGATACCGCGAAGGAGCGGCCCCGAGAAGCCATCCGGTTGGTGAGCCTTCCCTCCCCACCCACGAGAGCCTTTTCTTTTTTAATCCTTGCCGCCCTAAACCCTCGCGACAGTCCTGCTGTGCTCCCTTCCTCTCGCACGGCTGCTGACGATGATCCCTCCAGCCTGCCCAGCCCGGTTCGTTCGGCAATAATAGCAACTAACTATGCCTGACAACCCTCTCCCCGGCACGCCCCCAGCCCTTCTGTAAGGCACCGCGCATGACAGCTATCTACATCATACGGTACACACATGACATGGCTGTACGAACACGGCTCGGGCTGGCGAGAGAAACCGAGAGGGCGGAAGAAAAATAAACACGCGCATTCCTACGTGCTCGTTGGATGGATGGATGGATGGATGGATGGATGGATGGATGGATGGATGGATGGATGGATAGGTATCCGTCTGGTGTTTGCCGTGCGGAATTACCCCACCTTCGGGCCAGCACCAACAGCGACAGCCAACCAAACCAATCAATCAACCAACAGACCCCAACCGATCACATATCTAGAGTACCTACTCTACATGTCTCTTTCCCTCTTCGTTTTTTTTTTGCTCATTTCTTTCTTTCTTTCGTTCTTTCCCTGTCTGTACGGCAACACCCAGCGTATGGGGAGAGCGGAGGATGGTGTGGGGTGGACGAGGAAGCGATCGGTGTCGATGGCCGGCATGGGTCGGTTAAATGAAGTACGTAGGCGGAGGCCTGGGGAAGCAGACTGTTGTTCACTCTACATATGTATGTGCGCTACATACTCTAGACGGGGATGGGAGAGCACGTACGTACATACGCAGTCAATATGGAGAATACCTACTTAAGACATCTGCGTATGGCGACGTACTCTATTTGTTGTGGAACGCGGGAGTGGAGGAATAGAGCTACATACATACATATATAGCTGTATGACGATGATGCGCCCCCGTACATATGTATGTATAGAGCAGACTTGTTTTCTGCGATAATAATATCTACTCATATACCCGTTTTCCCAGCTGAAGTAAAGTGTGGCGCCCAGCGACACTCTGCATCCCCCGGAGCCAGGACGCCCGTTATGTACATAATGATGTAAGTACTTATCTATGTATGTAAAGAACTCTATCTACACACAACCCTAGGTCGCATGCGAGTAATGATTAAACAAAAAAACAAAAACAACAACAACAACAACAACGACAACCCCACGGCGGAAATAATGTTTCATCATCCGACCCGTTCACTGCACACGTTTACCCCACCCCCACACCACACCACGCCACGCCACGCCACGCCCCTCCCCCCCCACGCCGCACGCGTTCAGCACAACCCGATGCGAGTCCGAGCGGTAGGTAACTAGTGGGGCGATAGATATGTATGCATGTAGTGCGCAACTGCACGGCGGCTGTCTCGGCTGCGACGGGGGGGGGTTGAGTGCGGGGTAGTTTTTTTTTTTTTCGGGGGCTCTGCAGTAACTATGTACATATGCAGTCTCTCCTTTCCTCCGAGCGGGCGGGGGGTCGATGCGCTCCTCTGGCGGCGGGAAGGAAGCGCGTGCTGCAGGGGCGGCGGGCGGCGGCAATCGTCCCGAGCGGCCGGAACGGAACGTGGGCTTCTTCGGGCAGTGTGCTTGCCGCCGCCGCCGCTGCTGTGCTGGCCGTGCGGCTTCCGCGCATCGACCGCCAAGAGCGGCACGTGTGCGATCCTGGCCGACGATCCCGCCCGGGCGCGCAATGAGGGGGGGCACGGACGGCTGGTTGTCGCTGTGCTGCTCGCGGTCCGCGCGCTTGCGGCGGGGGGGGCGAGAGCAAGCGGTTTGTCTACATGCAGCGTCCAAGCGATGGAGACAATGGATAGCGATGTGCCGCCGAGCGGAACGAGACCCCACCGCTTGTCGACGGGGCCCGGCTCGCGGATGCCCTACCGCGTGGTGGTGGCGGCGGCGGCGGCCCGTTGAGGCAATTCCTTGCGGCGGCGGCCGGCCGGGCGCGCGCCACACACAGTCACCACGCACCAGCCACTGCGCCCCCCCTCGCCGCGCCCCGTTTCGGCATCTAGATGCTCTAGAGTAGAGCACTCTGCCTGCCTGCCTAACATGCACCTGGATCCTTATGTGTATGCTACATATATACTTGCACATATACATATCTACCGGCCTGTGCCGGTCGCTTGCCCGCCCGGGGGGGGGGGCGCATTCCTACGGACCTACATACATATGTATGTATGTGCGTATGTACACATCGTGCCCACCCGCATCTGTGTACCACGCGCGCATCCGATCCAGATGGATGCTGCACTTGATGCGGGCGCACGTCGGGGGAGGGCGCGGACTACGGACGACGGACGACGGGGCGGAGAGACAGGCAGGTGCGGGTGAGTCAGCATGCAGGGGATGACGCCCCTTCGGCACGAGCATCGGGGGGGGGGGGGCCTGTCTGCGCGCTCGCGGAAGCACCGGTGGGTGGGAAGGAGCGGTGAGCGCTGATTGGCCGGGGCCGGACCAACGCCTGCGGGCGGGGGGGGGGGTGCTGGTGGATCCAGCGCCGCCGCTTGCTCTCGTGGGCATGTGCTCTGGATACATATGTACGCACCTGCCCCGGCGGTGGGTCCGAGGGCGGTCAAGCGGGGTTCGCCGGACATTTGCGACTGCAATCGGCGGCGCGCCCGCACAGAGACGAAGCCGACGCCGGGGATTGACGGCGTGCACGTGTGGACCTATGCGAGCCGCTGCTCGCTGGGCTCAAACCCCCTGGGCTGGCGGGCGAGCGAGCGAGAGGATGCTTTGCAGCGGCGCGCACGCAGGCACGCAGGTACTTGTGTGCGTGTGTGTGTGTGTGTGTGTGTGTGTGTGTGTGTGTGTGTGCACCTGCGTGCTGCGAGCATGTATTTCGGGAACGCATTGGGTGCTCCAGGTATAGTGGAGCACCAGCGTATGTGGCTACGTGCTGTACCTACATACATACATACATCATACATACATCTCACTTACCGTGCGCCCCGCAACCGTGTGGTTGTGTATCGGATACTGCCCCTCGTTCCGGCGTCGCGAGCACCGGCCACCGGCCACCGGCCATCGCCCGTCGACATCTCCGCGTCTGATGACATCTCGAATATTCCCGCCGTCCAATGGGGACGGCAAGATCGAGGACGGCCAGGAGACACGTGCCCCACATGAGTCGCTGGAGGTGTTCGGGTGACGAGCAGAGTGGGGTGTATCTGGGGAGGGGGCATCGTGGACTGCCAGCCCGGTAGTTTGACGCGGAAGCCGGGGAGGAACCACACTCTACTCTAGACCCACCGGGCAGAAAGGAAGCATTCATTTCCATCCCAGTCCGTCCATCCGAGTGTTGTGTTATGAGTGTTATCAGCAGCAGCAACAGTAACAACAACAGCAGCAACAACAGCAACAGCAACAACAACAACAACAACACAACAACAACAGCACAAGAAGCAACAACAGCAACAGGAGGCAGGCGGCCGGCCGGCGAGAGTGTGCTGGGATGCACCGGTGACGTGGAGGCAGGAAGGGCCGGAGGAAGGCAGGAACTCGTGTGCATGTACATATGTATCTGTGCTTCGCAGTCTCCGTGTTGGTTTTGCTGTTGCCGTGCAGATTCCCGGTGCGACCGTCGTGCGAGACGGCCCACCACCGGCATCGCGATGATGCCACCCTCCCCAATCATTGCAGCAGCCCACCACCCGCTTCATGTGACTTTGGCGGCACCAGGACACAGCTGCACCGCATCCCCTCCGTCCGCCGTCCGGAGAACACGGCAGCAGCAGCAGCAGCAGCAGCAGCTAGGCGAGAGGAACGGGGGGAAGGAGGGTACAGAACGCAGTCTGCGGACGGGAAACGGGGCAAAAGTGAAAATTGCAGAATCGGAAGGAAAAAAAAAAATCAATAAAAAAAAACCGATAAAAACCAATAGGAAAAATAGATAATCGAATGGGAGTGGAACGGAATAGAAACAACAGCGCAAGAGTGGGTTCGGAGCCGCCATTCGATTGGCAGACGGACACACAAACCCGTCCGCACACGGAGGAAAACGTGCACCTCCCACCTCTCTATTTCAGACACCCGGACGGACGAGGGGAGCGCCCGTCGACAACGCCGATTGGAAAATATTAGATATGTGTGTACATAGATAGATAGATAGATATCTCGCCCGCGGGGCGACAGGCGTCGGTTGGCTGCAGAGACGAGCAGTGCTCGCCATGGATGACCGGCAGCTGAGGCCGCTAGCTGTGTTAGCCTGTTGCACGGCGCATGGTTTCGGCCAGCAGAACGAGACGACGGCGACGGCGCGGGCATCCGCCGCGGCGGGGGAGGGGGAGGGGGAGGGGGAGGGGATCGCCGGCTCTGCTGCTCGCGCGGACGTGATCGTGATGCTGTTTCTCTCCGCGCATCTCGTGTTCCTTTTTTTTTTCCTTCCATTCTTCTCTTCTCTCCACCCGCCCGCGCCGTCGTGCGCCGGCGGCAGCTTCTTGCGCGTCGGGTGGCGCCGCCAACCAGATCGCTTCCGTCGAGGTGATGTGATATATCGCTGCATGGTGTCTGCTCGATGTGCGATGTGTATGTGTGCAGATGTGGTGGTAAAGGTGGTGGGTGGAGGAAGGAGGAGGAGGAGAGGAGGAGGAGGAGGTGGTGGTGGTGGTGGAGGTGGTGGCGGTCGCCTATGTGCGAGGCCCCATCTAGATGCCCACAGCGAGTGAGCAGTGTCTAGATGCCCACAGCGAGTGAGCAGTGTCTAGATGCCCACAGCGAGTGAGCAGTGTCTAGATGCCCACCCACAGCGAGTGAGCAGTGTGGACTTCGGCAGCCCGCCGACGGTGGCGATGGCGCAGCAGCGCACCTCACCGTGTAAGCGCCCACCGCAGTAAGATCAACGATTCAGCAACGGCCCGAACCTGCAGTGGAAGCCCGAGACTTTTAGAGGCTGCATCACCTGCATACCTAGATACACCCATCCTGCGAACGTGTCCGTGTCGACTGTGCAGATGCGCATCCAGCTGTGCCGGCAGGGCTGGGCCTTCGCGGGAAGGAGCTGGACGGGTCTTTTCTGCGGAGCAAGAAATTAAAAAATAAATAGAAATAAGAGTGAGAAGAAAAAACACCGCTCGCGCAACTGCAGCCGCTGTCCCGATCGGGGAGGGGGAGGGCCATGACCTGGAGTACGCTCTCGAAGCGGCACCCTCCCGTCCTTGTTTCCTCCGTCCGCCGCATTGCCAGATGCCAGCCGCTAGTCCGGATCCAGCCGCTCCCGTGCAACTGCGGGCTGTGTCCATATCCAGAGCACATATCGAGGCAGTTGCTCTCATCGCCGCCGCGCTAGGTGCTCCAAGTACTGGTACATCCATCTCCTTCAGCCCTCCTTGCGCTGCGCTATGTAGATACATTCCCCCCCCAGCACGCTCACCATCTCCTCCACCGCTGCCCCCCCGAATGGCCATTGGCAGGGCAAGTGTTCCGTGATTCCAGACCTGGACCACTCAGCGATCTCTGCTGCACATTCCTGCTCGCATGGGCAGCCTCCAGGGGTTCAGCAGCAGCAGCAGCACGCCCAGAAGAACACTAGCGACTAGCGACCGCCAATCGGGGCCAACTCAACGCGGACTGCTGCTGCTGCTTAGGGAACAGAGTCGCGTCCGACGACACTTGCCCGGATACAGCCAGGGACCATCCAAGACTTCTCGCTTCATGGGTTTCGTCGTATCGATCAGCATCAGCAAAGCCACCTGCCCCCCCCCCGGACTCCGGCCCTCTACGCGCCTGACGTGATCCCTCCACTGGCTGGTCCGCAATGTGCGGCCTCCGTTGGGCGTCGAGCAATTTGCCTCCAGGTATCTATACATACCAACAGCTCGAGCCGTCCAATGAATAGCCGGCGTCTCGTGGTGAAGTCCACCGCCCGTCGCTGAAGAGCTCTCCTTTCTGTGTGCGCGGCTGCGCTCCCAGCTCCCTCGCTCGCCGTGAATCCCGTCTCGTCCCTCCCGCGCTTTTCTCCTCCCGCACTGCGGCCCCATCGGACCGTACCGCCTTCTGTTGGCCTTGCGTTGGATCCACAGCTCTCGCTCTCGCTCCCACTCCCGCTCCCAACTCCCACTCCCACTCCCGCTCCCACTCCCACTCCCTGCTTGCTGGCGTATGTACGTGGGACTTTGATCCCACGCATACATACATACCAATCCCGCCACTTTAATTCCTCCGCATACATACAGATACAGCATACATACATACCCCCCCCGGGTGGGTCTCAACTGCGTGCCCACACCAACTCGACTCGCACATAAGAACGTTAGCAACCGGGTGCGGGGTTTATAAAAGTACATATATCATCCGACATCCTAGCTGCCAGTCGCCAATACAAAAGAAGCCCGATTGTCTCCGCAACCCCCCTCCCCCCCCCAGTCGACAACATCTCGGTCTTTGTTGCTTCCGGCGAATCTTCATCCCCCCCCCCCCCCCAACAAAAAAAAAAGGACATCCAGCTCGCTGGTCCCATAGCCACTCAGTACTGAACCCGCCCCTTCAGCAGCACCCTGCGAATTGGTCGCTTCTCGCCTCACGATGTCGCGCTGCGGATCCACACGATCCAGGACCAGCTCGGCGTGCGATGGCGACGTTCCGAGTCTGCAACCGTGTTGCGCTTCGTCTCAATTCCTCCTCCAGGCCCAGGGCTCGTCGATTCTCTGTCTGCAGCACGACTCCCTGGCAGCGGAACGGCGGTTCGTCCGCCATAAGGAGGATGTGACTATCATCTCTGTCGACAATATCAGCGATGTCATTGCGACGCGGGTCGTCAGCGTTGATAGATCCAAAACGGCGATTGTTTGGGATATCGATTCCGGGGACGTGCTGTCGCAGTACGAGGCGTACGAGGACATTCTGGTTGCATCGTGGATGAAGAACGGGAATCTGGTTTTCGGTATCACACACATCCGTCCATATCCTTCGTTCGTCCGTTCTTGCCGACCCCCAGGCCGTTGTTTCTGACTCTCTTTCTCTCTCTCTCTCTGGCAGGCGATTCCCTGGGCAACGTCATACTCTTCAACCCCGAAACTGCGGATGCGATCACGGCACGAACAATATTCGACCCTCTACGTGCAATCGCTCCGACGGCTGACTGCAAGGCTTTCGCTTTGGGGTATGCGTGCTTCCACAGAACCCGATGCGCTTTTTTTTTCTCCTCTTCTTTCCCTTTCGTGCTAACTGTGCGTATCGCAGCTACAACAATGGCTCGGTACTCATCGCTGCGCTGTCGCCAGCGTTTACGATATTGCACACTCTCACGACCACATCGGTGCAGCCCTCGACCATCACTACTCTGGCGTGGCACGCCTCCTCGTCAAAACAAAAGTCGGATATGCTGGCTGTACAGACTAGGGACGGCGACCTGCGTGTGTGGAGCGTTCCCAAGTCGCTCGAGGGCGATGAAAGTGCGAGGGAAGTGCGCGTATTGAAGCGGCCCGAGGCTTCAGGACGGGGAAACAATTGGCTGGGATGGTCGCGGAATGGTCGCATCGTACAGTATTCTGCGGGGTAAGTAAGCTGCGCCACCACCTGGCATCCTGCAGCTGCCATTCGTCGGTAACAATACATATATATTTGGGAACGTTTCAACTGATGTTATTTTTAGCGCCACCACCGTGTGGGATGTCCGGACCAAGAACGTGACCTACGAGGAAGTGCCAACACCGAGCAACGTCGTCGGAATATGCATCTACGGACCGCATGGATCATTATTCACCTTGTCGCGGGACCATACCGTGCAGCAGTACATGCTGTATCCCCCACAACTGGTTGCGAATATCCACCATGCCCCGCCGCTTCTGCCACCCTCGCCACCGGTGGACCTTATCGGAGGAAACGACGAGGCTGCGGTGGTCGTGGTGCGGGACCAACAGCAGGATGGCTACGCTATGGCTGCGGCGCCGCCGGCGGTCCACACATTGCACGAAGTCGAGCGCCTGGAACCGATCGAGTATCACGACGAGGGCCTGGGAATAAGCAACATCGCCGGCCAGAGGTCCTCTACCGGTTCCAGGGGCTCCAGAGGCAGCACGGATAGTCGGCGTAACTACGGTGCTTCGGTATCCAGGGGCGGCACTCCGGCGCCGGCACTTGCACCTGCGCCTGCGCCTGCACCTGCGCCTGCACCTGCGCCTGCACCAGCGTATGCACCCGCGCCCGCTCCCACTCCCGCACCGGAGTTCGCACCCGCGCCCGCGCCCGCACCAGGTCCAGGCCTCGGTCGAAAGGGGTCGGTTGGATCCATCGAGCAGTATTCTGTACCGCCACCACAGGGACGCAAGGGCTCTGTTGCTTCTATTGAGCCGAGAGAGCAATATTCAGCATCATCCCCAATATCTGGACGTAAAGGCTCCGTTGGTTCCCTCGAGCCGAGGGAGCAATATTCGACTTCGCCGGCTCCTGGTCGCAGGCCATCCATCACCGGTCGCAAAACGCACCCCCTGAGGCAGGAAATTCACATCAGCCCTGAGGCGCCTCAGATGTACAGCGCCGCCATCATGGACAACCAGGTCGCACAAGTTACCGACATTTTTGCTAATCTGCGGGCGTCCCTGAACACCGTCACCTACGAGAGTCCCCGGGTCGGCGGTCCTCAGACCAAACTTTCCGAGGATGACCACCGGAAGGAGATGCTGTTCTGCATCTTTGGCTGGAAGGGCGATATCGAGGACCTGATCGGCGATGAGCGTAAGATTTTGCCGTCCCAAAATTCGGAATTTGCAGGAAATCTGACGATGTCTTCACAGTGGAGTCAGTAAACGCTCGGTCCCTGAACTCGCTCGTCCTACGGATGTGGTTGGGCGCCCTTGACCAGAACTCTCTGGCTGTCATGCTAGGCGCCGACTTCACCGTCTCTGGCGACTGGCTCTTCCTCGCTTTAAGCGCCATGGGTAAGCAAACAACCCCTCCTCCCCCCAATCAACATCTGCCGTACCGCACCGTCCTCTAGCGGCTACTGATTCCTAAAATACAGGTGGCCAGAATTCGTGGACACACGTGGCAAGGGCTTTCGTCCTCAAGCTCTTGCAGAAAGGTGACATCCATACCGCAGTCCTGTGTCTCCTCGCCATCGGCGACAAGAATGACGCCGTCGAGATTTACGTCTCGCATAAACTATTCCTGTAAGTCTTCTCGCTGATTTAATGAGACCTGTTGGCTGACACTGTGACGCAGCGAGGCCGTCCTTCTGACATGTTTGTTGTGGAAGAAGGACTGGAAGCGCATCTCTAGCTTGGTCCGTCAGTGGGGACAATATGCCTCGGATAGCAATGATGGCACATTAGCCGCCCGGTGGTACGTTCTGGTTGCAACATGCATGTAGCTGGTTCGCTAATCATAGCATACTCAGTTTTGCTTGTTCCGACACCGATGCAACGTCAGCTCCGGAGCAGCGTCCTCAAAGAAGCCGCACGCCATCCATTGGTCACTCGCGCTCTCGTTCGGATAACGATGGCGGCAATAGCCTTGCTCGAAAACTGTCCATTAGTTCACCGTCTAACCCCCGCACGACCTTGAAGATGACGCCGAAGAACTCACCGCTCAAGCTCATCACGGATTTCCCCGCTCCTGTCGAGGCCAAGGATCCCATTCAACGCTCGCAGACCACCTCACCTTCCAACAGCATCATTGCCGGTGTGAACCGCTTCTTCTACGGGACGTCAGGTCCTTCTCGCTCGGCTACCTCGACGCCCATCGCCATGTCCGCTTTGACACCGGTCGACCCGTTCTGGGCCGGGCGTGATAACATACCGAACACCAGGATGAACAATGCTACCTCCAAGCTGACACCCGTGACCGAGGCCTCACCCTTGGACAGGACTCCGATCCAACGGTTTGGACAACAGTCAGCGGGGCTACCCGCCATGGCGCCTGCCCCACCGCCGCCGCCGCCCCCTCCACCACCACCACCACCACCACCACCACCACCACCTCCGCCTCCGCCGCCTGGAAGAGAGATATCCACTCCGATAATCACACGCAATTCTGACGGCTTCTTCGAGAGCAAGACTGTAACCTTGGGCGACATCAAGGAGGAACCTGTGCCAACTCAGTATAACCGTAATCCGTCCATTCACCTGAGTGCGCCCAATGCCAGCCCGCCCAACCGAATGCCAACTCCGGGTCTGCGTGTAGCCAACCCTCCTCCGGAACCGGTCGTTCGGGCGCATAGCAGCGCGTCGCTGCGGACTAACAAGCCGACTGGTCTTCAGATACAATTCCCTCCCATGGACGTCATCCTCCGTGAAGGTACACCTCCGATGGCCGGTCGTCCGCGTGCAGGCTCGCGAGCTTCGCCTCCAGTTCCGGTTGGAAGGTTCCAACGCAAGGAATCCAAGGAAGCGGAATTCTTGGAACTTCCCGGGAAGAGCAACAACAGACTCGAGGATCAACGTGGCCCCCCTCGCCAGAGGAGGATGTCTCCCGAACGCACTCGCAGGGTGTCACCTGAGCGAACATACCCCCGCAAGATGAGTGTCGAGAGGGAGCCCAGGGGACGCCCCGCAGAAGTGAAGCGCTCGCACATGAGGTCGCCGTCTAGCCCTCTTCCTTCCTCGCCCCAAGCAGCGCTGTACAAGGACGAGCCCATCCACGTTGAGATCGTACCTCAAGAGCATGTTCCCCAGTTCACTGAACCCCGCTACGGAGGGCCTCGGGTCCACACTCGCGGAAAGTCTTCCAGCCCGATTTCCCCGGAAGAAAGTCGCCAGGATTACGACGATGAGAGGTACTACTACACATCTCCTCGCCAGGGATCTCGCCATCCGTCCCCCGCCAGGAACCGCAGCAGAGGAAGAGGCCGAGTTAAGGAGATCAAGGCGTCGCATATGCGATCGCCGTCGAGCCCGCTCCCCTTCACACCCCAGGCGCAGCTCTACCAAGAGATGTCCGACGAGGTTGACCGCCAGTACGAACAGGACGAATATCACCGGCAACCCCGGCGAGCCGCCCAAAGCCAGACCCGGGGCCGTCAACGCATGGACTCGCGCACCCGAGGGCCCCAACCTCGGACCCAGGGGCACGACCTCCGTCACTCTAGGTCCGAGCATACCCTTCGGCAATGGAGTGAGGCCCTTGAGCGCGGCAATTACGGTGGCAGCGACGACTACGCCCTCAACCGTGGCGTTTCTCCCGCTCCCAGCACTTTGTCCCGTCGTTTGTCGGCGCGTGGTCTTCCTTCCAACCCCAAGGTATGGCGAGCAGAGCTGCAAGCGAACTCGCGTGGGAATTCCCCAGCACCCCTTCGTGGACGCTCCCCACCCCGTAGCATGTCGGTAGCTCCTGCCCCGCCTGCTCGTGGCATGGAACGCCACATGTCCCCAGCCCCGCGAATGATGTCCCATATGGAGACACATAACCCTCCCGCACTAGGACAACGGTTGAGGTCGCCGGCCCCACCATCCCATCGCACGATGTCTCCTTCGATCGGTATCGGCCGCACCATGTCGGTGGCGCCGGTCCACCGCGGTTTGACACCAACTCCCTTTGAGAGTGCCCCGCGGCCGCCCGTGACGCTTGGAAGTCTTTCCATGGCTGCATCTCCGACACCGTCGCCCTATGAGAGCGTCCCACCGCCACCCCCACCGCCACCGCCGCTACCTGCAATGGCCATGGCTCCGGCGCCGGCTCCGTACGAGAGCATCCAAGACCAGCCGCTCCCAGCCATGGCAATGGTTCCAATGGAGGCGCCCTACGAGAGCATCCCGACTGCGCGGCCCCCGCAGCAACAGATCCGCGCCAATACGCCCGCGCCCGCACCCGCGCCTGCACCGCCGCCTCCTCAGCAGTACCGCTCGATGACGCCCGGCCCGCAGTATAGCCGCTCCATGTCGACGACCCCAGCACTATCCCAGCACCGCTCGGCGACGCCAGGACCACAGCCATCGCAATTCCGTTCGCGAACCCCTGCGCCCGCCCCCCGCGCGGCCAGCCGCGCCCGTGGCCGGTCCCGCTCCCGCGGCCGAGACGACAACCCGCGCAGCCATTACCACGGCAGTCCATCGAACAACGAATACGAGGAGCCGCCATCATTGGCCAGCGTCGCCCGCAGCAGCTCGCACACCCGCGGCAACAGCGATCCGTCGTTCAAGCCGCTGATCCGCAAGTTGCCGCCGATGCCGCTCTCTCCGCCGCCTCTGCCCGAGGACCTCCCCGTGCACTCGGCGCTGCAGATGCATCTCGGGCCGGGAAAGGAGAGGAGTTCGCGTACGAGGGACCGCAGTGTTAGGAGGGTCGGCGGGAGCCTCGACCTGACTCCCGAGTCGGACTACGGCTGGGACAGGAAGAGGGGCAGTGTGGATCGCGGCGCCGATCAGTGGGGTGGAAGCGGGGGGTACGAATACCACGGACAGGACTACCAAGGACAATATCCGAACCCCGATGCGTACTACGAGGAGATGAATCAGATGGAGGAAGAGATGCGGGCACGGCGCGCCATGTCGCCAACGCCGACGCTCAGGGGCGCCGGAGGTGTTGGAATGATTTAGGAGGGATGAGGATTTTTTTGCGTAGCGTTCCGCTTAACATTTGCATTCGTTCTTTCCGGGCAGCAAGCGGGTCCGTTTTTGTTTATTTCTCGGGCAATCCTGCTCGCCCTCCCCCTTTTTTTCTTCGTTCGGACGTTGGGGGGGAGTTTTTTCTTTTCATTTCGACACGAACATTACAGGAGGTTGAGGAAGGAGTTTTTTTTTTATATATATACATATTTTGACATTTTTCTTTGGGCTTTTTTATTATTTGGTTTTCATGTGGGATCATGTGGGTGGGGGAGGAACTTGGGACTTTTTGGATTGGATTGGCTTGGATTGGATCGGACTTGGACTTGGAATGGGAATGGGAATGGGGCGACGGAGGGTTTTATGACGACGACGATACGATTTATCTTTCCACTTTTACACTTCTTTTTCGGATTTTTTTTCCCTCTCTTTCCATCTGCCTTGTACTTGTACCATCTTTTTTCTTTCTTCTCTTCTCTTTTCACGATTCGTTCATCTTCTTTCTTATCGTTCTTTGATACCCCCCTTATTATTATTATTATATTTATTATTATTAGTAGTACTTAGTATTATTTTTATCACTATTTTCAACCCTTCGCTTTGTGTGTGTGCTGTTCTGTGATAATGTCTGGCCTTTTTGTTTCGAACCGGTTATGTAAGTATGTATGTAAGTAAGCATCACTCCATTTATTTCTCCCCAGAGCCGCTGCCTCCGCGCGTTGCGTATCCGTGACAGACACCGACATCGCCGAGAAAAGAGCAGGTCTGATATGTACAGTCCAAACAAGTATCTATGTATGTATTACGAACGCTTCCTTGCGTACTAACATACACAGTGCACAGTTTGCACCGGTATCTCGGGCCACTGACCAGAGGACGCGGGCAGACAGACATGTCGTACATATCGCGCTGCTTTCCCCCCGGCCTTGCTATGCTATGTTATGTTATGTTAGCTATGTAAGGGGGGGGGGGATTGCCGCGCCGGGGCCGAGCTGGGATCGTCTGCATGTGGCTAGATATCACTCGGGGGTGTTTATTTATGTGTGCGTGGTGTGTGTCACGAGCACTTTTTTTCTTTTTCTTCAAGAACTGCCCGCTGTGGAAGATGCTCGGAGCGAGGCGTCGGAGTGGGAGCTCCGGGAACAGGAGGAGAAGGGGGGGGGGGGACCGAGCAGAGCAGGGGGGAGCTAGAGGAAGGTGATGGAGCTGGAAGCTGGAGGGTGTTGGGCTGGAGAGGAATGAAAGTTTGCAGAGAAGCGCGGGATGCACTTTGTATATGGCGTCTTGTGGGCTAGATAGGTACTACGGCAGGGGGAGCCACAACGGGGGCTGCGCAAGGTCGGGGTTGGACTTCGTCGCCACGATCCGGATACATAGAGTAGGTCGCATGCGATTAACGATTAATGATTAAACAAACAAACAAAAAAAAAACACCCCCGAGGGAGTCCCGTGCCCGTGGGAGGGGGGGAGGAACATCCGTTGCGGGGCGCGATCGTGCCGTGCCGTGTTCCGCTCTAGATACTCTATGTCGATTGCCCGGCCTTCCCATATCCAGCGCTCTCTTCCCCTCGTATGTACCGCGGAAGAGTCGCGCGCGATCCGGCACGTCCGCCGACCACCGGCCCCGCGCCGCGATCGCCGTACTTCCTCGCGCATCCGGCCGTGTGCGTGGAGCGCCGTGTCGGCGTGCTGCTCGGCTGGCTGAGGAGGGTGTCCACCCGCCGAGTGGACCGAGAGGCTCCGGGCGCTCGCGCTGTTCCGCCGGTGCGGCAAGCGGCTGTCGCGGCTGGTGGGGCGAGGGGACGCTCCCCGCCGCGCTGGAAGAGGACGCCAGGAGGCAGCGGGCGGACGCTGATTTGGATCCCTCGTGGGCTGGCCGGACGGCGGAGGAGCGGCAGGACGTGCGAGAGGCGTCGCCGGTGGGGGGGGGAAACGGTAGCGGAGAAGGAGGGGCCGGCATTTCGACGAAAACAGGGAAAGAAAAAGGGGAAGATGGAAGAGCAGCCGGATGTGTCGCCTCGAGCGGAGACACACCCGAGATCGAGGGCGAGGACGGGGGACGCCAGGTTCTTCAACACCGAACCCTCAGCCACGGACTCCATCTGCAAGCCTCGACTTCAACCCGCTTCTCGTCCACAGCATCACGCAGTTTTCCCAGAGCCTCGCCGAGCTGGCATCCCACGCGTCCTCGTCCGCGCGCACCGGGCTGCCAGAGGGCGGGGCGGAGGGCGCCGTGTGCTGCCTCGCTGCGGATAGTCTGGGGCACGTTTCGATGGGAGCACGCTGACGCGCTGGTCTCGCGCTTCCGCGCCGAAGCCCCTGGACAGCCGGCCGCACGGGTCCGCTCAAGGAGCCGCCCGCCGGCGAGCAGCGCCCTCGCGACGTCGGAGCTTCGTGCGCGTCGGCGGTATGGCCGGCGTCCCGCACACCGCGCGCCTCGACGTCAGCACGGCCAGCAACGCGGTTGCTCCCAGCACCCAGCCGCCGACAATGTCCGTCGCCCAGCCGCGCGGGGCCGTGGCGAGGCTGCTGGAGGCCGGCGCCGCCGTTCCGCGGAAGCCGGCATGCGGTAGTGCAGCGTAGGACGGGGCTGCTCGGCGCCGGCGGGAAGCTGCATGCGCGCCGTTTACGCACGCACGCACGCACGCACTGTCTTAGACTCCAGCGTGCGGGAGGGTGCGTTGGACGGATCATTGCACGTTCCAGATGCATCCGTCGCACGTGGGGATATGTAGGCAACTCGCTCCAGGGTACATCCATAGATAGATACGGACCAGACGTTCCGTCGGCAGCCACGCTGCGATCGGAGCGCGCACAGACACTCGCTCGTGACCGCTAGCTAGTGGCGATTTGCGCCTCCACCGTGCAGACGGATGGACGCAGGCTGCATCGCGTCCATGTGCAGATCGAGCTTCGTCGAGCCGTCGCTCGCCGTGCGGGTTCCATCCTCCGCCCATCCCCCAACCGTCGGTCTAGCGCGCACCCCGTGGGGAGCCGTCGGGAGTCGTCCGCGCTTTTTGCGTTTCGATACCGCCCTGGCGTGGGGTGTCCGTCATAGATAGGACCAGCCGAAAGCGGATCCAACCATCAGACGATCATCATGGCGGGGTGGCGATGGCGGGGGCGGGCCGTGGCCGGAACGGCTCCGTCAGAAGAACGGCGGTCCTGCCAGCATGGTTGTTATTATTGCTGTTATTATTATTATTATTATTGTTATTATTGTTGTTGTTGTTGGTGTTGTTGTTGTTGTTGTTACCATCATTATTGTTGTTATATCGGGTTTTTTTATTATCTTTTTGGCCTGACCTATCCGGACGTGGTTAGCATCGCGACGACTGAGCTGGGGCAGCTTCTGGACCGTATGGTAGATAATAGAGCATGCAGCTATCCGCCGCAAAGCATCAATCCTCCGAAGAGACCCCGCACATCCGGACGGCTGTGGCGTAGAGCGAGTTCGCCAGTTCGCCGGTTCGCCGGTTCGCCGGTTCGCCGGTTCGCCAGTTCGCCAGTCCGAAGCTCGAGCTCCGCGCTTTGCGGCGTACTCCACGCTGCGCACAGGGTCCGACACCACGGGCGAACTCTGCGACGTCTAGCGGTGAGAGCAGCGGAAACACGGAAGACGGACGGTGGAGGGTGGAGGTGGAGGACGGATGAAGACGGAAGAGGGAGGACGGAAGATGGAGGATGCAGAAACGTCACATGCACCTCTCCGCTGCGGGGACCTGCCCGGCGTTCAACGTCGACACGGCGCCCGGCGGCGATCTGTCCCCTGCGGGCTCCGGCTGATATGGCACACACCGGGGACGCGGGCCAGCGACGTGTTTTCGGCGGCCGCACTCGTCTCGACGAGCGCCGCAGCACCACACGGCACGCGGGCGCGCGCCGACGCTTCTGACTGGCTGGCACTCGAAGGCCGACGCCGCCGCCCCCCTCGAGCCGTGGTTGGCTCGCGGGTTTGCACGGCCGGAGCACACTATCTAGCGATCCAATGCGCATCCTAGATATCTACAGCTCCGCAGCAGCAGCCAGAGAGACACCGCGATACGCTCAGTGACCCGCACGGGACGGGCTCTGCTGACGTCTCGATCCTGCGCGTGTTCGATGTGTCCAATCGGGACCGATCGAGCCGTCGTTCATTTCTTTTTCCCTCTCGCTCATTTCTCGTCCGTCGGTCGTGCGGAGCTGATTGCTCCCGTTCCCCGGATGCCCCTCCGCCCGCTGGCCGGTGCTGCTTGAGGAACCAGCTGCCGCCGTTGCAGCTCTTCTGTCGTGGATTTCGCCCGCCGGGTGCGGTCTCTTCTCCGTCTGCGTACTGCCGTGCACTTACGTAAGTCGCCCTCCCGGATCCCATGGATCCTAGTCCACAATCCCTTCGCTCCTGCTCAACGGCTTGCACTATTCGATCTCGCCGGCCTCTCACTCCATGGAGTCCGGGGCAACTTACCTGAGGACTGCCTGGGTCGACCCATGCCGTGGGCCTCGCACCTGCCCTGCCTTGGCCATATATCAAACCCCCCCCGTGTGTTCCGCAGATGTGCCACCGTAAGCTGCAACACATGGAGTGGGTCTGTTTCTCGTTCGAAGGGGGCTGAGATTGCAATATCCCCACCCCAACCGCTCACGAGAGCAACTCCAGAAGTGTTTCGACCTCACGCAGATTGTGCTTCGCTGTGTTTCTCGCTCGGCGCTCCAGATCCCCCCATGTATACACCACCAATTGGCCGTCTCGCATGCGTGCCGCGGCTGTCATTCCAACCTCCCCTCCCCGATCTGCTTCCCTGCTGCTGTGGCCTAACAACCGTATGTAGGTATGTATTATGGCTATTGCGGCGTGCGGTGAGAAGGGGCCCATTGGAAATACGTATGGATACGTACAGGCTGCTATTGGAATGGATAAAAGCGTCTGCGAATTCGCAAGTGCTACATCGTGGTTCAAGCCCGGAGACACAAAAAGGGCGTCTCCTCTCCTCTCGCTCCTCCGTTTGCCCCCCTCTCCTCGCTTTCCATCCAAGCGTGTGCATGTCTGTCTTCGATGAGTGTGGAAGGAGGGATAGTCAAGAGAAAAACAACAGGATTCGGCTTCCCAAAGGGTCCCCCCGATGTCGAGCCCGATCTTGGACCGTTTCCCCCGCCGCAGCAACGAGAACAACAGCAACAGCAACGAGAACAACAGCAATAGCGCCAGCACCAGCAATAGCAACAGCACCAGCACCAGCAGCACCAGCAATAGCAACAGCACCAGCACCAGCAGCAACAACTACTGCCACAACAGTAAAAATATCACGGTCCGGCCCGCTGTCTTTCCGGACATCGCACGCATAGCCTGGGTTGCCGTCAACAGTCTCCCCGACGACCCCACCTTCGACTATCTGTGGTCACACCGCCACGAGTATCCCGACGACAACTACTTTTTCTGGCTGCAGACCCTGAAGGGCCACCTCTTCAATCCGCGCTTCACGCTGCTGGTTGCTACGCTCAACACCCCCACGCCCCCCCCCTCCCCCGCCGTCACCACCACAACCACCACCACCACCACCACCTCGTCCTCGTGCGAGAAGTCTGGACGCCGCGCCGCCGCAGCCCAGCCGCCGGTGAAGCAATTGGAGACAATCATCGCCTTCGGCCTGTGGGAGCGCAATGGCCGATCCCGAGCCGCGCGGAAACGCTACCTAGAGCGCAATACATGCTACAACCGACTACACCGTGCGTCTTCCACCCCCGCCCAGGCCCTTCCACCATCCCCCCTCCCCCCGCTAACTCCTCGACGCAGGCGTGCTAACCCGGGTGGAAACCTGGGCTCTCAACCGCCAGCACCAGAGGCGCGACGTGAACCCGGCACACCTGTCGGCCTTCAGCGCGGTCATGGACGCCGTCCACAAGGAGTACTGGACGGACCAGTATCCGGAAAACTTCCACCTGGACCTGCTGTGCACGCTGCCGCAGTACCGGCGGCTCGGCGCCGGCACGGCGCTGACGCGCTGGGGCATCGACGCCGCCGCGAGCGAGGGCGCCATCGTCGCCGTCGAGAGCTCGCCCATGGGCCTGCCACTCTACGAGGGCCTCGGCTTTAGGATCATCCGCAAGCGCATCGTTCAGGTTGATGACGAGGAAGAGACGCTGCTCGTCCGGATCATGGTCTGCATTCCCGATAGGGAAGCGGCGGCAGGCGCGGCGGGGGCGCTGCCTCGGTGAGCACCGATGCGAGCTCCGATAGTGGTGATTGGGAGGACCAATGCTGGTGACCGGGGATGGAAGAGGAGGTGTGAGGCAGGGCGGGGCGGGCGGGACGAACGGGAAAAGGAGGAGGGGAGCGAGGAGGGGAGGAAGGAGGACGAACCGGGAAAGAGAGGGGTTGGTTGGGGGCGGGAGTGGTGTGCATGATACCTAGGTCAGGGATCCGCAGTGCGGACAATCGCTATAGATTGTGACTGGTTAATCGATGATCGATGAAATCTTTCCTTTCCTTTCCTTTTTTTTTCTTTCTTTCCCTTTCTTTCCTTGGTTTTTCTCGACCATGCTTTGAGTGAGTTGTGAGTTGTTCTTGCATCAAAAATTATCCAACTACATACGCCCTCCCTTTTGGTGAGGTTTGAGGCTGTTCACGGCTGTCGCGGGATGTCGGAACAAAAAAATAGATCAAAAAGTTGGGGCTATGCATGGCAAGTGCGTAAGTATGTTTGAGTTTGATGTACTAGTCGTTCGTGCGCAGCAGTCTATATAGGTAGGTTATTTAATATTTCAATGGGGTTACTCCGTGTTGAATTCAGAATATAGAGTAGAGTAGTAGGTAGGTAGCAGCCCTGGCAACTAATGTAAAAAAAGCAATGCAGAGCGGAGTACATGCCAAAAACAAAAAAAAACAAAAAAACCAAACAGAAAAAGCAATACTTAATTGGGAGGGAGGGAAAGCTAAACGAGGGGGGGGGGGAAAAAAACAAAAAAAAAAACAAAAAAAAACAAAACCAAAGCCGGGCAAGCCGGTGTGTACAGCGAAAACCCGTACTGGCAGGCCAGACAAAAGTCAAACCAGTTCGTGCTCAGCCGTTCTGGCTCCATCCGTAGTTCGGCACTGTGCCCTCACGGGGGTACTCGAACGGAAAGTCCTCCGCGCGCGGCGAAGTGCGGTCGCCGTAGAGGGCGTCCCACTGGTCCTGCACGACGGGGGGCACCTCCCAGGCACGGGCGGCGTCGCGGACAAACATCTTTAAGAGGTGGCGGCGGTGCTCGTCGTCGGTGTCGGCCGTGGCGTCGTAGCGGTCGCGCGCGTGCAGCAGCGCGAGGTTGTTGAGCAGACACACGTCGCCGTCCTCGAAGTCGATCGTGAGGCAGTTGCGCAGCGCCGCGAAGTGCAACTCGTCCAGCGCCAGCATCTGCGCCGCGGTCAACGCCGGGAGTGCGCTCGACCGTCCCGTGTTGCCGAAGCCAGTGAACGGCCGCCGGAAGGATTGCAGGAAGACACGTCCGTTGTGCACGTGCAGCAGCGGCTTGCGGTACGACGGAACGTTTGGGTGCAGCCTGCGCTGAGGTTAGGGCGACGTGGGACCGGGTCGGAGAATGCTTACGTGTCGAAGTCGAACGGCTCGCTCAGCGTGCGCAGTGCGTCAGGCCGGGTCGCGCGGAGCTCGTTGTAGATGTTGTAGGAGCTCGAGACACGGAACGAGCCGCCAGAGGTGCCCTTGCTCGCGGTGTATATCGAGACGATGTCGCCGAGGTCAGTGTGGAACGTCTGAGTTCGGATGTCAGCACGGAGAGCTTTCGGGCTGGCGGAGACACTCGCCATAGCCTCGCCGGTGAAGGACGGAGACACGATGTCCTGTCCGGGAAAGTGCTGCGTGATGTCCCGAACGTGTGCTGGCATCGCGTGTTAGCAGAACTCCGTCGTCTTGTCAACCGAGCCCGCATACCCAGGACATCGTTCCCCTGCGCTCCCATGTATCCACGCCTGCTCCCAAAGTAGCTGGTCAGTCCCGCATGGATAGCGATGTTTTCCTTCATGGTGTGTTCGCGAGAGTTGAGTCCCCTGATCAAGTAAAACCCCAATCCGTCGTATAGCGAGTCGCGAACCTCCGACAGGCGTTCTCGCAGCTCGGCACTCAACGAGAAGGTCTCGGGGCTGATGTCCTTGAACGGCGCACCAGTGGCTGGGGCGGGTATGTGAGCTTCCGATGGAGCCGATAGGGTGGATGGTTAGGTCGAGTGCTCACCTAGGAACACCTCCATAGCTCCCTTGATCTCCTTCACATCTTCCTCGCTCAGCTGAAGGAGCCATTGCTCGGGTTTGGACGCAACCTCCTCGCCCTTCCAGACAAGGGGCCCAGAAATCAACTCCGGGAATCCATCGGGAAGGTATGACTCGTTCGGATCGATGACGAAAGGCTCGGCCTGGACGCGGTGCAGATGCGTCTCCTCCGACGGCTGGTAAGAAAGTACTGTCTGCTCCTTATTCTCCTCCATCGTTGTTGTACTTCGATCTGTACTTGTTTGCGGTCTAAAGGGGGTTTGAAGTGTGATAGGGAAAAGCACGGCGATGACCAGAACGCGGGTTTAAATAATCCGCGTTCGACCGACATAAGTCAGCGATGTCGAGTCCTCACATTGAATCGTTCTGGTCGTATGTGCTGGTAACGAACAGCGGGCGCGGCGATGACGGCGGAGTGAGGGTTTGCACGGAATAACGGTCGAAACGGATTACTATGGGGGGACAAGAGGTGGGGAACAAACAAAAAAAAATGCGTTGCTACCTATTTCCAGGAATCGGCTGGACCCAAGCATAAAGCAACCAATGACCTAAATCGGCACCGCTGGTAAGAGGTTCTAGCTTGAACTTAGCATGTACTACTTCCTGCAGGAGATCCAGCGGGAGTCATGGAGGCCCAGGCAATCTAGTGGGACCTCTCACAATCGATAGCTCTCAAAATGCAGCCAATAGATAAGTATGGTCGTTTCCCACTGAATGTACGTGTCGAATTATGCTTTGCAAATCGAGAGATATCGTCCCCCATCCTCAACACCATCCATTCACGCGCACGGACGTGGCAGAGTAAGAGACTGTCATCGAGCTCAATTCTTTCCATCTCATAGCGTGGGCAGCAACGTAGCAAGTTAGAGTAGCAGACAGCAAAGTTGTTTGTTGTGCGTGAAGTTCGGCGTCATAGATCTCCGTCCAAAACCAACTGCCGGCACCACTTCGTCTGAAAACCGAAACCACCCATTTCCTCCAAGGAGCTTTCCCCTCCGATCACTGTGCCCAGAGCGGTTAGTACTTATATACGGTGCCCCCAAGGGAACAGGGTGGGCGTTGGTTGGGGGTTATTCACTCTTGCTCCAATCGATCAGATATGCCAGGTACACTTTCGCTGGTTCGTCGAGCCCTGCGACTTTGGAAGCCGTCGACAGGTATTCTTCCGAGAATATCGGCGCTTCCGCGAGAGCGCACCGCTTGATATGGTGCTTGAAGACATTGATCAGGTAGCCCGCGGTATCTTCCCACGGCTTCAACATTTTCTCCGACTGTTCCTTGATCTTACATCGGAAGGCTTCGGCACTCTTGCGTGACACCCGCCATGGTCAGCCAATCCCAGTCCACAGCCTGCACGTGCCGGGTAGGTTCCGTAGCGGGGTCAAAAGCGGGGAAACGAAAAGTAAGCCACTCACATTATCGTGATCGTGATCGGCGTGGACGAAACCATGCTGCTGCGCATATTCGAGCTGTGCTTCGTATACGTATTCGAGATTGTTGAGAAGGATAAATATTACGAGGAACACGTCGAACCAAGACTCGGCCGAGTGGCATTTGAGCACTTCCCAGAGCTCCTTGAGCATCGTCTTCATCGTTTCGTGCATCCACTTGATCGCTAAGGTGTCCAGTTGGTAGTCCAGCATAGGGGGGATAGGTATGTTCCCGTGGTCGTGCGCATTGTCGTCTCCGACGAGGGGGGCTATGTTCAGAGTATGTTCGCCCGTGAGTGAGCCTGTGATACAGTCAGTACATAAATCTCGTGCGCTGCATGGCATGCCTCAAAGCGAGCGGCGCTTCTTACGGGATGCTGCTATAAAGTGACTACCGGCCCAGATTTGTAACGCGGCCTTCACTAGAGGTTCTCGATCCTGTCCGACCGATCGTCCTCGTCAGAGAAAAGCACAAAGCAAGGAGGAGCGGCGGTGCAGTGGGTACCTGGCGTGCAGCCGCGATCTTGAACGTCTCGAGCATCACCTCCGGCATACTACCAGCTGCCTCCGACATGGCGGTTCGGTGGAAATCTTCGATCATATCCGGCACCTGCCGCCGGAGAAGACTCAAGTTTGCGGCACAAAAGGTCGGAAGAGGTATGATCTGGTCGTCTTCGCTTCCCCACTTTCTGGTGATTATGTCCGTTTCCTCATGTCTGAACTTTCGACACGGGATTGTAAATTCCGGGCCCTTACCGCCGCGGTATATACACTGGACCCGTAGGTGGATTTGATCGGGCGACAGCCATACCATTTTCTCCCGCAATGGTTTGGACCATGCCGCGGATTCTGTCGAAGACTTGTTAGTTTTCGTTCTGATGTTGGCAAATAGTGGAGCGATAACGGCAGTTCCTACTAGTTCTGAAGAATCTGCACCCGTTCAAATCAAGCTGGAAACAAGGCATGGAGGGGATGACACTGGATTCCACACCGGCGCCTTTGGGCGCGCTCGTGCAATTGCTACATGGGAGCTGTAGGTCACACTGCAGAGGCGTGAGAATCGTCTCGCCGTCACTGGGGTAAGTTGGTACGATACCTTTCTCTTAGACATCCTGCACCTGAAGCACGACCCCCTAGCCCTGACCGCTGCAACCTCCTTCCGTCGTTCGGGCTGAAACGGCGCCCGAGGATTCCCGGTGTTCCTTCCCTCGATGGAGTCGAACATCACCTGCCCCTCCTTGTACTTTGGGATGGGCTTCTTCTGGACTCGGCCCCCGACCAACCTGGGGAACGGTGGTTGTCTCCTGCGCCGTGAGGCCGACGCGGCTTTGACTTCGACCTCTCGGGGCACGGAGGGCGGATTGGCCTCGGGGAATCCTACGGTAATCAAGCCGACTGTAGCCATGTGCTGCTGCTCCGGTTGGGCGAAGCGAGCCACCGGTGATGGCGTCAGGGGGGACGGAAAAGTGTTTCCGCTAGAAAGGTTGGAGGCGGATAGCGGCATGAGTGTCACAGTCGTGCTGCCGTCCTGATAGCAAGAGGCCTCCAGGTTCATGTTGTTCCAGCCGCCGTGCGATGGGTCTCCGCCATGGAAATCTACCATAACTTGGGGGAACTCCAAGAGGTCCAGCTGTTCTTGGTAGTCCACGGGGTCAAATGCTTGGAGCGGTGTCCATGGTTCTTCGTTGTTGTATGGGAGTGGGAATCCATTGTAGGTGCTTCCAAACAGGTACCCGACGGCCGGCTGTGGCGAGGCCCACGGAACCACATTTATTTCGGGAATGAGTGAACTCGGTCGGTGAGTGAAGTTGTCGTAACCGTCGGTGCTGGGATCGAAACCTACGGGGCAAGGCGAGTCGATTATATGGCGCGGCCACTGTTGTTCGAGGGCAGCTGCATGGTACTGTCCTTGGGGAGAATAGTGGAAGATACTGTCTGTCAAGGTTGTACTGCTCGCGGGAGAACCTTGTGGAGGAAGAGCTGGATCCATGGTTGAGGAACAGCCGCTAGCTTTGCTTTGGAAGTGGTTGGACCTGCGGATAATGCCGCGTTGATCCGAGAGCCTATATATCACTGTAGTACATCGCGTAAGTACCGCTGTGGAGGCAACCCTGCGACGACGGACATTGGAGGATGAAACGGACGAGGCGTACTCTGGAAACCGAGTGAGTTGAGCTGTGTCTTTTCGAATTTCGCTGAAGAACAAGCAGTTGGACGTGCTAGAAACAACGACTGGCCTTGAGAGCCACGACAGTGCTCCAGAGCCTAGAGCAGACCATCAGCCAGGGCCTTCTTGGGTACGTATCTGAGGGCAGGCACTCACCGCATGCCAGTTTCGGCGCTGTCAAGCCGGTAGGCCTCTAGATGAACAGATCGAGATGGAGATAAATGAAGGTTGAATGTTCCGCACCCACGTCGCATCTGATTATCTTGTTTACGACAGCCTGGCTGGGATGGGGGGTTGGGCAGGAGGAATGCGGAGGGGGGGATGGCGCGGTGTGGGTGTGGGGGGCGTGGCGAGCAAACGACGTCGATCAGAGTCGATATCCTGCATGAACAGTTTAGGTTTTTTTTTCCCACCCACAATTCATGCAGTCTTAGGCAGCGGTATGGCAGTGGAGACGTTAGCCATTCTTTAGATACTCTAGAGTAGATGGGTAGGGTAGTGTGGCCTGTATGAGGCGGGTGTGGAGTGGAGTTGTCCTGGAGACCTTCATGCGGACTTTTCTGTGCTTGCCCTCATGCGCACGGCTGTCTTCTCGGCGGTTAATTGGATGCAGACGTGTGGGCAGGAGTGCTGAGCTGCAGTCTGCTGACTTCGCGGTGACAGCCAACGAGATACGTGGACGGTTGCGAAAGCGCGCAGGACCGCCCTACCGTACATATCATATTCATAGATATCTGTCTAGATAATCATGCGGCAAGTGTGCGGTGTTGCATGCATAATAAACTGTCCACTGTCGCCATCCAGGCTACGTCATTCTGTGTGTTCGTAGTACGTGCTACAGATACTAACTAGGTAGTTACCCTCGGCACAATGCCGGTTTCGGGCCAAGCCACATGTACAGACCAATAAACAAAATCCACCCTCGTTTCTGGCAGCTCGTCGTTGTTTCTCCCGCATCCTTCGTCGGCGTTCGAAGCGCTGGGGAATGTCATCTACTTGGTTACTCTGCACGGCACACCCCCCATCACCACCCAGGATTAGGCCACAGCGCTCGATTTGTCGGCGTCAAGCTACGATCGGAAAACTCGAGAGACCTGCCGGAGGGGGCCGCTTATTCGGTCCCCCAGATGTCCTGGTATGTTCGCTCGTTCGATGATTGATTGGTAGGTTCCCCCGATGGGGAGGGGGGGATTTGCCTCCTATCATGGTTTATCACGTCGGAGTCCCTTTACCCGCACACGCTGCCCGTGGCGTCAATCGTTTCTGATACATGGAGCGTGCAGGCAGTCAGATAGTACTATTCCGGGACGGAACACGCCGTATTTTCGCTCCGATGCCTATCCTTCAGACCGTAGTCGTTTTGGTTCTTTTTTTCGGCGCCAGTCCCCGCTGCCCGCCAGTGGGTAGTGCGCAACCGCTCCCTCGTGGGCACCGTTTCCCTTATTCCGCCTGATATGCCTTTGGCGATAGCCGATGAAGCCCCCACATCGAGCGGTAGAACTCATCCGAGAAGCAGGCTCCAGAAACAACCTCGACGGCGACTCTTCGAGCACTGAACACATGCAGAGAGTTCAGGGCTGGTCCGCGATTACCGGTTTGACGGAACCGCTGTCCGGTGGCTCGGTGTTCCACAGCCTTGCAATCTGATATATTCGTCCTCGCCGGACTGGTGGGTGGATCTTGCGAACCTCCAACAGAGTGCAGCACTTCGAAAAAGGACGGCGGAGATGAGAAATTCGCGAGGTTTTTTGCTGGCTAGATGAGAGGGCTCCACGTTTATTTGCAGGCTGTGTCGGCGACAGGAATGGGACTGCGGTGAGAGCTGCCTCTACCACAAGGATGGTTCGTCCAATGTCGGGGCGCTGGGCCAGGGACCGACCTGGTTCAATGCATTCTCCGGAGGCGACATCGTGGTTGCGGATGTTCCAGCTGAGCTGTCAATCGCCAGTGCCTTCGACTGATCTCCGGCGTCCAAATTTGGGGCTTCACTGGAATGGGAGCGATATTCCGGAGGCGTCCACATGAAGCAGCTGCAACTGCTCGCCACTGAGCTTGATAGCGAAGCCTCGGCGCTGGTCTTCCGCCATGTAGCGCAGGCTGTAGGAGTCACAAGCAAGTTCGACATTTTACAGCACTGTTGCCTAGCTTATCCCACCTGAGCCTGTTTAGAGCCGGTAGAGATCCGAGGAAATTCTTTCCGCATAACGCATGAGTTCCCATGCATATATGACCCGAGGCAGCGCCTACTGGCGTTGAAACGGAACGAGCAAACACAACGCATGAATCCAAACATTGGGGATCGCACTTTCCTCCTCTTCCACCACCGCCGCCGCCGCCACTACCGCCCAGGATTGGCAACCGTATCCCGCATCACCCATCAGACGTGGGCTAGATCGCCAGCAAGACCGGCCCTAGGAAACCCCGTCTTGCTCCTGCGCAGAACTTCGATTTCTTCCCCGCCGGTTGGGCGTGCCATTGCCTATCTGGGCGCGCAGACGTGTCCGATGTCGCCACCAGGCAGCGCTATTACTGCATGTCTGACTTCTCGCCGCTCGTGGGCTTCAGCCGGTCTGCGGTGATGTGCGAGAAGGACAGGCTCGGACAGAAATGCCGTTTCTGCTCCGGCATGTTGGCTGCAGATCTGCAGGAGCAGGAGGAGTCAAACGGATCGAGCTTCCTCAGCATGGCCAGAAAGAAAGGGTACCAGCCGATCCTCGTCGCTCCAGCCTGAGCTCGCTGGCCGGGGACTCCACTCCAGCGCTCAGCCGTGGCACGCCGGTGTGCTGTGAGAGGCCGGCGTTGGGCGACTGGTCTTGTCACCAGACCCAGTGCGAAGCCGGCACGAGCGGAATCGAATCCCTTAGGCATACTTCCAGCCATCGTATTTGGATTCTGCCCTGCCAGCTGGCCATACATTGATTCGGTCTGGCCTCCCGTACTTGGCAGGGTACGACGATTTGAAGAGCCCTCCAGAGAACCACGGATCTGTCCACATCGCAAGCGGGCACCGGAGACACACCATCCCACCCTTCTTCTACGTCACTCCTCGCGAACAGCTGCGTTATCTGCACTTCGTTCCTCCACTTAGTCCTCCCCATTACTTCACTTTCCATCGCCGTCCTCCTCCACCATCCAGAACAGTTCTCCGAGCCTTCTGTCCTCCGCACCCCCACGCCCCCCCCGGCAGGACGCAGTCAGGGTAGCCCAGCTCCAGTTGACGATGCGTCGATGATCGACTGCCAGCTCGCCCCACCGGTTCGTCCCAAGGCGCGAGCGATACGTGTACCGTACTACCGTTTGCTCCCGCTCCCCCCTCCCCTCCCTCTGCGCTAGCTGCGGATGCAGATGTGCAGCCAATTCTGCACCCATTTTCAGCTATCCCAGGCGTGCTACGCTGCCTCCCCCCTCCCATTCCAGTACTTGGCTGCCGGTGGCGTGTACAAACGTTACCGTCGCTGCGGTGTTGATAGTGGCAGTGATTGTCAGGTGACGGGTGGTGGTACAAACGTTGTTGCTGCGTCGGTGGTGATGGTGGCGGTGGTGGTGGTGGTGGTGGCGGTGTGGTGTACCCGCTGACGAGGTAGCCGCGCTGTGCTATGAGCCGTGGGCCGTGGCCGATATGCGTTGTGACCGGCCCGGCTCAAACCCAGACGATGCAACCCCGGGCCATGGCCCCAACACTGGCGCACGGTGGATGAAGGAGGCGCGGGGGCTTGCTTAGGCGAAGAAGCTTATTTTCACCCTACGGTGTATCATACCCGAGGAAGGTTTGGAATCCTGATCATAACTATGCGCCCCGGCGGCGCGGATGGACGACAGGCATAACAGGGACCGAATACCATGATACATCATGCATAACATTCTCTCCTATATGTATGGATATCCCCCACCCAAAACAAAAAGAGCAGACTGTACATACATACGTACATATTAAGTTCAAACCCCCGATGTACGTAGGTGCCTGCTGCCTACCGCCCAAGAGTGAAATGCTGCCAACCGTATTTCCTAGCCTTAGTCTTGGTCCTCAGCATCTCGTGCGCGACCCCACGGTACGGCGTTCCAGCCAGCTCCTCCCTCTTGAAGTCGGTGGCCTTCTCCGGGACGCCGTGCCGTGTTGGGGGGGGCGATGCGACGGGGTGATGGCTCGGGTATATATATAGCGGAGGCGCCGTAGTGGCGGGGGTTGGTTTGCATGGCCGGTGGCTGCTGCGGCGGCGGCGGTGGCGGTGCACCAGCGTGGGCGTTGCCGTGGTACTGCTGGGACGTGGACGGCGGCACCCTTCTCCCGGCCGGAGCAGAAAGCGTACCACAGCATCAGGGCGATACCCGGTGATGGTGGTCGTGGCCATCGCTCCGCTTCCTTTGGCGGCGGGCACGTCCGTGCTCGCGTCGGCTTGGGGGGATCCGGGACTCAGCGGTCGCTAGAAGTCTCGAGGCGACATTGAGCGGCGCCTCGCCGTACACCTAACCGTCCTTGACTCCCATGCTCCCCGAAGTACCCCAGCTGCCCTTTCTGGTCAGATCCTCGACGACGGCGACGACGGAAAGGGGACGACGGAGGACACCTTTCGGACAGCAGAAATACTCGGTGATGATGTCCGGCATCGGCACCCGGTACGCTCGCACGTGAACATGTCTCAACTGGGTCAACACAGCTCGACGACGTGCGCACCATGTTGGCGCAGCCGTCTCCTACGCGGACGTCAGCATCCGCGGTCCGGAATCGTGAGTAGGAGAGGGAGTCGGGGGAGTGCTCAACCGGTCGGAAAGTAGTCGCTGCTTTCGGTGGCGCACACGGTGTCGGCTGGACAGCTGGAGGAAGAGGGCGATTTTTTTTCTTCTTTCAATCGCATGCGAGGAGGAAGAGGGCGCAGGCGACCGAGGAGGCGAGGAGCACCTTTCTCGCGAGTGAGAGGCGGTGGGGGTGGGGGGGGTGGGCAGTCTTGCGGCAAGTCAGGGGGCGGGAGAGCTTTATGGGGAAGCACTCCCCCACTCCCCCACTCGCTCATTCTCTCCCGCCTCTCTCCACCCCCCCACCGCAGAATTCCATTACTCCAACAGATATCTGGTGCGGCTGAGCGAAGAGAGAAAACTACTCTGGGTAGCTACGTATCTGCGGGGCTCCTCTAGCTAGCAGGTACAGCCATCAATTCGCTCTTGTGATGCGACGGTTCCCCAGCCCTGTGGACTCTCCATTGGCCGTGTGACTGTTGTGCCACCCTTCCGGGGCAATTAGTTAGCTAGCACCGTGCGCAGCACCAACAGAATTCCAGGCCTCGTCCCGTGTAACGCCCCCCAAGGGCCTCAACACAAGAGATATGTATCTGAATGGAGGCCAGCACACGCCCCGAGAGATGCGGCATCTGGTCACGCTGCGTCGTCTCCCTTTCCAACCGGACTGGACTCTGCAGTGCGGGGGGGATGGGATGTGGAGGGAAGGGGATGTACTGAGTCAGTTGTGGGGGGATGGCCAGGTTCAATCGTCCGTGGGGACCAATCCCGTAGCTTCCCTGTGAGTCTGTAGTGGTGTCGGTAGCGGTGACTGCGGAATTGCAAGATCTATCGACGCGGTGTTGCGTAACTATCTGACTGGCATGGCAGTCTTTGTTCTCGGGCGGGTTCGGCTACCCAGCCACGGAGCACACCCGGGCTTGTGCTCTGTCTGCCCAACGTACCTCGCGTGGCACAGCGACTTCGCCATCTTCCGAGTGACTCGTGAGCGAATGACGAGCCGTGATTCCGAATGCTGTCGGTGCCGAACCTCCATCCATCCTGGCCCCGCTACCGGTTTTGGTGGACGCTTCGTAAGGCAGCCCAGAGAGGGAGCACATCGAAGCAGCCGAGCTCTTGCTCGAACGCGGTGCTGACGCCGAGGCTCGAGTCGGACATTCTTGATAGGAGACTCACTGGGCAGCTTCATTCGGGAGCGCACACGCTGCGCGCCTACTGCTTAAACACGGCGTCGGTATCGAGGTACCGATACGCAGCGGATGCATGGCGTGCCCTTTGGCGGTTGGCTGTTTATTGCCTTCCTCCCGCACTTGTTTTTTGATACTACAATACGGTTACTTCTATTCCTCCCGGGAGCACATTGAGCCGTGGGACTGCATGGCGGATTGGTCTATAAACCATGTTCATACGTAGGTTCCTTCTGGTCGGTTACTGAGTCGTATTTGAGCGAGAAGCTTGCCGTCCGTTTTGGCTAGAGGACCCCCATCACACCCCCATGCCACTCCCGGCGGTGGTAGTAGGTACTCCACAACTCCGAGAGCGCAGCGCCTCGACCACCAATGGCTCCATGGCACGTGCCCATCGTGGCTATGGGCCCTGCCGTTTTGGGGATATCAGTCTAGTTTCCGTGGCGCACTTGTACCTGCTTCTTCGTTGGTTCCGTCGTGCCACAATCAAAGATTCAGTATCAGACACCACCATGTACCGGAAAAAGACGACGCTTCAAGCCTGCTTTTCGGATACACAAAGACATATTACATCATATTCTCACTTCCCGCCCGCGTTCCCTGCCAATATAGCTGCCCTCGCCCTCGCCCTCGCCCTCGCGCCATGCTTATCCGCGATGCTTGACCTATGTGGGCGGCGTGAATGGAGTGGTATCTGCAGCTCGATGGCCATGGGTAGTCTCGGGCTCGTTTTTCGCCGCCGCAGAGCGGTGGCCTTCAATGGCGGCAATCAGTATCTGCTGGATGACCGTGTGTCCGTGGTCCCCCGCTAGTTGAAGTGCCGTGCGGCCGCTGCTGACCTTCGCGCCGATGTTGGCGTTCAGGTCGAGCAGCAGCAGCACTACGGCGATGTGGCCGCGCTCGGCCGCGATGTGCAGCGCCGTGGAACTGTAGATAAACTTGGCCTCGATGTCGGCACCCTCGTCGAGTAGCAGTCGCACTGTGGCTGCGTCCCCGCGCTCGGCCGCTATGTGTAGCGCCGTGTGTCTGCTACTGGTCCTGGCCTCGATGTCAATGTCTCGGACGATCAGCAGTCGCGCTATGCCCGCGTGCCCGCGCTCGACCGCTCTGTGGAGCGCCGTGTGGCCGCTGATCGTCTTGGAGTGGATGTTGGCGCCGTTATCAAGCAGCAGCTCTACCGCGGCTCCGTCACCGCGCTCGGCCGCTATGTGAAGCGCTGAGTAATTGACGTTGATCTTGCGTTCGATATCGGCATTGGAGTTGAGCAGTAGCTGTGCTACGGCTATGTGTGCGCCAACGATCGCTAGATGAAGCGCTGTGTGATGACTGGTGGTCTCCGCATCGACGCTGACACCGCGGGCGAGCAGCATCTGCACTATCACTGCGTCCCCTCGCTCGGCCGATATGTGGAGTGCAGTATGGCCGCTGTTGAGCTTGGCCTCCCTGTCGGCACCCCCGTCCAGCAGCCGCCGTACCGCGTCAACGTGTCCACGCTCAGCCGCGATGTGCAGCGCGGTGTAACCGTTGAGGAATATGGCCTCGAGGTCGGCGCCCATGTCGCACAGCGAACTCACAGTACCCACGTCCCCTCGACCAGCCGCCATGTGAAGCAAAGTGTGGCCACTGTTGATCGTGGCATTGACGTCCGCACCGCGGTCGAGCAGCATCTGCGCTGTAACCATATGCCCACCCTCGAAGGCCAGAAGGAACGCCGTCGAGCCGTCACGATCCTTAGCCTCGATTTCGAAACCCTGATCGAGTAGCAGCTCCGCTACGTTTGTATGCCCTCGGCCGGCCGCCAGGTGAAGCGCCCCGCGGCCAGCATTAGTCACGGCGAAGACGCTGGCGCTCCGTTCGAGTAACAGCTGCATTACACCGACGTACCCACGCTCGGCAGCTATGTGAAGCGCCGTGTAACCGTCGGTGAACGTCAGTGTCTCCGTCTTGTCGCCCATGTCGAGTAATAGCCTCACAGCAGCCACGTGCCCGCGCGCTGTCGCTAATTGAAGCGCCGTATGTACGCCAGAAAGCCCTGAGACGGTTCTGCGGTTGAGCAGTAGCTGAGTTGTAACTTTATACGCGCCCTTGGCGGCCGCGGAACTGCCCTCGCCTTTGGCGGCGATGTCTGCGACGATATCAAGCAGTCGGTCCAACATCTGATCTCTTCCGATTTCTGTCGGTCTCGTCCCAACTTCGGCGTAACGGTCGACAAAGTGCTCGAGAAAATGCTCCACCGCACGCACCTGCCCAGTCTCTACTGCGATACACAGCGCCGTCTCGCCATCTTTGTCCTTGGCCTCGATGTCAGCCCCGTAGGCTAGGAGCGTGGGTACCAAATGTGTTTGGCTCGTCCGCACCGCGATATGCAGTGCCGTGTACCCGTCGCTAGTCTTTGCGCCGATGGTGGCGCCGCGGTCGAGCAGTAGCTGCACTAAGGCCGCGCTCCCGCACCGCGAGTGTAGGACGTCGTCAAGCGACGTCCGGCCGTCCGTGCATTCCGCCTCGACGTCGGCTCCGCGCTCGAGAAGTAGTCGTACAACAGTCAGGTTCCTACTACGTACCGCCAAATGCAGCGCAGTAAGGCCGCCACTCGTCTTCGCCTGAATGTTGACGCCGTGGTCGAGCACCAACTGAACTGTAGCACCCTGTTGCGATTCAACTGCGCAGTGCAGTACCGCATAGCCACGTCCGTCTAGCGACTCCACATCGACACCTCCCGCTCTCGCAAGCCACTTAGCGGTGCCGGTATAATCGCCCCTGAGCGCCGCGGAGTGTAGCAGGTAACCGCCGTAGTTCAGCGCTGAAGAGTGATGCCAATCCAGGTTGATACCTTCCTTCGGTCGTAACTGTGGCGGCGATGGCGGTGGCGGCACAGAGCTGTCGTCGGGCGTTCCTTGAACCTGACGATACATATGGCCGTTGTTCAGTTCGAAGATGTAGATTGGAAGACAGATAACCGAGATATTCGAGATCTGGGCCATGCTCAGCCCGGTGAGTTGAGTCCACATAGATTCCGTTGTTTGGATGCTTTTGAAGGAGGTGGTTGACCTGTTCTTCTCGGCTTTCTGGTACACCCTGGTTGAGTCCAGAGTCCGTTCCAACTTGGCCGAGAATCTGCGGAAATATCTCTCCGACACGGCGGAGAAGGCCGAAACCCGTGAACGGACCGAGGACGCTTTGTTGCTACCTGCAGACAAAGGACCGCCCATGCGACCCGCAATTTCCGGGCGCGCCTGTAAGACCGCCGTCATCAACTGCTTCAATTCCGCCATGTCGTGTTGCACCTGCTGCGTTGACGTGCTACGTCATCAGTAAGTGTCGCATAGAAACGCAGTGCCACGATAGTTATGGGAAGGGGAAAGGCTGGAAATCTTTTGCGCACGAGAATTCGGAGCCGTCCCGTAGACTAACCATGTATACAGCGACAGCAATAGGTTCAGTGACGCCTTGTGCATCTGCAGGTTGCGGAGTATCTTCGCGATATCCGAGTCATTCGCCGCCCACTTGCCGCTATCCCAGATCCCGAACCTCGACCTAGGATCGTCGTCGGTCCTGAGACGTTCGAGTTCCCTGTCGAGTTCGGAATAAGTGCACACGCAGCCCGTCAGAGTGACGACCAGATCCTCGACGTTGATCCTGGACTTCCCCGCCATGCTCTGATCGGCGAAATTGTCGATGAACTCCTCCAGCTGGCGAAAGATGTTGTCCAGCGCTTTGACTTCGGCGAGCACGTTGCGCGCCGTGCTAGGCGCATCGGCCGCGGTGGACAGGAACTCGATGACCTTTGCTCCGATGTGCAATAGCCCGGCGACCGATGCCACGACCGAGAGAGCGGCCATCTTTGAGTTGTCGGCTGTTCGATTGAATATTTGGTGTCCGGAATAGCGGCGGTCGCGTCGAGCTCTCTCCGAGTATTTATTGCTGCCGAAGCCGCAGCCTTGTGCAACACCTTGCCCCCGGTGTCGTGGAGGGACATTCGAGCATCCAACGCACACCGAGCTCCCTGTTGCGCAGCATGAAGATATGCATTGATTGCGTGCGAACCTGATGGACCTGGGGATGTGTCAAGTCCCATCTACCCGATTCGGGATGCCCTCCACTAGGAAGCCGTAACAGCGGGCACTGAAGAGGAAGCCGAATGGGCGACTCGGGGTTCGATGCGTCGATGCGGCCAATACTAAGGACGGCTGCCCGCCGCACGCTGGACTCCGCCAGGTAGGCTCATGCAGCGTGTGCTGCACCCGCGTTGCGCTAGTCCCAACTGTCTCTTCCTTCAGCTCCGCCACAGATGTCATGTATGATACGATACGATAGCCTGCTCGGCCTGTGGACGCACGACTCGAGACCACTGCCGACACGAACCATGGGCTCGCGAAGAAATGTATGCGCAGATCGGCAATTCGTGTCTCTGTGGGTGTGTACATACATCTACAGAGCGGGCCGCTCCTCACGGGCTGATCCGACAAAATTCTGCTCGCCAGCAAAGTACTAGTATGTAAAGTATGGTGACCCCCGCGCTGTTTCCTGCACTGCTCTGAGTAGCATCCTGCACCCGTAAAAAAACTTTAGCGCTGTTGTGCGGATTCAGCCCGTCCGTTGCAGTGGTCAGGAGTGGTCAATAACAAACCAGCGCACAAGCAGTAGCACACCTCCGTCTTTTCCCCCCGAGCGGGGAATACCTCCCCACTCCATTTTTTCCCCGTGAACCTTCACAATGGAACCGATCGCACTCGAATGCATCCTGGATCACTCGGTGTGTGCAAGTCAGCCGCGCATTCCTACGTATCTCGGTGCGAATGCCTTGGTTTCAGCTGGTAAAACCGGCCGGTCAACCTCTTCGAGTACCCAGCTACCGCTCTATTCGGGGACCGCTTGTCCGGCATCCTACACTTCCTTGCAGTAATCCGGCCCTCGGCCGAGCGCCGGGCTTCGGTCCACTTCTCCTCTGAGATCTCCCGCTTGATGTTCGCGAGCGATCCTTTTTTGATTCATTACTCGCATCTGAGTCCTATTTTGAACACGGCAAGCCTGAGCACTGAGTCTCAGGGTTTGGAAGAGAAAGGGGTCCATACTCCCTGAAGGGCCCGAGAAGCCATAAAACTCGAGAAGCTGTAAGTCTAGGGGCTGTAACCCTATACCCATACAACTGCGAGAATTGTGTTTCATAGGACTCCGACACGTTGAGAGCAGATGGCCCAAAATCCACCTGGCCCCTTTTTGCATCCATACCTTGACCAGGTCAGGTGTAGGTTGTTGGGGACAAATATAAAGTCCTGGACAATTTTCACGACCTGTCGGGGCTGCTTTTACTCTGGGATAGCTATAGACTTTACCAAGGCTAAGTTTCTCCATCCAGACTTCACTTCGTATGGGCTGCAGCAATGGGAGCAGGTGCTCTCGGCATTCCGGCAATAAATCTAGCAGTGAAGCTGCAAAATGGGAGCAGGTACTGCCGGCATTCTGGCCGCCCAACTAGTTAGCAATCCGAACTTCCAACAGGCCTTTCTGCAAAAGCGCGTTTCCCAGTCCCAGGTTTCATTCTTCAGGTACGTCTCCATGCAGAACGAGTTTTATGGCTTCTCGGGCCCAGCTCGCGAGCGGTCTGGGCATTCGAGATTCGCGTGGGAAGTTGCGTCCGAGTGATCGAAAGTGATGGCGCGTAGGATCTCGAGGCCGCCAAACGGGTCATTAAGTTTCATCGGAAGCCGGAATTAACCAACTTGTGATGCGGAGCCGAGGCTCGGCAGTAGGTCATAAGGGATATCGTGTGTACATACTTCGTCGGTGCCGCGCTTCCACGCTGTGGCTATTCGCTGTTCTATGCCTTATTATCGATCTAAAATACGTTCGACCTTAGAAGACTCATTGACCCTTCCGACTGTTACCGGATCGAAGCCAAGTAGAGTACATAAGCAAAATTGCAGTCAAACGTCGAACTCCATCCTTGACGCCCGAAACGAGTCGGATAGTGATTATGAACCTTCCCGCACTTGCCCAGCCGCGAGCCACAGCCATCAGATGGCATTTTCCCTCCGTTCTCCCTGTCCATGTTGTGGCATCGAACCTGCCCTGATTGCAACGTTTGTGTTTTTAGGTCAAACACCAGCGCCAACGCAAACCCGCGACTGTGGCAGTCCGCACTTCCCCCACCCCGCCTACTTCCTACCGTTATATGTTACGCCCTTGGTCTCCACCTCGATGCCCAAGAAACAGATACACTACCGCTGCCCGTTCGCTGCGGAACGGCGTCCTTATCCTCAACGCCGGCACCCCCGGTCGAGCAGCAGCTGTGCGACCACCGTTTGGCCGCCAAACGCGGCCATGTGCAGTGCTCTGTGGCCGCTGTTCGTCTCGGCCTCGATATCTGCGCCGCGGTCGAGCAGCAGCTGGACCATATTCGTTTCCCCGTTCTCGGCGGTGATGTGCAGCGCCGTGTGGCCGCGTTTCGTTCTCGCCTCAATGTTGGTGCCATGATCGAGCAGCAGGTGGACGACGTCCGTCTTGCCGTAGTACACCCCGATGTGCAGCGCCGTCCATCCGTCAAAATTCTTCGCCTCGGTGCCGGCGCCGTGGCTGAGCAGTAGCTGCACCATGACCGTGTGCCCGCTCCACACTGCCTGGTGGAACGGCGTCCAGCCTTTGTTATCCTTGGCCTCGACGTCCGCTCGCCGGTCGAGCAGTAGCCGTGCTACGGCCGTGTGCCCGCCGATAGCCGCCACGTGTAGCGCCCTGTGGCCACTGTTCATCTTAGCCTCGAGGCTGGCGCCGCGGTCGAGCAGCTGCTGCACGATGTCCGTTCTTCCGTCATTGGCAGCTATGTGCAACGCCGTTCCGCCTCGCTTGTCCATCGCATCGATGTTGGTGCCGTAGTCGAGTAATAGCTGAACTGTGGGGCCCTGCCCGAAAAACACCGCGCAGTGCAGCGCCGTATAACCTTCCTCATCTCGGGACTGTATACGGGCACCAAGCGTCTTCAGAAGCGCCCAGACGGCGACATTGTCGCCGGTACGAGCTGCTGCGTGCAACAGCGAGGCCCGGTCGTTCGCCGATGGCAAACGAGGCCGTCTGCTGTCTCCCTTCCGGGACCGCCGTTGGTGCTTTACCATGATGACACTGCCGCTTGGGGCGCTGTCGATGGTCCTCCTATGGTCATGATGGTACATATAGCCGTTATTGAGTTCGAGAATGCGTACCGGAAGACAGACGACCGACAGATTCGAGACCTGCGCCATGCTAAGGCCAGTGAGTTGAGACCACCTAGACTCTGCCGTACGGATACTCTTGAAGGAGCCGTTTGAAATGTGTCTAGCGGCCCTTTTGTACACCCGGGTCTCAGCCAGGGTCTGCTCGAACGTAATCGAACTGTCCACACGGCATCCGGTTGCTCTGATCGACGCCCAAGAGAGGGCAGAGGGTAGGTCATCACTGCTCTCGGTTGACCTGGCTGTTGCCATGCGTTCCGCGAGATCTGGGATCGCTTGCATGACCGTCGCCATGAACTGCTTCAGCTCAGCCATGTCGCGTTGCACTTGCCGCGTCGATGAACTAGGTCCCCAGTATCAGCGACAGTTTGTAACGCGTGGTAGCTGGTTGAGCGACGAATTGCGCTCTGTTCTGTTTTCCTCCTCTCCCGGCCCTTCCGCCCCTGTGTACCTCTCTGCACATCAAGGAGACCTGGGGGATGCAGGACTAACCACGTGTAAATCGACAGCAAGAGGTTCAGCGAAGTCTTGTGCATCTGCAGGTTCCGCAGGATCTTCGCGATGTCCTGATCTTTAACCGCCCACTTGACGCTTCGCCAGGCGCCGAACCTGTTCTTGAGAGCGCCGTGAGCGCCATCATCCATCCGAAGGCCTTCAAGCTCCCTGTCGAGTTCGGAGAACGTGCACACGCAGCCGGTCAGGGCGACGACGAGATCGTCAACGTAGATCCTGGACTTGCGCGCCATGCTCTGGTCGGCGAAATTGACGACGAAGTCGTCCAGCTGGCGAAAGATGCCCAGAAGCGATTCGACTTCGGCGAGCACGTTGCGCGCTGTGGCAGATGCGTCGACCGCGCTCGAGAGAACGCTGATGACCTTGGCTGCGACTTGCAATAGACCCGCGACCGACGCCGTGACCGAGAGTGCGTCCATTCCCGACAATTCAAATATGTGCGTATGGATGTCTGTAGGCGTGAGCGTTCTGGGTATCGTCCTATTGAAGGTCAGGATTCCGGGTAGTAATGTAAACAAAAGGCTTTCATACACTCGCTACCATTTAACCCCACACGAACAGTATACAGCCACTCGGCAGCTAACAAGACATCCCCGACTCTGTCAGCAGCAAGGCAGTTCCCAAGGCGGCGCTTCTCGTTCCCCGAAAACCTGACGCGACTAATCAGCGAGCCAGCACCCCCGTTCGCTGGCCAAACAGAACCCCAACGGCGGCATATGAGCAATCGCAATGCACGGCATCCGCCCAATAAGAAACAAATCTTTTTACCACATTCGCAAGAGCCAAATCGACAAACGCGTATGGTGCCTAGTTGGCTCCTCTGCACTTCCCTGCACCGGCCAGGCGTGTGCAACCCTCCCCAGCTCTGCGTAATCGTTCGGACAAGTTGTTTTACAGACCAGTATGTAGTAACTAAGATAGATATGCTGCATGAATCCCGCGAGTGATGTGACCTGCTCACGTTCTTAGTGAGTTCGTAGCTAGAAGACATTCCTCCTATAATGAGCGGAAACATCGACGCCTGTCAGGAGTGGGGTGGTAGTCCTTCGCCGTAGAGAATTGATACTCCACCCCTCAAGTTCTGGAAGTGTAACTGTCAGTCCGTCCGTTTGGGGCCTCGGACCGAATCTTGGCAGTCCGTCCAGTCTGCACTGGTCCCTGGGGCCCACCATCTACTCCTCCAACGCTTTCTCCGTCGCCTTCTTTTTCCTCTTCCATTCCTCTCCTGCGATACCAGTCTCGCGCTCGGCCACCAAATTCGTCTTCCTCCTCGGGTGTAGCTTCGGGGTCTCCCATCCTAGGCATCAACTCCATCGACGTAAATCCTGAGTTCGCTGTAACCCTCATCTCAGCCCCACGGTCGAGAAGGGGTTGTGTCAGAGCCTCGGGCCCCTTCGTAGATGCGATATGCAGAGATCTCCAACCGGCAGAATCCTGGGACCCAATATCGGCGTTAACTATGGCCGAGCAACGGATGTAGCACATCCAGATGGCCTCGCACTACAACCATTTGCAGTGCGGCCTGTCCCTTCTTGGTTTCCGTCTCCGTTTCGGCACCGTGGCAAGATCGAGGAGGTCGAGATCAGAGATGACGGGCAAACTGGGGCGATGGTGAATGTGGCCCGCCTCTATGAAGCGTTCGCGAAGGGCGATGACAGACCGGCCACCTTCAGAGGCACGATCAAGTGCGAACCACCAGTTCGTGAAGGAGCTCTACGCGGGTAAACTGGGAGAGCCGGTTATTTGGGCCTCAAGGGTGTAGTCGTCTTGGGGGATTTCCATGGCAGGTTTATGCCCTGCATGTACGTAATTGTATGATGATTCGAACAATGAACCCTCTCCTCCAGGAGCGGCTACCGCATGCCAGTGGCCACTCGAGCCACTACCCATCTCGTCAGCTGAACCTTAAAACCAGAATCAGTGGTTGGCAGATAAGTGAGCTCGGTAGGTGTCTTGAATGCGTAACTCCTAGACTGTGCTGTGAACGCTGTGCATTATTGGTTTCCAAGCCTACTATTGGTTTCGACCAAATCACACATGACGACGCCCCAATTGAGTCTAGCTACAGCCTGGCAAATTCAGCAAGTGACATATTGCCACACTGCTGTGTGAATATATCCTAACGATATTGGTTATTCATTGAGGCACTTAACCTGTTCTGCGAGTCAGTTATGCGACGTTAAGATGCAGAGCTGCAGCAAAGCCACCCACACCTGTACACCAGACCGTTGTTATATAGATATCACCCTCTTGGCGCAAACATCCGGGAGATCGGCGGCACACTACGCGACCGCATCGCTGCGGATGGGTGGCTGCACCATTGGTAACTAGTAATATGTAGAGATTGGGGCTGGCTCGCGCAAAACCAGCCAGCCCCACCCCATCCCCTTCCAGTCACCAGTCACCAGTCACCATTAACAGTACTGAACCCCTCGCACACAGAACTACCCTTCCACTTGATATTGCAAGTTGGCGCTTGCCGTCTTGGTATGCATCCGTGGGCTCGCATAGTTCGTCACTCGTCAGAGACATTGGATTAAGAATAAGCAGCTGCCTGGCCCTCCGCCTGCCACCACAGCCAAGACAGGCTTATGCGAAACAAAATTGATGCTCTCGCTCTTGGCTCACCAGCCGTGGGAAGGAGCACAAATCAGAGATAGATGGATACATAAGCCCCATGCCACATGAACCCCCAATGTCTGCTCTATTCGCGCGGTGGGAGCCGCTCGGTCACAGCACAAGCCCCGACAACTACCCCGAGGCACATCCTCCCACCGCTGGCAGGGCAGACAGTCTTCTAGGAAGCATTGCCGCTCCAAGACCCATCCTCCTTCCTGTCTTCTGGTCGCCATCCACACTTCCGGAATGTATGCACGCTTCTAAGACGCGGTCGATGTCCCAGTCATTCATTCGGCGATTGGTAGTCTCCAAGTCTCCAAGTCTCCATTACTCTCCCGAATCAGGATCAAGCCGTTTGTTCCATATAAACTCAATCTCTACTTCTGGTCGTCATTTGCTCTTCCGAACGTCAGTGACTTTCTTAGAAACCATCCACACATCCATTCGCCCAGCCGTCGTCTATTCCGCGGGGTCTTATTGGCTCCTCCAAGTCGCATTTCATTCTGCAGTTATCATTAACCCTCGCCTTCTGACAGTCACCTCTATCACTTCAGTCTGCCATCCGCGCTCACAGTATGTACTTTTTACCTCCTGTAAGTGTTAAATGCTGCTTCAAGAACCGTATTGTTCACTGCAAGAGCCACATTGAATCCTCCTAACTGGGAATGACCCAGCGTAGCTGCTGGGACCACCACCAGCGGCTGGCCCTTTCCCCCTCCCTGTCGGGTAATAGTGGAAAGGCCGTGCAATGGTACCGGCACAGGATCTCACCGTCCATCCGCAGGGTATCTTGACGGCTACGCCCCACGCTATGTATTATCGCCATGATCTACATAGGTCTCGCGCGATTAATGACAAAATAAAAAATAGCCCCCACATGTACCACAGTGTCCTTCTATGTATACATGGCGGCACGGTTCAGCTCTACAACCGCCTCCGTCCCGCCTCCTCGCGCAGCATCCAACCGCGCATCACCGTCTTCCACGATGCGCCTCCTGTTCACACTGATCCCCTTTCTGCCGCTGGCGCTCGCGCACGGCGGCAGCCTCCACGACCCGCACGACAACCCGGATCCGTCGCTGCCGTGGGCAGAGCGGCACATGATCTCCGAGCACCACATCCTTAACTACGACGCTGGCGCCTTCTTCTCTCTGCACGACTTCAACAATGACGGGTACCTCTCGCGCGATGAGCTGCTCCGCACGTACGGGCTCGCGTCGGTCGACAAACCGCCGCCGGCCGGTCACAAGTCCGCCGACGAGATCTGGGCCGCCGTCAGAAAGCTGGTCGGCCCCCAGAACGCCGACAGGATCAGTCGCGACGAGTGGACAAAGAGCAAGGTCGTCCTGCCCGACTTCGGAACTGGCCCCGGTCACCACGGCGACGACGAGTGGGAATACGAGATCCATCATTTCGAGAAGTTCCACTCCAACGATAAGGAAGATGGCAGCGATATGGTCATGCATCCCGAAGATGTCGAACATGTGGGTTTCTATTCTCTGTCCGGGGAGCTGGAGCCCTGCTGACAGCGGAGACAGTTTGCGCATCACGAGAAGGAGGATAAAGAGGCGGCCAAGCAGGCCGTCTTGGAGACTCTGCGGGTCAACGAGGCAAACATTCCGCGGAAGTTCCTGGCGCAGCAGAAGGCGAAATAGTTGGTGACGGAAACGGATGAACGATTGCGCTGCTTCCGGATGAAGCCACTCGATGATTATTGATAAACTGGGACGCCCGCCGGTCTTGTAATATAATATGCTGATGTGCACCTGTATGTACAATCTATACGATGCTTTTCTATACGCGAATATCGAAGACGCAATGCACTACGCCTGGCGCAAATGCTTTGACCTTCTCGACACGCTCACACTTCACTTCCGGCCCCCGCATCTCCCCAAACTCCCTGACAATCCCCTCCTTCATCCTCTCCACTTCTTTCTCCCCCACATTCTCATGCACGTGTGCCCACCCCCCCTCCTCCAGGAGTCCCGACGCCATTGCCCACGCACCCCGGCTCGTCGGCAGCAACCCCAAATTAACATGCTTGACCTTCTTCGCTCTCATCCTCTTCGCCGCAAACTCGTTACTCTCCTCGAACACGACGACCTCCTCGCCCGCATCCTCGGCCTCCGTCCATTCCTCGCCATGCCGCACGACCCTACACCGCCACCCATTCATGCCGCACCCCCTGCGCAGCGCTTCCACGCTCCATGGGTTGATCTCCCAGCACCACACACGCTTTGCGCCCGCGCGGAGATAGCAGAGAACAAAGTAGCCAATGCCCGCGTAGAGGTCCGCTACCTCAGCGCCATGCACGGCGGGGAAGGAGAGGACTCGCGCCTTTTCGCGGATGTTGCCACGCGAGAACATCGTGTGCTCGGGCGCCCAGGTCTGTTGGATGCCGTACTGTGTGGTCGTAACCCAGAGCGCAGTGGCGAAATCGTTGGAGGGTGCAGTCGTGGGGGGGTGCAAGAAGACCAATCGTGACGGAGAACGCATAGTACTCAATGCGTCGATTGGAGCGTTGCGCGCGATGTGCGTCACATTGTGCGTCGCGGCGAGGAGCGGGAAGAAATCGGGGTGTGTGTCGAGGTACGTGCTCCAGGCGGCCGTGGTAAAACAGTTGCTGGGGAGCAGCAGGAGTGGTGGATAGACTGTGCTACGTTTGGGAGCCGTGGAAAGGAGTGTGGTACTGTCAGTGGCGGGATGCCGGGAGATGTATTGGCTGACGAAAAGATGAAGCGGCGAATCGGAGGTCGGGAATGTCTTACGAGACGGTGCGACGGAGATGAGGTCGAATGTCTCCACTGGTAATCCATTGAGCTCTATCGGCGGCGGAAAAGGGAGAGTAACAGCCATAGGATGATTCGTGGGGATATTAGTCGTGATATGGTAGACATCTTCACTTTCCTCGTTTCCTTCGTCGGGAGTGGGGGTCGATGACGTGGAGTTCTCGAGCCGCCTTCTCTGTAAGCGTGTAATGGACTTGCCCCACAAACGCTGCGACTCGAGCCAACTCTTGACTGCTTTCACGTCTACGGCGCGCGAAACGACAACGGCCACGATATTGTTAGTGGAAACGCAATTCTCGATTTCTTCGTCGGATAGTACGGAGGCGGACATCGATGGACGCGTTCCGAGGATTCGTGCAGAAGTTTGGAGTTGGAGGGGTAGGCGGGGGTGATGGTGGACACGGACGGCCGAGGTTTGGCTCCATGACTTACGTGCTTTCCACGAATATACTGAACAAAGGTTCGTGGCAGCGGCAGCACAACAGAAAGGTCCATCGCCTTCCATCACGCGATCCTAATGGCACAACTGACATCCATGCGACAGCCTCGACGTCCACCTTCCCCTCACAAAGTCCTTCCTTGCGGAAACGTAACTCCCCCGTCTGTCCAGTTCGTTCACCATGCATCATCTAACGAGTACACACATGCAGTTTGCCCCGCGCCCCGATCCTCGCCGCCGCCAAATCGAATGCCCGTAAGGCAGCTGAAGCACACGCCCTCATCCGGCAAGTCGATGAACACATCACCGCACATGCCTCTGCCGCTGCGGAGCTAAAGGAATACATATCCCAGCTATCCTCTATGAGGGCGGATATCGATGCTGCTGCGAAGCAAGCTAGTGTGTTCCCCACCGCCCCCATCTACCTGAACTCTGCTCATGTCGAACAGAGTCGATGCAAACTCAGCTCCTTGAACTAGAAGGGATGCTCTCCGCTGCCGGGAACAGCGAGTTGCTGGAGTTACAGACCGCCGAGGACGTGAGATTCGAAGCCGTTGCGCGCGAGAAGTGGAAGAAGATTGCGGAGGTACAGAGGGGGTACAACGAGCAGCTCGAGGCTTTCCAGAAAGAGAGGGTGAAACTATTGGCAGCCCAGGGAGGTGGAACAAGTGGGAAGGGAAAGAGGCGGCCTCTGCCTGTTGGAAAGGGACTGGAGGAGGTGGCTATTACTAACGATGAAACGGCTTCAGGGCTGGATGATTTCTTTGGTGGTGGTAACGAGGGGTTGGACGGGCAGGAGGTCGGGTCCGTGAAGAGCACCAGCGCTTCCAGGAGGGCCGTGAAAGGGAAACAGAAGGATACCAAATCCGCTCCCCCCTCTAGTCCAGCGGCCCCGTCTCCAGCAAAGAAAAAGAACCATGCCATCCTGGCGGATGAGGATATCGACGACGAGGAGGAGATGATGGCGTTTTATGGACGGTGATCCAATAGAGCTTTCGTCACATAATCTGGCGGTGCTGTCAGACACGAAGTAGAGCATTCCACCAGGCGGCCGTACGCTAGAAAGATCCACTACTAGCCACCCGTTCCAGAATCGAGTCCAGGTAGAGTGCGGCCTACTCGTGGACGTGATACCGTGGAGCCCCCAATCACGATCCTTAAACATGACATTTAAGTGAAAGTGAAATCAATAGCGTTCTTTATTGGGGCCAACGGAGCTTAAATTATTCGGTATGCCGCCCCCGAACTCTACCCCTGGTTTTGATCCAAATCCCAACCGCCAACGTCACCTTGTATTCTTCACTTCAAGTTGCTCCCACCGGCCCGCAATAAACATGCCAACCCCTCCTGGTCAACCTCTCTACGCTGCAGTTCTAGCACAGCTAGATGAAGAGGAAGAGATCGATACGGAAGAGATTAAGATTACTGCCATGAGCCCAGCAGTTATCGACAGCGCTCTCGAGATCAAAACACCAAGATCCCGTTTGATTACAACCACTCCACACAACTTTACAAGCAGCGATAGCCCATACGACTGGAAGTCGGAAAATGGAGAACCCCACGAGTATTTCATGACGCATATACCCACCAACCCTTTGCTTCCTAAGATTGAAAGCGGTCGAACCTCTTCACACCTAGCTTCCTACAGCCAGGACGAGGATTATGCCCCCGAATCCGACGATTCCGACTGGGACCACCTCTCCTCAGCAGACATTTCTCCTCCCAAGCCAGCGGAGGATATCTACACATCTGTGAATCGAGCGATTGCGCAGACCCGGCGCCTGGCGAACACGACGGTCGCAAGAGCAGCCGCCACAGCCACAGGCACACGGCTCCCAGCATTCGCGCAGCCACTTTTCACCGCGGCAGATAGGCTGTACACCAGTCTGACCACTCCGACGGCTCCCGTCAATCCCCGCGACCTCCGCGTCCTCCTTCGATCGCCGTACCCATCGCAGCCCATCATCAGCAAGCTCGAATCTCGCGGCCTGATCCGCGTGCCCCTCAACCATCCCATGCTGGAGCGCATCTTCGCCATGTTCCAGGTCACGGCGATGGCGACTTATCCGTTGTGGGTGATGAGGGACGGCACCGGATGGCTGTTGTACTTCTTTGGTACCCAGGGAGACATGTGGTCGGGCTGGATTGTCGGCACGAGGAACGGAGAGCAGTGCTGGTGTGCCGATAGTACCGAGTTTAAAGAGTGGGCGGAGAGAGGACTGGGTACAGGCCTTAAAGCGACTGTGGGCAGAGGGTGGAAGCAGAATGTTGAGGCGCTGGGGGAGGAGCTTGAGAGCGTAGATTTGGGCGACGGGTGGGTTTGGTAGCTGCGCCGTGTGATGACTTGTGATGCTGCTGCTATAAGGTGGGAGACTCGGGATTTGTCGAAGAGAAATCCCTTTGGCTGCCCCTGTATTCGTCTTCAGCTCGGAGGGAAGTTCTGATTTGGATGTGACGTTATGGAATTTGTCCTTCTCTTGTAGATTTGAATTGGTGTATGTTGGTCATTGGGTGCGTGTGATTTTGCAAGACTGGGCAACCCGTAGAATAAGTTGAAGTCCCAAATTCCAAAGACTCTTTAACGACTGGAGTGGCGCTTCTTCCATCAGTAGTCGGATTAGATGCTTGTAATGTTTCTGTGTTATAACATTCAAGATGTTGTCGAAGCATCACCAGGTCGGCAAAAATTACTATGTAGTATGAGCCCCAGTATAGGCTGTGTACGCCGTCATATGTATCTTATTTCCTCTTCTCCATTATCTACACGCAGCACCAATCTTAGCCCTCAGAAGCTTACTGTTCCTAGTTGTCAAAACCGCCGCTTTTCGAGGCGTATATAAGAGGGCTGGTGGGGTGGGACCTTTTGTACCTAGAAGGCATCTCGGTTTTTTTATTTATTTGTTCATTAATCACATGCGGCCTGTATCTAATGATTAAATTCTGTTGCTCAGGGTTTGGAAGGAAAAGTCTGCCCCCAACCCCCGAACTCAACGGACTTTACCGGTTAGCCGGCTATATGATACTACTCTATGTACCCCCTACTAGATACCCCTTACCTGGACACTTTGTCACCCTGGTGATTCCTCAACTCCCACATCTCGGATCACCGCCGAAGTTCGTGTGATGCATTAGAGTGCATTGGAGAACCTCCACTTTAAGCCTCAAAGAAATTTATTGTCTAAGGAAGTCGTACCAGTCGCCTCCAGTTCCACTCCCCCTACCACCTGCAGGGCTTCCTGCTGCGCAGTCTCATCACCAAAGGTCTATCAGGCATGTACCTGGATGGCTTATTGGGTGTAGAAGGGGTCTCGACTAGCTCCTCCCAGTCAGAGCTACTCTCTGTATGTGGTGTTACTGTGGAAGGACCCGTTGCTGTGGACTCCGAAGAAAAGTACCGACGCCTAACAACTCTACCCGAAGGTCGACGCTGAGCTGGAGAAGGCCGGAGTGCAACGGAAAGTCGGGGGTATGTACGACACATACCGCGTCGACTTCGTTGCATGCTGCCGAATTCACCACCATTGATATGGTGGATATCCTGCAGCAGTACAGAGGCAAGAAAGTTGTAACAACAGATCGGCGGAGCATTTTACGAGCTAGAGTTATCGATGGTACTGCAGTGGTGAAGGCCACAAAAGGAGAAAGCTAGTCAGGCAGTAGCACGGGCAGTGGTGAAGGAGTGGTGGGCGGTAGTGCAGGCAGAGGTTGCTAAGGGCAAGGCTGGCCCCTACCAAGGCTAAGGGAAAGTGTATGTAGATAGTAGCAGTTGCCGATGCCCCCACACTCCAGCTCTGCTGTTGCTGTCTCGTCGCCCCGCTTCCCGTCGCGCCGCCCAAGAAGTCATGTCAGCCGCGAAAAGCTTGGTTGGTGTACGCCGCCATAGTCTAGATAGGCTTCATGCGAGTATGATAAAACAAAAAAAAAACAAAAGCTTGGTTGGTGTTAATGATGTAACTAGAGCTAATAGTTCTAGGCGTTGCGACTGCCAGTTACCCCACCTGTATACCCTGCTCCCAACACTTCGATACACTGAACAACCACAATTGCCCACACTCTCTCTGGTGAAGGTGTGTATAATCACTCTTATCATGGCAGAAGTGTGCGATTGTAGGTTATCTGTCTGGCCTCCACGGCACCAGCCCCATTACCCCTGCTGCCACCTGCCAGACACCTCAGAGGAATGGTGTATCTCAAAAAAATAATCTCTAATAGCAATAGTACTAATAGTACTCCCCCTAAGCCCTAGAAGCGATAGCTGGTCCCTCTACAGCGGTCTCCACGGTGATTGGCTTCTCTGTAGAACAACCTTCTTACTTGCTGGAGACTACGCGTAACGGTGATATGAGTAGGCACGGTATTAGGGTTGGTGGGATGTATCCCTGTCTTTCCCCATGCCGACTTGATGCTCTCTTTGGTATATCTACATAGGCTTGTCGGCGGGTACATAGCACTGTAAATTTTCCAGAAAGTACATACCCTTGACGACGGCAGCGCGGGTTTCTTGCATGTGATTATCAACGGCTTTGCCGTAATATTTTTGCAGGGGCCCAAAGAAACCGACATCAAGGGGCTAAAGGAGATGGGTCATATGGGAGGGAAAACAGAGGAATTCGATATTATTATTGCAAATGGGACAAAAAATTCGAGGGTGATGGTGAGCGGTAGCTGTCCAGAATAAGTAAGCGTCTGCGACTGACACCACCCTCATGATCCCTGGTGTGCTGATCAAAGTGGCGCAGCCAACTCCAACACAAGTTTTGTCGTCGGTCCGGCTATTGTAGGCGAATTTTGTGTCGGGTCACTAGTTTCTGTGTTGAAGAGAGCACAAAGGAGGGAAAAGTGAGATGCAACAACATTCGTAAACACCTACCTTGTTTCATCCTGCATCACCCGTGATGGCCGCCGCCTGCGCGGCATATTACCTTTGCCTTCGCAGATACAACAATAATGAAACTATTTTCATCCATGTTGAAGATATCTTGGGGTTGAAGTTTGCCTGTGCGAATTAAACATATCAACTTAGGGAAGTGGTCTTTTAGGGCAGTGATGTTGCTTCTGTAGGCACGTTGTCGGTCAAGTTGCTCCGAACTTTGTGGAGAGCTGTCAAGAAAGTTGGCTAGATAGAACCAAGGCCTGTCGAGGTGGGGGTCTTTCTCTTCTTTAGCGCCAATATTATAGGGATTTTCCAACCGGTTAAAATCAGCAACAACAATCAATCCCCAACCCGAAAAGTTTGGGCTGCAACCTAAACTCTTGGGGAATCACTAGGAGTTTCTGTCGGGGTGTATAACCTTCCTGACATATAAGGCCATCACGCTCCTGCTTAGATAGGGTAGAACTGGGGACCCTATATTTTCTGCCAACTTTGGAAAGGAGGTGCCTTCTAGTCGCTGTTCCTTGTCTTCTTGAATGGTGTTTCTGGATTCTGGAGGCTTGGTAAGGGCCACCTTTGGGCCGTCTAGTCTATAGGAGGAGGTAATAGGTGTTGACTAACTATGCTGAGCGGGGAAATATGTAGATAGGGGGGCAACTGGGCTAAATCACACTAACAAAGCGTCTGGGTAAGAGGTAGTAACTATAGCTGGTTAACTACCTGGAACCCTCCGACGAATCTGCCAAAGTCTGCTCGGCACAAATGTGTGGTTTTCGGGGCTCTGTAATGGTTTTCCGATGACTCGAAAGTTGTGTTGATTTGAAACTTTGTTTCGGTGTGTGGAAAGTTCTGAATGTGTGTAGGTAATAAGAGGTACTCTTCCTTCCAGACTCCCACCTTCAACCCTGGCATCAATGGTGAGTATTATTTTGACACGTGATCGGCTAACACCTATCACCTTGCCGGCTGGGAGTCTGCGAGACTAGCGATATACATACGCACAATCGAGTTCCCATCCGCTGTCCTTGCAGCCGCTGTGGTCCCCCCTGAAGAAATGTTTCACAAGACTGTTCTGCGAAGTGGTTGAATGATTCCCGATGATTGTATGTATGTACTAGTACATACTCTTAGCGAGATTATCGCCGAAATGAAGACGTTCCCTGGCCCGGCCACCTCTACCTGCACGTGCAAGCCACACTCTCCTCCCGGCCCGATTCTTGCCCTCTGGTCCCATCCGCCGTGTCGCAGTTACCTAGAGAGATAATTTCGTGGAAACAGTTGGTGATAATTGAAGTGGGTTCTTTCGAGACAGCGAGTTGAGAATACCTACAAAGTTCCTTGATTGCGAATGTTTGATAGGTCCCGTGTCTATGGAGTCGCTTTATTAGCGTTGTTTCTGCGGAGCGGCTGCCGGGATCCGGAGATGAGGGTAGGTAGTCTGACTGGCAGATAGCGCATTTACTTGGTGCACTCCATTGTCATCCTTGCTGCTGGTATCCATGGCCATGATTTACAAAGGCTAGCTATGTAGATATCTCAAGTATGTACCTCTCTGGAGTCCATGTATTTCGTCATGCCACACGACCGCCAGGACCGTGGCAAACCACCGCCGCAGTCCCTCCACCTCCTTTCCTTCGCCTCCACTACGGTGTCCACTCCGCCAACATTCCCTTCAAGACGTGGTACATAGATACGACGAACACGAAAGCGAGGCATTCTCTGGAACTGCAGTTCCTCCCCCGCTTTCCCACAGCTTTGGTGCTTCAATAGCTCCCGACCGCTACTACCCCCACTCTACGAGCCAAACATCTCTTCGCTCCGCGCGCGTCTTGAAGCTTCACAACCGCACCGCAAACCAATCGACGGCCTTCGATCGGCACGTCTAAGCATCAACCCCCACGTCGCCATCTTCGGTTTGGGAACACATCTAAGTACGAGATCCTTTGGGCATGGCGTCTACCCCAACTGGGGGCGAGTCTATCTCAAGGTCAACACAATCCCCGCTCAGTAAATCACCCAGCATCTCCATCAACGGCAGCACAGTCTCGCTGCCTGCCGAAAATGTCACGCGAGAGTCGCAGTCTATCGGTCGGCGTTCGGCCAGTCCTAAACCGACGACGGCTGGAGCAACACCAAAGGACCCGATCGTGTCCTCGTCCCAGATACATTCGCCGTTGACCGTCACGATGCCAGTCAGACAACCCTATACTGGTCCACGAAGCGCTCTCTTCGATGACCACGTCGCTTCGGCACACGTGCCGGGGAGTCTCCACCTTGCGCCGGATAGCACGATTCAACGACTCGTGGAGCGCCAGGGGTATGTGACGTTGATTCGACAGCTTGCCGAAGACCTTGCCCACAGAGACCGCGAGCTGGTAAGCTTCCGGCGGAGAGCGGAGGAGCGCGAACGCACATTGAAGAGGATGCTGGTGGAGGTCGAGGTATCGAATGCGGACATTGAAAAGCGACTGGCGAACTGCGCGATCCAGAGGAAGCCCTCGCGGGATACTATGAGGAACGGCGGGGATGGGATGAGCTACACGGAGAGCATAGATGAGATGATGTATCAGGCTTTGAGTGAGGAAGATGCATTTAGCATCGCCGACGACGCGAGCGATGCGAATATCTACATGGACGACGATGGCACGAAGGAGGAGATTGTTACGCCTAGATCGACACTACGGGTTCCACCTGCTGCCACAGCTTCTGCAAAGGTCGAGCAGGACACAGATTCAGTGTCGTTAAGCTCGAATGCGTCTAGAAAAAGCTTGACGACAGGGTGGAAGGGATGGATTGTGGGGCAAGGAGCTGTCAATGGCCGCGACGATGATACCAAGAGGGCTCGAAGGACGTCCGCCGCTGGTGATGCTACGGTGGGGAGAAAGTCAATATCGCCCGACACCCCCAGCCCACCACCGAGAGAGGTTAGCCCAATCCCCCGCTCCAGCTCTCGGACTTCTCTTGCATCTATGGGGTCGGCCTCAGCGAATCGTAACCAAAAGTCTGGTCGGGTTACACCTCTAGCGTCCATCTACACACAGCACCATTTTGCCATCGACCAGTCGAAGGCACCGTCGCAGACGGAAAGCGACACCACGAACTCGGCGCACAGGAGAACATCCAATTCCGTCGCTCATTGGGCGCTCCGACTTGTTTCCCAAGCACCTCCCGCCGACCAACCGGAACTTCCGACGAGCCCAACCCGGCGGCGTTCGCTTAGTACGTCCGATGGACCCGCGGAAGGCTCCAAACGAAGGGGAAGCACAAGCATGGGGGACAGCCTGCAGCGGGCTAAAGTGCGTAATTCTGTGGCGGCTCCAGGACGAGGCCGTGCACCGTCGACCAACTTCTTCCAAGATATCCGGGATACGGCGGAACGTATTGTGCCCCTCTCGCAGAACAAGGAAGCAAAGAGGCCGTCGGATAAAGCGGGTCCAGTGGAGATGGACATGATTGTCCCTCATGAATCGCAACCTCCGACTTTACTACAAGGTTGGAATCAAGAGTATTCACACGACTTCCTCACGGATCGTTTCGGATTCATTTACGACAAGAAACAGAGATCGGTCTCCATCAAGGGAGCAAATTCCATCGAGGGCTCGTACACCGAGAGAAAGCAATCCGACGAGAGTGTCAAGAACAATGCCATTCCAGAGGAATCCACGGCAGAGAGGGCATCAGTGGAATCTGAATGGTCGGAGACGACTTATGGACCCTCTTCGTTCTCTGTTATTCAGCCTCCGCCTCTCTCACCCTCGACATCGAAGCTGTTGAGTAAACTTGCCGATGGTACTAAACCAGCTAACTCGACGACTTCACTTGTGGAGCGATTTTCTCGTCCAGGTGCTATCTCTTCGCCGACCACAGCTACCAATGCCATCTCGGAGGCACCGCTGGCCATCCGACCGCAGATCACAACCGTAGGGACGTCAACGGCAGAAGAATCTACGGTTCGTTTGCTTCTCGGGCAGCTCTCGGATCTTCATGATTCCCTTCAGCATGACCGTTCGATAAAGTGGAACGAGTTTCTCCGCAAAGTCCGAATGGAACGCCGAAAAGGCGACGACGAGGAGAACGGGATGCCGGAGACACAGATGGCAGATGGAGAACTCATCGGCGTCGCGACACTGGGGACTGAAGGTAGAGGGGGTAAGCAGAGATGGAAGGAGTTCAGTAACCTTGTTCTTGGCGGTATCCCGGTTGCGTTCCGATGGAAAATCTGGACCGAATGCTCCGGCGCCACGGCAATGAAGGTTCCGGGTTACTACGATGGTTTGCTTCAGAACGGTCATGATGACCCAATTGTGATCAGCCAGATCGCTATGGATATCAACCGCACGCTGACCGACAATATCTTCTTCCGGAAAGGTCCGGGTGTGTCCAAACTGAAGCAGATCCTGCTGGCATACAGTCGACGGAATCCGGAAGTCGGATACTGCCAAGGGATGAATATGATCGCTGCCAGCCTGCTGCTCATTATGCCGAGTGAGGAGGATGCGTTCTGGGTGTTGTGCTCGATCGTTGAGAGGATTCTGCCAAAAACTTACTTTGAGCCGAATCTCTTGGCTTCGAGGACAGACCAAGAGGTATGGCCTTCGTAACCGTGCGAGTTGTTGCCGTATCGAACTGATGATTTTGCAGGTGCTAAAACACTATGTCGCCGCCATCCTCCCGTCGCTCCATGCCCACCTCATGGACCTCGGCGTCGAGCTTGAAGCGCTAACATTCCAATGGTTTCTGAGTATCTTCACGGATACACTCGCGGCGGAAGCATTGTTCCGCGTCTGGGATGTGATCCTTTGCGTGGCCAGCTCAGTCTTCCTCTTTCAAGTGGCGATCGCACTGCTTCGATTGAACGAGAAGGCGCTGCTGCGTTGCGAGAGCGCCGCCGAAGTGTACAGCTACCTTAACGGGGGGATGATACACCAGGGAATCAGTATCGACGGGCTCATCAGGGAATCTGACGGCCTCAGAAATCTCATCCGCAAGGCCGAGGTGGACAAGCGACGCGAAATGGCGATGAAGAAGGAGCTGGGTGGTGAGGCGATGGATGTAGTGACGCGCAATTCGGTTGCCGCTGAGAGCGATATCGGCCCGCTCGATGTGGATGTTAAGAGGGCGCTTGCTGTGATCGCCGACGAGGAAGAGTCACCGGGAGAATCTACATCGGTTGCTGTGGAGGCAGTGGTGGATGGTGTACGATAGATGGGCATTGTACTTGAGAAGTGAGAATTGGGAAAGGTATACACATGGCTATCGGTGCGGGCGATACAACTAGAATCGGGGGCGTTTGAGGTTTCTTTTCTTTTCTTGTGGTTCTACTTAATGCGACGTGGGGTTTTTTTTTTCGGTTAGAGGGGTTTTTTGCTGTTGAATGTTTTGTCGATTTGGAGATTTTACATCATACGTCGGCTTCTTTCAAGTGCATAGCTGGAGACAAGTTAAGTGGCGTATGGTGGCGTGGCGCGGAGGCTGACAAATCGGTGAATGCTACACAAACCCATTGCACATCGTGAAGGTTGCTTTCTTTCCCTTTGAGAGAAAGAACTGTCATGATGACGAAGCTAGAGTACCTAGGTAGATATTTTGCTGATCGGACATAAGGTTTCGCACGCGAAGAAAGAGACCCATGTATCGATCAAAAGACGGCCAGATGTTTCGACATCCCCATCTCTAAGACATGCACTACAAGCCATGTGTCTACATAGATATTGGAAGCCCAGAAGAGGGGGGAGGGCAAGGCAAGGACAGGAGAGGAGCAACTGTGTTGAATGCCGAAACGCTAGTTCCTTAAAAGGCTTAGCACGAGTAGTCTCAGATGATTACACCTAGCTCTACGCAGCTACGTTGGCGGCCAACAGTGTTTGGCATCCACCTACTAACTGTGTACCGATCAGGCCAAGGAGGTCAAATCGATCCTCAGATGTAGGCCGTTCCAGTGCTGCCAAAAAAGAAAACTCGTAGATATTTAAAGGTGGACTCCAATTTTCTTCCCCTGGGTCATGCAGTACATATCACATGTAGGTACCCGTTCTCCGACTCACTACCACTTCCTCCGAGTCCGACGTCTCCTCCTCTAAACAGTTTCATTTCTCCCAAACGGATTCTCTCCTTGTTTTCCTCCTCTTGTAAACAATCGAGCAACAGATATATCCGCGCAACCCCGTCACCACCGGCGACCCGTGTCACCCATCACTGCCAACACCCTATCGTCGCCTCGTGCCCAGTAATGGTTCGCCATATGCTGAATCCTGTCGCTGCTGAATCCTCACTGCAGAACTCTCACCGCTGCTGGACCTCACCCGACTACACAGACATACGGTAGTTGTCTACAGAGTGAAGCTTCCCCTAAAAACAATGAAAACAGTGGGAAAAAAATTAAAGAAAGACAAATCAAAGCCTTCTAGCGTTTCGTCGTTCGGCTGTGGGCACTCTCTCAGCCGCGACCTAGCCGCAGGTACCAGAAAGTCCGAACCCGTCCGTTGCTCCCACTCTAGGTACATATGCTCCTCTGCATATGTAGCAAGGCGGAGATAGCGGTTGACGCTTTCAAATCTGGATGGCAGGTAACTGGTGACAGCCAGCCGCGGTAAGAACAGATGTTTCCGTGACCAAGTTTCTCCAGAAAAATGGAGGCTGGAAGTGGAGGCGGACAAGGACAAGGACGTGGGTTCCCACTGCTAGCGCCACCACCGCCAGTGATGAGAAGAGGATGAGAAGATGGTGACAGACGAGATGCTCACGGAGGAGACGGTGAAGATGATGAAAGAGGTGGAAGAAGCACGCGTATTCTACTCGACGCCTGCATGGGTAAAAATCAGAGACACCGAACGACTTTCGCTTTGAACCAGATAGCTATTATGTAGATATCCATTATGCACTCTGAGTACAGCCTTCACATCCTGCATATGCCGTTAACTTCAATCGACCGCCTTCACCTGCTCTAGATATATTACCCGTCGTTGCCTTGGCTCTCAGTTCTTCATCCACTCACATTCCCACCACTCAGCACTCCCCCTGCTCCAATCCAAATCCAACATTCCACTTTCTCTCTGCTGAGCAACCGAAACCTCGTCGCTGCTTTTCGTCAGTTCCGTCAACTCCTCCGACCGCCCTCGCTCGCTACACCTAAACCAACCCAAGAACAGAAGGCACTCGCCCAACCTGTGCTAAGAAAAGACACCTGCCCGTCCCAGATTACATCGACCAAGCTAGATACCCAACTCTACCAAATACCTCCATCCGAACTTCCGCTCGCGACGAAAGCACCGACGCACTAAACAGAAGACAGACAACTTCCCCTTCCTACCTTCACCCGCGCATCTTGAGGCTTCTTCCTTTACCACTATTCTTTATTTCCATCGTTCTCTACGTCCTCCAGACGCCGCTTGCGATTCCTACCGATTAACGCACCTATATACCTGGTTCATCGTTTCCTCTGGCCACCCCCCGTCCCTCCGAGTTGTGTGGCAGTAACGGCAGGCAAAAACACTTCCTGTCCGTCAGCCGTGGGAGAAAAAAAAGATCGTACTCCTTTTAACTCTGCGCTAACCTCTACAAGTCGTCCAACCAGCCAGCTCTCGTTTGGCTCGCGATCAATTCGCTTTCGCACGACGGTAAATCGATAGACTTAGCGATCACATCGCTCCGCACGCTGCCACTTCTTCAACCTCAATGACACAAATTTTCGGCGGAACATCGTCACCGTCGCCGTCGAGCTCACATGATCGGAAAGTAACACTCACTACACCACCGTCGTCGTCATCGAAAGGGCACATGCATTTTGGTGGGGTCGCAGGTGGAGGAGGCGGAAGCGGAGGATCGACATCAGCTGCAGCTCACGTCGGCTCAAAGCTACGAAACTTCTTTCGGATAAACTCGTTGAGCCATTCGGGGAACAATGAGATCTCTGGATCGGGGATGAGTGGAGGCGGCGGTGGCGGGAGCGCAGGAGGGTTACGGCCGAAATCGAGGTTTCTTCGTGGAAGATCGACGAGCTCTGCCAGTCAACTGGATCACCCGACCGACATCTCGCCCACAGCGAATGCGAATCCGTATTTTGCACACCAGGGCCAGCCAGCCCTACGGCATCACAACCGCGACTCCGCACCAAGTTCCCCGCCGGACACGCCTGCCTCTTCGAAGGAGACGGCATCGGCATCGACACCGACGAACGTAGGGGATAAGGGGACGGATAGTGGTAAGGCGGAATTAGCGAGGAAGCTCAGAAGGGTGGCGTCCGCGCCGAATGCTCAGGGGATGTTCACCAACGGTCAGAATGCCGAGGAGGTGGTGCCGGAGGTCCCGTCGATTGGACCTATACCAAGTGGCGGGAATAACAACAGCACCGGGAATCTGCTGGTACCTGGGGATCCGGCGGTGGATCGGTTACGAGGGCAGGCTTTTAGGAGGACCTACTCCAGTAATTCGATCAAAATCAGGGATGTTGAGGTCAGCCCTGGGAGCTTCGATAAGATCAAATTGCTGGGCAAGGGAGATGTCGGGAAGGTGTACCTAGTGCGGGAAAAGAAGAGTAGCCGGCTATATGCGATGAAAGGTGCCAGATTCTTCTTCCCGGGCGGGTGTGCTTGAGTACTGACTGCCTGCCTGCATAGTTCTGAGTAAGAAGGAGATGATCAAGCGCAACAAGATCAAAAGAGCTCTAGCGGAACAGGAGATTCTGGCTACCAGTAACCATCCATTCATCGTCACACTATACCATTCGTTCCAGTCCGAGGACCACTTGTATCTATGTATGGAGTATTGCAGCGGAGGAGAGTTCTTTAGAGGTTGGGCTCCCCACAAAGATCCGGCACCCGGCATTGACTAACTATGTGCAGCACTGCAAACCCGACCAGGCAGATGCATTCTGGAGGACGACGCTCGCTTCTATGCCGCCGAAGTCACCGCTGCGTTGGAGTACCTTCATCTGATGGGTTTCATCTACCGCGACCTCAAGCCGGAAAATATCCTTCTCCACCAATCAGGTCACATCATGTTGTCGGACTTCGATTTGTCGAAACAGTCCGACCCCGGAGGAGTGCCCACGATGATCGTCTCACGTTCTGGTACGTCGCAGTCCTCATTGCCGATGGTGGACACCAAATCCTGCATTGCCAACTTCCGCACCAACTCTTTCGTGGGAACCGAGGAATACATCGCGCCGGAGGTCATCAAGGGATGCGGCCACACTAGTGCTGTGGATTGGTGGACTCTCGGGATCCTGGTGTACGAGATGCTCTACGGGATTACGCCGTTCAAGGACAAGAACAGGAATGCTACATTCGCCAACATTCTCCGGGACGATGTCAGTTTTCCGGAGCATGCGGGGGTTCCAACGATATCGAAGTCAGTCCATATCCCAATTTCCATCTTCTGTTGGCTGACGAAAATAGCAACTGCAAATCCCTGATCCGCAAACTGTTGGTCAAAGACGAGAACCGCCGACTCGGATCCAGAGCGGGCGCGAGTGATGTCAAGGGGCACCCGTTCTTCCGATCCACGCAGTGGGCGCTACTCAGACACATGAGGCCTCCCATGATTCCGAATGCCGGTCGCGAGGTGGACGCTGTCAATTTCCGTCCCGTCAAGGAGAGCGAGAGTGTCGATATCGGTGCCGCCAGAGTACAGCCCTCCGGTACCATGCGCGCGGACATGGAGACCCCCGGCGAGAAGGAAGTCGATCCTTTCGAGGAGTTTAATTCCGGTATGTCCCTCGGGTTCATCTATCCACCATGAACGAGTGCTGACATGTTTGATAGTTACCCTCCATCACGACGGTGAACACGACGCTGGCAACCATGCACACATGAGAAGCAGCGACGAAGACAACGCGAAACCACCAAAGGGAAGCATGAGGAGGCGTTAGTTACGTGCTTAGTTGATTTCCTTGTTATCCTGGCTTGTCTCAGTGTTTTTGTAGCCTGCTCCTTTTCTTTCTTATCGCTGCTTTCTTTGGGCGCGGGGCGGAGCGGATATCATCTCTTACGGCCATATTGTGAATTGTTTTGTGTGGAGAAGGGCATGAGATGTGAATCGATTGCAGCGGAAGGCAGATGCAAATGGGAACACGATCGGTTGAATCGTGGAAGTGTGGCCACTGGACGCGGTTGGATATGTATGTCAATTATCGTGTGGAGTTTTAGATACCAAGTACCTGTTGAGATGAGGGTCGTTGGAGAGCAGACGCGACGGCGGCGGGTGACTCGGGAGAGAGCAGGCCAACACGAAGAGAGACAGAAACCGATACATTGCGCCGGCCGGCAAATGCAAGTAGAGCACAGAACGCCGTGAACCAATTTAAAACACCATGTCCGGTATGCTCTATACCTCCACCTTCTCCCTCTCCCTCTCCCTCTCCCCCTCTCTCGGGGTACCTCTTCGGCGGGATCGAGAATGTCGATAGTAGTGAGGGCGATCGAAGGCGGGTGGAAGAGAGACATCGTATCGCATACAGGTCGGGACATCAATTCTCCCTCCACTTGTGGCCGCAGGCGACACACTGATTCCACGTCCGTCAGTCTCATCCTCTCTCTGACTCCATCCCCTCCGTCCACCAGTCGCCATCGGGTATCGAAACCGACCTTATAGAAAATAGTCATGGGCTCGTCGGCGCTGCGGATCTGCACCATGTAGAAGTACGCGCGCGAGCCGTCGGCGCAGGCGTCGTTAGGGCACTGGGCGTCGGTCTGGTCAACGTTGTCCCAGGCGCCGTCGCCGCCCATGACATCGTCGACCTCCTTGCGCTTCACCGACCGCCGCTCAAAGTACTTGCGCGTCAGCAGGAACTCGTACGGACACGTGCGGCACTCGAGCCGGTTCGTGCCCGTGCGCTCCGACCGGCTGATCGTGAGCGTGTTCGCGCACTGGGGGCAGAAGAGGAGCATTCCGTGGGTGGGTGGGTGGGTGGGGGGCACGGTCAGGCGTGGTGGTGCGGCGGGGTAAGAGGGTTGACAGATGGGTTTTGGCGTCGCTAACTTTGCTGCATATGTACTTATCTAGACGCGTCCCGCGCGACAAACTCAGCAACTTTTTTTTGTCCTGGCGTGCTTTCGTGGTCACACCGCGTCACTCGTGGTGGGTACACGGAAAATTCCAAACTTGGAGAACTTCTTTCATTCGTCACTTTTTTCTTTTGTGATTTCCTTGGTGCGCCCTACCGCTCTTGGGACAGGCTTGGGCAGCAGAGACAAGGGGGAACTATGTACAACGGGGCCGTGTGCAGACCGAACGAGGCCGAGGTTCGGAGCCGGGAACCAGACCATTTGGTCATCGCCATGATCTACCTAGTTGCATAAGTCGCACGCGGTTAATGGGTAAATTAAAAAGAGAACGGGTGGCTGAGGTGGAAGAACAGCTGCCGTGGGCTTTGGCGGAGGAGGATTAAGGGGGCGAATTCCTTTGTCCCTTCATTGGTTGTTTCCTTTGGCGCGCTCAGCACCACCTAGCACATAGACTAGATATTCCTGGGGCGCCGGGCAGGGGGGAGCTGATTGGGATCGGGGGGTCGGACATGATCTGCATACATACATACGGAAAATGATTGAACCGAAAAAAAAGGGGGGGGGGACAACTAAAAGGAAAGTTCTCCAGACTTGACGAATAGCGTGGAAGTCGGAGTGGAAGCAGTAAGCAAACCCATGATGTATCACTCGCAAGCCCCACTACATGCGTACGTACCTGGAAGGGCTGAAGAAGGGCGAACAAGCGCCGGGGCTGAAGCAACACGGTCCGCGGATGAGCTGCACTCTGCGGCCGCTGTGGCCGAGGGCGGCGACTGTCTGCTGCTCTACGCAACTACCACCTCCCGCCCCAGATCCGATCTTGCTCTTGTCGACACAGCTTGAAGCCCCACGTCTCATGGGGCAGAAGACACACACACAAATACCCACAGCGGGGCATGCAAGCCGCGTCCAAAGCGACTTCCGTACAACACATATCTACCGTATGTACAAATAATTCCCGTTTCCATTCTCTGGAGTGCAGAAAACAACCACCCAAGCGTATGTATGTACATACGTACATGGGGGGCAGTGCACAGCCCTCATGCTTGCTGTCTGCTGTCTGCTGTCTGCTGCTCGCTGCTTGCTCTCCGGTTCGCTATCGATATCGATTATCGATAGCCTGTCTATATGTATAACATTTCGTCCCCCGACTTGGAAAAGCTGATGAAATATGCGGGGTAACTAGCTAGTTACACACTGGCTTGGGGCTGACGACGACGACGCGGGCTAGATGCACGGTTGACACCACCACCAAACCGCAACGCAACGTTCCGACAACAACGCTGGCCAAATCGACTATCATTAAAAGGGTTTGCAAAAAATGAGCAAAGTAGGGTGTATGTACAGAACAAAAAAAAAGGGAAAAAAGGGAAAAAAAAAGCTTCTCTCGAGCCGGAACGCCGTAGTTAATCCCCAACCCATCACCAGCACCACCGTCTGAGTGGACATCAGCGCAGCTTCCGTTTCCGGTCCAATCCCCCGTCGATGGCGCCCATGACCGCCTTTAGTATGCCCTCGCCGGTCAGGCCGCCGTGGAGGTCCTTCCAGGACACGGTGTCGACCATATCCCTGACGCCGTGCTCTTCGACGAGGCAGTTGTCCAGCTCCTCGAGCGCCTGCGTGGCGGCATGGTCGTCGCCGACCTGGAAGAACTGCACGCCGACCTGGCGCTCCTTCGCCTTGAGCTGGTCGAGTTCGCGGGCGACCCGGACGATGTTGCGCTCGAGCGTGGTGGGGTCGGTGGGCTCGCCGTCGGTGATGCAGATGATGTTCATGGGCTTGATGTTGCGGTTCGCGCGGAAGGCGTACATGTAGTGGTCGAGCAGCGTGCCGAGGCGGTAGCCGGTCGGCGTGGCGCCGTGCGGCGACACGCGCGAGAACAGCTGGTAGACCTCGTCGGCATTGCGCACGTGCTGCTGCGACGTCGGAGAGTTGAGGAAGTGGATGTCGACGCCGTCGGAATCGTACTCGGTGCAGATTGGCACGATCGACGCCAGCGCCGACGCCGTCTGGCTCCAGTTGCTGCCGTGCATCGACCCGGAGTCGTCGATGAGGAACACGGTGTCGAAGCGGCGCAGCGTCGCGTACGGGTCCGTGCAAGGCAGTGTCCGGAACGACCCCGGGATCTCGGATATCGCGCCCGTGTTGTGGGCCGGCTGGAGCGGGTACGCCGGCTGCTGGAAGTACGGCGGCTGCTGGTGGGAGTACGACGGATGCTGCGGGTACGACGGCTGGAACTGCGCAGTGCCGCCGACGAACGGGTCCGCCTTGCCGTCGTCCATCAGCGGCGGCGGCGGCGGCGGCTGCTGCTGCGTGTACTCGGACACCAAGGAGCGGTCCTGCGGGCTGGTGTACGGCGGCGGCGGCAGGCCGGTCGGCGCAGAGCGCAGACGCGGGCCGTCCGTGCCGTCGCCAGCGGACGCCGGCCGCGATTTCTTGCCGAAGCACATGGCGATTGGTCGGGCGCGGGAGTGGAGCCGGCTATGCTGCTCGCCCGAGATGGAGGAGTAGCGGTGGTGGGAGAGGGTCGCGCTGGAGTTCCGCGGGTTCGATGCGTGGGGGGCTGCAACTGTGGGTGGGGATGTGGACCTTGGGACAATCAAGGGGCAAGCAATGTCTTTATGTATCTGCGGAGATGCGCGCAACTGAACGGGAAGGCGACTAGCCCCGTCCGTTCGCCTCTCTTTCTCTTTCCGTCCATCGCTGTCGGAGAGTGTGCTTACGAAGCACAAATCGACCACCTCCTCCGATCCCTCTATGGTCCCCGTTACCCGGAACATCGCACAACTATGGTTGGCCGGCCAGGCCAGGCCGAGACGAGCGGGGAAGCCCACCCCATGTGTCACACCTGAGAGGCGATTATTCCGGTCTCCCCACCCCTACGGCGGAGGCGTTGGCTGACAAACAAAAAGCGGATCTTCCCCGAAGTCCCGTCCGTCGAGCGGTGGTGTTGCTGGGACCCAACGAGCGGCCAAGACGGCCTTGCAGACTGTCTGCTCCCCACGGACGCATCGCAACGCCGGGCATGACGTGCGCCGCGCTGCCCTCCTCCTCACCATGCCGCCTCGCTCACTGTGCGGCAGGCGGTCGCTGGCGGAATACACAGCCACGCCCGCATCTGGTCGGGGGCGGTGGTGAGGCGACCACTCCCGTCTCTGTGACGTACGTGGCGAGTCTGGCAGTGGCGCCGGAACAAAGAACGCAACACCAGGCCGCCACTCGGAGCAGAGCTCACGACGTCAGTACGGCTCGACCGCCCCGCCGAACAGGGAGGAGAGTGGCTAGCTACTCGCGAAGGCGGAAAGTGTTGGGACAGCGCTGCGCCCAGCCGAACGGAGCTGGGCTGGGCTGTGCGGGTGCTGGATGGTTGTGTCCGCCCTCCGACCGCCGTCCATAGCGCGGGTAACTATTTCCGAACTCCACCGCGACGAAGTGGCTGGTTGCCTCCGTAGCGCAGCCGCGCGCTCCCCACGCCCGTTGGCACCCAGCTTCGCGGTTTCGAACCCAACCGTCTCGCCTGCAGTCCGGACGGGTGCGCACAATCGCGCGGGGCGATTTCTGCCTTCTGCCTGCCTTCTCTTTCATTGCCACCCGTTGGTGGGATGGGCTGCCAGTGCATATCCTTGCTCCGGATCTGCAGCGAGGGGAGCGATTGACAGACTGCGCACGCCGGCCCGAAGCGGTGGTTCCCGCTCACTCAAAGGGGAAACCGACTGCGCACGGCGCTAACTAAACGCTCATATAGTCTCGGTGCTCGTATGCCGACTAGATATCTATCTATCTATGCATGCACCCAACCGCTCAAGCCACCAGTGACCACGGCCCACCAATCTCCCGGACATTGCACGCCCATCTCGAACCGGTATGATACGCCTCGACTCGCCACGACGCGCCTGGGTGTGCGGAACAAGCATAATCTCGCGGAAACGAAAGGAACGAAACGAAACGGGTGTGGCTGTGCGGGCGACCAACCGGTTGCATATCCAACGTCGACCGAACGACCGCCCGTCCTGTTTCACGGGTAGGCGCCCGGTAGCTAGGCAGCAGTTCGAATCGTACGGCAGACTCGTCTGGGCCGCGGCGGCGCGTACGCGTATGTAAGGCAGTCCGTCCGTCAGGGGCAATAGAGACCTATGCTGACAGACTCGTGGTGACTCAGCGCTGGCCGGTCCGCCGTCGGGAAAGGGCAGCTAATCTCCGGCTTGCGGGTGGTCGGGCGAGACTGCACTGCTCCCCGACCCCGCACGATATATACACGCGTGGACTGAGATCGACTGGACCGGACCCAGGGGGCGCACACAGCGGGTGGTGACGGCCGGAGCGTCTGTTGTGCCTTGGCGTGCTCGGTGCAACTTCGGACGCTGCGGCGCGGTACGCTCCATCCATCCGTCCATCCACCCCCCATCGAGAGCGTGGTTCGCGAACACGCGCAATCTACAGCGGCCTGCGCACGTGCAGGACGGGTGGTGCTGTCCAGCAAACCCGTGGCAGCGATGCGCGAGCAGGCAGGTCGAGCAGTGGGGTGCGGCGGGGGTGGAACATCCGCGCACGAGCAGAGCATGTGTGTCACTCGAGTGGGAGGGGAAGGGAGTAAACTGCTGTCTGCTTACATACACCGCGCTCCCACCGCCTGTCCGGTTGTGGATGTGCTCCACCCGGAAAGCGAGACTGGGCGGTAAGTGCGCTCGACCTGCCGCTGGCAGCGCATTCGGTCGTCACCCGGTTGAAGTCGGTGCACCAGTGCGCGAACGGCAGACGACTTGAGACAGATGGGCGTCGCAAGTGGCGCTGCACCCGCCGGCACTCGTCGTGACCCGAGAGAGCAAGTGGGAGCAGGCTGCCGTCGCGCACGGAGCGGGGCGGCGGGGATGGGTTGCGTGGCTGGCTAGCAGGGCTGGGCTGGGCTGGCTCGCACGAGTACGCCAGCAGCACCCCAGCACGCGCGGCCGCGGCAATATGCAGTCACTTAAGCACTGAAGCACTACAGGCAGCCTGTTTCCGGTATTGCCGAGGCCAGCTGTGTAGCCAAGTTCTCACAGGTCAGGTCCACTCCGGGCCTTGGGCTTGGAGAGAGAGACGGTGCACTGCCACCGTCATCGCTGGGCGCTGGGCGCTGGTGGTTGCTGTGCACTGTGGCCTTAGCTATTTCCGGCGCAGGACAACACCTGTCCTTTGACGGCCCGCGCAAGCAAGGCGCACAGCGCTTTTGGAACGGAACTGGTACGCTATCCTCCTCCTCTGCTACATAACTACGTCCGGGCTAACCCCGCCGCCACAGCTTGAGGCAAACGTTGTTCCTGTGTTCGCACATGCTGTCCTTTGGGTGCGCCAGTTTCCGAAGAGCCATTGCGGCCAGTTGGCGAGGGAGGGGGGAAGGAATCGTCGAGAATGGCCCCATCAGATATGGACTGACCTGCGGGGCCAGCTCTTGACACAATGGTAGAGAAGGCGAGCCTTCGGGAACGGTGGAGACATCGTGCCCTGTAAACAGCAATCAATAGTTGTTCCGCCGTCGAGGCGTGGAGGGGAAGTACAGCGGCGCCGTGACCGGTAATTTCTGGTGGGGCAGGGGAGCACATGGGATAGCCCAGCGTATCGAGTCCGATGAAACCTGTCGAGGATGGGAAGGTTGCTTCTGCCACTGCTGCTGGACTGATAGGTGGAATCGCCGGCTTCAACTGATGCACCGGCTTGAGGTGCGTGCGGCATAGCCTTGGCCCTACTCGTCGAGCACCACCACCAACACGCCACAACGGAAATAGTATCGCGGTTTCGGACGCCGTAAGGCGAACCCACATCCACTGCCCCACATTGAACACGGAGATTTCCGGGCTGCATAACGGCAAATACCCCACAATTGCACTGGACGCTGCCCAGGAAACAGCCCCCCGCCCACATCAAACCCACGACAGCCAACGCGGATAAAACCAATGGCCGTTTCTCCGCGCCGGCTCAGAGTTTCGGCATCGTAGTCTACACCTTTGGGCAGCAGCGGGGCCGGTCAAATCGGGGCGACGAGGCAATGGCAGCGGAGCTGCGGAGGCGGGAAGGGCCGGCCATGTGTTGTGAGCCCTGACGGTTGATCACTAAACGTGGTGCTCAAGCTCTCTGCCTAGCCTCGGAAACATCATGCCGAGAATCAGCCGTCCTTGGCGGGGTTTGTCTTGACAGTGACGGCGTCAGACAAAGGATTCAGCGAAAGAGTGGTTCAAACCGTAGTCTGACGTGTATGCGTCTCACCAGGGCCGTTTCGTCATAACTAACCCCACCCACGGGCTCTAGTTATAGGACGCCGAAGAAAGGGGACATCTCCAGGTTTCAGAGCTCCATTGCAGCTCTCCGCCTGAACTCCCCCCAAAGCCAGAATTTCCCTCTCCCCATTTCCAGCATGGCTTCCCACCCCTCCAGCGTCCCCAAGCCAAGCTTACACCACACCTCGCGTCCCCGAAGCCCGCCGTGTAGTTGCTCCCGCGGCGCGTCTCCATCTCCGGGGCATTGCCCAGCGACCCGCCACAGCCCCATCGCTCTCGTTCCTGGTGGCCATCCTCCACATGGGCGTCTCGCCTTCGACCAGGGACCCTACCAGCGAGTGCTCACCCCCGATCCAAACGCATGTCATCTCTCGGCAGCCGGTAACAACCAGTCCCGTGGTTGGGGCGGTCGAGATTGGCACTGTGCTGCTGAGCCCCGTTCGTACATATGTAGACTACGGGAGCGCATCGACCGGCCCGTTGCATACCCGCATGCAAAGATCATCGTCGGAGTCGGAAGCCGCACCCTGCTGGAAGACGGACTTCCGGCTCTCCCGCAGCAAACTTCGAGTCCGACTTGCTGCCAAAGGGAAAGCGCCGGTGAACTCCCCTGCCGCTGAGGCTGGCAGTCGGCACGGTCGCCGGGTTCTGGATGGAAGACTCGTTTGGCGACGGGAGCCCGTTCCTTGTCGACGCCTCCGGACACTTGAGCGGACATATCAACCTGCCGGCCAGGGCGGATAGGGAATGGTGGTACCTCGGCGGGTTTGCGGTGCATACAACTATAGATATATGTATCTATTATGTCGCGGCCTCCTGACGGGTGAGAACAGATCGGGGTGGGGGCAACCGAGAACGGCGGATGTGCGTGTCTCCATCAATAAGGAGATGGCGGAGGAGGATCTGGGGAAGATTGGAGGGTTGCTTGGGATGGGCGATGCGAAAGTCCTGCTGGCCCGCAACGTAGATTGGCGAATGGGGGAAGAGAGGGAAGTTGTCTATGGTAGCTGCATGCGGACGTAGTTGCCTACATACCATGTTTTCTAGTACCCTGGTTCGATGGCTGGCAATGCTACTCGCCATTCCTTGGCGGATTACACTATGTACATAGAGTCTGTTCCGAAATTGTTCTCGTATCTATGTATTTCCATTTTTTCCTCAAAATACCACTCTTTCCGTTCGCAAAGGTGTATCTACTTATATACTAGTACGTATTCATCCCCCAGACTTTCAGATCATGTGGGCGGTGCAAACCCCCCCCTGTGTGTACCGAGTGCGATGCCGCTATACATATCTCCGCATTCCCTTCCCTATGCATTTTTGTATCATGGTTTCATGGCTTACCAAGATAGCGGGTTCTGGGGATCAGCATTGAACCGCAAGATTGGTGGGCATCGTTCGGTAGATACATCAGAATTGAATATGTAGGAATACCCCGACCCCGGATATATGTAACTCTAAGGGTTAGGGCGGTTTTTTAGTCACTTCCTGCATCTGACGGAGCTTCATGATCCTTTCTCCTGTCTAAGTACTTCCCGGTCCCACTCTTCAGTCCAGTCGTCGTTCTCTTTCCCCACCGCCCCCTTTCGAAAAAAGCTGGCCGAGATAGCGACGTCGACGACGATGTCCGGGACCGCGCTTCAGACTACGGCTTCAGCTCCTCCCCTGCCTGCAAAGACTGGGCGACCGAAGAGGACTTACAACTGTCGGCATTGCGATGCGGTATTCAAGCGCGGAGAGCACCTGGCACGACACGAGAGAGCCCGTAATTATTTTCCATCCCTTGGGCTGGTGGTCGGTTCACAATCCCCACACGAGCGGAATGTTGATTTTCGCGACTCGTGGTTGCAGATACATCCGATAAACCTTTTGCCTGCTCTTTCTGTGGCGCGTCATTTTCAAGAAAGTGAATACTGCCTCTTGCTTCATATCCGGCAGGAGCTTGCTGCTTGCTGACAGCTTGGGGTTTCATTGGTATGTAGGGATTTGGTCACAAGACATGAGCGCACTTTGCACGATAAACCCCGGACAGTGAAGAAACGAGCTCAGCGGTCGGTGAAGGGCACAAGAAGCAGATCCCAAGAAGAAGAGCAGCCGGAAGATAGAGAGCGCGGACAGAGCACCGGGGCGGCTGACGACGGCGCCTGTGACGATTCGACGGATAATTGGGAAATTGCATCCGATGGTTCGCCGTCGCGAGACAACCAGCAGGCGTTCAGCGGAACCCATCTCGTTGAACTTCCCCAGCGGAACTCGATATCCGCGACGGATATGCCTCAGCACCAGCCCGAGCTTCAGCAACAGCAACAGCACGAACACCAACAACACCACAGTGCCGGTGCTGCGCAGTATGGCTACAGCCAAAATGCGCGAGAATTCGGTTTCCCGCGACCGTATCATCCGCAAGACGGCACCAGCCCAGGGGAGCAACAAGAACTGAGCCGATACCCGGATCCTCCGTTGATCTCCGTGTACAACACTGATTTCCCCGCGCTCGCTCCCTGGACGTCGTCGGAATGCATGGGAATGATGTGCGACTTTGATCCGAACGCGCTGCCACTGTCCGACGACGGCGGGGTGCTGAGCCCGCTCTCAATGCCAGCTGCGGGGTCGCCTGTGGGTTTGGCTATGCAGCACCAACAGGGCTATGACGGCAGAGTATTATACGGACGTGATGGCAGCCCAAACGTCGCTGCAGCGAACTGCGTTGGCAGCTTCGGGCTCCGGACGCCCTCGGCGTCTGTGGCCTCATCGGGGGAGCCGAAGAAAAGAATGCGTGTTCGCTCTACGGCAGCTGCCGTACTCACGCGGCCCGAAGTGGACTCGGCGACGCAGGGGTTGATGTTTGCAGGTATCAAGGCCAAGTACCCGGAGGAGCTGTTGGAGGGCTTGGTGCTGCCGAATAGAGACATCCTACGACGACTGCTAGCAACATACTTCACCGCCTTCCATCAACATCTACCGATCATCCACAGCCCGTCTTTTGATCTCGGGACATCACCTGCCCCAGTGACGTTGGCTATGCTCAGCATCGGAGCATTGTATTCGTTGGAGCGTAAGAGGGCAAGGACGTTGCGGGATTGGGCAAAGAAATTGGTGGATTATGTTGGTTTTTCCGGTTTCCCTGAGCAGGGGCGATGTGGCTGATGATGTAACGTAGTCCAGCAGGAGCGAGATGCAACCCTCTCAGAATGATATGCTGTGGATCGTACAGACGCGGCTGCTGTGCGCATGCTTTGGTGCTTGGAGCGATGACCCGGCGTTGAAGGAGGGGGCAATACTGGAGCAGGCAATAGTAGTCAATGTGGGTTGCCCTCATCCCCACATTATGCACGCAAATTAAATTGTAGGCAGTATTTCCGAGCAACTACAACGTCCCACCATGGCTCCCTTCTCTCCGACACCGAGCCCTCCGACTGGAACACCTGGATCCAGCGAGAGACTGCAAAGCGGATACGCTACGGAATCTTCGTTTTCGGCAGTCTCTTGAACATCACCTTCTCCTATCCGGTCTCGACATTGGTCTCGGACCTGGGCGGGGAGCTTCCTTGTGCCGAAGAGCTCTGGGAGGCAGCACCAGGCGAGGAGTGGCTTGAAATCGCCGCACGATATCACCATACCTTTTCCTACCAGTCTTGCATCGACCATATCCTCCTTGCCAAACCGCTCACCCTCCCGCCCGATTGCCCGCTGCCTGCCTTTGGTGCGTTGACACTGATGCACGGCGTGCTCTCACAGCTTTGGATATCTGGCCAGTGCTCGGCCATGATGTGGGGCCGTGAACAAAGCGGCCAAGAACTCTCCCGCCTGGCAGAAGGAATTTTGGGCCGCTGCGAGAAAATCGTCTTCCATGGCCGCCACGAGAGCGAGTTGAAACCCTCGAGTCCAGGCTCGCCACTCCCTTTCAACGTCGTCTCACTTCTACGTCTGGCTCATTTACGGCACTTCGCGCACGACTTTGGCTTTCCGAGCAAGAGCCTTTTACACGCGCATGACCCCACGTATGTCGCGAGTGCGATGGCAACGTTTGTGGCGCAGCCGTTGGTGAGATATCCGGAGCTCATCAAGTTGATTAGGACTGTGTATGAAGTCCTCCACGAGCCCATCAGGGTCGGATATGCGCTTGTGCGTCGGACGGCGGCATTGCATTGGGGGATAGAGCACTGCCTTACGGGCTGGTGTGGGAGTATGTCAACCCCACCCGCCACACTCCTCTTGCTCACGATCCTAACACCGGCAGTTCTCCTCCTGGCAAAATGGACCCACACAGTAGAGACCCAGCCCCCCCTTAATGCCGCAGAGTCCGAGATGCTTTGCGATATCCGCAATCTGCTGCAAGACGTCGACATCGAGATTGCCGACGATGCCAGCGTAGCGAAGGAAATCGTCCTCCTCTGGAGTACGCTGATGGACGACACTTGGGTTTGTAAGTTCCCCGTGGCGGGTCTGTGGTGGGAATGATGGCTGATATGGGAAATAAAACAGGGGGAATTACACCATGTATGGGCGCGGCGCTGCGAGTGTTGGCGGGTCATTTCGACGCCTCACGGAGACGGGCGCTATCGCGAGGTCAATAGGATTATTTTTTTTGGGCAAAAAAATCTAAGGAGTCTATTCTGGATTTGGCTGGATAGGTCGGATTTCAGTTTATGTTCTGGGGGGCCATGCGGCGGCCAATGGCGTTTGGGCGTCTTCTTGCACGTGTTTCCTTGTATATTAGATACCACCTGCGTTACCATTTACCTCATAGCAGCCAACCATCCATCGCCAACACAACCGCAACTCCGTCGCCTACCCCAACACCTTATTTTCTGCCGAGTTTTGTCACAACCAGTACAAGCTGCAACCCCCCTTGGTGTGCTGGCGAACCACTATCCAGTTACTGTACCGAACCGGATATCAACAGATGCGGCCATCAAGGCAGATAAGGAATCCCTAAGGCCGAACTACTAGTTGCTGCCACTTCTCCACACGCCTCGCTGCAGCTAAGATGCCGACGAGTGAGCGAATCCCAGTTCCAACCACCCCGCTGCATAGGTGAATGCATTATGCAGGTCCTTGGAGAATGTTGGGGGGGGGGGGGGGGGGGGGGGGGGGATATTTGCGGCACA